>Ga0163152_10000513_pt1 | contig 67425 bp, 70 predicted proteins | sample OliLakLV19MP8IB2_FD_148635 | JGI IMG/M metagenome (GOLD analysis project Ga0163152, IMG submission 148635) | Freshwater microbial mat bacterial communities from Lake Vanda, McMurdo Dry Valleys, Antarctica - Oligotrophic Lake LV.19.MP8.IB-2 | ecosystem: Environmental > Aquatic > Freshwater >... | reverse complement strand
GTGCCGACGAGCAGCCGCACGCGCATTTGAACGCCCCCCGCCCCCCAACCCCCGCCCCGCAAGGGGGCGGGGGAGCAATGGCGCAAGCGTTTCTCTGGCTTGTCCTCTGGCTCACACCGCCCGCATTGATCGCGCTCACGCTCGGCACGGATCACGTGCTTTTCCAGATCGCGTTGCTGTTCTCGATCCTCGCCTGCGTCACCTTCGGCGGCGCTTACGCATTGCTCGCTTACCTCACCACAGAAGCTGCCGCGCGCGGTTGGCTCACGCCCGAGCAAATGATCGATGGCCTCGGCCTCGCTGAAACAACGCCGGGCCCGCTCATTCTCGTCAACGAGTTCGTCGGCTTCCTCGCGGGTTGGTCGAGCGGTGGCCTCGTGCTCGCGCTCGCGGGTGCGGCGATCGCGCTCTGGTGCACGTTTGCGCCGAGCTTCGTCTGGATTTTCGCCGGCGCGCCATTCGCGGAGAAACTACAGCGCAACCCGCGCGCGGCCGGCGCGCTGGCTGCCATCACCGCCGCTGTGCTCGGCGTCATCGCCAAGCTCGCGCTCTTCTTTGCCGCCCACGCGCTCTTCGCGCGTCAGATCACCTTTGGCCCCACCGCACTGCCGGAGCTCGCCTCCGCCTATTGGTGGATGGTGGCGCTTGCCGTGGCGGCGGGCGTGGCGCTGATCCGATTCAAGGCCAATTTGCTGTTGGTTTTGGCGGTTTGCGCTGGCGCGGGCTTGGCGGCGCGGGCGGCTGGCCTGTAAGACGGCCCTCTGATTTGAGGACCTCCATGAATATCCACGAATACCAAGGCAAAGCTGTTCTGAAGAGCTTCGGCGTCCCGGTGCCGCGCGGCTACCCTGCGTTCACGGCCGAGGAGGCGGTGGACGCCGCCGCGAAACTCGGCGGCACGGTCTGGGCGGTGAAGAGCCAGATCCATGCTGGCGGCCGCGGCAAGGGCAAGTTCAAGGAAGCCGAAGCGGGCGAGAAGGGCGGCGTGCGCATCGCCTTCAAGCCGGAAGATGTGGGCCTCTTCGCGCAGCAAATGCTCGGCCACACTTTGGTGACGCTGCAGACCGGTGACGCCGGCCGTGTCGTCAATCGCATCTACATCGAAGAAGGCATGCGAATCGCCAAGGAGTTCTATCTCTCCGCTCTGGTCGATCGCGAGTCCGGCAAGGTGGCGTTCGTCGCTTCCGAAGCCGGCGGCATGAACATCGAAGAAGTCGCGCACGACACGCCGGAAAAGATCACCACCGTCGTCATTGATCCGCTGACTGGCCCGACCAGCGCCGACACCGCCAAGGTCGCCGCTGCGCTCGGAATCACCGGTGACCTCGCCGCGCAGTGTGCCGACATCTGCAACAAAATCTACGACGCGTTCGTGAAGAGCGACATGTCGATGCTCGAAGTGAACCCGCTGATCGTGACGGAAGATCAAAAGCTCATCTGCGCCGACGCGAAAGTGAGCTTCGACACCAATGCCGGTTTCCGTCATCCAGAATGGGCCGCGCTGCGCGATCTCGGCGAAGAAGACGAAAAAGAGATCGAAGCCTCGAAATACGATCTCGCCTACATCGCGCTCGATGGCGATATTGGCTGCATGGTCAATGGCGCGGGCCTTGCCATGGCGACGATGGACATCATCAAGCTCTTCGGCGCCGAGCCCGCGAACTTTCTCGATGTCGGCGGCGGCGCCAGCAAAGAGAAGGTGACGGCGGCGTTCAAGATCATCACCGCCGATCCGAAAGTGAAAGGTATCCTCGTCAACATTTTCGGCGGCATCATGAAGTGCGACGTCATCGCCGAAGGCGTCATCGGCGCGGTGAAAGAAGTGGGCCTGAGCGTGCCCCTCGTGGTCCGCCTAGAAGGCACCAACGTCGAACTCGGCAAAAAGATCATCAACGAAAGCGGGCTAAACGTCATCAGCGCGGATGATCTCGAAGACGCGGCGCGGAAGATTGTGAAGGCTGTTAAGGGGTAGCGGCGTGGTTGAGGACGGAAACACGGATCAGTGGTCTTTAGCCATAAGAGAACATGATCTATGCGAAGCAAGTATCAAGAAGTTCGATGATTATTCCTTCTTGCTTAAGGGTTGGAGCGTAACAGGCGTCTTTGCACTTGTAGCGGCCGCGTATGCTAATGAAGAGGCTAACCGCAGTTTGCTTGTGGTCGCGTGCGGCGCAGCCCTTTCTTTTTGGTATGTCGATGCTTTGTGGAAGGGGTACCAGCGCGTGCCGATGGAGCGCGTCGACGAGATTAGCAAGTATTTGAGCGGAATGACGTCGTCCTACACACCATTCCTCTTGAATAAGGAATTTAGGGAAAAGCTGAGTGGTCTAAGACCGTTTAGACGCTCACTCGAAGTAATTCTGACAAGTTCAGTCGCGCTTCCGCATCTTTTTCTGGCTCTGATGACCGGTGGTCTTGCGTTTCAGGATGACATCGCTCGTTTTGTACAAATGCTTGTCGCACGAATCCTTGCGCTTGCTGGATGATACCCGCCATTGAATGACACAAGCGGAGGGAGGTGACGTACACGAGCGACGCAACGCTCCCCATCTCTCCCTCTCCCCTAACCGAGGCCTAGCATGGCAATTCTCGCGCTCTACGCCTTAGCGTTTTTCGGCTTATGGCTGCTTGCCGTGATGGGCCCGTGGCTTATCGGCCGCTGGTTTTCGCCGCTTGTGGGGAAGGCCGCGGCGCTTGTGGCGTTTCTTGCGCTTGCAGCACTATGGGCGTTTGCGTTGACCGCCGGAGTTTTCGAGAGTGAGTCGATGCCCTCGGCGCTCGGGTCATCAATTCTGATGGTCATGATCGCAGTGTCGTTGACAGTCCTGCTGTCCGGCGGGCTCTATTTGCGGCGGCGTCGATAGGAGGAAGACATCATGATCGGCTACGTCACACTCGGCACCAACGACCTCGAACGCGGCGCCGCGTTCTACGACAAGCTCGCCGCAGCACTCGGCGTGTCGCGGATGATGGAGAACGAAAACTTTATCGCTTGGGGTACGCCCGGCGGCGCGGCAGGCATTGGCCTCACTAAGCCGTTCGACGGCAATCCCGCGACTGTCGGCAACGGCGTCATGGTCGCGCTCGAATGCAAGGATCGCGCGCAGGTCGACGAGATCTACAATCTCGCCATCTCACTCGGCGCCACGTGCGAAGGCCCGGCGGGCGAGCGCTGGCCAGGCTTCTACGCCGGCTATTTCCGCGATCCGGACGGCAACAAGCTCAACGCATTCATCATGGGCTGAGCTTGCGCGCGTGTGTTAGCGCCGCCGTGCGTGCAGGCGCGTGAGTTCTTCCCGATCGATCCGCGCAACCGCTGATGCGACGGCGTCGTCGCGGCAGCGATCGATCGCGCGCCGCATGCGCGGGTTGGCTTGCGCGGTTTGATCGGGTGCGCACGACGCGCTCGCGGCTTGGTGCAAGCGGCTGAGCAGGGCGGCGGCGTCTTCTGTTTGGCGTAAATCGAGATCCGCGTAGCGCACCGGCATTGCCCGGGCGGCCCCGTCATGATGCGCAGTCTGCGCGAGGGCCGGCGCGGCGATCACGGACGCGGCAGAAAAGAAGACTATAAACAATGACTTGATCATGACGGCGCTCCTCCAGGTGCGCTGGCGGCCCCTGGCGAGGTCTTCTTCAGCGTCACCGTCCTTTCATAAAACTGTCATTTGGCCGTCATGTAAATGTAAAACTTCGCAACGCCGCCAGACGGTGCGGGTTTGCAATCGCGGTAGCCTGCGTTATGTCCGCGCCGCGCTTGGAAAAAGCGCGTCTCCGGGGCCCCAATGTCCATTCTCGTCAACGCTTCCACGCGCGTGATTTGCCAAGGTTTCACCGGCAAGAACGGCACCTTCCATTCCGAGCAAGCCATCGCCTACGGCACCAAGATGACGGGCGGCGTCTCACCGGGGAAGGGCGGCCAAACGCATCTTGGCTTGCCGGTTTTCAACACCGTTGCTGAAGCGAAGGATAAGGCCGGCGCCGACGCGACTGTGATCTACGTGCCGCCGCCAGGCGCGGCCGCCGCCATCGAAGAAGCGATCGACGCTGAAATTCCGCTGATCATCTGCATCACCGAAGGCATTCCGGTGCTCGACATGGTGCGCGTGAAGGCGAAACTCGAAAGCTCGAAGTCGCGCCTGATTGGTCCGAACTGCCCGGGCGTGTTGACGCCGAACGAGTGCAAGATCGGCATCATGCCGGGCCAGATTTTCTCGAAGGGCAAGATCGGCGTGCTCTCGCGCTCCGGCACGCTGACCTATGAAGCCGTGTTCCAAACGACGAACGAAGGGCTGGGCCAAACCACGGCTGTCGGCATCGGCGGCGATCCGGTGAAGGGCACTGAATTCATCGACATACTCGAACTCTTCCTCGCCGACGACGAAACCCAAGCCATCATCATGATCGGCGAAATCGGCGGTAGCGCCGAGGAAGACGCCGCGCAGTTCCTGGCCGATGAAAAGACAAAGGGCCGCTGGAAGCCCACCGTCGGCTTCATCGCCGGCCGCACCGCCCCTCCAGGCCGACGCATGGGCCATGCCGGCGCCATCATCGCCGGCGGCAAGGGTGACGCGGAGTCCAAAATCGCCGCCATGGAAGCAGCGGGCATCGCCGTTGCGCCGCACCCGGCAGCGCTCGGGCGGACGATGAGCGAGCTGCTGAAGGGCTGAGCGTTCCGCAGCCGATAACAGCCCTGCGCCAATGCAGCCCTTCAATCCTTAGGCGACGCACTTTAGAAGGGGCGCCGTTGCGGTCCCGCGCCTATATTTTCCGTGCGGTTCCGGTGATTCCGAAAGGTCAGCGTTCCCATGGCGGACGGCGCGCGCAGCTTGCCCAATGTAGCTCTGCTGGAGACCAGCTTTCTCTACGGCGCCAATGCGACGTTCGTTGAGGAGATGCACGAGCGCTTTCTCGACGATCCAGCCTCGGTCGATCAGTCCTGGCGCGCCTTTTTCCAGCAGCTGCGCGACGATCCCGAAGCGATCCGCCAAGCGGTGCGTGGTCCGTCCTGGTATCGCCCGGAATTGGCCCAGCCGCAGACGACCGAAACCACCAAACTCATGGATGGCAATTGGGGCGGTTTGAGCGAGCGCATTGAACGCAAAGTCGCGGCCCGTTTGCCGGGCGCTTCGACGCAAGATGTCCAGCTCGCCGCGCGCGATAGCGTGCGCGCGCTGATGATGATCCGCGCCTATCGCACGCGCGGACATCTCGCGGCCAATCTCGATCCGCTCAGCATCGAAGCGCGGCCGCCTTCGCCGGAGCTCGATCCCGCAAGCCACGGCTTTGGTCCGAACGATCTCGATCGGCCTATCTTCATCGACGGCGTACTCGGCTTGCAGACCGCCACCGTCAACGAGATGTTGGCGATTTTGAAGCGTACCTATTGCGGTACGTTCGCCGTCGAGTTCATGCACATCACCGACCCAGCCGAGAAGAGCTGGCTGCAGGAACGCATCGAAGGCCCGGACAAGACCATCGCGTTCACAACGGAAGGCAAGCGCTCGATTTTGAAGAAGCTGCTCGAAGGCGAGAGCTTCGAGAAGTTCGTGCATAAGCGCCATCCGGGCACCAAGCGCTTCGGACTCGATGGCGGCGAAGCCATGCTTCCCGCACTCGAACAAATTATCAAGCGCGGCGGCGCGCTCGGCGTGCGCGAAATCATTCTCGGCATGGCGCACCGCGGCCGCTTGAACGTGCTCGCCGCCGTGATGGGCAAGCCCTACCAAGCGATTTTCCATGAGTTTCAGGGCGGTTCGGCGACACCGGATGACGTGCTGGGCTCAGGCGATGTGAAGTATCACTTGGGCGCCTCAAGTGATCGCGCCTTCGACGGCAACAACGTTCACCTCTCTCTCACAGCGAACCCCTCGCACCTCGAAATTGTCAATCCGGTCGTGCTGGGCAAAGCGCGCGCTAAACAAGCCAAGCGCGCGACGTGGACGGAAGAGGGCGAAGCGCTGCACGAATTGCGCGCACGCGTGATGCCGTTGCTGATCCATGGCGATGCGGCGTTCGCAGGGCAAGGCGTCGTAGCTGAGTGCTTTGCGCTGTCCGGTCTGCGCGGTTACCGCACCGGCGGCACCATGCACTTCATCATCAACAACCAGATTGGTTTCACGACCGCGCCGCACTATTCGCGCTCGTCGCCGTACCCGTCTGACGTTGCGCTGATGGTGCAGGCGCCGATCTTCCATGTGAACGGTGACGATCCGGAAGCTGTCGTGTTCGCGGCCAAGGTGGCGACTGAGTATCGCCAGCTCTTCGGCAAAGACGTCGTCATCGACATGTTCTGCTATCGACGCTACGGCCACAACGAAGGCGACGATCCGACCATGACGCAGCCGATCATGTATCGGAAGGTCAAGGATCAGCAGACGACGCTCCAAATCTATAGCGAGCGCCTGATCAAGGAAGGCCTCGTCACCCAGGCCGAGCTCGATGAATGGCAGAACGAGTTCAACGACTTCCTCGATGTCGAATTCGACGCGGGCAAAGCGTTTCGCGTCAACAAGGCTGATTGGCTCGATGGCGATTGGTCCGGCTTTCAATTGCCGACGGACGATGAGCGCCGAGGCAAAACCGAAGCGCCGCTTGCAAAGCTGCGCGACATCGGCCGCCGCATCACCGAAATCCCGCGCGACTTCGACATGCACAAGACGGTGCAACGCGTTGTCGAAGCGCGCCGCAAAGCGATTGACGAAGGCGCGGGTATCGATTGGGCGCTGGCCGAGCATTTAGCGTTCGCGACCTTGCTGGATGAAGGCTTCAACGTGCGCTTGAGCGGCCAGGATTCTTGCCGCGGCACGTTCAGCCAGCGCCACTCGCACTTTGTCGATCAGACCAACGAGAACCGCTACACGCCGCTCAATCACATTCGCGCAGGCCAAGCGCATTATGAAGTGATCGACTCGCTGTTGTCGGAAGAAGCAGTGCTCGGCTTCGAGTACGGCTACACGCTGGCCGATCCAAAAACGCTGACAATCTGGGAAGCGCAGTTCGGCGATTTCGTGAACGGCGCGCAAGTGGTGATCGATCAGTTCATCTCGTCGGGCGAGCGTAAATGGCTGCGTATGTCCGGCCTCGTGATGCTGTTGCCGCATGGCTATGAAGGGCAGGGGCCGGAACATAGCTCGGCGCGCCTAGAGCGCTTCTTGCAGCAGTGCGCCGAAGACAACATGCAGGTCGTCAATTGCACGACGCCGGCGAACTACTTCCATGCTCTGCGCCGTCAGCAACATCGCGACTTCCGCAAGCCGCTGATCGTCTTCACGCCGAAATCGTTGCTGCGTCACAAGAAATGCGTTTCGACGCTGGAGGAGATGGCCGAGGGCTCGTCCTTCCATCGTGTCCTCTGGGATGACGCTCAGCTCAATAACGGCAACACCACAATCAAGCTTAAGGGTGACAACGAAATCCGCCGCGTCGTCGCATGCTCGGGCAAGGTGTATTACGATCTCTTGGACGAACGCGAGAAGCGCGGCTTGACCGACATTTACCTGCTGCGGCTCGAACAATTTTACCCGTGGCCGATGAAATCGATCATGCACGAACTCGCACGCTTCCCGAATGCCGAACTGGTTTGGTGTCAGGAAGAGCCCAAGAACATGGGCGGCTGGAGCTTCGTCGATCCGTGGATCGAACTGACGCTTGAGAAGATGAACGTGACGGCCAAGCGCGCGCGTTATGCAGGCCGCCCCGCCAGTGCATCGACCGCCGCAGGGCAGATGTCGCGGCATTTGAAAGAGCTTGAAACCCTGCTTGAGAGCGCCCTCGGATGAGCAAGGTCAGCGCCTCCTGCCATTGCGGCGCCGTCCGCTTCGAGGTGGAAGAACCCGAATGGGTGATGGATTGCAATTGCTCGAAGTGCCGCCTCACTGGCGGGCTCTGGGCGTACTATCCGCAACGCGAGATCAGCTTCGCTGGCAAACCTGACACGTTCACCTACACGTGGGGTGACCACATGTTGGAGTTTCATCATTGCCGTACCTGCGGATGCGCTACCCACATGACCCACGTCGGAACCGATGACGCGGAGAAGATCGCCGTCAATGCGCGCTTGATGCGTGGGCTCGATCCGAAACGCACGCGGCTCGTACAAAAGAACAATGGCAATGACGGCGTGTTTTGGACAAAGACCGAGTCACCAGTCCTGCCCAGTCATGATGCGCCCCCAGCAACGAAGTGAATTCAGATGACCGATATTGTAGTGCCGACCTTGGGCGAAAGCGTGAGCGAAGCGACCGTCGCCAAGTGGATGAAGAAGGCCGGCGATACGGTAAAGAAGGACGAGACGCTCGTTGAACTTGAAACCGATAAAGTATCGGTCGAAGTCTCGGCGCCGGAAGCCGGCGTGCTCGGCGAGATTATTGCCGCCGAAGGCGCGACGGTGACTATCGGCGCTATTCTGGGGCGCATGGGCGCCGCCGGCGCTCAACCTGCTGCGGCTGCGGCGAAAGCAGAACCCGCGCCCTCGCCGAAGGCGGAAGCGCCGAAGCCCGCGCCGCAACCGGTTGCGAGCAATGGCGCCGCCAAGCAAGCTCCGCCCTCTGTGCAGCGCATCGCCTCTGAAAGTGGCGTCGATGTTTCCGGCATGACCGGCTCTGGCAAGGATGGCCGTCTCACCAAGTCCGATGCGCTCGCGATCATCGAAGGCCGCAGCGCTCAACCGCAAAGCCAAGCGCCCGTGGCTCAGCCAGCGCAGCCGCTCGTCGCCCGCGCTGTCGGCGATCGCGAAGAGCGGGTGCCGATGACGCGCTTGCGCAAGACTGTCGCGCGCCGTTTGAAGGAAGCACAAAACACCGCAGCGATGCTGACGACGTTCAATGAGGCCGACATGTCGGCGATCATGGCGGCGCGCAATAAGTATAAAGACACGTTCGAGCGTAAGCACGGTGTGAAGCTGGGTTTCATGTCCTTCTTCGTGAAGGCGTGCATCGCGGCGCTGAAAGAGATTCCAAACGTCAACGCCGAGATCGATGGCGACGACATCATCTACAAGAACTTCTACGATATCGGCATCGCCGTCGGCACCGATCGCGGGCTGGTCGTGCCGGTGGTGCGCGAAGCCGATTTGAAATCGATGGCCGAGATTGAAAAAGAGATCGGCGAACTTGGTCTGAAGGCCCGCGATGGGCGGCTAAAGCTCGAAGACCTGCAAGGCGCGACGTTCACGATCTCCAATGGCGGCGTCTATGGCTCGCTGATGTCCACGCCGATCCTGAATGCGCCGCAATCTGGTATTCTCGGCATGCACAAGATTCAGGAGCGCCCGGTGGTGGTCGACAAACAAGTCGTCGTCCGCCCGATGATGTATCTGGCGCTCTCTTACGATCACCGGATCGTTGACGGCAAAGAGGCGGTCACGTTCCTCGTGCGCGTGAAAGAGGGTCTGGAAGATCCCGAGCGGATGCTGCTGGACCTCTAACTATTTCTCTTTGTGCAGCACGGTGAGCGCGAGGCCGATTAGCGCCACCAGCGCTTGCACCGCGCCGCCGGTGTCGAACGCGGCGCCTTCCGCATAAGTTGACAACGGCACGACGAGCAAACCCGCAGCAAAGCCCCATGCGCCACTGAGCAGCCGCAAGCCGCCGGACATGCGTCGCAGTGTTCTAAAGCCGCCGAGCGCCAGCAGCACGGCAGCGCCGACAAAGGCCCATGCCGCGACCCCGGTCGCGAGCTGGAAATAGGCGTTTACGGCAAACAGCGCCGCCATCGCCAAAGCGAGCCAGCCGCTGACCAGTCCCATCCACATCATCGGCTTCATTCTCGCCCCCTCATTCCCCTGACAGAAGAGTCTGGAATCAAATCGTTTTCCAGCCCCCATTGGCGTTGTGCAACGAGTGCGTATAGTTTCCCACCGGTCGCTCGGGGGAGCGGCGGGCAGGGGACCCCTATGACGTTCATTCTGCGTTGGCCATCCATTCTGGTGTTGCTGGCCTTGGTGCTGCTTTGCGTCCTGGGCGCGGTGGCGGCTGCTGGCGTGCTGACGGGCGTGACCGCGCCGGCTGTTGGCGTCGATACGCTCGATGCTGAGATCGCGGCGGCGCAAGGCGCTGCTCAAACGCGGGCGGTGGACGCGACCTGGATCGATGTCGGCCTGCTCGCGGGCGCTGCGCTTTTCTTCCTGATCTCCGCTGTGCGCCTCATGCGGCGGACGCAAGGCTTTTGGACTTGGCTGCTCGGCTTCGCTCTCTATGGCGGGCGCTGGGCTTACAATCAGCAAGACGGCTTGCTGCCGACCATTCAGGGCATCGATCCCAACGCTTATCTGGCGCCGCAAGCTTTGCTCGCCGATCTCGGTTCGCCAACGGCGCAAGTAGGCGTGCTTGGCATCGTGCTGATCGTGGGCCTCCTGGTGTTCATCATCGACGCCGCCGACCGTTCCTATTGGGATAAGCAGGGCGCCTAAGCGGCGCTTTCCTTTCTGCAGGGCTGAAACGCTCACTCCCGGGTAGAAGCCGGGCAGTGGAGTGAATATGTTCGCCGCAACCTCATCGCGCGCTGAACGCCGCGCCCTCAGCTCGGAGCATTCATGTCGTACGATCTCGTCATCATCGGGGGCGGCCCCGGTGGCTACAACGCCGCCATTCGCGCAGGCCAGCTTGGGCTGAAGACCGCGATCATCGAAAGCCGCGGCAAACTCGGCGGCACGTGCCTGAATGTCGGCTGCATTCCGTCGAAGGCGCTGCTGCACGCTAGCGAATTTTACGAAGCGGCGGCGAAGACGTTTCCATCCATGGGCGTGAAGATCACCGGCCTGTCGCTCGATCTGCCACAAATGCTGAAGCAGAAGGAAGACGCGGTCGATGGTCTGACCAAAGGCGTTGAGTTTCTGATGCGCAAGAACAAAGTCGACTACGTCAAAGGCTTTGGCCGCATCGCCGGCGTCGGCAAAGTCGAAGTGACTGGCCTCGATGGCGCGAAGCAAACGCTGGAGACCAAGAATATCCTGATCGCGACAGGCTCCGTGCCGACGCCGCTGCCGGGCATCGACATCGACGAAGAGCGCGTTGTGACTTCCACCGGCGCGCTGTCGCTGAACGCCGTGCCGGGCAAGATGATTGTGATTGGCGCTGGCGTGATTGGGCTTGAGCTGGGTTCGGTTTGGCGCCGGCTTGGCTCGGAGGTCACCGTCGTTGAGTTCTTGGACAAGATCACGCCGACCATGGACAACGAGATCTCAACGGCGTTTCAGCGCACGCTGAAGAAGCAGGGGATGAAGTTCGAACTCGGCCACAAGGTCACTGGTGTCGAGAAGCTGGGCGATGGCCTGAAAGTGACGATCGAACCGGCGAAGGGCGGTCAGGCGCGCACGCTTGAAGCGGACGTCGTGCTCGTCGCCATTGGCCGCAAGCCTTTCACCGAAGGCCTCGGCCTCGAAACCGTCGGCGTGCAAACTGATGCGCGCGGCTTCATTCCGAACGATCACTTCAAAACCAACGTCGAAGGCATCTACGTCATTGGCGACGTCACCACCGGCCCGATGCTCGCGCACAAAGCGGAAGACGAAGGCATCGCGGCGGCGCAGATCATTGCCGGGCAATGGGGGCACGTGAATTACGATGTGATCCCGAATGTGATTTACACCGATCCGGAAGTCGCCAGCGTCGGCAAGACGGAAGAAGAGCTGAAGGCGGCGGGCGTCGAATACAAAGTCGGCAAATTTCCGATGATGGCCAACTCGCGCGCGCGCACGAACCACGAGACGGAAGGCCTGGTGAAAGTGCTCGAAGACGTGGCGACCAAGCGTGTCGTCGGCGTGCACATGGTGGGCACAGGCGTCGGCGAAATGATCGGCGAAGTCTGCGTCGCGATGGAGTTCGGCGCGTCAGCCGAAGATATCGCCCGCACCTGCCACGCGCACCCGACAATGTCCGAAGCCATTAAGGAAGCCGCCAAGGGCGTCGATGGCTGGACGATGCAGGCTTGAACGGGTGCGGGCTTAGCTGACTTACCACCTTCGTCATCCTGGGGCGCACGAAGTGCGAGCCCAGGATCCAGGAGAACCAGCTGTGTGTTTGCCCTGGATCCTGGGCGCAATGCCTCGCATTGCCCCAGGATGACGGTGTGTGGGCGGCGCCCTCCTTTAGCGGGCGCGCATGCGGAGATGATCGCGGAAACGGTTCGTCGCCGCGTTTTCAAAGAGCAGATTGGAAATGGCGGTCGCGGCTATGAGCTGTCGACCGTCCACGCCGCAATCGCGCGTGTGGTGACCTCATCCGCTTTCGGCGCAGTCAGCACCAGACGCGAGCCGCTTAGCCCGCGGCGCAGGCGCTTCATGATGCGCGTGATGATGCGTTCCGGATTCTCGAACGCCGCAGCAATGGCCGCGAGCCGTTCGGCCAGCGTGCCGCGCACGCGGATGCGGGCGCTTTTGTAGAGTAGTCGGCCATGGCGGCGCGCGCGGCGGAAGCCGGGCGGCGTCGACAGGCGGCGCGACCGGTTGTGACGGCGCGTCACGCGCGCGGCGGCGGCAAGGAAAAGGAAGCGTTCGATCCAGCGTTCGGCGCGGTTCACGTATGCGCGCAAACGGCGGCTGCCATTCAGCGCGCCGATGCGGCTGACGACGGCGATCACCCAAAAAAGCCAGAACCGGGCGGCGGCGAAGAGCGCCGCGAGCCGGTCCGTGCTGAGATGGAAGTGATGGGGCTTGCGCATGAGCGCGAGTTTAAGCGCCGCTAAGGTCGGTCGGATTGAATTTGCCGGGGCGGTTGGAATTCAAGGGCTTGGGCCGATTGTTTGCAGGATAGAGCCTGCACCGCCCGCGCCTGTGGAGATTGCCGAATGCTCACTTTGCAGGGGCGGCGCGCTGGGTTCTGCTCACGCCGCGAGAAGCGAGGGGAGATCGGTCTTGCTGATATTGACGGCGCAACGCGAGGCGCTTCTGGCGCTCGACCGCGACTTGGCTCAGCTGCAGGCAGGCAGCCGCACAGCCTTCTTCAATGCGATCGCGGTGACGCATGAGCCAGTGTGGCCGCCGGCGCCGTTCGAGCCCGGTTCGCTCGAATGGGCCGCAAAGAGTTTGGCGCACGATCCGCAAGGGGAGGGCTGGTACGGCTGGGCCATTCTCGCGAACGAAGGCGAGCGCGCGCCACCGCGCCTCGTCGGCATTGCTGCCTTGATCGGTCGGCCCGACGATGTTGGTGATGTGGAACTGGCGTTCGGCCTATTGCCGGAGTTTCGCGGGCGCGGCTATGGCGCGGAAACGGTGCGCACGCTGGCGGCGTGGGCGTTCCAGAACGATGCGCGGCAGGTCATCGTGCATCTGGACGCGGAAGACGTAAGCGCCGCGCACATGTTGGCCAAAAGCGGCTTTGCCGATACGGGCCAGCAGGAATATCCGGGCGTGGCGCGCTGGGCGTTGAGCGCGGCGGGTTAGTTTCCGCTCTCGCCGACGACGCCTTGCACCGCGGCGCGCGTGGCGCACTGGACGAGCGCGTCGCGTGTCGCAGGATCGACGTTTTGCGCTTCTTGCGCGGCGGTCTCCAGGCCTTCGCCTTCAACCGTGCGCCGCGCCACGCCCGTTATCGCATCAAGGTGCTCTTGCGTGATCTCGGGACCAAGGCGCTCCTGTACGCAGCCGCAAAACGCTTCCGATTGACCGGCCAACATGCAGGCCGTGCGTGTATCGACAGCGCCGCGCGCGGCTTCGATGGCTTGGCCGCCAATTTCGGAGGCCTGTTGTTGGATTTGCTCGACGTCTGGAACATCGCAGGCCGCGAGCAGGACGAGAGCGGAGAAGGCGGCAAGAAATCTCATGCAGATAAGTTGGCGGAGGCGCGCTGCCGCCGCAAGCGACGCGATGTCACTCCGCCGCGAGGCCGATGCGCGTCAGGAGGGAAGGGGAGCGCCGCTTGTGCGGCGAAGGATCAGCGTTTGAGACGGGACAGTCTGCGGCGTTCGATGCGGGAGCGTGGGCTTCTTATGACCGGAGAACGCATGCGATCCTTGGTGTGATCAATGTGTGCCTAGAACGGCGAAGGGGGACGCTTCGAAGCGTCCCCCCTGCCAGTGCGATTACATCGCGGTCGCGACCGGAGCGACGGCCTTCTTGACGCGGCGCGCAACCTTGCGCTTGGCCGGCTTCTTCGTGGCCTTGCGCGCGACCTTCGCCTTGCGAACGGTCTTCTTCGCGGTCTTCTTCTTCGCGACCTTGCGCTTCGCGGCCTTACGGACGGTCTTCTTCGCGGTCTTGCGGACGGTTTTCTTGGCGGCCTTTTTGGCGACCTTCTTTACCTTCTTAGCCATTTTCGTTTCCTCATCTTTACATGTTGGTACTGGGTTGGATGGGAGTTTTTGTTTGACTCTCCGACGATGACTTCTGAAGCAATTTGGTTTGCAAGTCGTTTCCGCAAGTAGTCGCGCGCATTTTTCTGCGCGCTCTACTTTGTCTCTTCGCGTTGTGTGCTGTGTGTGCTGTTTGCCTTGAAACGTAAGGCTCGCAAGCGTGTTTGCGTGCACGCAGCGCGTCAGGCGCGCGGATGTGCGCGGCGATACGACTGCAGAATTTTTTGCGCTTCGACGCTCGTATAGGTCTGCGTCGTCGACAGTGATTCGTGTCCGAGCAGCTCTTGGATCGCACGCAGATCGCCGCCATTGGCGAGCAAATGCGTGGCGAAGGCGTGCCGCAAAGCGTGCGGTGTCGCACTTGAAGGCAAGCCCAAACGTCCGCGCAGACGCTCCATCAAAGCTTGCGCCATGCGCGGTGAGAGCGCGCCGCCGCGTGAAGCGCGGAAGAGCGGCGCGTCCTCGGAGAGGTCGTAGGGGCAGAGTTCCGCATAGCGCGCGACGGCTTGGCGGGCGGCGGCGAGCAGAGGAACAAGCCGCTCTTTGCCGCCTTTGCCGACGATTCGCAGCGTCTCGGGCAAGGGCAGATCGCCGCCAGTGAGCGACAGCGCCTCGGAGATACGCAGGCCCGCGGCGTAGAGCAGCGTGATGAGCGCGGCGTCGCGTGCGCCGATCCATTCGTCGCTGGCCGTGTCTTGCGCCTCGGCGATCAGTTTGCGCGCGGCGGCCTCGCTGACCGGGCGGGGCAAGCTGCGCTTCAGACGGGGCCCACGCACCAAAGCTAGGCGCGCATTGGCGAGGCCGTGGCGGCGCTCGATGTAGCGATAGAAGCTGCGTATGGCCGCCAAAGCGCGCGAAATCGAGCGATCGCCTAACGCGTCGGCGCCTTGCCGGCGGTGTGCGAGATAGGCGCGCAGATCGCGCGGCTCGAGCTCGGCAAGATCGCGCCCGCTGGGGTCGGCGCCCAGGTGGTTGGTGAGAAAGCCGAGGAAGGTCGCGACGTCGCGTTGGTAGGCGTCGACGGAATTATCCGCAAAGCGCCGCTCATCGCGCAGGTGCGCGATCCATTGTGAGAGCAGGGCGGCGGCGGTCATAGGTGCGAGTGTAGGGCGTGGTGGTTTATTTTGTTTACACTCGCTCTCAGCGCGCCACGTGCTTTAGCCAGTACTCGTAATGCCAGCGCACGCAGCCATCGCTTACTGTGTAGCGCGGCGTGGGCTGACGTGTGCCGGCGTGATCGAGCATACCATCGGGGATCAGCCAGGGGCTGCGGCCGGTGGCGCGCAGCGAGGCAAGCTCAGCCTCAAACGCCGCCCGCTGGCGCATGCGCAGATCGAGCGCGAAGTCGGCATTGGGATAGAAGCCATTCTCCAGCCGCGATGCGAGCGCACGAACGAAGCCCGCAAGCTTTTGTTCATGCACTGGCGCGGGCGTCGCCACAAAGCGCGAGGGTCGCACCGAGCAAAGCGCGATCAGGGCAGTGGCGCGGTCGCAACGGCGCTGATTGGTGATCCAATCGATCTCAGCGAAGCCGTCGTCCCAATCCCAGTTGATGACGATGTCGTGCCAATCATCCGGCGCCATCTGGCGAATGAGCGCAAGCGGGGTGGCGCCTTCGATATCGAGCGGCGCGTCACGGCATTCGCGCCAGCGGCTGAAATGTTTGCGCCGCGCCGCCTCCACCGCTTCGCGTGGGCTCAAGTCCGCGACGATGGCCCGGCGCGCCGCCACCAGGGCGTCCCTGAATTCAGGTTCGTGCCGCCAAAGGCGCAGCGTTGTACGGAAGGCGTCGAAACGCTCAAAGCAGCTCACATAAGCAGCACGCATGCGGGCGAGGCCAAGGCCGTCGGCATGGCCGTTCGAGCCTGCAATATGATCGACGAGCGCGCGGAAGTGCTGGTGCTGCGGCGGGATCGGTTCATCAGCGTAGGCGTCGTCATACTGATGATAAAGCGCGCGCAGCGTTGCGGCTTTGACGCCTTCGGGGGCGAAAGTGGCGAACATGCCGTCGTGCGCACGGCCGGGTAAGGGCGACGTCGTGAGACGGGATAGGAGGTTCTCGAGCATGACGAGCCGCAAGCTGGCGCGGTGTCCCTAACGCTTGGCAACGGGGCAGGGTAAAGGCGCCGTTGAGTCACTGACTGGGCACAGGGCGCCCAATTGCAGTGAATCCCGCGCTTCCACCGAATCTCCCGAACCCCTAGATTCATTCTCAATGCCGATAAACGCCCGCCGCCGCGCCTTGGACGCGTCGCTGAAAAAGCGGCCCGCGCCGGCTGGGCCGCTCTTCGCGGTTGAGGAAGAGGGCGCGGACTTTGTTCACGACACGTTGGACAAAGTGGCGGTGCTGTTTCCGCTGCCCTTGCCAGAGCCGTTCGACTATCGCGCACCAAGCTCGCTCGCGATCGAGCCGGGCATGCATGTGATTGCGCCGATCGGGTCGCGCTTGGTGCGCGGCGTGGTGTGGGGCGTTGAGCGCGAACATCCGGGCGCTGCCAATCTGAAAGCGATTGAGGAAGTGCTGCCGGGTTCGCCATTGCCGGCGATCTCGCGGCAGTTCGTGGATTGGGCGGCGCGCTATCTGGTGCGCCAGCCCGGCGATGTGCTGCGTATGGTGGCGCGCTCGCCGGAAGCGTTGTTTCCGCCGCCGACCTCCATCGTGCTTGCGCCGACGGGCGAGACGCCGCCGAAAGTGACCGAAGCGCGCGCGCGCGTTTTGGAGGAGGCGGCGAAGGAGCAGGTGAGCGCGGCGGAGTTGGCGCGGCGCGCCGATGTGTCTTCAGCGGTCGTTAAAGGCTTGGTCGATTGCGGCGCGCTGGTGAAAGTCGAGATCAGCGAAGACCCGCCGTTTCCGCCGCCGGATTTGGCGATGAGCGGCAAGGCGCTGTCGGAAATTCAGAGTGCTGCCGCCGAACAGATGTGCGGCTTCGTGCGCGATGGTGGTTTTCATGTCTCGCTGCTCGATGGCGTCACCGGCTCGGGCAAGACGGAAGTGTATCTGGAAGCGGCGGCGGAGGCGCTGAAGAGCTCGCCGAGCGCGCAGGTGTTGGTGCTGCTGCCGGAGATCGCGCTGACGCAAGCGGCGATGAGCCGGTTTGAGGCGCGCTTTGGCGTGACGCCGGTTGAGTGGCACTCCGCGATTCCGCAAAAGGCGAGGCGGCGCGCGTGGCGTGAGATTGCGGCGGGCAGGGCGCGGCTTGTGGTTGGCGCGCGCTCGGCGCTGTTTTTGCCCTATCCAAACTTGAAGCTCATCGTCGTCGATGAAGAGCACGATCCATCCTACAAGCAGGAAGAGGGCGTGATCTATCAAGCCCGCGATCTAGCGGTCGCGCGCGCGAAGCTCGGCGAATGCGCGGTGATCCTGGCGAGCGCTACGCCGTCGCTGGAAACGCTGGTGAATGCACAGCTCGGCAAGTACGCGCACGTGCAACTGCCATCGCGGCACGGCGTGGCGGAATTGCCGGATGTCGAGCTGGTCGATCTGAAGATCGACGCGCCGGAGAAAGGGCGCTGGATTTCGCCGAAGCTGATCCGTGGCGCGGCCGAGGCTCTGCTGCGCGGCGAGCAGGCGCTCTTCTATATGAACCGCCGCGGCTACGCGCCGCTGACGCTGTGCCGTGCGTGCGGACACCGGATGAAATCGCCGGAGACCGATAGCTGGCTGGTCGAGCATCGCTACTCCGGCCGGCTGGTCTGCCATTTGACAGGCTTCTCGATCCCGAAACCGAAAGAGTGCCCCGAGTGCCAGACGCCGGATTCGTTCACCTCGATCGGGCCCGGCGTTGAGCGCATCGAGGAAGAAGTGCGCGAGTTCTTCCCTGCAGCGCGGATTGAGATTTTCTCGTCGGACACGACGCCGAACGGCGATGCGGTGCGCGAATTGGTGCGGCGTATGGAGGCGGGCGAAATCGATATTCTGATCGGCACGCAAATTGTCGCCAAGGGCCACAACTTTCCGAACCTGACCTTTGTCGGCGTGGTCGATGCGGATTTGGGCTTGAAGGGCGGCGATCTGCGCGCGGGCGAGCGTACGTTCCAATTGGTCAGCCAGGTCGCTGGCCGCGCCGGACGTCACGAAAAGAAGGGCCGCGCGCTCATTCAGACCTACGCGCCGGAAGAACCAGTGATGCAGGCGTTGGCGGCGCAGGATCGCGATGCGTTCTTTGCGGCTGAGATTGCAGAGCGCGAAGATGCCGGCATGCCGCCTTATGGGCGCCTCGCTGCGGTGATCGTCTCGGCGCCGAACGAGCAGCTCGCCAACGATGCGGCGAAGGCGATGGGGGAGAAGGCGCCGAATGTCGAAGGCTTGGATTTGTGGGGGCCAGCGCCTGCGCCGCTCTCCGTGATCCGCGGCATGCACCGGCGGCGCTTTTTGATCCGCGCCAATCGCGGCGTCGATGTCAGCGCGTTCCTGGCGGCGTGGGCGAGCCGGGTGAAACTGCACAGCGCCGTGCGCGTGCAGATCGATGTCGATCCGTATTCGTTTATGTGAGCGTGGGGGACTTCATGCGCGGTTTGGTGGTGGGCGCAGCCTTGGTGCTGCAGGTTGTGTTGTGTGGCGGTGCGTTTGCGCAGGAACGGACCGCCGAATGGGCGGCGTCTGAGCAGGCGCGTGGCGAGGCGCTGTTTGAGGCCCGGGATTTTGTTGGCGCCGAGGCGGCGCATCGCGCGGCGCTTGAAGTGCGGACACGTGAAGCCGATCCGAACGGCTGGGCGGAATCGACGGCTTCCGCTGGCGCGGCGCAAGCCTTTCGCGGCATTCGCGCGCGTGACGCAGGCGCGCTGGAGGGCGCGATCGCCGACTATCGCTCGGCGTTGGAGGTTTACACCCGCTCGGGCCAGCCTGACGATTGGGCGCGCGTGCAGAATAATTTGGCGACAGCGCTGGTCTGGTTCTCTGACGTTCGCGGCGATGGCTCGGTCGCGGAGTTGGAGGATGCGGAGCGCTCGTTGCGTGGCGTCCTTGAAGTGGTGACGCCGCAGGCGCGGCCAGCGGATGCGGGCGTGGTGCTCTATAATGTCGCCGCCGTGCAGGAGAAAATTGGCGATCGCTTAGCCGGCGCCGCGCAGCTGGCGCGCTACCGCGAAGCGTCGGAGACTTACGCTTTGGCCTTGGATACGTTGCGCCGTGGCGGCAGTTTCGACTATGCGTCGAGTGTGGAGCGCCGTGTCAGCCCCTTCATGAACCGCGTCGCGGCGATGGATTGAGACCGTTCAGGTGAATTGCACAGCGCCGTGTGTGCGCGGACCGCGGTCGATCCTTACTTATTTCTTTATGCGCCGTGACTGCGCATGACTCATGCGCGGCAAGACGGCGTTAACCGCGCGTCGGACACAAAAGTGTCATGTCAACCGCTCCGACTGTCCTGCGTGCGCGAACCACTTTGCTGGAGCTTGTGCCGGCCGAGGGCCCGCGCCGCACGTTCGCGCCGGGGGACTATCCGTACGACACGCGCTTGTCGCCCGTTGCGTACGAGGAGCAATTGCGCGAACTGCAAGTCGAACTGATCAAGCTGCAGACTTGGATCAAGCAGAGCGGGCAGCGTTTGGTCGTTCTGTTCGAAGGCCGCGACGCCGCCGGCAAGGGTGGCACCATCAAGCGTTTCGCCGAACACCTCAATCCCCGCCACGCGCGCATCGTCAGCCTCGATAAGCCGAGCGAGGACGAGAAGGGCCAATGGTATTTTCAGCGCTATATCGAGCAGTTGCCGACGCGCGGTGAAATGGTTCTGTTCGATCGCTCCTGGTACAACCGGGCAGGCGTCGAGCGCGTCATGGGCTTTTGCACCGAGGCGGAATACGAGGCGTTCTTTTTGCAGACGGTCGATCTTGAGCGAAGCTTGATCGATAGCGGCATCCTGATGTTCAAGCTTTGGTTTGACGTGAGCCGCAGCGAGCAGCGCCGGCGCATGCTCGAGCGCTCGAAGGATCCGCTCAAGCGCTGGAAGCTCTCGCCCGTTGACGTGCGCGCGCTAGACAAATGGGAGGAGTACGGCGCCGCCGAGCAGGCGATCTTCGAACGTACGGCGACGCCGCAAAGTCCGTGGGTGCGGATCAAGTCCGATTGCAAGCGTCGCGCCCGCCTGCAAGCCATGCGCTACACGCTGAGCCGCCTCGATTACAATGACAAGAACGCGGCAGCGCTCCAGCCGATCGATCCACTGATCCTGAGCGTCCTTTAGCGTCCCAATAGTTGATTGCGGGTGCGGCCCCTTGCGGTTCATAATCCCCGCCATGACCTACACACCCTTCAACCTCACTGGCCGCGTCGCGCTCGTTACGGGCGGCAATGGCGGCATTGGCTTGGGCATGGCCGAAGCGCTGACGCAGGCTGGTGCGGATGTTGAAATTTGGGGCACCAACGCTGAGAAGAACGCGCGGGCGCTAGAGAAGTTGAAGGCGCACGGCACGCGCGTGAGCGCGCGGATCGTCGATGTGTCGACGGAGGCGAATGTCGTGGCGGGCTTCGATGCGACGCTTGCGGAGTTTGGCCGCGTTGACGCGTGCTTCGCCAACGCCGGCGTGTCCAATCGCTGGAAATCGTTCCTCGATATTGGCGGCGAGGACTATCGGCGCGTCATGGCGATCAATCTCGACGGCATGATCTTCACCATGCGCGAAGCGTGCCGGCACATGAAGGCCCGCGCCGAGGCGGGCGATCCGGGCGGCTCGATCGCGGCGGTTGCGAGTTTGGGTGCGCTGTTCGGCGCCGCGCGCAATCAAGATTATACCGCGACGAAAGCGGCGATCATCTCCGTCACCAACGGCATCGCGGTCGAGTTCGCGCGCTACGGCGTGCGCGCCAATTCGATCCTGCCCGGCTGGATCGCCACGGATATGACGGGTGCGGCGCAAGACAATGACGCGTTCAACAAGAACGTCATCGCCCGCGTGCCGTCTCGGCGCTGGGGCAAGCCGGAGGAGTTCGGCGGCATCGCCGTCTATCTCGCCAGCGATGCGTCGAGCTTCCACAATGGCGACTCGATCCTGATCGATGGCGGCTATTCGAAGTTTTAGACGTCGTCCTCGCCGACAGCGCCGCCTTCGCCTTCGAGCCTGCGCAATTGCTTCACGTCGCGCGCGGTAAAGCGCAAGCGAACGCCGGCGCCCATCGCGTCTTCGTCGATGAACACGGCGCCCGCGGTTTCGAGCGCGTGCTTGAGCGCGGCGACTGCTTCCGGCCCTGGATCGACGTCGCCCGTCTCAAACGCGCGGATCGCAGGCTTCGCCACGCCCGACGCAGCGCAGAGATGGGCGCGCGGCCATTGAACGAGCGCGCGGGCGGCGCGGCAGAGGGGGCCGGTAATGGTCATGCGCTCAGACTATAGCGTCAGCGCGGCGCCGCGCTAGCTGGCTGCGGGAAGCTTGCGCTTGAACATGCGCGAGAGCAGCCAGAGCGCCAGCGCGCATTGCGCTATGACGGAGGACACCGAGAGCAGCCAGACGTGCTCGAGCGTGAACCAGTCTTGCGTCGACATCCAAAGCACGGGCGCAACGAACGTCACCATGCGCGTGGTGCTGGAGATGAGCGAAGGCCGCGTGTCGCCCATGCCCTGAAACATCGAACCCGCCGCCATGACCAGACCGCTAAAAGCGAAATTCCACGAGACGATCTGCAGATAGTCGTTGCTGATTTGAAGCACGGCCGGGTCGTCGGTGAACGGGCGCGCCAGCAGCGATGGGTCGATGTGGCAAAGTGCGGTGAGCGTCAGCATGATGCCGACGCTGATCAGCGCTGTGACCTTGAACGTCTCGCGCACGCGGTCGAAGCGTTTAGCGCCGAAGTTCTGGCCGCCTATCGGCGCGGCGGCGAAGGCCACGGCCATCGCCGGTAGGAAGATCGATTGCATGATCCGGCCGCCAATGCCGAAGCCGGCCTGAGCCTCGGCGCCGAAATCGCGGATGACGAAGTAGATGACGATGAAGATGATAAACATCATCAGGAATTCGAGCGATGTCGGCAGGCCGATGAAGATGAGCCGCCGCCACGCGTCGAACTTTGGGCGCAGCATGTCGGCGTGGAAGCGCAGATACGTCTGTACGCGCGGAAACATCGCCACCAGACCGATAATGCCGACCACCGACGCAATGCTGCTGGCCCAGCCAGCGCCAGAGACACCGAGCGCGACGCCTGTGCCCCAGCCGGCGATGAGCACCGGCGCGAGGATGGCGTTCAAGACGATGGTGAGCGTTTGCAGCACCATGGTTGGCATGGTGACGCCCGCGCCGCGCAGTGCTGAGGTCATGGCGACGGATGGAAACATCAGCGCAAGCGACGGCAAGAAAGCGAAGAGATAAGCGCGACCCGCCGTTGCGGTTTCAGCGTCGGCCGTCAAAGCATCGACGCCGGCGCCGCCAAATGCATAGCCCAAGATCAGCATCACCGTGCCGAACAGAAGCGACATCGAGAGCGCTTGGTCAGAAAAGAGATTGGCTTCCGCTTCGTCCTTCTTGCCGACGGCTTGCGCGACCGTCGCCATCACGCCGATGGCGATGAGTTGGCTGGCGGCGAGGGCGAGGAAGAAGACGTTGCCGGCGGCGCTGACGCCAGCGATGGCGGCGCTGCCGAGCCGGGCGACGAAATAGAGATCGACGATGAAATACATCGTCTGAAAGATCAGGCTGACGCCAATGAACGCCGCCATGCCGAGCAGATGCCCGGTGATCGGGCCTTGAGTGAGATCGCGCACTTAAAGTGCCTTTGGACGGCTGACGGTAATCCGTCAGCCGCGGCGGAATCGGAGGCGGGCGCAGACTTGGTCGGGCGAGTAGGGCAGCGCTTCGACTTGGCCGTCGGGACGCGTTTCGAATTGGATCGCCTGGCGCAAGCCGACGATCAGCAACGCGCCGTCCGACGCTTCGAAGACGCCGATCGAAGCTGGTCCTTGCGGGCCGCAGAAGAACGCGCCTTCAGCGCCTTCGCCGCTGGTCGAGTGGTAAAGCACCGGCGACGCTTCGCCGGGCAAACCCATGATCTGTGCGAGCGGGCCGCCGGGCGCCTGCGCAAGCAAATCGTTGTTGGTGTGGTTGGCTTGTTGAAACGCGAGCCGCCGGCCATCGCTGTGGCGCAGCGTGAGACCGATGAACGGATCGGCGCCTTCGACGGAGGGGCCCTGCGTTGACGTTTCTTCGCTGACGCGTTCGCCGACGGCGAGCGAGGTTGCGGCGTCGGCGGCGATGAGTGCTGCCGTCGACACCGGACCGCCGCCTGGCGCGGCGCAGGCGGTTAGCGCCATAGCGGCAGCGGCGAAGAAGAGCGTGCGCATGATGTGTCCTTACGTCTTCGGCGCTTGCGCGGCGTTTTTGGCGGCGCGCCGCTGGGCGGCGCCGCGAGACCAAATGTTCAGCCCCTCGACCAAGGCCGAGAACGCCATCGCGGCGTAGATGTAGCCCTTCGGCACGTGAACGCCGAAGCCTTCTGCGATCAACACCATGCCGATCATCAGCAAGAACCCCAGCGCCAACATGACGACGGTCGGGTTCCTGTGAATGAAGTTGGCCACCGGATCGGCGGCGAGCAGCATCACCGTCACCGCGACGATGACGGCCACGACCATGATTGGCACGTGGTCGGTCATGCCGACGGCCGTCAGGATCGAGTCGATCGAGAAGACGAGGTCGAGCAGGATGATTTGAAAGATGGTGGCGCCGAAATTGGCGACGACGATCTGCTTTTTGTCCAGCACATCGTCGGTCGGCGTCGGATCGACGCTGTGGTGGATTTCCTTGGTGGCTTTCCAGACGAGGAAGAGTCCGCCGGCGATCAAGATGAGATCGCGCCACGAGAAGGCGGTGTCGAAGCTCGGATTGCCATGGCTGTCGGGGCTGCCGACAATGCCCAAGTCAAAGATCGGCACTGTTAGCGTGACGATGATGGCGATGGTTGAGAGCAGCACCAAACGCATGACCAAAGCCAAGCCGATGCCGATGCGGCGCGCTTGCGTGCGCTGATGCTCAGGCAGTTTGTTGGTGAGGATCGAAATGAAGATCAGGTTGTCGATGCCGAGCACGACTTCCATGATGATCAGCGCAATGAGCGCCGCCCAAGCGCTAGGGTCGGCGAGAAGCGGCGCGATATTCCAATCCATGAACGAACATCCCTGATCAGCAGCGGCTGATGTAAGGGATTGGCGGTCGCGCGGGAAGGGCGCTTGTCGCTTGGGAACGCGAGCGGCCTTAGGGCTCTTCCGGCTCCTGCGCCAGTTCGAGCAGCGCTTTGAACATCTCGTCGGAAAAACGGATGACGCTGATGCTGGCGATCGCCTGCACCTTGGCCTCGCTCATCTCAACGAGGCTCGCGCCTAAGTCCGCATCACCCCGCCCAGTGACCGCTTCTAGCACGCGGGATCCGGCGTGCCCGAAGCGGTCAAGGGCGCTGGTGAGGGCCATGGCGGCGTGGGGGATCGCCGTCATGCGAAGGATCATGCACGAGCGAGTTTAAGGTCTCGTTCAGAAGTCTGGTGAATGCGTGAAAACCAAAAACTCGGGGCTCGGTTATCGGGGCTCGGGATTTCGATAACCGAACCCCGAATCCCGATCCCCGCCTAAACGTGAATGTCCCGATCCTTGGTTTCTGGCCAAAAGAAGAATGTAACCAGCGCTGCGATGGCGGTGCAGATCGCTGGGAACCAGAGGCCGTTATAGATCGAGCCGGTGGCGGTGTTGATGGCGAACACGGTGGCGGGCAACAGGCCGCCGAACCAGCCAGTGCCGACATGGTAAGGGAAGCTCATCGCCGTGTAGCGGATGCGTGTGGGGAAGAGCTCGACCAGTGCCGCGGCTTGCGGGCCGTAGAGCGCGCAGGCGGCGACGATGAAGAGCGCCATCATGCCAATGACGCCCCACTTTTCACTGAACACGCGGCTGATTTCCGCGACGCTCCAATTCTGCATCGGCCCGGGCGCGGCGGCGGGATATCCCGCTTCGGTGAGGGTGGCGCGCAAGCTGTCGTTGAAGGCGGTGCGGGTGGCGCGAATTTCTGAAAGCGATTGGCCGACGGCGCTGACGCTGTCGATCTCGATCGCGTCGCCAATACGGATGCGCGCGATCTGACCGGGCTCACCTGGGGCTGTCGTGTAGCTGACGCCAGCGCCGGAGAGGGCGCCCTTGGCGATGTCGCATGAGGTGGCGAATTGCTGCGCGCCGCCGGTGAGGTCGAGTTGGAAAGTGCAGTCGGTGGGATCGGCGATGACGGTGACGGGGGTCTGCTCCGTCGCCGCCGCAAGTGCTGGATTGCCGGCCTGGGTGATGAAGTGGAAGCCCGGGAAGTAAAGCGCCAGCATGAGCAGCATGCCGAACAGCATGACGGGCTTGCGGCCTACGGTGTCCGATAGCCGCGCGAAGAAAATATAGAGCGGCGCTGAGATCAGCACGACTGTGATCATGATCAGATTCACGGTCTGACTATCGATGCGGAGGATGCGCTCCAGGTAGAATTGCGAATAGAAGTGCGCAGTGTACCAAACGACGCCCTGCGCCATCATCACGCCGAACAGCGCGATCAGCACGATCTTTAAGTTCTTCCACTCAGTGAAGCTCTCGGCGTAAGCGCGCTTGGAAACTTTGCCCTCTTCTTTGAGCTTCTGAAACGCCGGGCTTTCTTCGAGCTGCATGCGGATCCAGACGGAAACGAAAAGTAAGCCGATCGAGATCAGGAACGGGATGCGCCAGCCCCATTCGCGGAACGCCTCTTCGCCGAGATAGGCGCGCGTGCCGAGGACGACGCCGAGCGCGCCGATTAGGCCGATGGAAGCGGTGCCCTGAATCCAGCCGGTGGCGGCGCCGCGGCGATGTGATTGTGCGTGTTCCGCCACATAGATCGCCGCACCCCCATACTCGCCGCCGAGCGCGAAGCCTTGCAGTACGCGCAGCGTGACAAGGAGGATGGGGGCCCAGATGCCGATCACCTCCGCCGTTGGCAGCAGGCCGATGGCGAAGGTCGAGAGCCCCATGATCATAATGGTGATCAGGAACGCGCCTTTGCGTCCGGTAGAGTCGCCGATCTTGCCGAAGACGAGGGCGCCGATCGGGCGGACGATGAAACCGACCGCAAATGTGAGCAGCGTGAACACGAAGGCTTGCGCGTCGGGCAGGCCCGCGAAAAAGAGTGGCGCCATCACCGAGGCGAGTGCGCCATAAACGAAGAAATCGTACCACTCGAACACCGTGCCGGCGGCCGATGCGGCGACCACTTGGCGCAGTTTTGCGGGCGATACGTCAGGGCTGGTCTGCGCTGGCGCGGGTGCGTCGGTCATGGCGTGTTTCCCCCAGCCGCTGTCGGCTCTTTTGTCGCTGATCCGCCGCCACTGGCAGCGGTTGTCAAGCCGGAACGCCGCGTGTTACTCCGCGCGCGCGTCAAAGAGCCCGCGCGATGGAATCGCAGCGGTCTTTGGCGTTTGGGTTTTCCCCAAGCGGCGCAATCACCTGACCGACGGCTCGAAGAACCGCTGGCGGCGAAATTAGCGGGACAGACGTGGCAGAATCCCCCGAAGGCGAAGCTTCCGAAGCGGCGGCGCGCTATGCACGAGCCGTTTTCGAATTGGCCAAGGATGCCAAGGCGTTAGACGCGGTCGAGCAGGATTTCGCGAAGTTCTCCACAGCCTGGGCCGAAAGCGCCGATCTGCGCGAGGCGGCCCGTTCGCCGCTGATCGCGCCGGACGAGAAGGCCGCGGGCCTGACGGCCGTCGCCGCCAAATTGGGCCTCTCCGATCTCGGTCGCAAAGCCATCGGCGCGGCGGCTCAAAACGGGCGCGCCCGCGAACTGCCGGGGATCGCCAGCGAGTACCGTAAATTGGTCGCGCTCGAACGCGGCGCCCGCCAAGTCGAAATCATCTCGGCCCGCCCTCTGAGCGCGGCCGACAAAGCCGCCATCGTCGACGCCCTGAGCAAACAGCTGGGCGCCAAGGTGGAAGCCGAAACCAGTGTCGATGACAGCCTGATTGGCGGGTTCGTCGTCCGTGTCGGCTCTCGCCAGTTCGACGCTTCCGTCAAAGCCAAGCTGGACGCGCTGCGTCTGGCCCTGAAGACCGCCTAAGGGGAAAGACCGACCATGGACGTCCGCGCCGCAGAAATTTCCGCAATCCTCAAAGAGCAGATCAAGGGCTTCGGCACTGAAGCGAAGGTCGCCGAGATCGGCCGCGTCTTGAGCGTCGGCGACGGTATCGCCCGCGTGTACGGCCTCGAAAAAGTGCAGGCCGGCGAAATGGTCGAGTTTCCGGGGGGCATCAAAGGCATGGCGCTCAACCTCGAGCGCGACAATGTCGGCGTCGTTATTTTCGGCGAAGACCGCAATCTAAAAGAAGGCGACACCGTTAAGCGCCTCGGCGAAATCGTCGACGTGCCGGTGGGCAAGGCGCTGCTCGGCCGCGTCGTAAATCCGCTGGGCGAACCGATCGACGGCAAGGGCCCGATCAAATCGACCGAGCGCCGCACAGTCGACGTAAAGGCGCCTGGCATCATTCCGCGCAAGTCGGTGCACGAGCCGATGCAGACCGGCATCAAGGCAATCGACGCGCTGATCCCGATCGGCCGCGGCCAACGCGAACTGATCATCGGCGACCGCCAAACCGGCAAGACCGCCGTCGCGCTCGACACCATCCTCTACCAAAAGGAAGCGCACGCGACGAACGCGCCGGAGAGCGAGAAGCTCTATTGTATCTATGTCGTCATCGGCCAGAAGCGCTCGACCGTGGCGCAGCTGGTGAAGACGCTCGAAGACAAAGGCGCGCTGCAATATTCAATCATCGTCGCCGCCACCGCCTCGGAGCCGGCGCCGCTGCAGTTTCTGGCGCCGTTCTCGGGCTGCGCCATGGGCGAGTATTTCCGCGACAACGGCATGCACGCGCTCATCATCTATGATGACTTGTCGAAGCAGGCCGTCGCCTACCGTCAGATGTCACTGCTGCTGCGCCGCCCGCCGGGCCGCGAAGCCTATCCGGGCGACGTCTTCTATCTGCACTCGCGCCTGCTTGAGCGCGCGGCGAAGCTGAACGAAGACAATGGCTCGGGCTCGCTGACGGCGTTGCCGATCATCGAAACGCAAGCCAACGACGTCTCGGCCTACATCCCGACCAACGTGATCTCGATCACGGACGGCCAGATCTTCCTTGAAACCGAACTCTTCTTCCAGGGCATCCGCCCGGCTCTGAACGTCGGTATCTCGGTGTCGCGCGTCGGCGGCAACGCGCAGATCAAGGCGATGAAGCAAGTCGCCGGCCCGCTAAAGGGCGAGCTCGCGCAATATCGTGAAATGGCGGCGTTTGCGAAATTTGGCTCCGACCTCGACGCCGCGACGCAGCGCCTGCTCAATCGTGGCGCGCGTCTGACCGAGCTGCTGAAGCAACCGCAATTCTCGCCGGTGCCGGTCGAAGAGCAGATCGTGCTGATCTATGCCGGTACGCGCGGCTATCTCGATAAGCTGCCGGTCGCCGATGTCGGTCGCTACGAAAGCGAACTGACGTCCTGGCTGCGGTCGAAGAAGGCCGACCTTCTGAGCGCCATCGGCTCGAAGAAGGACATCGGCAAGGACGGCATCGAAGACAAGATCAAGGCCGCGCTCGAAGAGTTCGGGAAGACGTTCGCTTAAGGATTGCGAGATGCCGAGCTTAAAGGAATTTCGCAATCGCATCGCCAGCGTGAAGTCCACGCAGAAGATCACCAAGGCGATGCAGATGGTGGCGGCGGCGAAGCTGAAGCGCTCCCAAAGCGCGGCAGAGGCGGCGCGTCCGTATGCCGACCGCATGGCGCGCGTGATCGCAAACCTCGCCGGCGCGGTGACGGGCGATAGCGCGCCGGCGCTGCTGCGCGGCTCGGGCAAGGATCAGGTGCATCTGCTGGTCGTGATGACGAGCGAGCGGGGCCTGTGCGGCGGCTTCAACACCCAGATCGTGCGCGCCGCGCGCGAACGCATCGATGAATTGCTGCTCGCCGGCAAGACGGTGAAGATTCTCGCCGTCGGCAAGAAGGGGCGTGACCAGCTGCGGCGTCTCCATGCCGATAAAATCGTCGGCTACGTCGATCTCTCCGGCCATCGCAATGTTGGCACGGATGCCGCGCACGCGGTGAGCGAGGCGCTACTCGAACAATTCAATGCCGGCGCCTTCGATGTCGCGACGATGTTCTTCTCGCGCTTCAAGTCGGTGATCAGCCAAGTGCCGACGGCGCTGCAGCTTATCCCCGCACGCGCACCGGAAGGCGTGACGCCGCCGGATTTGAAGGGCGCGGTGTACGAGTACGAGCCGAGCGAAGAGGCGATTCTGGAAGCGCTGCTGCCGCAATATCTCAACGGTCAGATCCTGCAGGCGCTGCTGGAAAACCAAGCCGGCTTCTATGGCGCCCAGATGAGCGCCATGGATAACGCCACGCGCAACGCTGGCGATCTGATCCGCAAACTGACGCTCCGCTACAACCGTCAGCGCCAAGCCAACATCACCAAAGAACTCATCGAAATCATCTCCGGTGCGGAGGCGCTTTGAGATCAATCGCCGCCTCCGTTGCTGCTTTGCTTGCACTCGGCGCTTGCACCGAACTACCGGACCGCGTCGGGCCGCTCGGTGAATGCGTGCAGATCGATCAAGCAGCGTACGAAGCGCGCGATGGCGCCTCGTGGCGCACGGTCGATCTCACCGGCGGCGGCTATCGCAGCCAGGCCGCAGGGCAGAACATGCAGCGCTGCTGGCCGCGCGTTGATGGCATGAACTCGGCCGAGCGCCGCTGCGTGCAGAAGAACGATCTCGTTGTCGAGATGCGCACGGATGAGGCGACCAGCTATTATCGCATCCCGGCGCGCACGACATACATGCTCTACGGCGAAGCTGGGCAAGCCCAGTGCCGAATCGTGATGGAAGAGGAGTGAGCTAATGGCTGACACGCTCTACAAAACCAAAGCTGTCTCGCAAGGTGGCCGCGCTGGCGGCAAGGTCGCGCTGGCTGAAGGCGGGCTCTATGTTCACATGGAGCACTCGAAGGGCCTTGGCGGCACAGGCGAAGGCTCGAACCCGGAGCAGTTGTTTGCGCTCGGCTGGGCCAATTGCTTCAACTCGGCGGTGGCGTTCGTCGCCGGCCAAAAGAAGATCGACGCCGGCAAAGCGATCGTGACCTGCGAAGTCGGGATCGGCCGCGAAGAGGGCGGCTTGGGGCTTTCTGCAAAGATTACGCTCGCGATCCCCGGCATGGAGCGCGCGCAAGTGCAGGAGCTCTTGGATGCGGCGCATCAGGTTTGCCCCTACTCGAAGGCGACGCGGAACAACATTCCGGTCGAGCTTGAGGTCGTTGGCTAGTGCGCGCTCTGGTCGCCCCCGCTTTGGTTGCCACGCTCGGTGCGTGCGGGCCGTCCTGGGCGCCGCCGAACGCGCCATCGATGCCATGCGCGACGATCACTCAGGCTGAATACGAAGCTGCGATCGATGCGGGCGCTGCGCGTGCGACGGCGCGCATTCATGAGGGCGGCATGATCTCCATGGATACCGGCCCCGGCGTTGTCCATTGCGCGACCTATAGTGGCAGCACGATCCGACCCTGCCGGCGGCCGGTGGATTTCGTGATCAACTACACCACGGCTGAAGGCGACACGATTTACGTCCGCGTGCCGGCTAACGAGGAGTATCGCTTCCGCTCGGGCAACAGGCCGCACACGTGTGAGGTCTTGCAGTGAAGCGCACGGTGCGGCTCGCGCTCTGGATTGCGCCGTTTGTAGCGGTGGCGGCAGGGCTGATCGCAGCGCGGTTGATGAATTAGTATTGCCGCTTCGGCGGCTCGATGGAACGGACGAGGAAGAGAAGAAATGGCACAGCAAGCAAAAGGCCGCGTCGTGCAGGTGATCGGCGCCGTCGTCGACGTCGAGTTCGAAGGAACGCTGCCGAACATCTACAATGCGCTCGAAACCACCAATAACGGCAACCGCCTGGTGCTCGAAGTGGCGACGCACTTGGGTGAGAACACCGTGCGCACCATCGCCATGGACGCAACCGACGGCCTCGTCCGCGGCCAACCGGTGACGGACACGGGCTCGGCCATCATGGTGCCGGTGGGCGAAGAGACGCTCGGCCGCATTCTGAACGTCATCGGCGAACCGATCGATGAAGCGGGCCCGGTGAAGACGACCACGCGCCGCGGCATTCACCAGCCGGCGCCGGAATTCGTCGATCAAAAACCGTCGCCAGAAATTCTCGTCACCGGCATCAAAGTCGTCGATCTGCTCTGCCCTTATGCGAAGGGCGGCAAGATTGGCCTCTTCGGCGGCGCAGGCGTCGGCAAGACGGTGCTGATCCAAGAGCTGATCAACAACATCGCTAAGGCCTACGGCGGCTACTCGGTGTTCGCCGGCGTCGGAGAACGCACGCGCGAAGGCAACGATCTTTATCACGAAATGATCGAGTCCGGCGTGAACCAGGCTGGAGGCGGCCAAGGCTCCCGCTGCGCGCTGGTGTTCGGCCAAATGAACGAACCGCCGGGCGCACGTGCGCGCGTTGCGCTTTCGGGATTGACCATCGCCGAGCACTTCCGCGACCAGGGCAAGGATATCCTGTTCTTCGTCGATAACGTCTTCCGCTTCACACAAGCGGGCTCGGAAGTGTCGGCGTTGCTGGGCCGCATTCCGTCCGCGGTCGGCTATCAGCCGACGCTGGCGACCGAAATGGGCGCCATGCAGGAGCGCATCACATCGACGACCAAGGGCTCCATCACGTCGGTGCAAGCCATCTACGTTCCCGCCGACGACTTGACCGACCCCGCGCCGGCCGCGTCATTCGCGCACTTGGACGCCACCACCGTGCTCTCGCGCGACATCGCGGCGAAGGGCATCTATCCGGCCGTCGATCCGCTCGACTCGTCGTCGCGTATTCTCGATCCGAATGTCGTCGGCGAAGAGCATTACCGCGTCGCGCGCGCGGTGCAGGAAACGCTACAGCGCTACAAGTCGCTGCAGGACATCATCGCCATTCTCGGCATGGACGAACTGTCAGAAGACGACAAACTGACGGTCGCCCGCGCCCGCAAGATCGAGCGCTTCCTGTCGCAACCGTTCCACGTTGCTGAAGCGTTCACAGGTTCGCCGGGCGTTCTCTGCGATCTCAAGGAAACCATTCGCGGCTTCAAGGGCCTCGTGAACGGCGATTACGACCATTTGCCGGAGCCGGCGTTTTACATGGTCGGCACTATTGATGACGCCATCGCGAAAGCGCAACGTCTGGCGGCGGAAGCGGCATAAATCCGCTGCGCCATCGAACGGAGGGTATGATGGAGTTTTTTGCTAACAAGCTAGGCCCGATGCCGCAATCTGGCGCGCCGGCGAAGACAGGCGCGCAAGCGCCAGCCAACAACACGCAAGCGCGCGCTCCGCAGCCGGCCGCGAGTGCGCCGAAGGCGGCGCAGCCCGCGGCTCAAGCACCGGCGCGGGCAGCAGCACAGCCGCCGCCAGCGCCGGCCCCGCAGCCTGAGAAAAAGAAGAAGGGTTGGTTCTAAGTGGCCGATAAGCTTCACTTCGCGCTCGTCTCTCCCGAGCGCGAGCTGTTCAACGGCGAAGTCGATCACGTCGTCGTGCCGGGCTCGGAAGGCGAGTTCGGCGTGATGCCGAACCATGCGCCGGTTATGAGCGTGATCCAGCCGGGCGCGCTGCGCGTGATCAATGACGGCGCCGAACGGCGTATTTTCGTCAATGGCGGCTTCGCCGACGTGACGCCGGAAGGGCTGACTGTTCTGGCGGAAGAAGCTGTCGATCTGGCGGACGTGACAGCCACAGAGATCGAACTGCAATTGAAGAATGCGCAAGACGATGTGCGCGATGCGAACTCGGATGAAAAGCGTGAGATCGCGCAGCGCGCGCTGGCGCGCGTCGAAGCGCTGAAGGCGGCTGCGGCCTAAAGCTCAAAGTCAGAGCGGGGAAACGGTGCGAGCCGCGCGAGATCAGCGCGGCTCGCATTGCGTTTGGGCGCTGCACTTCGCACAATTCAAGCCTGATGCTGCCCCATCCCCATCTTTGGCCCGCCCTGATCGGCGCAGTGCTCGGCTTCGCGCTCGTCGTCTGGGCGTGCTTGTGGCTGATGAAGCGCTGGGGCGGCATGAGCGTGCGGCGGCGCTGGGTTGTCGGCGTCGCCATCGCTCTCTTTGAAGCGGCGTATTGGCTCAACATCTATGCGTGGTTCGTTGAGCCGAACATGCTCGTCGTGCGGCATGTCGAGATCGTTAGCGCAGAGTGGCGCGGCGCGCCGATTACGATTGCGGCGCTGAGCGATACGCATGTCGGCGGCCCGCACGTGAATGCTGAGCGCGTGGAGCGGATCGTGCGACGTGTGAACGCGCTACGGCCCGATCTCGTGGTGCTTCTTGGCGATTATGTTGGCGGCCATGCGCCGGAGGCTGAGCGCAGCGTGCGCGCACAGAATGAAATCCTCGACGGCATCGCCGCGTTTGCCGCGCTTGACGCGCCGCTTGGCGTTGTCGGCGTGCTCGGCAATCATGATGTTTGGTATCGGCGCGAGACGATCACGCGCGCGCTAGAAGATGCGGGCGCCGCCGCTTTGTGGAACCGCAATGTCGAGATCGAGCGGCGCGGCGGCGGACGCATCGTCATCGGCGGGCTTGCCGACGATATGACGGGCGAACCGGATTTCGCCGCCGCCTTTGACGGCGCGTCGATCGGATGGGACCGCATCGTCATCAGCCATTCACCCGATCCGTTCGCGGATGCGCCGGACAATGTCGCGCTGATGCTCGCCGGCCACGGCCATTGCGGGCAGGTGACGATTCCGTTCTTCGGGCGACCGATCCTGCCTCTTCGAAATCGAGCTTATGGTTGCGGGCTGATCGTCGAAGGCGGCAAGCAGATGTATGTGACGGCGGGGATTGGCACGAGCATTGTGCCGGTGCGCTTTCTCAATCCGCCGGAGATCGTGTTGATCACGCTGCGCAGCGGGGCGCCTGCCGAGCAGCAAGCGCCAGTGCGGTGAGTTGTCTGCGTGGCGTCGCGCTTCGACAGGCTCAGGCGTGACGCCATTTCATACCTTAGCGACGTCGCTCAAGCCGGCGCTTCGCCCCAGCGGAACAACGATAGCTGCTTGCGCTTAGCGTTGGTCGGCTTCGGCAGAATCTCGCGTGCTTCAAACCAGCGCAACACTAGAGAAGAAACCTCCGGCGCCTCGGGTTCGCCGACGAGCCAGTGGCTCATCTCCGGAAACTCGTGGAAGTGCGCCTGGCTGCCTGGGAAGCGTTGGATCACGCGGCGGACGGTGGAGGATGGGTTCACGCGATCCTTGCCGCCTGAAATTCCGAGCACTGGTGCGGCGATGCGATAGACCGGCGCTTGGCTCGCCATCGAATGATCGAGCCACCACTGCACCGCTTCGCGAATGGCGCGTCCGCTTTCGGGCACGAAGCGCGCGAAGGTGCGGCGCGCGTCCTCGCGCGCAAGGCGGTCGAGCGTGGTGTTGCGGGCCACGCGATAATCCGGCGGCACGGCGCGGCGCCAGTAATCGCCCAGCAGCGAAAGGCCGAGATGGTTGGAGTGTTCATCTAGCGTTGTCGGCGGCACGCCCCAAGGCGGGCTCGGCGCCAGCAGCACGAGGCCTGTGATCGGGACTTGGATCGCCGCGAGCTGCGAAACCAATCCACCGAGCGAATGGCCGACAAGCACAGGCGGAGCGCGCAGTCCGCGCACATAATGCGCGATCGCGTGGGCGTAATCTTTCAAGCCAGTTTGCGCCAGCTGTTCGAGATCGGCGCCGCGCTCGTGGTGCGGCAGGTTCGGCGCATGCGTTTCAAAGCCCGCGGCTTCAAACGGTTCGCGGAACGCGTCGAAGGCCCAGCCGCCGCAAAACGCGCCGTGCACGAACACAACCGGCGTCACAACTTTGTTCGTTTTCACGATGCAAGCGCCTCCGCGGCGCCCAACGGGCAGAAGGTCATGTGCGAGTCCCCACGCTGTACTTCTTGAACCGCTGCGCCACTTGTTCGTAAGTCGGGCGCTTAAACGGGATCACCAGAGCGGGCACGCTTTCGAGCGTCGCCCAACGCCAGTCTACAAACTCTGGCGTATGGGTATCGAGTCTTATATCTGCGTCACGTCCCTTGAAGCGGAAGGCGAACCATTTTTGCCTTTGCCCCAAATAGCGTCCGCGCGGCTTCATTTTTGTGCGCACGTCGATGGGGAATTCGTAATAAAACCAGTCTTCGGTTTCTTCGAGCAGATCGACGTGCTCTTCCCTTACGCCAATCTCCTCTTCAAGTTCCCGCAACGCGGCTTCGTTTGGTTTTTCGCCGCGATCGACGCCGCCTTGCGGCATTTGCCATTGATAAGGGCCTTCAGTTGCGATGCGCTTGGCAAGGAAGACGAGGCCGTTCGTGTGGAACAGCGCGAGGCCGACATTCGGGCGGTAGCGTTGCGGATCTTTCGGTTCGGTCATCGTCGCGCGGCGCGTGCTGTGAGCACGGCCGACGCTGGCGCCAATTGGTAGCCGCGCGTTTCGACATCCCGGGCCCAGCGGCCGACCTGCTCGATCGTCACAGGATATGCGAAGCCAGCGCCGATGGCGCTAGAGTTTTGCAGCGCCAAAGCCTCGAGATTGAGCAATTGATCGTCGATCGCATCGGCCTCGCGGCGCACGTCGATGATGCGATCGGCGGCCGCGGTCGGCAGCCCTGCGCGTTGTGCTTCGACGTTGAGCGCTGACCGTTGGCCGATGCCCGATGAGATGAATGCAAGTCCGCGCCGGCGCAGTGCCTGCGCGACCGGCGCTGATGCTTGCGCTGACGTCGCGAAGCGCGCGCCCTGATAATTGGTGACGCCGAAATAGCCGGCGGCGTGCGAGAGCAACTGGTCGAGCCGCGCAAGGTTTTGCTGCGACGATGCGGAGGCGAGCAATGTTTGCGGGCCGGTATCGTCAGCGTCGGGATCGAACGGCTCCATCGGCAGTTCGAGCATAACTTCGTGACCAGCGGCGCGCGCGCGGTCGATCCAGCTTTGCAGATTGTCGGCATAGGGCACGAAGGAGAGCGTGATCTCCGGCGGCAATTCATCGATGGCTTGCGTGGTGGCGCGCGCATTGAAGCCGAGCCCGCCGACTACGACGGAGATCAGCGGCCGGCCAGCGACCGGCGTGAACGGGCGCGCGTAAGCTTGCGCGGGCGTGCGGCCGTTGGCGGCGATGATAGGCAGCACGCCGTTCGGCCCAGGCTCGGTCAGGCCAGCGATCGGCGCACGCGGCAGCGGCGTGCCGGCGCGGCGTGCATTGATCGGCGTGCTTGGCGATTCCACCACGGCGACGCGGAGCTCGCCGGTGGCGTCGATCTCGCCGATCTCGCCCGCGAATGGCAACTCGTCCAAACCGAAGTGCTGCAAGTCAGCGCCATCGACGGCGGCTTCGGCGAAAGAGACGACGGGCGCGTCGCCCTCCAAGCTGCCTGGTTCAAGCGCGAGCACGGTGCGCGGGCCGGCGGCGCTTGGATCGCCGAACAGTTGCACGGCGCCGAAGGCGACAAATGCGAGTACGATCGCGGCGCCAAGGGCCGCGAACTTGTGATTGATCTGCGGCAGACGGCGTTTGGCCCCGGGCGAGGCGGGCCGTTGCGGCGATCGCTGCGCGCTTAATCTCGGGCGAATCATAGGCGCGAAAGATCACGCAATTCGCTGCGCCCGTCACTAGCCCAAACGGCTGCGTTAGCCTTGGTTACTAAGGTCTTAACGCTTAGCCAGCGCGCGCGCGCAAGCGCTCCACAACAACGCCGCCGCGCAAGAACTCCATCGCTCGCGAGAGCTGATAATCCTCGTCTGGATCCCAGTTTTCCGGCGGTTGGTCTTCCGGCACGTGCGCGCCACGACGTTGCGCACCCGAGTCGTTATCGAGCGCGTTCGGCAAATCCGCTTCCGAAATGCCGCGCGGCAGTTGCGCCGGATCGACGCGGCGGGCGCCGACTTCGAGGTCGGGCGTGATGCCGGCGCCTTGGATCGAGCGACCGGCGGGCGTGTAATAGCGCGCGGTGGTGAGGCGCAGAGCGCCGTCGCGCCCACCTTGCAGCGGGATCAGCGTTTGCACCGAGCCTTTGCCGAACGAGTCTGTGCCGACGACGAGGGCGCGGCCGCGGTCCTGCAATGCGCCGGCGACGATTTCCGAGGCCGAGGCGCTGGCGCCGTTGATCAATACAACGATCGGCACACCGGCGAGATCGTCGCCGCGGCGGGCGTTGTAGCGCTGCACGTCTTCAGCTTGGCGCCCGCGCGTGGAGACGACTTCGCCGCCATCGAGGAATGCGTCGGAGACTTCGATGGCTTGATCGAGCAGACCACCCGGATTGTTGCGCAGGTCGAGCACGACGCCGCGCAGATTGCCGCCGGAATCGCGACGAACGGCGCGGATCGCGTCCTGCAGCATCGCGCCGGTGCGCTCGTTAAACGTGGAAACGCGGATGACGCCGATATCGCCGCCTTCGACGCGCGCGGTCACGGCGCGGACGTTGATGACCTGGCGCGCGATGGTCACGTCGAACGGCTCTTGGCGCTCGCGCGCTACCGTGACCGTGATTTCGGTGCCGGCTTCGCCGCGCATCATCTGCACAGCGTCATTGAGCGTGAGGCCGATAATGCTCTCGCCATTGATGGCGGTGAAATAGTCGCCGGCTTGAATGCCGGCGCGGGCGGCGGGCGTGTCGTCGATCGGAGAGACGACGCGCACGACGCCGTCTTCAATCGTCACTTCAACGCCAAGGCCGTGATACTCGCCGCGCGCTTGCAAGCGCATATCGCGAAAGTCTGTCGGCGAGAGATACGATGAGTGCGGATCGAGCGAGGCGAGCATGCCTTGCAGCGCGGCCTCCATTGCCGCTTCCTCATCGATCTCGGTGACGTAGTCTTGCTCGACGCGCGCCAGCACGTCGGCGAACAATTCAAGCTGGCGGTAGACGTCGCCGCGATTGTTGTCTTCGGGGGCGGACCAAGCGAGAGCGCCGACCAGAGCCGCCGCTCCGGCCAAAGGCGCCGCTATCCAAGCTAACCGCATCGTCCACTCCCCAAGGCGATCTTTATCGCCCGTTCTTTCTTAACCAGCCCGTATCGTCTGACCCGCAGCAAGTCCTCTTGCGGTGAGCCAGCGCCCGGGATCGACCGCTTGGCCGTTCCGACGCACTTCCACATACAATTCCGGCGCCGGCGTGGCTGCGGCTGACATTTCACCCACAGGCTGGCCCGCGCTGACCCGACTTCCCACCTGGGCGGAAATATTTTGAAGCCCGGTGAGTACGACAGCGTAACCACCGTCCAGGTTCAGGATCAAGACTTGGCCGTAGCTTCTGAACACCCCAGCATAGGCCACTTCGCCCGCCGCCGGCGAGACGACCTGTGCCGAGGCGGCAGTGGTCAGGAGAACCCCTTGCGCGGCAGCGCCTTGGCCTTCGCGGGCGCCGTAAGCGCGGGCGATGCGGCCGGCGGTCGGCGCTAACCAGGCGGCGGGAATCGAGGTCGCGCCGCTGGCGGGGCCGGCGGTACGCGGTGCAGAGGCGGGCTGCACCCGGTTGGCGAGGTCGCGGAGGGTGCGGGCCTCGGCGGCGAGGGTGCGGACGCGGCGCTCGGCGGCGCGCGCGTCATTGACGTATTGGGCCTCGGCCGAGCGGCGGCGCGCCAAAAGCAGGACGATCTCGCTGCGTTCGTCGTCGATGGCGGCACTGGCGTCGGCGAGGATGCGCTGTTCTTCGTGGATAGCGGCCTCGAGCGTGCGCGCTTCGGACAAGGATTGAGCAGCGTTGCGTTCACGCGCCGACACATCCGGCGCGAGCGCGCGGGCGAGGATGTTGGCGCGCGCGGCGGCGGGATCGATACGGCGGCGTGCGAAGGCGGCGTTGACCAGCGCGCGCTCAAGCGCGTCGCGTGCGTGCAGCCGGCGGTCTTGTTCGACGTCGATCTGATCGCGCAACGCCGCGAGCCGTTCTTCGGCAGCTGCGGCTGCGGCTTCCGCTTCGCTGCGGCGGCGTCCAGCTTCGGTCAGCCGCGTATCGAGAGCGCGGGCTTCGCGGCGAGCAGCGGCTGCTTGGTCGCGCAGGCGTTCGGCGCGCGCGGTCTCGGCGCGGCGATCGCGCTCGACTTGGCTGACAGAGCGAGTCTGGGCGTCAGCTGCGCCTGTTAGGAGAACCGCAAGCGCTCCCGCCGCGCATGCGACAAGAGCGCGGGCGCGTTTTGCGCCTCGCATCATGACCAATACCCATCACCCGGAATCTCTAGTCCCGGTGATAAGGAGTACCGCACAATATCATGAGAGCCCGGTAAACTTGCTCGGCCAACATCACGCGAACGAGCTTGTGCGGCCATGTTTGACGGCCAAAAGCCAGCTTTTCATCAGCGTTATCCTTAATGCTCTGTGACGTTCCGTCGGCGCCGCCGATCCAGAATGTCGTGCAGGCTTGGCCGTCATCGCGCCAGCGCGCGAGCTTTTCGGCGAGTTGGCGCGAGGTCCACTCAGCGCCGCGTTCGTCGCAGAGGATCTTTCGGGCTTCGTCGGGTGTGGCGCGGTAGAGTGCGCTGGCTTCGGCGCGCATGTCGCCGGGCGGCTTGCCTTCGACTTCGACGAGGTCGACGCTCTTGAAACCAATTTGGCGGCCGGCGTTAGCGGCGCGCGCGATATAGTCAGCCGTCAGGTTTGCTTCCGGCCCGTCGCGCAGCCGCCCGACCGCTGCGATCAGCAGACGCACGCGTCAGACGGGCGTGGGGTCGGGAGCCGGGCCACCGGCCCAGATTTTCTCGATATTGTAGAAGGAACGGACTTCAGGGCGGAACAGATGCACGACGACGTCACCCGCATCCACCAACACCCAATCGGCATGCGGCATGCCTTCGACATGAACGTCCTTAAGGCCGCTCTCTTTCAGCTTGCGCATGACGTGATCGGCCAGCGCGCCGACGTGACGCGCTGAGCGGCCGGAGGCCACCACCAGCATATCGGCAAAGGAAGATTTGCCGCGAATGTCGATGCTGACGATGTCTTCGGCTTTGTCGTCTTCGAGCGAGGTCAGCACCACGCGCGTCGCAGCTTCGACATCAATGCCGCGCGGCGGCCGTTCAGCGGCGTCACGCGGGGGTTTCACGGCTCGTGACGCGGCCGGCGCGCGTTTGATTTCAGGCGACAGGTGCTTTGGTCCTTGGTTGCTCCGGGAGGGACAACGCTATCACTTCCGCTTGGGTTTCGCCACCGCCGGCCGCCGCGCGTTCCGGAGCGCGGTGGAGGACTGTGTGTGATGCGGGGCGGTCAGGAAAATCCAATGCTTTGGGGCGGATAGCCGCTCCCGCGCGCCAGTGCCCGGGCGGGACACCACGACGATAGGGACCGCCTGGGCCACCTCCCGCCAGTTTCGCCAACGGCGGAAGTTGGCGAGGTTATCGGCGCCCATGACCATTAAGAACGCCACGCCAGGATAGAGCCGCTTTAGGCGGCGCAGGGTTTGGTAGGTGTAGCCGACGCCGAGTTGGCGCTCGATGTCGGTCACCTCCATGCGCCGGCCCTGCGCTTGGGCTTTCGCTGAAGCCATGCGCGTTGAGAACGGGCTGGATTTCGGTTTTAGCGGATTTTGCGGCGAAACCAGCCACCAGACTTTGTTGAGCCCGAGCCGGTTGAGGGCGGTCTCGGCGACATGAGCGTGGCCCTCGTGCGCCGGATCGAAGCTGCCGCCGAACAGGCCGATTCGCATGCCGGGATAAGCGACGGGATAGCCCCGCTTCATGGGCGCACTTGGCCGTCGCCGCGGACGACGTACTTGAACGTGGTCAGCTGTTCGGCCCCAACCGGCCCGCGCGCATGCAGACGGCCCGTGGCGATGCCGATCTCACCACCAAACCCAAACTCGCCGCCATCGGCGAATTGCGTGGACGCGTTGTGCAGAACGATGGCGCTATCGACGCGGTGCAGGAATGCTTCCGCTGCGTTGGCGTCCTCGGTGACGATGCACTCTGTGTGTTGTGAGCCATAGTGGGCGATGTGGGCGATGGCGGCGTCGATGCCATCGACCACCCGGACGGAGAGGATGGGCGCCAGATATTCCGTGCGCCAATCGTCTTCGGCAGCCTCCGCCATGGGCACAATAGCGCGCGCTTGCGCGTCGCCGCGCAATGCGCAGCCCGCGGCGGCAAGCGCTTCCGCAATCGGCGGCAGCAGCGTTGGCGCAACCGCGCGATCGATCAGCAATGTTTCGGTCGCGCCGCAAACCGAGACACGGCGCATTTTTGCGTTGAGCGTGATGGCGACGGCCTTTTCCCCATCCGCGCCCGCGTGCACATAGGTGTGGCAGATGCCTTCAAGATGCGCGAACACCGGCACGCGCGCTTCCCGTTGCACGCGGTCCACCAATGATTTGCCGCCGCGCGGGATGATGACGTCAATGGCGCCGTTAAGGCCGGCGAGCATCAGGGCGACCGCTTCACGGTCAGCGCTCGGCGCGGCTTGGATCGCATCGTCCGGTAGACCCGCCTCCTGCAACGCCTGACGCAGAGGCGCGACGATGGCGGCAACACTTGCTGTGCTATCCGATCCGCCGCGCAAAAGGATGGCGTTACCGGCGCGCAGCGCAAGCGCGCTGGCGTCGGCGGCGACATTGGGACGGCTCTCGAAAATCATGCCGATGACGCCGATTGGCGTCCGCACGCGGGCGATGCGCAGGCCGTTGGGCCGCACCCATTCTTCGGTAACCGCGCCGACTGGATCGGGCAAAGCGGCGATCGTCTCGACGCCTGCCGCCATGGCGGCAATGCGTGCGGGGTTGAGCGTTAGTCTGTCGATAAAGGCTGCATCGCGCCCGGCGGCGTGGGCCCTTGCGACATCGTCGGCATTGGCGGCCAGGATCGCGCTTTCGTGTGCGCGCAACAGGCGCGCCATGGCGACAAGCGCCGCCGTTCGGGCCTCGCTCGACGCCTGCGCCAACACACGCGATGCCGACCAAGCGTAAGCGCCGGCCGCGAGCATCTGGCTTTTCAGCGTGTCCTGAACATTCAGCATCGGCGCCACACTAGCAGTTCAACACGAGATCGTCCGCATGGACGATCACTGCGCCCGCGTCATAGCCTAGAGCCGCCGCGATATCGGCGCTCTTCAGGCCCTTGATCCGCGCGGTTTCAGCAGCGTCGTAACGCGCCAGCCCGCGTCCGACCTCGGCGCCGCCATTGAGGACGCGCACGGCGTCGCCCTTTTCGAACGCGCCGCTCACATGGCTGACGCCGGCCGCGAGCAGACTCTTGCCGACCTTGAGCGCGGTCAGCGCGCCGTCGTCGATGGTGACATCGCCCTGTGGTTTGAGCGCGCCGGCGATCCAGCTCTTGTAGGCGGCTTGCGGCGATGCTGTCGGCAAGAACCAAGTTGCGCGCGCGCCGTTGGCCAACGCGGTCAGCGGCGAACCGCCGCCGCCCTTCACAATCGCGACAGCGCAGCCCGCGCGCGTGGCGATCTTGGCCGCTTCGATCTTGGTGCGCATGCCGCCTGAGCCGAGGGCGCCAGGGTCGCCGGCCATGGCCTCGATCGCTGGCGTGATCTCGCGCACTTCCGCGATGAAGCCAGCGTTGGGATTGTGGCGTGGGTCGGAATCGTAGAGCCCGTCAATGTCGGAGAACAGGATCAGCGCATCGGCGGAGATCATTTGCGCAGCGCGTGCGGCGAGGCGGTCGTTGTCGCCGTAGCGGATCTCGGCGGTGGCGACGGTGTCATTCTCGTTCACGATCGGCACGGCGCCAAGCTTAAGCAAAGTCTCCAGCGTCGCGCGGCCATTGAGCCAGCGGCGCCGGCGCTCGGTGTCGTCTGGCGTCAGCAGCGCTTGTGCGACAGGGATGCCGTGGCGCGCGAACGCCGCTTCATACGCCGCCATCAGCCGCGCTTGGCCGGCGGCGGCGGCGGCCTGCTTTTCTTCGAGCCGCTTTGTCTGTGTGAGGCCCAACACGCGCCTGCCCAGCGCGATGGCGCCGGAGGAGACGATCAGCACTTGTTTGCCCTCGCCGCGCACCACCGCCACGTCATCGGCCAGCGCGTTCAACCACGCGCGCGCGGGCTCGCCGGTCGTGGGATCGACCAGCAATGCTGAACCAATCTTCAGCACGATGCGTTTGGCTTTGGCGAGCGGGGAGGTCATGCGCATTGGAGATAGTAGCTGGTTGCAGCGATTGCGACAGGACGTTCTTGCCGCCGGTGCAAACCGGCCTTAGGTCACGTCCATGCTTGCGGATTTGCTTAGGCGATTGGCGGGGAAACCCGAAGAAGGCGGCGCCTTGCCGCCGGAAGATCAGCGGATTGCGGTGGCCGCGCTGCTCGTGCTGGCCGCGCATGCCGATCACAACTACGCCGAGGCCGAGCGCGCCCAGATCGATCGCGTGCTGAGCGAACGCTATGGTCTATCAGCTGCCGCCGCCGCTGCGCTGCGCTCGCAAGGTGAAGCGGCGGAAGCGGCGTCGAACGACATGTATAAGTTCACCTCGCTGATCAAATCGGGCGTTCCCTACGAGGAACGCGCCTCAGTGATCGAGGCGTTGTGGCGCGTTGTGCTGGCGGATGCCGAGCGCGAGAAGCATGAAGACGCGATGATGCGGCGCGTCACCGATCTCCTGGGACTGGACCCGCGTGAGGGCGTTGATGCGCGCCGACGCGCACAAGGGGCGCTGAGTTAAGGCGCCCATTCCGGCGGCGCGCCCGACTCGATTTCCGCTGCTTCAGCTTCGCCTTCTCGCCGGTCGCGCAGCATCGTCGCGATCTCGTTGATCAGGTCGCGTACGCCCGCGCCGGATACGCCGGATACCAGCCGTACGTCCTTGCCGATCGCTTTCGCAAACGCATCGCGCTTGGCTTTGGCGTCTTCCGGCGTCAGCGCATCGACTTTATTGAGCGCGATGATCTCCGGCTTCTCCGCGACGCCTTCGCCGTATTCTTCCAGTTCGTGGCGCACGGTGCGGTAGGCTTCTTCGACATCGTCTTGCGTGATGTCGATCAAGTGCACCATCGCCACGCAACGTTCAACGTGGCCGAGAAAGCGCGTGCCGAGGCCGGTGCCTTCGGCTGCGCCTTCGATCAGACCGGGGAGGTCGGCCATGATGAAGCGCTCGCCTTCGCCGACGGTGACGACGCCGAGATGCGGATGCAACGTCGTGAACGGGTAATCGGCGACCTTCGGTGTCGCTGAACTCACGAAGCGCAGAAACGTCGACTTGCCGGCATTGGGCATGCCGACGAGGCCGGCGTCGGCGATCAATTTCAGGCGCAGCCACAGCGTGCGTTCTTCGCCGTCCAGGCCGGGGTTGGCGTGACGCGGCGCCTGGTTCACGGATGACTTGAAATAAGCGTTGCCGAAGCCGCCATTGCCGCCTTTGGCGAGCAGCACGCGCATGCCGGCTTTGTCGAGATCGGCGATGACGGTTTCTTTGTCTTCGTCGAGCACTTGCGTGCCGGTCGGCACGCGCAGGATGACGCTTTCGCCATCGGCGCCGTGGCGGTTCTGGCCCATGCCGTGGCCGCCGGTCTTGCCGTTATAGTGCTGCTGGTAGCGGTAATCGATCAGCGTGTTGAGGCCGTCGGCGGCCTCGATCCAGACGTCGCCGCCCTTGCCGCCGTCGCCGCCATCCGGCCCGCCGAACGGGATGAACTTCTCTCGGCGAAAAGACACCGCCCCCGCGCCGCCATTGCCGGAGCGGATGTAGATTTTTGCTTGGTCGAGGAATTTCATTGTTAGGGCAGTTGGCAGTAGGCAATGGGCAATAGCGACCCTAATGCCCATTGCCTATTGCCTATTGCCTCCTCACTCAATCCGTTTCACGCCGCCAGCGCAGCGAAACGCGCTGATCGCCGTTGCCGAGGAAGCTGGTGATCAGCACGAGGCGCGGGCGGATGGTGTATTCGACGCGCGTTTGCGCTTGCCCGAGGCCGGTGCGCGCCACTTCGACATAGACGTTGCGCGTGAGATAGACGCCGCCGGCGACGAGGAAGCCGCCGTCTTCGTCCTGGCGCACATTGAAGCGATCGAGCCCGGCGGCGGCGCGCGCGGCGTCCACCAGGTTAAGCGAAGCGCGGCCGCTGAGCGCAGCCAAACTCGCCGCCAGCTGCGCGGCTTCGAACCCGGAGAGATCTTCGACGGAGCGGCCGAACAGGATTTGCGGCAGGATTTCATCCTCCGGCAGCGCTGGGTCGCTGGAGAACGTCACTTCCGGATCGCGCGCTGTGCCGGTCAGGCGGATACGGGCGGAGAGATCGGCGGTGTCGCGCACGGCAGTGAGATCGATCTGCGCGTCGAGCGGGTCGCCCGTGAAGACGATGCGAGCCTCCTCGATCTCGAACGGCTGGCCGGAGAGGGCGAGCGTGCCGCGAATGGCGCGCGCTTCGCCGAACAGAAGCGGATTGTTCGATGTGCCCTGCAGGTGCAGGTCGAGCGACCATTCCGCGTCTACCCCTCGCCCGCGCGTGAACACGCGCCCTGGCGCGCGGACCCGCACATCGAGGGTGGTGGCGCCATTGCGGCGAGTCGCTTCCGCAACCTCTTCTGCTTCCGTTTCGTCGAAATCGTTTGGGCGGTTGATCTCGATGACGTCGAGCGTCGGGATGCCGGCTTCGGCATTGGCGGCGATATCGATCTCGGCTTCGGTAATGTTGAGTTCGCCGTTGAGGGCCGAGCGCAGGCCTTCCCACGTTAAAGTCAGTTCGCCGCTGGCGACCGCGCGTGCGTCGGGCCGATCGGCGACGCGCATTTCGTTCACCGTCACCGTGATGGCGCCTTCGCGATTCGTGTTGCTGCCGCCAGTCGCGGTGAGCCTGCCGCCGCGCGGGCCGGCAGCGGAGAAATTCTCGATGGTGACGCCGCGATTGTCGATGGCGACGCGCGCGTCGAGATCGACGAGCGTGACGCCGGTGAGCTTGTCCTCGAAACGGCCATCGACAATTTCGATGTAGCCGTCGCCCGAGAGATAACCGGCGCCAAACTCTAGTTCGCCTTCGCCGTTCAACTGGCCTTGTAGTGATTGATCCGGCAAGCGCGCCGCCGCCCAGAGGCTGTCAGCAGGGCCGCTCACGCGCCAGGTCGCGCGGCCACGACGCTCGGGCGCGAGGGCGATGCGGATGGGAGCGGCGCTGGTGACGACGGGCGCGTCTGCTTCGAAATGCGCGACTAGGCCGTCAGTCGAGGTTGCATCCACAGTGGCGGCGAGGCGCGAAGGGGTGAGCTGGCCGACAATGCGCATGTCGAGCGTGCCGCGCTGACGCCCGGCGAAGCGCGCGTCATCGAACGTGATATCGGCGTCGCCGGTGAGGCCCCCGCCATTGCTGGCGAGCGTGACGCCGCCATCGATGCGGCCGGTGGCGCTTTCGCCCCAGATGGCGGCGAGCGGGGCCAGCGGCGCATCGTCGATCTCCGCCGTGCCGGAAAGCGCGCGCCCGCGGTCAGTCCAGCTTGCGCGTACGACGCCGTCATCGACCGCAACGTCGAGCGATGCTTCCATGCGGCCCTCGCGCCATTCGGCGCGCATTGGTGCGCGCGTGAAGATATCGGCGCCGGCCAGCGTCCCGCGCCCCTCGGCGCTGAGCGCGGAGGCGCCGTCGAGGTCGGCCGTCGCTGTGCCGGCAAATTGTAACGGCGCTTCGCGCAAGCGCCCGCGCATGTCGAACGTCGCGGCGATGGCGTTCATCGGGCCTTGCGCGCGTAATGTCGCGGCGCGGATGCGCAACTCGCCGGCGCGTGCGTCGACGATTTGTGCGTCCAGCGTGAGCGTCTCGGGGCTGAGTGCAAGGTCGCCGGTGAAGCGGCCGGTCACGCCAGGCACGATGCCGTCAAGCGCGCCGTTGACATCAAGCGCCGCCGTCACCCCGCGCGCGCCGAACGAGGCTGAGCCTTGCGCCGCGAGGCCGCCCCATTGCGCGTCGAGGTTGCTGAGCCCGAACGCGCCGCCGGCAATGTTGATGTTGGCGCTGCCGTTGAGTGGCTGTCCGGAGGCCGCGCCTTGCACGGTCGCGGTTCCGGCATAGGCATTGCCGGCGGGCGCGAGTGTGAAGTCCACAATCGGTTGCTCAACGACAACGCCGCCAGCCGCGAAGCTCGAAACCGAGGCGCGCGCCGTGAGCGTGGGGCGGGCGATGCGGCCGGTGATGCGGCCGGTGGCGTCGACCGCGCCAGCGATCTCGGCGCCGCCCAGCGAGAGCGGGCCGCGTGCTGTAGCTTCGAGCGCAAGATCGGCTTGGCCGCTGACGATGCGCCCGGTTGCGCCGGCGCGCAGCTGCGCGCCCTCGACGCGCGCGTGCGTGACGGTGATGCCGCCGTTCTCGTAGGTGAAGCGTCCGTCCAGGCTTGGCGAAGCGCCAAGCAATTGCGGCACGATCGCCGGCGCGCCGCCAATGCGTTCGCCGGCGCCTTGCACGGTGGAGGTCCACACACGCTCCTCGCCAGCGTCTACGGCGAAGGCGCGCCAGCGGCCGGCGGCTTGGCCTGTGAGATCGGGCGAGAAGGCTTGCAAGCGGCGGATGCGCCAGTCGCCGGAGAACTCGCCGTCGCCACGGTTGACCCAGCCTTGCGCCGTCAGCGCGAGTGCGTCGCTGGTGAGTTCGGCGCGCTCGAGCGAGAAGCGGCCGCGCGCGCGATCGAAATTGAGTTCGGTGCGCAGGCGCGCTTGCGCGAACAAGGGCGCAGTATCGGCAGGCGCGCGCAGATCGGCGTCGAGTTCAAAGCGTGCCTGCGTGAGCGCGGCGTTCACCGGGCCCGCAAGCCGCGCGCGCTGGCCCAGTGCGTCGATCGCTTGGGCGTCTAGCGTGGCTTGGATAGCGGTCGTGCCGCGCGCGGCGCGCAACTCACCGTCGAGCCGTGCTCCGCCAAGTTCGAACGGCGACTCGCGGGCGATGTCGGAAAGGCGCTCGGTGGTCGCGACGAAACGCGCGGGGCCAGCGAGCTCCCAATCCTCGCTGAGCGCGCCTTGCAGATCGATAGCGAAAAACGGCGTCTCGGCGCGTGCTTCGAACGCGCCGGCGTGTGCGCCATCGGCGGCAAGCTCGATGCTCGGGCCGATGCGGCGCGCGAGTGTTTCCAGCGCGGGCAGGCGATCGAGCCGCGCGCTGGCCCTGGTGATGGCCCAGCGCTCTGGCGTCCAATTGCCGAGGATGCTGATAAAGTTCGCGTTCTCGCTCTCATCGGCGCCGATGCGCACGAGCGCTGAAGCTGCGCCGGTTTGTGCGTCGCCTTCGCCGCGCGCGGTGGCGCGAACCTCTTCGTCCGGCACACCGAGCGCGCGCGCTAGAATGCCGCCGGGCGCGCCGTAAATGTCGGCGTGCAGGACGTAGGCTTCGTCGACGCCGACTTGCGCGATGATGCGGTCAGCGTCGCTGTCGGTGCGCTGCAAGGCGATGTCGAGCGCCTGGAATGAATCGTCTTCGATGCGCAATTCGAAATCGATGGTGAAAGCGGCGGCGACGCCGAATGCCGCTTCTTCAACTGTGATCGTATCGACATGGATGCCGCGCAGATCGATGTCGAAATTGGCGCCGCCAGGTGGACGGCTTGGCAGCAGCGTTGGCTGGCGGTGCACCACAACTGAATTAGCGCGCGCCGCGTCGAGGCGCACCGTGCCGCCTAGAATATCCTGCGGACGCCAGTCGAGTTGGAGATTGCTGGCTTCGAGCCAAACGCCTTGTTCGTCGGCAATGGTGATGCGCTCGGCGGTGAGCGCGCCCAGCCAGCCGCCGCGCACGCCTTCAACTTCGATGCGCCCCAGCCGCCAAATGCGTGCGCCGTCGGCAAATTGATCGACCACCCACGGCGCAAGCGGGCCGATGCCGACCGCTGCGCCGCTTGCCATGATGGCTGCGCCCGTTGCGGGAAACAGCCAATGACGCCGGCGCTTGCGCGGCGGAGGAGGCGACGCGTCCTCGCTCAAAACGCTTGGCCCAGGCTGATATAGAGTACGAAGTCGTCGCCGGACTCGTCTTCGTCGAGCGGTACGGCGATGTCGACGCGCAATGGCGCGAAACCCAGATCGTAGCGAACGCCGACGCCCGCGCCCCAGCTCAGATCGCCAGCGTCGCCCCAATCGTCAAACGCCGTCCCGGCGTCGACGAACGCGGCCGCGCCCCACGAATTGTCGAAACGCCAGCGCGCCTCGATTGAACCGTCGACGGCGCCTTGGCCGCCGGGCGTGAGGCCGAGCAGATCGCGTTCTTCGGGATAGATCGAATTGTAGGCATAGCCGCGCACCGATCCGCCGCCGCCGGCATAGAAGCGGCGGTCCGGCGGCACATCGTCGGCGCTGCCCGTGACCGGTTCGAGCCATCCGGTGCGCAAACGCGCGGCGAGCGTGAGACGGTCGTTTTCGCCGAATGATTCATAGATGCGGCCATCGCCGATGAGGCGGACGAAGCCGAGCGTCTCATCGCCGGCTGAGACGGATGGCTCGATGCGCAGATCGACGATCGAGCCGTCGCGCGGATCGAGCGAGAAGCCGGTGGAATCGTTGCGCAGATTGTAGAAGCCAGACAGCACGATCGCATCGCTGATGGCGGCGCCGCCAATATCGTCATATTGGTCGGCGGAAAGCCGCAAGCCATAGCTCTGCCCGATGCGCAGGCGGTTCGATGCGTCGACTGAACCGTAAATCGCCGCGCCGGCGCGGGTGTAGGCGTCGAGATCTTCGCGGGTGATTTCCGCGCCGAAAGTGATGGCGTGACCAAGCCCGGCGGCGTGTGGGCGCAGCCATTCGGCCGTGAGGCCCTGTTGCAGCTCGGCCAGCGTCGCTTCGACGCTCAACGAATCCGCGCGCCGTGTGAAATTGCGGCGCGTCCATTCCGCGATGACGCCTGCGCCTTCGGTGGTGGAGTAGCTGGCCCCGAGTTCGTAGGCGTTGCGGCGCGCCGGTTCGATCTCGACCACGACATCGCGCAACCCCGCCGCGTTCGGCGGCTCTAGTCGTGTCGTCGCGAGCGAGACCGCGCCCGTCGAGGTGATGTCGCGCCGGAGTTGCGTCAGCGCTTGCGGCGAGTAGGTGTCGCCGTCGTCCCAGTTTTGCAGACGATCAACGAAGCTCTGCCGGAGCACGCTGTCCGGCGAGGCGCGTACATCGCCCAGGCGCGCAAGCGCGCCGATATTGAATGCGTAGCGGGCAGTCACGGTTGCGGTGGCGTGATCGACGACGACGCGCCGCTCGCCCGCGGCAGCGTCGGCATAGCCGGCGGATTGCAGGGCCTCGATAGCATTGGCTTCCGCCTCCAACACGCTGGTCGCGCGCGCTGGCGCCCCGGGCTCAACGGTTGCCAGCGCACGCGCGATCTCGCTTGCGGCGGCGGCGTTCGGCGGCTCGCCGACATAGGCGACTTCAACCGGGTCAAACCGGAAGCGTGGACCGGCCGCGATAACGAGCCGCGCGGCCGGCGGCTCTTCGGCTGCTTCCGGCGTGACGGTCGCGCCGTAATAGCCCTCGGAACGAAGCCACACGAGCGCGCGCGCGGCGGCTTCCTCGGCGATGCGCTCCGCTTCGAACAGCGTAGTTGGCTCGTCGCGGTCGGGGAGCAGATCCAGAATGCCTTCGCGCACGTCTTCGTCCGCCCCGTCGATTTCGACAGGGCTGTCAGCCCAGGCGGGGGCCGGCGCGGCAGAAATGCCGATCGCCACGCAAAGCGCGGCTGGGAGGACGGGAAAAAGACGCATCGCGAGCCGCGCTAAGGCTCGCAGTGCGCCGGTTAAGGCTTCATCAACCATAGTGCGCGGGCCTGTCCCCGCGCCCAGTGGAAAATGTTCACGAAATCAATCGGATGTGAAGCGCGAATGGCGCCTTGCCCCGGTTTAACCCCACGGACCCTGGCGGCGCGTCCACGGACCTCTCTCGTTCGCAGGCGCAGGCCGCATTGTTCCGCGACCGAGACGTTGGGCCATTTGCATCAGTTGGGCGATCCGGTTTTTCGTGTTCGGGTGCGTCGAGAAGAGATTGTCAGCGCCGCGGCCCGAGAGCGGGTTGATGATGAACAGGTGCGCCATGGCGGGGTTGCGCTCGGCGTCCTCGTTCACGCGCTGACGGGCGTAGCCTTCAATCTTCTGCAATGCGCTCGCCAGCGCTTCCGGCTCGCCGCCAATTTCCGCGCCGATGCGGTCGGCTTCGTACTCGCGCGCGCGGCTGATCGCCATTTGCACCACCGACGCGGCGAGCGGCGCCAGCAACATGATGAGTAGGCCAGCAATCGGGTTGGAATTGCCGTTAGCGTCGCGCGGGCTAAAGAAGAACGCGAAATTGGCCAGCATGGCGATGGCGCCGGCGATGGTGGCGGTGACCGTCATCGTCAGCGTGTCGCGGTTCTTCACGTGCGCCAGTTCGTGCGCCATGACGCCGCGAATCTCCTCACGTGACAGTAGGCCAAGCAAGCCCGTCGTGGCGGCGACGGCGGCATTGGCCGGATTGCGCCCGGTGGCGAAGGCGTTCGGCTGCGGGTTGTCGATGATGTAAATTTTCGGCGCCGGGAGATCGGCGCGCTGCGCCAGCGCCAGCGTGTCTTGCACGTAAGCTTGCACGCGCGGATCGGGGTGACGCGGATCGACTTCCTGGGCGCGGAAATGGCGCAATACCAGCTTATCGGCGTTCCAGTAAGCGAACACATTCATCGCCGCCGCTACCGCGAGCGCGATCAACATGCCGCCCGTGCCGCCGATCAAGTAGCCGACACCGCCGAACAGGGCGGTCATGGCGGCGAGCAGGATATAGGTCTTCAGGTGGTTCATCGGACTCCTCTACGCGCTATGATATTGAGAGCCGAAAGCTGAGGTTCAATATGGATGAGAACGAGTCGGTGGCGCCAAAGCGTGTCTTAACCCCAGAGGCGCAGCGGGCGCTGGCGGAGGCGGAAACGCGCCGCAAAGCTGCGGCCGAGCTGCCGAAGGAAATTGGCGGCCGCGCGGGCCTGGAACCGACGCGCTTCGGCGATTGGGAGAAGAAGGGCATCGCCACCGATTTCTGATTAACCGCCTTTGATTGAGGCGAAGTTCGCGCCCCTCCGGCGAAGCGGCTTTGCATTCGGAGATACGCGCGCGAAGGTGCTTCGGATTTCTGGAGATTATCTCATGCGCATGCTCGCGCTTTTTGCCGCCTTGGCCTTGGTCGCCGCGCCCGTCGCGTTTACGCCGAGCGTCGCGCACGCCGACGGCATCGAACGTCCGCGTCAGCCTCGGCCGGCGCGTCCGCGGCCGGTGCCAGAACCCGTCGCACCGGCGCCAGCGCCGGTGATCGAGACCGGCCCGGAGACTGTCACATTGTCGAACTCGTTTTTTGCTGGCGGCGGCGGGGTCGGCGCTGACATTGGCGGCGGCTATTATTCGAGCACGACGGTCGTCATCCGCGGCGGTTCGGCGCACGCTTCGGCGTATGCGTACGCTTCAGCCCGCGCCAGCGCCGGTGCGCGCGGCTTTGGCCGAGGCGGTCACGGCGGCGGCGGCGGGTGCGCCTGCCGCTGATGGTAACCAAGCGGCAATAGGCCCGGGCGCAAGCATTTGCCCTACTAGGTGAAAGAGCGTAAAGGCGCGCCCCGGAAGCGGGCGCATCTCCCAGGCGCTCGGAGGGGAACATCTCATGGCGCAGGCCCCGGCCGACGCGCCCCAGCACTCGAATTCGTCCGGCGGCGCCAACGATGGCGGCCGCGGGCGCGCCATCGCGCATGGCGGATTCTGGACGCTGCTGATCGGCTCCGTCGGCGTCGTCTATGGCGACATCGGCACTAGCCCGCTTTACGCGCTGCGTGAGTGCTTGCGCATCGTCACCAATGACTACGCGAGAGCGCCGACGCGCGATGAAGTGATTGGCATCGTGTCGCTGATCTTCTGGGCGCTGATCATCGTCGTTACCATCAAGTCAGTGTTCGTGCTGTTGCGGCTCGACAATAAAGGCGAGGGCGGCACGCTGTCGCTGATGGCGCTGGTGCGCAAAGCGTTTGAAAAGCCCAGCGTCTTTTTGCTCGGCGCCGGCATGCTTGGCGCCTCACTCTTTTATGCCGACGCGCTGATCACGCCGGCGATCTCCGTACTCTCCGCCGTCGAAGGCTTGCGCGCCGTACCCGGCGTCGAGAGTTACATCAATCCGTGGATCCTGCCGATCAGCATCGTCATTCTGATTGGGCTGTTCTTCGTGCAAAGCCGGGGCACGGCAAAGATTGGTGCATTGTTCGGCCCGATCACGTTGGTCTGGTTTCTCGCGATGGCGGTTCTGGGCCTGCTGCACATCACTGACGATCCCGGCATTATGCAGGCGCTGTCGCCGCTGCCGGCTTTGGGATTCTTTGTCAGTCATGCGGGGCTTTCGTTCGTCGTGCTTGGCGCGGTGTTTCTGGCCGTTACCGGCGCTGAGGCGCTCTACGCCGACATGGGTCACTTCGGCCGAAAGCCGATCAGTCGAGCTTGGATCGTCATCATCCTTCCGTGTCTGACGCTCAACTATCTCGGCCAAGGCGCGCTAGCGCTCTCGAATCCGGCGGTCATCGACAATCTGTTCTTTATGTTGGCGCCGGAGTGGGCGCGTTTGCCGGTTGTTCTCTTGGCGACGATGGCGACCATCATTGCAAGCCAAGCGGTCATCACCGGCGCATTCTCGATCACGCAACAAGCGATCCAGCTCGGCATCCTGCCGCGCATGGAAATCCGCCGTACCTCCGAGACGCAGGCCGGGCAGATTTACATGCCGCAGATCAATTTCCTGATGCTGGCTGGCGTGTTGCTCTTGGCTCTGGCGTTTGGTTCGTCGAGCCGCTTGGCTTCCGCCTACGGCATCGCCGTCTCGGCGGAGATGCTCGTTTCGACGGTGTTGATCTTCTTCGCCATCTGGAAATTGTGGAAGCGCCCGCTTTGGCTGGCGATTCTTGCGTGCGTGCCGTTCGCGGTGATTGAGTTTACGTTTTTCTCGTCCAACATGTTGAAGGTTTGGTCCGGTGGCTTCGTCCCATTGCTGGTGGCGATGGGCTTGGTGCTCATTATGTGGACATGGGTGCGGGGTTCGCGGCTTTTGTCAGAAACGGTGCGGCGTGACGAGCCGCTGGCGAAGTTGTTCGAAACGCTCTCCCATCACCCGCCGCATCGCGTGCGCGGCGCGGCGATTTTCCTCACTGGCGATCCCGATGTCGCGCCAGCGGCTCTGATGCACAACTTGAAGCACAATCAGGTGCTGCACGAGCAGATCATTATCCTCACGGTGCAGACGATCAACGCGCCACGCGCGCCTGAGGGCGAGCGTGTAAAGGTCGAGGATTTCATGCCTGACGTGAAGCGGGTGACGCTCAAGTTCGGCTTTATGGAAACGCCGAACGTCGTCAAAGCGCTTACCGAAGCGCGCAAACACGGCCTGAAGTTCGACATCATGAAGACGAGTTTTTTCCTGAGCCGCCGCACGATTGTGCCGAGTGAGAAAAGCGGCATGCCGCTTTGGCAGGACCACTTGTTCATCTTCCTCGCGCGCAACGCCACCAACGCCACGGACTTCTTCCACATCCCGAGCGGACGCGCGGTGGAACTCGGCAATCAAGTGATGGTGTAGGCGTTCGCGCCTCATGCCGAGCTGCGGTACAAATAATCCGCCGGTAAACCCACTCGCACGCACGCTTTCGCTGGGGGGGCGCTGTCGATCGCCAGCTTGTCAGCTGCGCCACCCAACACACGCAGCAACGCCGCTTCTCCGGGCCGCAGACCTTGGCGCTCTAGGCCCAATAGCTCGCGCGCCCATGGCGGCGTGATCTCCACTGCCGCGCGGATCATCAAACGTTGCGCGCGGCGTGAGGGCAGTAACGGCGCGCGGCGCGCGATGTCGAGAAACTCAGAGATGATGTCGGAGCGCTCAAGCTGCGGCGCCATGGAAGCGAACAGCGCATCCATCTCGTCCGCCGAACGCGGCGCGCCGTGTGCGCCGTAGAGCGCCGCACCCGCTGCGCCTTCAGCGAAAAGCTGATCTCTCTCGCCGCGCGATAGGGGGCGGACGAAACGTCTGTAAGCTTCGAAGAAGCCGAACCCCGCGGTGGCATGAACCCAGTTGAGCAGCGCCTCATCGTTGGCGCGATAGGCGACGCCGGTTGGCGTCTCGCCTGCAACCCGTTCATGCGCGCGCACGACGCCTGCGATCATCGCTCGCGCCGCTTCGGCAGGTGCGTAAACTGTCACCATCGCCGCGTATCCGGTGCGGCGCATGCGCGTCACCGGATCGCGGCGGAAGCTCGTGTGCTCCCAAACGCCGGTGCGCACGCGTGGCTCCGCCAGTTCGAGGATGACCGCCGCAATGCCGCCGACCACCAACGCCACCGGGTTTTTCATGACCCACCACGTCAGCGAATCCGCCGCGACGAGCGCTGGCGCGCCAGCAGGCGAGGAGAAATCGACGTTGAAGCCTGGCGCCTCAAAATAGGAGCGCGCCGTGCGCTCTAGGCGCGCTTGCAGTGGTGCCGGCAGGTGAGCCATCGCGATTCCATATGGCGCGCCGCGTGCGTGACGGCTATGCCTCGCGGCGACAAACGGAGTTGCCTGACGTGACAAAAAGCGGCGTGAAGAAGGTTGTGCTTGCCTATTCCGGCGGCCTCGACACCTCGATCATCTTGAAGTGGCTTGAGGAAACCTACGGCTGCGAGATCGTCACCTTCACGGCCGATCTCGGCCAGGGCGAGGAGTTGGCGCCGGCGCGTGAGAAGGCGCTGGCGATGGGCGTGAAGCCGGACAACATTTTCATCGACGATCTACGCGAAGAGTTCGTGCGCGATTTCGTCTTCCCGATGTTCCGCGCCAACACGTTGTACGAGGGCCAGTATCTGCTCGGCACGTCGATCGCGCGGCCACTCATCGCCAAGCGCCAGATCGAGATCGCCAACATGGTGGGCGCTGACGCGGTGTGTCATGGCGCCACCGGCAAAGGTAACGACCAGGTTCGGTTTGAAGTGAGCTATTACGCGCTGAAGCCGGATGTGAAGGTGATCGCGCCGTGGCGCGAGTGGGAATTCGAAGGCCGCCCGGATCTGATCGCCTATGCCAAGAAGCACGGCATCAACATCGCGCAAGGCAAGGAGCAAGTCGCGCCGTTTTCGATCGATGCGAACTTGCTGCACACGTCGAGCGAAGGATTGGCGCTGGAGGATCCCGACGTGGAGGTGCCTGAGATCGTCACCAAACGTGGCGATCGGCGAACGATCACGCCGGAGGAGGCGCCGGATCAGGCCGAGATCGTCACGTTGACCTTCGAGCGCGGCGACTTGGTCGCCATCGATGGCAAGCCGATGAAGGCGCATGAGCTGCTGAAGGCGCTCAACGATCTGGGCAAGAAGCACGGCATTGGCGGCCTCGATCTGGTCGAGAACCGCTATGTCGGCATGAAGTCGCGCGGCTTCTACGAAACGCCCGGCGGCACGATCCTCTGGTACGGCCACCGCGCCATTGAGAGCGTCACGCTAGATCGCGGCGCCATGCATCTCAAAGACGAGTTGATGCCGCGCTACGCCAGCATCATCTATAACGGCTTCTGGTGGACGCCGGAGCGGCTAATGCTGCAAGCGGCGATCGATGCGAGCCAGGAGAGCGTCGCCGGCGATGTGAAGCTGAAGCTCTACAAAGGCGGCGTGCGCACTGTCGGCCGCTCAAGCCCATACTCGCTCTACTCCAAAGCGCTCGTCGGCTTCGACGAAGCCGGCGGCTACAACCAAGCCGACGCCGAAGGCTTCATCAAGCTCAACGCATTGCGTCTGCGCATACTGGCGGAGCGCGATAAGAAGCGCGGGAAGAATGAGTAAGAAAAAGGCGCCCGCCATTTCTGGCGGGCGCTTTCATTCACGTCACGTGCGCAACGCTTACGACCAGTACTGGTCCACCTTGTAGAACGCGAAGCTCTGGTCGCGGTAGGCGTGGCCGTCGTTGGCGGTGAGTTCGCTGATCTTGTCGGCGGGTGCGGCCTTTAGTTCGTCCTTGGTGTAGGGGACGACATAGGCGTCTTCTTCTTCGTCGTAGTTCAAGACAGCCCATGGCAGCGGGTGAAACTTTTCGCCGATGCCGAGCACGCCGCCGAAGCCGACGACGGCAAACAGGATGGCGTTCGATTGCTTGTCGAGCACGATGTCTTCAACGGTGCCTATTTTCTCGCCGCTCGTATCTTTCACCGAAGTGCCGATGACTTTCTTGGCGCGGATAGCTGTCGTGTGTCCGGTAGGGGTAGGCATGGGGGCTCGCTCCTCGTTTGAGTGGGAGCTTTGATAACCGCGTGACCGGTCAATCGTTCCTAGAGAACGAGACCGACTAGCACGGCGCCATAATGGCCCGCCGCACCGAGGATGACGCACGCATGCCAGAGCGCGCGGCGGAAGGGGATGGCGTGGTTCAGATACAGCAACACGCCGCCGGAATAGGTGACGCCTGCGACGACCAACATGACGATCGCCAGCGGCGGCAAGGTCGGCACGACCGGACCAAGGACCAGTACCGCAAGCCAGCCGAAGGCCAGATAGATGAGGCTCCAAGTGCGGTCAGAGACGCTGGTCCAGATAACTTTTCCGGCGGCGCCAGCGAGAGCGGCGACCCAAATCGCCGCGGTTACGCCGATGGCGAAGTCTGGCGGTAGCAATTGGATGGTGAAGGGCGTGTACGAGCCCGCGATCATCAGAAAGATTGCCGCTTCGTCGATGCGTCGGAGCACACGACGATAGCGGGACGGGCGGGTCAAATTGTAGACGGCGGAGGCGGCGAGCATGGCCATCATGCAAATGGCGTAAATGGCGCCGGCGGTGGCGAGCGGCACGCCGCGATTGGTTAAGGCGATGGCAACCAAGAGGCCGCCGCCAATCAGGGCGGCGATGATGCCGATGGCGTGCACGACTCCATCGGCCACGTGCTCGACGCGGTTCGGATAGTGCTCCGCGAGCTCTTGCTCGTCGGCGGTCAATAGATCCGAGAGTGCCATACCGTGCGTCTTCTTCTTGCATTCTGCGGAAACGGGACGCGTCAGCGCAGATATAGTTCCTCCAACTTAACGTAGGATGATGGAAACCGAGGTTTTCACATCACACAAGTGTGTGAACCCGATGCGTGTGCGCCACAGTGCCGGTGAGCCCGGAGCGGGTTCGCGAGTGGCGCGATTTTCGCAGCAGCGCCTTCCATGCGCTCGACACGTCCCACGCCGGAAACGCTGCGCGCTGAAGCGCGGCTGTTGACCATTGCAGGCCTCATCCTGCTTGGTTTGGGCTTTCCGCTGACGCTTTTCCTGGCCGCGCAAGCGCTGGCGCCTGGCGGTTTGTCGCCGCTGCTGCCGGTTGCGGCTGGTACACCGCCGATCGTGCTCGGCTACCTCGCGTGCCATTTCGCGTCGCAGCGCATGGTTAAGGCAAAGTCGCTCGAAGGCGGCTTGCGTCACGAGGCGGTCACGCCCGTTGCCCATCGGCGCGCCGATGATCGGTTTGCGTGACTGATTTATTTGCACGCGCGCAACGCGAATACTTGCACGCACGCTCATCCCCGCATCGAACAATGGCTTGCCGATGCTGGAATTTCCTCACTAACGCGTCGCGTTTGGCAACGTGCGCGCCTGAGTGCTAGCGGCGTTGCAGTATTGACTTGGTAATGTCTTCGACCTCAGCCTCACTGATCTGGAACGAGGCGCAATGTCGGCGCTTTGTGTTTGCCGGAGGTGTCAAAAGACATGCAATCGGAAGAGCTATCGTTGCGATTACAGGGCTGGAGCCTCGCCACTGCCGAGGTGCTTTATTACATGCCCGACCACCCCACGCTGTTGCAGAGCTTTGTCTGGCAAACGCTCGATCTCGCGCCCCGCTATCCGCGCATTCACCAGTTTCTGGAGTTTTGGCGCCGTGAGATCGATGCGGTGATCCATTCCGTTCAACTGGCCAGCGGCGAAACCCTGGCCCCGGCGCGGGTCCAATCTGCGAGCTTTATCCTGCATCACTAGTTTGCGATTGGCGGGCGGCCTTCGCGCGCTACATAGTGCAGCGGGGGCAAGGACTCGGAGAATTGCAGGTCATGCGAAAGCTTTTGCTTGCCGTCGCCGTGGGGCTATTGAGCGCCTGCGCGACCGCCACCCCATACCAACCGGCCGTTACCGATCGCTACGGCTTTGAAGAAACGCGGATCGAGACCAATCGCATCCGCATAAATTTCCGCGGCAACACGCTGACGGAACGCGAAACGGTCGAGACTTACCTTCTCTACCGCGCCGCCGAGCTGACGCTCGAGAGCGGCTACGACTATTTCATCGTCGCCGATCGCGACACTGAGAGCGAGTCGCGCCTGCAGGGCACGGGATATCGCCGGCGCTTTCCGTACGACTATTGGTACTTCTCGCCGCGCCGCGGCTGGAGCCCGTTCTACGATCCGTTCTGGGATGAGCCGACCAGCTATCGTGAAGTGACGCGCTACGAAGCCGTCGCCGAGATCGCCATGTTCCGTGGTCCGAAACCGGCCGATAATCCGGATGCCTTCGATGCGCGCGAAGTGCAGCAAAATCTGCAAGGTCGCATCGTTCGTCCGCCAGCGGGCTAGGGCCCTTCGACAGTGATGCCGCGTTCGCGCAGCAGCTGAACGACGTTTTCCTCGCCGACCAAATGCGCGGCGCCGACAGTGATGAACGCACTGCCGGCGCCCGCAAGGCGTTGTTCGATCTGATCGGCCCAGTTGCGGTTGCGACGGATGATGACAGCGTCGTGGACGGCAGGACCGGCTTCAGCCCAATCCGCGTCGAGACGTTCGGATAGCATGGCAAGATCGCCGCGGGCCCAAGGCTCGTCCAGCGCGCTCATCTGGTCGGGGCCCTCTTCTAGCTGACGTATTGTAACGGTGAGGAAGTGCGCCTCGTCGGCCGGCGCGAGATCGGCCAGAACGCGTATCTGCGCTTCCGCCGTCTCGAGATACCCGAAGCGTTTTCCGGCCGCGCGGGCGCGGGCGCCGAGCACCGTTTCGACACCGGCTTCGATGCTGTGGCCGGCGCGCGCCGCGTAGAGGTAGGTGATGTTCAGCGCCGCCAGCCAAGGTCGCATGCGCTCCACTTGCGCCATGTCCAGATTGACCTCTGCCGCAACGCGCATCAGTCGCGCCGCTTCATCGGCGCTTAGCAGCGATGACAGCGTCTGCCCCTCCGGCAGCGTACCGTATTGCGCCGCGAGGCTAGGGAAGTCCGCGTCTTCGGTGTTGGTCTCGGTGACGAATTCGTCGGCGCTGTCGAGGGCCGCAGTGATGCGCGGCGACAGCCAATGCACATCAGCCGGCAGCACGTGCACCGAGCCGAACAGCCAGATTTCGCTGTCCTCGTCGGCAATGCGCCAGAGCGCCGGCTCGCCGGCCGTTGGCGTGCGCGGCGCTGGTTCGCACGCCGCGAGGGCCGCCGCCGCCGCCAGAAGGGCCGTCATCCAAGTGCGCATCGGGGCCCCTCTAGACACTCGCTTTCGCCGGCAAGCTCGGCTAGAGGTGTCGCCCGCCGCGCGGCTGGTCAAGCCGTCCGCCCAGCACCCGTAGCTCAGCTGGATAGAGCGCTGCCCTCCGAAGGCAGAGGTCACAGGTTCGAATCCTGTCGGGTGCGCCAGGCTTGCAGTCCACGCCCAATCTCACCCGCATCGTTGCTGCTGCTCTGGCGCCTATGGCAGGCTGTCGCGATGGAGCCAGTGATTTACCGCAGACAGCGGGACAGGCTGTCGCGCAGCGAACGCGAATGGCGTGTCGAGGATGACGCGCTGGTCTCGCGCGGTTCGGGTGCCGAGAAACGCTATCGCTGGACGGATATTGTCAGCGTGCGGCTCACGGCTGAGCCGCTCAGCGGCCGGCCATGGCGCTACGTGTTCGAGCTGCAACCCAGGCATCAGCGCAAGATCGTGCTCGATAACGCTCACTATCTCGGGCCGCGCGAATTCGAAGACCGCTCCGCGAGCTATGCGCCGTTCGTGCGCGCCGCCGCCGCACGCTTGGTCGCGACCAATCCGAAAGCGCAGGCGCTGATCGGGGAAACGCCGAAGCGCTACTTTTTTTTGCTGCTGACGGCGCTGTTGTTGCTTGGCGGGCTGGCGTTTGTCCTGGTTGCCGTCCCCAATCCGCTGGACGCGCTGCCCTATAGCAATTTGATCAAGTTTGGCGCGATCCTGCTGATGCTGCCGGTTTTTTGGCGCTGGGTGCTGAAAGCGATGCCGCGCGGGGTGGCGCTCGACGCGATTCCCGAACGCGCATTGCCACCGGTGGCGGGTAGTTAAGCGAAAGTTTACGGCGTTTACGCATTGATGTTCGCGGAGGTTCCCTCGTGCGAAACAAAGACGGCCGCCGCGATCTTTCGCTCATCCGCGCCAGTGGTTCAACCGCCCGCGTGCTCAATCTGGCGCTGACTTTTGAGCGTCACGGCGAGACGGAAGCGTATCAAGCCAAACCGATGTTCCGCAATCCGCGGCTCAACCGCGCCTTGATCCTGAAGCATGTGCTGCGTGGCAATGAGCGCGATCTGTTCTCGCGCCCGCACTCGACCGTCACTAAAGTCATTTTGCCGTACGCCGCCAAGGAGCTTGAGCTTGGCGGCATCAGCTTCATGGTCGGTGAACTGAAATTCGAGCGGCTGCTCCGCGACGCCGCTGGTAATTATGAGTCGGAAGAGGATTTTCAGGCCGACGCCGAATTGTTGCGCGTGCTGGCGGCATTGCCATCATTCGACCCATTCTTGATGCGCGAGCGCATGCGAACGCTCGGCATCCAGCCCGCGCGCTGCTATTTCGATATCGCGGAAGCCGATCTCACGCGCATGCGCAGCTTTGTCAGCCGCGAGATCGGCCAACTGGTTAGCCTCGCTTTCGCTACGGGCGGACGCGACGCCGGCGACCTTTCCAAGCGCCTCGCTGAAAAACTGATGACGGACGAGACGGCGCAATCGCTCGATCCGCTGCGTCAGACGCTGCGCCTCTCCGGTGATGAATACATCGAAGGCGTCTTCGCCTGGAAAGGATTCCTCTATTATAAATGGCTGATGGACGAGATCCGTCCCAAGCTCGCCGATTTCAAGCCGCGCTTTGCCGGGCTCCGTATCGTCGGCGCCGACAGTGAAGAGCGTCGCTCGCTCGCCGAAACGCGCCGCGATATTCTCAGCAAGATGCAGCTCGCGGTGGAGCGCGTGGACGAGACTCTGCTTGAATATGGTTCGGCGTTTGCCGCCCTGGCAGAGGGCCAGCCGGCGGCGTTCCGCAGCTTTCTCTTGAAAGCGCCCTCCCTGTTTATTCCGATGGGTGAGGCGGTGGGCGTGGTCCGCCATATCGACTCGTTCTGGCGTTTCCGCTTCCCGAGCGAAGCGGCCCCGCTGATGGAAGCCGATGAGGCCATCGAAGTCCTGCACGATTTCGAGACCACCATAGCCGGCGTCGATTTCGTGAAGCAGGGCGCCGCTGGGGGTCGGAGGCTGGCCAGCTAGGCCTGCCTGCGGCCTTGCCCTTCGGGCCCGGGCCGCGTAGGAAACCGCCCTCTCACTTGGCCAAACGGTCAGGTCCAGGGCCGCTTTAGCTCAGCTGGTAGAGCACCGCATTCGTAATGCGGGGGTCGCGTGTTCGAGTCACGCAAGCGGCACCAACCCCTCTTTTTCGGCCTTTCGAGCATACCGTCTCAGGCCATCTCAAATCGTCTCAAAACATTTGATCTAAAAGGCTTTTTCGCCGTTTCGATGTTTGGCCCGCCGTCGCACGCCGACTCGGTGCGTCTCATTGCTTTTCAGCGTGTTGTTGGGAAATTGTTGGGAAAAATTTTCGCGAGTCACGGTTTCCCAACAAATCTCGAATCGGATTTCCCAACAGATGAAATTGTCCGATCTGAAATGCCGAAAGGCCGCGGCCTCCGAGCGCCTCATTAAGCTCGCCGATGGAGAAGGGCTCTTTCTCCATGTCTATCCGAACGGCAAGAAGCTCTGGCGGCTCGCGTATCGCTATGGCGGCAAGCAGCGGGACCTCGCGTTCGGACCCTATCCGCACATCAGCCTGCTCCAAGCGCGGAAGCAACGCGAGGCGGCGAAGGATCTCCTACGCGAAGGCAAGGACCCCGCAGCGGAAAGAAAGGCTGATGAAGAGACCGCAGCGGCTCTCCAGGAGACGACGTTCGCAGCCTTCTCCGATCTCTATCTCGACCGGCTGGCGAAGACCGGTCGATCGGCGCCCACGATCAAGAAGGCCAGATGGATTGTCGAGGACCTCGCCAAGGAATTGAGGGATGAGCAAGTCGCCGACATCAAACCGCGTGACGTGCTTCGCGCTCTTCGCGTCGTTGAGGCCAAGGGGAATCGCGAAACGGCTCGGCGCATGCGGGGCGTGCTGTCGGCGGTCTTTCGGCTGGCGGTGATCGAGCAAGCAATCGACATGGACCCCTCAGCCCCGCTGAAGGGCGCCCTTCTACCGCCAGAGACCCGGCACAATTCTGCGGTCATCGATCCGGACGGATTCGGAGCGTTGTTGCGAGTCATCGACGGCTATGACGGCCACAAGACAATCAAGCTAGCGCTCCAGCTCTTGGCGCTAACCTTCCCCCGGCCTGGAGAACTCCGCCAAGCGGAATGGCCCGAGGTCGATATCGCGGGAGCGCTTTGGATAATCCCGGCGCCACGGACGAAGATGCGCCGCGAGCACCGCATTCCCTTATCCCGGCAGGCAGTCGAGAAGTTCGAGGCGTTGAAGGAGATCACTGGACGCGGCCAGCGATGCTTTCCGTCCATACGTTCGCTCGACAATCCACTCAGCGATGGTGCTTTGAATGCGGCGCTGCGTGCGATGGGTGTTGATGGCAGCGTTCACGTCGCCCACGGCTTCCGCAGCTCAGCATCGTCGCTCTTGAACGAGCATTCGGCGTTCTCGCCGGAAGTGATCGAGAGAGCGCTAGCACACGGCGAGCCGGACAAGGTTCGTCGCGCATACAATCGGGCGCAATATTGGGACGAGCGCGTGAGGATGATGCAGTGGTGGGCCGACTATTTGGACAAGCTCAAGCGGCCGAGGGTAAGCGGAGCTATCGCGCCGGCGGCTGAACCCAACCAGGTTGCCGATGCCTCTGCGTCCTCAGTTTAATGCGTGGCGCCCACTGCGTCAGTGTTGGTGCGCCGCCTTCAAGGTTTCCTATGCTGCCACAGACGCGCTATCGGCCGTAGCGAACGGCAAGGAGTAACCAGCGGAGCTGTACGCGATCGAAACGGCGCACTGGGCCGTCATCCAGCATACGCCCGTCTTGGATGCGAACGCCGGGAACGACCCCTTCCTTCAGCCGCCGTGCGATGGTGGCCCGGGACACGCCAAAATGCTTCCGGATTTCTTTGTAGGTCAGCCACACCAAGTCCTTCGGGAGGTCCGTAATCGACCGATCGACGATCTCGACGAGGCCCGCTGGATACGCGGGCAGCTCATCCATCGTCACGAGATGCGCGCCGTCGTCGGCGACCAATTTACGCCGCGCCTTTATCGGACGTGTGGGGGACGGGGCCTGACCCGGTGATGCAATCGGCAAAGGCAGGGCGGATGCGCCCGCCGTTGATACATCAACGTCGAACAAGCCGAGTTGCGACGTATCCGCCGGCTTCGCCCGCGTCTTCTTGCGGGGCGGCGGAGCGAGGTTTGCGCCGGTGACCACGGCTAGCGTCCGCCGCCGACGTATGGTCGCAATTGAATGTCGCGCGTGACCAGCACGCGCACGGGAGCACCCGCGCGCACACGCAACGTCGGCCGTACTGCGAGTTCTCGATCGACAACTCGCGCGCCCGTCTGTGCTGCCTGTTGCGCGGCGGCGTCACCGAGACTTGGGACCAGTCCGCTCGATTCATTGTCCTCAACCTCATTGGCCGCAACGGCAATGACGGACGACAACGCGATCGCGGCGGCGAGCCGATCAAGATGATTATCGGTTCTGTCCGTCAGCCCCGACGCGCCAGACGGATCGCTCGCATCCATGTTCTCAAGGTTGATGCTCCAGCCATTTGGCAGGATAAGTCTATTCCAGGCAAGCAGGATGCGGTTGTCGCCATGGCGCGCGCCGTCACGATACGTGCCGATGAGCCGTGATCCCTGCGGAATCAGCAGATGATTGCCCGTCACGCTGTCATAAACCGGCGCCGTCACCTGCGCGATGACGCGGCCGGGCAAGTCAGAATTGAGCGCTGTGACCAACGCTGCAGGAATAACATGCCCCGCCTGCAATTCGTACCGCGAGCGCGGCGGCGAGAGCCGAGCATTGACGCGGTCACCGTCTTCGTCCGCTCCCGCGCTGGCTTCGCGCCCCGCGAACAGAATCGGCGAAGCCCGCGCGGCAGCTTGGGGATCCGGCGGCGTCTCGCGCGCGCCAGAACCTTCGCCGGCGCCGCGCGCATCGGCCCACATCGGATCAGAAGGCGGCATCAAGTCGTTGACGCCGTCCGCGGCGAGCGGCTCGGTATCCAGGTCAAGCAGCTCGCCGCCGATCAACGCACGCGCGTCGTAGTCCGCTGAAGCCTGCTGGATGGATTCCGGCGGCCCGCCCGCCGCGGCGACGGCGGTCTCGGCGGCATCGCCGCGGCGGGCGGGCTGCTCTGACAGTCCGCTGACCAGCGCGAAGGCGATGATGACACCAGCGAGTACGAGCCCCGCGAAAATCACCTTGCGCGATAGCCTTTTTGGTGACGGCGGGCGCGCGCGCAGTGCGAGATCAGCCGGCGGCGCTGTGGGCGCCGAGGGAGAGGCGTTCATCGCCGTGCTCCTTCGCGGTCAATGCGGACAATTGTGGGAGAGCGCGTCCCGAGTCGGAGTTCAGCGCGATCGAAAAGCCGATCGACGAGGTAGCGCTGGCCCTGAACGCGATAGTTCGTGATCTCGGCGCCTTCGCCAGTGTCAACGCCGGACCAAAAATGCATCACGCGGGCGGCGTAAAAGTACATCACTGACGGTGGATGCAGGAGTTAACGCAGAGGGCCCCCAATATTGGGGGCCCTCTGCGTTTCAGCGCAGCCTCTGGGTTGATCAGTGTTCGAGGACTTCGCCGGTTTCAGGATCGACGCCAGGCTCGACAACGACCTCCGTCTCGACCGGCGCCGCAGCGGCGCGGCGGCGAGCTTTGGAATGCTTCAGGCGGAAGCTGTCGCCGTTGAATTCGAGGATGTGGACGTGATGGGTGAGCCGGTCCAAGAGCGCGCCGGTGAGCCGCTCCGATCCGAGCACGGAGGTCCATTCGTCAAACGGTAAGTTTGAGGTGACGATGGTCGAGCCGCGTTCGTGGCGTTGGGAGAAAACGTCGAACAATAATTCGGCGCCTGTACGCGACAGCGGCACATAGCCCAATTCGTCGATGATTAGGAGCTTCACGGCCTGCAATTGAGCCTGCAGTTTCAACAGCCGCCGCTCGTCACGCGCTTCGCTCAGCGCATGGACGAGGCTGGCGGCGGTGAAGAAGGCGACGGAGAAGCCGCGTTGACACGCGGCCAGCCCCAAGGCGAGCGCAGTGTGGGTCTTTCCCGTGCCGGAATTGCCCAAGGCGATGACATTATCGCGCCGCAGCACAAACTCGCAGCGCGCCAATTCCAGCACCAGCATTTTATTGACGCTCGGGATCGCCGTGAAGTCGAACGTGTCGAGAGATTTGGTCGCCGGGAAACGCGCTTCGCGGATACGGCGCTCAACCACGCGCCGCTCGCGATCAATGAGCTCCAACTCGACCAGGCGCAGGAGATAGCGCGGATGATCGATCTTCTCGGCTGCACAAAGGGCGGCGACCTTGTCGTATTCGCGCAGGATGGTCGGCAGCCTCAGCTGCTTCAAATGATGGGCGAGCAGGATTTCCGGCGGCGCGCTCATGCCGCTCTCGCTGTGGTCAGCGCCAGATAATCGGCTGCCCTGGTCGCGCGAACGTCGGCGCGCGGCAGATGCGGGTAAGCTGCGAGGTCAAGCTTGATGGTGCGCCGCTCGATACGCGCGAGCACGAGCTGTTTGACGGCGTCGAAGCTGATGGCGCTGAGCGACAGCGCGGTCTTGATTGATGCAGCGACGTCTTCGAACGCGAAAATCTCGATGAGGCGCAACACCTGAATGTATTCGCGCCGTCCGCGCGTCGCCATCCGGCTCTCCAGCAGCCGACGCAATGTCGCAAAGTCCTCGGGTAGTTCCCAGTTTTGCAAGGGCGCGGCCTGATCGAGCGCGCCGCATTTGCGCTCCAGCAGCTCCAAATAATGCAGCGGATCGAAGATCAGATCGGCTTTGGCATAGGAGCGCTTATGGCGAGCGATGATCT
>Ga0163152_10000512_pt1 | contig 67486 bp, 54 predicted proteins | sample OliLakLV19MP8IB2_FD_148635 | JGI IMG/M metagenome (GOLD analysis project Ga0163152, IMG submission 148635) | Freshwater microbial mat bacterial communities from Lake Vanda, McMurdo Dry Valleys, Antarctica - Oligotrophic Lake LV.19.MP8.IB-2 | ecosystem: Environmental > Aquatic > Freshwater >... | reverse complement strand
CATCATAACAAAGCCAAAAAATTGGGTCAACCCGTGATCGTTGCCTTGATGCGACGAACTCCGGCTGAAACTGCCTCCTCTTTTTGGATCTTGAATGCTCCCAACTCACCCGTATGCTCGACATGAGGTCCGCCGCAGATCTCTTTGGAGAAAAACCCTTTCTCGTCATTACCGACAAAGTACACGTTAATCTTGCCACCCATCTGGGCGTACTTGTCTTCAAATAAGCCGATAGCTCCCCTCTTTTTAGCGTCGTCGACAGATAGCTGCTCACAATGCACGGGATAATCTTTTTGAATCGCTTCATTTACCAAATCCTCTACTTTTTTGATTTCTTCCGGCGTCACCTTTTGTCCGTGGGAAAAATCGAAGCGGAGGCGCTCGGCGGTGATGTTGGAACCTTTTTGTTCGACATGGTCGCCAAGAACGGCGCGCAAAGCTTGATGAAGCAAGTGCGTTGCCGTGTGAAGACGAGTTGTTTCCACTGAATGATCGGCCAGGCCGCCTTTGAAGGTTCCGGCGGAGGCGGTGCGGGAAAGCTCTTGATGCTTTTTAAATTCAGCTTGAAAAACGTCTCGGTCTACGGATTGGCCTTTTTCACGCAGAATCTCTTCTGTGAGCTCGAGCGGAAACCCATACGATGAGAACAGAAGAAATGCGTCCTCACCACTAATCGAGCCCTTAGTGAGCATCTTTTCCAACTCTTTCATTCCCTTTTCAAGTGTTTTTCCGAACTTCTCCTCTTCTTTCTTTAGCTCGTCGATAATTTTTGGAAGGTTTTGCGTCAGTTCAGTGTAGTGGCCGCCGTATTCTCCAACATAAACTTCTGCGATGAGGTATGTGAAGGCATCCAGAATACCGAGACGACGGCCTTCACGGATCGCGCGGCGGAGCAGACGACGGACGATATATCCCTGACCCACGTTGGATGGAACGACGCCGCGTTCATCGCCAATGATAAACGTTGCGGCGCGGACATGGTCGGCGATGATGCGAAATGCGCGCTCGTTTCCGGAATAGGTTTTCCCAGATAGTGATGCGATTTTATCGAGCGCAGGCGTGAATGCATCCGTCTCAAAAACCGTCTCGACATTCTGCATAACGGCGACAATACGCTCGAGACCCATGCCGGTATCGACGTTCTTCTGGGTAAGTGGGGCGAATGTGCCGTCTACTTGTTTATCGAACTGCATGAAAACGTTGTTCCAGATTTCTACAAACTTTCCACAATCACAATTCTGGTGGCAGGTTTCGCCAAAAGCCATGTCATGCGCTTTGCCCGTGTCGTAAAAAATTTCTGTGTCTGGGCCACAAGGACCAGTTTGTCCAGCTGGACCCCACCAGTTTTTCTTTTTGGGATAAGCCCGAATTCGATCACCTAGCTCTGCCGCAATACCGACCGTTTCAAAAAGCGACTGCCAAATACTAATCGACTCATCATCACGAGGAGCATCTGTATCACCTTCAAATACGGTGACGAAGATCTTTTTAGGATCGATGCCAAGCCAGTTTTTATCGGTCAAGAACTCGAAAGACCACGCAATGGCTTCTTGTTTGAAATAATCCCCAAGCGACCAATTGCCAAGCATTTCAAAAAAGGTGAGGTGGCGATTGTCGCCAACTTCCTCGATATCATCCGTACGTACACACTTTTGCGAGTCGGCAAGACGTTTGCCGCCTGGATGTGGTTGACCCTGAAGATATGGGACGAGTGGATGCATGCCGGCCGTTGTAAATAGAACAGTCGGGTCATTTTCTGGAACGACAGAAGCGGAAGGAATAATGACATGGCCCTTCTCGCGGAAAAAATCCAGGAATTTCTGGCGGATTTGATTGGTCGTCATAGCGACTAGACTGCCTTTAAGCGGCGTTTTTGGCAAACTGGCGGGCTAACATCTGGGCTTGGTTCACAAATACCTTGAGTAGCGAGATATCGACTTCCTGGATCTTTTCATCGCCTTCTTCAAGATGAAGAAGTAGAAAAGCTTTTATGTCGTCACCATGCTCGGCGGGTACGACGAGAATCTCTTTACCGTCTTCCGAGCGGATAAAGGCATGGAGGCTTTCATGTTCATGCAAATCTCTTAAATCTTTATTTGGAATCTTGAAAACAAGCTCTTTGCCTGTGTGATGGACATACTCTCCTTCTGTCCGCATCTTAGATACGGAAAGTACACGCAACATTGCCGATAGAGCACCAGCAGAGGCACAGGCATTCATCGCGATTGCCGTATACAACTCCTTAGACATCTTAGATGACGGGTCCACGGTAAGTGAGGTTTCGTTCGCGACTTTTTTTAATAACTCAATTTTGCGATTTACCGATCCGATATACGCATACGACTCGATCAATTCTTGCTTGGCCCTGGCATAACTGGTTTCTACGGCCTCGCGCTCTTTCTCGCGACGCTCCATGATGCGTTCATATGCGGCAAATGTCGCAAGGCCGGCGATACCAAAAGCAAAAATCGAAAATTCTTCCAAGCGTTCTTCCGAAAGTCCAAATCGATCTTTCGTATGAATCGATGGAGACAAGACAGCCAGAACAAAAAAGAGCAGGTAAACAAGAGAGATCCACTCCAATTTTGGCGCTTTTTTCATTCGACCGAGTCTAGCTTGTCCTCGGCAAGAAATCCACCTCCAAGGCATTCTTCACCTCGGTAGAAGACTGCGGACTGGCCTGGCGCCATCGCCCAGACGGGTTTTTCAAACTCAAGCCGTTCACCCACGAGTTTGCTGGGTACACGATCCGAGTGATACCGGATAACAACATCGAGACGGCCGTCTTGCGGCGCTTGATTCAGCCAGTGAACATTTTCAACACGGGCCGATTTGGAATACAGTAACGGGTCCTCGCGATCCGGAACAATGATGAGTTGGTTTTTTTCACGATTCTTATCAGCGACATACCAAGCTTTTCCATCTTTGGAGACATGGATGCCGTGACGTTGGCCAATCGTGTAACCGTCGAGACCGTCATGCGCGCCGACCACCTTTCCATCCTGCGTCACGATTTCACCCGGCATGGGCGCATTCCGCAATCGAAGAAACTCGTGAAAATCGAGCTTCCCTACAAAACAAATGCCTTGGGAGTCTGGTTTGGAGGCTACGGGAAGATCATGATCTTCCGCCATGCGTCGAACATCTTTTTTAAGAAAATCCCCAATCGGAAAATAGCTGCGCGATAATGATTCACGCGAGATGCGATGTAGGAAATAGGATTGATCTTTGGCGAGATCTGCGGCAACAAGAAGCTGATGTTTATCGCCGTCGTGACGAACGCGCGCATAGTGGCCGGTGGCGATCCCGTCGAATCCGAGCTTAATCGCTGTTTCAAAAAATAAACCAAATTTGATTTCTTCATTACACAAGACGTCTGGATTTGGCGTTACGCCTTCTCGATACTCAGCAAACATGCGGTCAAGAACGCGCTTACGATATTCTTCTTCAAAATCAAAGGTTAGGAGCGGGATACCCAGACGGGCCGCGACACGTAATGCATCCCTACGCTCACCGCGCCATTCACACTCCCCTGTCCATAGGTCTTTAGAGTCGGACCAGTTCTTGATAAAGCCGCCCGTTACGTCATAACCCTGCTCGACAAGGAGCGCGGCTGCCACACTAGAATCTACCCCGCCGGACATACCAACGAGGATTTTCCCTTTCTTTACTTGTGCAAATGGATTATTTAGCATTCGAGAACTTTTCAATGGCTTTGACAACGTTGGTCGTTTGATTGATTTGAATACGGCGAAGATTATATCGATTATCTTTTGCGTGTACGGAGCCCGGTCCAATACCTAAACCGAGTAAATATCCCATGGATTCTGCTTCTTTTTGAATGGCAGCATTTTGATATCCGTAGGGATAGGCGATGCTCGTTATAGCCTTTCCTAGCAACGACTCCAAATCCTGCTTGGATCCTCCGATCTCATCTTTACGAGCTTCAGCACCAAGACGCGTAAGCGCCGCATGACGACGCGTATGCGAACCAATGGTGATCAGTCCGGAATCCGATACTTCACGGATCATTTCATCATTCATGTATCCTTTCAGCTTATTGGACAATGTGATAATAAAATACGTCGCTTTTAAGTTGAGGTGTTTGAGTATCGGGTACACAATCGTGTAATGCTCCCGATGCCCGTCATCGAATGTAAGAAGGATTGGTTTGGGAGGGAGCGGATAATCCGGATTCTCTAGAGCTTTAGCCAAATCATCGGGAGTGATTGTGTCGTAACCGGCATCAGCAATCGCTTCCATCTGTTGTTCAAATACATCGGGTGTCACCGTGTAGAGCCGTTCTTTTCCGTTGTGCCATGGCTGTATGACTCGGACATGGTGATACATGAGTATCGGAACGACGACAGAACCGTCTGCACGTTTTGCGCGAGATGGGATCTCTATCTCTTCACGTTGTGGAACATTAATATACTCTTCCAGGGTACTGTCCGGACTCAGCTTTAAGACCCAGCCATCAAAGATAGGGGTCTCATAAGCGGCATAGACCATGTGCATGCAGAAAAAACCAGCCCCCACGGCCGCTACCATGCTTAGAATGACAAGGAGTGTTCGTTTCATGCTTGGCGGACGCGTTTGGCGCGTACAGCCTCGAGACCTTGCTTGATCAGACCGTTTTCTTCCTGAACCGCCAACTGTCCACAAGCCGCATCAATGTCTTCTCCAAAGGTCACACGATGCGTTGCCGAGATACCGCGTTCTTCCAGCCATTCTACAAAAGCTACGCGATATTCGCGAGAGGTAGCATCAAAGGCCTCTGTTGGATGGTACTTGATGACATTTACATGCGAGAGACGGTGATCATGCGCAAGAAGACGTGCGAGTGCATTTGCATCCTGTTTGCGATCGTTGATTCCTTTAAGGAGCAGGTATTCAAACATTACTTTTCGATTGGTCTTGGCCATGTAGATATGTACCGCATCCATCAATTTGGCGAGCGGGTATGCCTTGTTTACGGGCATGAATTTATCGCGTACTTCATCGGTGCCGGCGTGGATGGAGATCGCGAGATTTACTTGCAATGGCTCGTCAGCAAGTTTGAGAATTCCGGGCACGATACCGCAGGTTGAGATACTCATGTGTCGTGCTCCGAGACCCAGCCCGTCCTTATCATTCAGCTGTTTGAGCGCTCCGATCACATTTTCGTAATTATGAAATGGTTCGCCCATGCCCATCATCACCAAGTTGGTGACATACTCCCCTTTTGGTTTAAGCCAACGCGAGAAATAAATAACTTGCTCTGTGATTTCTGCAATCGAAAGATTGCGCTTGAGACCCATAGTGCCGGTGGCACAAAAGGCGCAGGCCATGGCGCAACCAACCTGGGAAGAGGCGCAAACGGTATTGCGACCGTCGTCATGCTTCATGAGCACGGCCTCGATCTTTTGACCGTCGGCACATTCAAACAAGGTCTTAATAGTTTCCCCTTTTGGGGAAACGATCGTTTTTACCTCCTTTAGAACATTCCAGGGTACCGCTTCACGGCAGGCATCACGCAAAGGTTTACCGTAGGTCGAGACAGAGTCCCAATCATCGCCAAGATCAATAAAAAAGGCACGCTTGGCCTGGGCCAAGCGATAGTCTGGCTCCCCGCGTTCCGCGAGTAGCGCTTTCAAAGCTTTGATATCCATAATGCCTTTGGCTAGGGCGCAAGCTCGAGTAACTTGGCGCGCGTTGCCGGTCCGACCACTCCATACCCCGAATTTCCAGATTTGGCAATACCTTGGGCTACCTGAAACCTCTGAACGGCTAACCTTGTCAGTGGACCAAAGAAGCCACTTTTTGGCTCAACATCAAGCGCTTCTTGCACCCAGCGGACTTCATCATTTGTTATTCCGTAGTAAAGAGACTTTGTTGGGATCGGATAGTTACTCGACTTAAAGTTGTCGTCGTCAGACCATGCCCATTCTGCCAGACGCTTGGCTGAGTCCATGGCACCTTGGGTGCTGTTTGATCCGAGAACAACTACGACTACGTCTTTTTTCTTCTCGCCACTTTTCCCATCTTCCAAAAGTGGACTCATTTGCGCGGCGTAATTGAACATCGATTCCGGCAAGTAACCGGTTTTTCCTCCAGTAAGATACACGTCCGGATCAGCTAGTAAGCGTGCGTTGGTATTTTTAATCGTATGTGTAAGCGTGGTTCCAGCTAGCGTGAACGTGTATGTACCGCTCTGGGACGCACTAATAACCTTGGATTGCTTGAAGGCCGCTCGAGCAATGAGCGCCATGTCGTAAGCCGTCGTTGTATTTTTTGCATTCATCCCTGCAGGGTCGTAAAACAGAGAAGACTTGGCACCGATCGACTTTACTTTTGTATTCATTTTTTGGACAAAGGCTGGTACGCCTGGTCCTGCGAGTCGAGCCATTGCCATCGCTGCATTATTGGCGCTTGAACCGATAGCCGATTGCCACAGGTCAGCTAAAACAATCTTTGCTCCTACTGCAACACGCAATCGACCTCCTCCCACCTCATCGGCTGCCGCCATTTTGACGATCGTTCCCCAATTCCAATTGCGATCAAGCATGACAAGCGCCATCACAAGCTTACTCAAGCTCGCTGCCGTATGAGGCGCTTCTTGTTTGTAGCCATACAAAACCTTTCCATCAGGACGCATAACAACAGCCGAGGCAAATTCATTGGCTTTTGGAACGTATGGTCCTGCGGCAAGCGCGATAGATCCTCCCAAACTAGACAGGGTGATTAACGCGGAAATCGCGAGAAGGCGTTTGATGTTCATTACTTTTCTACAATAACATGTGTTTTCAGTTTTATGAAAATTTATTTTTCAAAAAGGCTAAGCGAGGGCCAAAACCACGAGTGCTAGGACCAAACGGTAGATGACAAACCCGTCATAGCGATGCTTGGCGACATAGGATAAAAGGAAACGGATGGCAAAGATACCAAAACCGAGAGCCGAGAGAAAACCGACTGCGAGCGCAAGCGCCTGATCGGAGGCAACTCCTTGTGAAGAAACTTTGAGCAAACCATGCAGACCAGCGAGAGCGGTGATCGGAATCGAGAGAAAAAATGAGAAACGAGCAGCCGCTTGTCGCGTGAGGCCAGAAAGAAGTCCGGCTGTTATCGTGATTCCAGAACGGCTCGTTCCAGGGAACAGAGCCAACGGTTGAGCAAATCCCACGATGAGCGCCTGTTTCCACGATACAGATTCATAGGCATCAAGGCGACCCTTTTGTTTCTCGCTCCATCGATCCGCACCAAAAAGGACTAGGCCAAAAAGCGCTAGATCAAAAGCCACAATCCAACCTTGACGTACATTTGCCTCAACCCAATCGTTTGCAAAATAAGCGATCAAGAGGGCCGGTAGTGTCGCAACGGCGACTTTGATCAAAAAACTCCAGGACTTACGCTGAATAAGTCCTAAAATATCTTGGCGAAAAAACCATAGCAAGGCTACCAGAGTTCCAAGATGCAATACGGTATCAAACGCTAAGCCTTGGTCAGGCCAGTGTAAAAGTACAGGCACCAAAATCAAATGACCGCTTGAAGAGACAGGAAAAAATTCCGCGAGACCCTGCACGGCACCGAGCACGAATCCACGTAAAATATCAAAAGCAATATTCATAGGAGCAGAAAACTACGCATCAAATGAGATACGTTCTCCTGGGGCAATTGTTCGAGACGGTGAAGGCTTCGGCGTTGGCATCGCTGTATTCATGCTGGCGATTCCTTCATTTCCTCCTGTGCCTTTACTGTGCCTACGACGACGTTTCTTTTTCTCTGGATCAGAAGATACAGGCGCGACTGTCGACATTGGTCGCTGTGGAATGGTTCCGGCTTTTTTCTCTAGTGACTGCTTATGCATATCGACACTTCCACCTTTGGACTTGAGGATTTCTGACAAAAGATCTTCATCTTCATCTTGCGACGATGAGACTACCTGAATTCTGGCGGGCACAGTAGCTGTTTCTGGAACGACACGTGGGCGATTAGGAGCAACGCTCTGCGGAGCAAAGCTTGATTCATTACTGTCCGCTTCTACCAAGCTTTCTGGAGGAGGCGTCTCTCGTTTAGCTGTTTTAAAACCACTTGATTTGTTTTTGCGTTCTTCCGCAATGATTGGCCGACATTCTGCACAATAAACTGGACGTGAAGTATCGAGCTGAATCGCGAGCTCAAATTTCTTTGCACATCGATCACAGGTGTGCGCAAAGGCCGGTCGTTTTTTACGATCGGCGGGCATAGCCGCCTGAATTGCAGCCAGACGCTCCGGCCGAATCGTGAGGTACTCTGTTGAATCCGCAGATTGCTCAAGTTCAGCGCTTTCTTGTCTTGTTTGTAGCAAGGGAGCTGTGGTAGGTGCCGCAAGCGCTACGGGTGGAATATCTTCAGCTTCAGCTGCCTGCTCTTCCTCGGTCATGATCTTTGGATATTCAATCGTTGGTGCTGTTCCCAAAGGACCCATGTCCGTAACCTCGGCCATAGGTAAGACTCCCGCCGTAAGAGTACCGCCGGCTGGAACCGTTTCCATACCAGCCCATTTGAGTACTTTTTCCTCGATAATCGGGCGCGGTTCAGCGTATCGTTCACGGCTCACGGAGATAACCTTATCCTGGCTAGCTGTATTTTCTGCGATAGGTGGCAAGGTGTTGGCTGAGAATGGTGGCGTCGCGACGCCGTCAACCATGAGCTTCAAATAAACTTGAAACTTCGTGATATTGACCAAATCTTCCGGAGTAAATGTTGGCGCAAACTCTGTTTCCATCGCCAATGCATCTGCCGCACCCACGCGCATAGCGATAATGGTACCGACGTTACCAAAAATAGCTGCAGCAACCTCTTCTTCCAACTGCTCGATATACTGGTGAGCAACGATCAAGTTGAGGCGGAATTTACGTGCTTCAGAAAGAATTGAGGCAAAAGATTCATTGGCAAAGTTCTGGAACTCATCCACATACAAGTAAAAATCCTTACGCTCTTTCTCTGGCATGTTCTGCCTTTCCTGTGCCGCCAACTGAATTTTGGTGACAATCATTCCACCGAGCAAACGCATGTTGTCTTCACCGATCCTTCCTTTGGATAGGTTGACGATCAAAATTTTCTCATCGTCCATGATACGACGAAGATTGATTGTGGACTTTACCTGCGCAACGATATTACGAATCACTGACGATGATAAAAATTGTCCAACTTTATTTTGAACAGGCGCAATTGCTTCCGTGGCATATTTCTCAGACCAAGAGGCAAACTCTGCAATCCAAAATGTCTTTACAATCGGATCGCGAATTTTTGCGACAACGCGTGCTCGATATTCTTTATCGACAAGCAAGCGATTGATTCCGAGAAGCGTTGCTCCAGGATAATCCAAAAGAGCGAGTACACAGTTCATCAGAATGTACTCCATACGCGCGCTCCATACGTCCGGCCAAATCTTTTTGAAGACACCCATCAAACCTGAAGCGATCAGAGGCTTTTGATCGTCATTGTCCGTTTCCAGAATATTGAAACCAACCGGAAAATCCGTATCCGCTGGATTGAAGTAGATGAGGTCGTTGATGCGATGCGTCGGGATAAAATCAAGCAATTTTTCCGCCGTATCTCCGTGAGGATCGATCAAACAGCAACCATGTCCCTTGATGATATCTGAAAGAATCAACGTCTCAATGAGCGTCGTCTTGCCCATACCGGTCTTTCCGATGATGTACATGTGACGACGACGATCGTCTGTCTTGATTCCAAAACGTCGTTTTTGATTACGAAAATTTGTCTCCGCAAAGAGGGTTATATGCTCATTATGATCAAGACAATTTGCGGATGACATAACTTAGCCGAATGGAATATTAGCTGGAGCTTCTGACTTCTTGGCTTCAATACGACGCAGACCTGGTGCTTTAACCTGAATCAAGATTGGAAAATGCCAAAGCGTTGCGAGTTCTTCCGAACAGAGAAAAAACTTATTGAGACCGGTCCATCCGGATCGACTTCTGTAAGCTCGAACCATTTTGCCCTTGCGTTCATTATTGCGACGATCTTTAAACCACCAAAGCGCGCCGTTTACGCCAACTTGGCCATTTGGTTTAAGAGCTTGCATGTTAAATGTGTTCACCTGCTTGATTGCGCCGATAAAAGGCTGTACGAATCTCGCCTTCTTCATCACGTCTTTTTTTGCGACGTATATGACGCGAATTTTACAATTGAATCCGATTTTGGACGCCTTGCGTTCAACGGCTTCAAGAACAAAACGCTCGCCAGGAGATAAACGCATGACGGCAGGCGTATTGTCTTTCTTTTCATCACCACTGCTCTTCTGCCCTATCGCCGAACCCATTAACATATTTGCGATTTCAAGCAATGCCTTGATCGGTAGCTCGAGGATCGATTCAAATATTGATTGCTTCTTAACTTCCTTTTCACCTTTGATTTTCTTGATCACGGATTCCGCACGTTTACGCGACTCCTTTTGATCTGAGGGTTGCAAAATAATCTGATACCAAGCTTGCTCACCAGGACCGAGACGGGAAAATACTTCCAAAAATGCCGACATCGGGTCTTTCAATTCTCCGGAAACCTTATCCTCAAACTCGACATAGGTTTTGAGCATGTATGCATCTGGCATGACATTGGTCATTTCCGTACACCAGACATCCCACTCGTCATTTGGATACTCGGATGGGACTTGTCGAGCATAATCCTCGACCTCCTCGATTTCTGCGTCAGGATATTGGGCGTACAAAGATGCTTCAACCAAATCACGTAATGAACGCAAGGAGCGGACATAATAACTCACCGAGCCTTCTATCGAGGCGATCTCAACGGAAAGGACAGGCTGTGTTGCGCCCTCAATCCAAGTTTCCGTCCAGGAAGCGGGAGCATGGGCACCAGCGAGCCCAGCAAAGAAGTTCTCAACAGCTTTGACCGTTTGCTCACTCGCTTTTGGGACGCTGATGCGGAGAAGGATCCACTCACGCTTGGCTGCATTCTTGTTTTGAACGTATTCTAGCCAGCCGTTTTTCAACATGAACCAAAGAACTGGAAACAAGATCAACCATCCCCCGTTCAGGAACAGATAAAGCATCGCTGAAAATGGACTATTTCCCGCCAAATTCAAAAACGCGTTGACATCAAAATTGAGGAACGGCAAGTAGCCTATGTACTCCTCGAACATATGCTTAGTATAGCATAATGAAAAATCCCCCGCATGCGGGGGATTTTTCTAATTTTTTGCGTAACGTTTGGAGAATTTATCCACCGTGAGCAGGAGCGGCGCCGCGACAAATAGCGATGAATACGTTCCGGTTGCAATACCGATGATCAATGCCAAGGTGAACTCGTGAAGCGAGGCTCCTCCGAAAAAGAAAATCGCTACGAGCGTAAGCAAGGTTGTAACCGATGTATTTAACGAGCGGAAGAACGACTGACGCGTCGATATGTCAATAATATGCGCAAAGGTTCCATCAGATTTACTGAGATTTTCACGCACACGGTCAAGAATAACGATCGTGTCGGTAATCGAGTAACCTAGAATAGTCAGAATAGCTGCCACGAACGGCGTGCCGATTTCAATGCCGGCGAAGTGTCCAAGCAACGCAAAGACACCGAGCGGAAGGATCGTGTCGTGGAAGGCGGTGAGGATCGTGATCAAACCATATTTCCAGGACTGAACTGGTGCCGATACTTTGCGGAAAGCCCATGCGACATAGGCCATGATCGCAATAAGGACGATGATAAGCCCTTGTACCGACTTGGTTCGCAACTCTTGGCCAATGACCGGACCAATCGCATCAAAACGCAATTCCTGCGAGCTGGCCCACTTAGCCTTGATAGCTTCTGAAGCTTTTACATGCTCGTCTTCTGTCAGCGTTTTGAGACGAATTTGAATGTCTTCATCGCCGGCGGGCTGCGTAATCACGGAGCCGAGGTCGGGAATCGCATCTCGCAAAACCTGCTCGACCTCGACAGAAGCCGGACGCTGTTCAAAGCGGATTGCCATGAGCGAACCTCCCGTGAATTCAATTCCTTGCTTGAGTCCAAATGCTCCAAGCGCGATCAAGCTGCCCAGAATGAGCACTGCAGAAAAGGCGTATGAGACGGCGCGGTATTTTGTAACGGAGAATGTCATATTAGGAATCACCTTTCTTGAGGAAGATCCAGCCAAACTTGGCGAGCGGTGTCGTCGCGAGCCAGCGGAGTGTTGTACGCGTTGTCACAACAGCTGTGAACAAGGATGTGATCATACCGATCGCAAGCGTGAGGGCGAAACCTTTGATGATGGAGGATGAGAACCAGAAGAGCACGGCACAAGAAATCAATACTGTGACGTGACCATCACGAATTGAAGGCCAAGCGCGGTGGAAGGCATCTTCCAGTGCTGGAATCAGGGCTTTTCCGCTCTTGAGCTCTTCCTTGAGACGCTCAAATACCAGAACGTTGGCGTCCACAGCTATGCCGATAGACAGGATGAAACCAGCGATACCGGAGAGCGTCAGCGTGACAGGTACGAGCTTGAAGAGCGCGGCCATGATTGTGGCGTAGAGACCGAGCGCTACGATCGAGACAAGGCCCGGCAAGCGATAGACCACAAGCATAAAGAGGGCTACCAACAAAAAGCCCCAGAGACCAGCTGTCAGAGACTTGTTGACCGAGTCAGCGCCGAGCGTTGGACCCACGGACTGTTGAGCAACAAGCGAGATCGGTACCGGAAGTGCACCTGCCTGGAGACGACGTGAGAGCAGTTTTGCTTCTTCTACGGTGAAGTTGCCTGTAATTACGGCGCGGCCGCCAAGAATCTCGGTTTGAACCATCGGAGCGGAGAGCACGTTTCCATCGAGGAAAATCGCGACCTGCTTGCCGACATTACGCTTGGTAATTTCCGCAAAAAGCTTACTGCCTTCATCGTTGAATTGGAGCGAGACTTGAACGGCCCCGACCTGCTGGTCAAAATCGACTTTTGCCGACTGAAGCTGCTTACCCGTAAGGGCGGTGGCTTTCCATTGGTCCGTTGGGACAAAGTCGGTTGAGACAGATTTCTTGATCTCGATCAAACGTAAGCGTGGCTGTTTGGCGATGCGTTCACCGAGTTTGTAGATGAGATGGTAACCAAATTCCGTTTCCACAACATCGGAAATAGTGCCGGATGCTTGGGACATGACGGCTGCTTCAAATTTCTCGACCATGGCATCTGCGCCAAACCAGTCGAGGTCACCGTGCGTGGTGGATGCGTTTGGTTCATCGGAATTCTTGGCGACAAGTTCATCAAAATTCTGAATAGTTGCCTGCTTTTTAAGATCTTCTACCTTGGCTTGAGCCTCTTCTTTTGTTCTGGTCGAGAGGCCGCCTTGTGCGCCAGCATATCCGATCAAAAGATGGTGGGCGTTTACTTCTTTACCGCCGTCTGTAATGTCTTCCATTTTGGCGACGAGATACACCTGATCTGTCTCGATCACGGACGGGAAAATTTCACCCGGCTTGAGGTCACCGGTTGTGTCGAGCAAATTCTGCAAATCCGGGCTACCTTCAATAATTGCTTGCGTTAAAACACCCGTATCTCCCCCCTTCAGCTTACGGTCCGGGTTCTCACTCGTTTTGTTTGCGAGTTGAGCAAAATCTGTATCCGGCTTTTTAGCTTCTTCCAAAGCGGCTTTGGCGCGTGCGAGTGCATCGGCGTTTTTATCAGCCATTTCCTTGGCTTCTTCTGCGGTGAGATCACGTGGCTTAGCGTCGTTCTCTTCCTTGAATTCCAAGATCGGGGTTTCACCGATAAGTTTAATCGCCTGATTGATATCGCTAATACCAGCGAGCTCAACGTTTACACGCCAAGCGCGGTCGGTTTGCGTTACTTGGACAATAGGCTCGGACACGCCGAGTGTATTCACACGACGCTCAATAACATCACGAACACCGGCCATGGCGTCGCGCTGCTCGGATTGAGCGATTTTGCTGACGTCAGCCTCGTATTCAAGTGAAGTACCGCCTTGCAAGTCGAGACCAAGTACGAAGGGCTTGGAGATGGTCGGCACGTTTAAACCGGATAAATCGTTTACCTGACCAATCACCCAGTTGGCGGGAGCCGGATATGATAGCGACGCTGCCGCTACAAATAGGACCAAAAGCCAACCGAGGCGAGTGGCCGTGGATTTGCGGGAAGGGATAGAGCTCGTTTGTCTTGGCATAAACATCTAGAAAATTCTGGGCAAGTGTAGAAGAATCGGAACAGAATATCAACCATTGTCAATTCCCAAGCTGCGGCTCCATCTTGGGAGGCGTGCGGCGCATGACAATGTATTGCTGGGCAACGGTGAGTAAACTCATGACGAGCCAGTAGAGCGTAAGACCACCTGGGAGTGAAAAACCAATGACCGCGGTCATGATTGGCATCATGTAGGTCATCTGTTTGTTCATGATAGCCGTCATGCTCTCGTCTTTCGCTCCCTTTGAATTGGCGACTTCTGGCGGAGGTGCCATTACCGTTGCGGCTGGAGGCTTCAGAATCATGCGTGTCTGCCAAAACTGCACGAGAGCAGCGGCGATCGCAAGAATATAGTTGGGCTTCGTGAGATCAAACAAACCAAGGAACATGGTTTGGATTGTTTGTGGGTTTGGAACAAATGGATAGAGCTGATTCAAACCTTGCGATGCAAGACCCACGGACAATGCATGATACAGGGCGATGAAAACAGGAAGCTGTACCAAAAGCGGTAAACAAGAAGCCGCTGGATTTACTTTTTCTTTTTGATAGAGCGACATGAGCTCTGCCGCCTGCTTTTCCTTATCGTCTTTCAAACGTGCGCGGATTTCCTCGATCTTGGGCTGAATCCCCTGCATCGCACGCTGTTGTTTGATTTGCAGATGCGTCAACGGATAGAGAACCAACTTGATGATAAAGGTCAGAACGATGATCGCAATGCCGATGTCTTGGCCCGGAAGCGTGACATAGAGCCAGACCAGTAAGTTGAGGATTGGCTGGAAAAAGATCGTGTTAAAGACGGCCGTGATCATAGACATAGTATTGTTTTATTCTTTGATTTCACTTACAGGCTCTTCTGCGGCAATAGGTGCTCCATCGAGCGGCTTGTCGGCTTGGGACTCCGATTTTGCTTCCGCTTCCGCGGCACTTTCCGGCTTGTCTTCCGGAGCCGCGGTGAGTACCTCCCCTGTTTCCGAGTCGGCGACGACTTTACCGCCTTGCTCGACCACGGTGATTTTCCAGCCGGTTAATTTTGCGGCAAGACGTACATTTTGTCCGCCTTTACCAATCGCAAGAGAAAGCTGGTCAGCCGGAACGGAAACAACGGCCAAATGTTCTTCTTCACGCAACTCAGCGTCAAGGACCTTGGCTGGAGAAAGCGCAGCCTTAATGTATTCCGTCGGATCTTCATGCCAGAGAACAACGTCGACTTTTTCTCCACCTAGTTCACGAATAACAGATTGGATACGCGTTCCGCGTTGACCGATACAGGAACCGATTGGGTCTACGGCATCGTCATTTGAGCTGACAGCAACCTTGGTACGGCTACCGGCTTCACGCGCAATTTTCTTGATGTCCACCGTTCCGTTTCCGATTTCAGGAATCTCTTGGGCAAAAAGAGCCGCGACCAAGTTTTCATGTGTACGCGACAAACGGATTTCAGGACCACGCGTTGTCATCTCAACGGATCGAAGCAAAGCCTTGATACGTGTGCCTGGGAAATAACGCTCGCTCTCTACTTGGTCTTCTGGAAGCATGATGCCCGTTGCGCGACCAAGGTCGATAAGAACGAGACGCCCTTCACGGCGCTGAACTGTGACATTCATCAATTCACCTTCACGTCCTTTGAAGTCGGAGAAAATGACACCACGTTCTGCCTCACGGATTTTTTGCAAGATCACCTGCTTAGCTGTTTGAGCCGCCATGCGACCAAAGGCAGCCGGAACTCCAAGTTCAACACGGATTTCTTCACCGACTTGCGCGTCCGGTTTAAGGTCACGTCCATCGGACATCATGATCATTGTCTTTGGATTGAATTTAAATTCATCCGGAAGAATATCAACCGCTGTTGGATCTGACTTGGGCGCGCTCTTATCAAAAGGTTTGTCCTTTTTAGGAGCCGTGGCTGCATCGAGACGTGCAAAGTAATCTTCATCGAGTTCCATGTCCTCGACAACGGTTTTGACATCGAATACGCGAATACCACCAGTCATGCCGTCGTATTTTTCTGGGTCAAACTCGACCTGAAGGTTTTGGTTCTTGTTACCAAAATCCTTGCGATAGGCGGCTGCTAGAGCATTTTCTACCGTCTGGAGCACGGAATCAAAAGAAATATTCTTTTCATCCGCGATCTGCTTCATTGCTGCGCTAATAGGTGAGGCCATATAGGAACAGGGGGTAGGAAGTAGTAAGTAGCCTGATTGTTGGGTAAAAAACCGACCCGTTCATCCAGAACGAGTCAATGGCAAAAGGATAGCAGGGTCAGTGACGGTTGACAAGATTGGGTTTTTGGCTTAGGTTAGGCATCTGTCCAAAACTTGGGCAAGTCGTTCCGGCGGATACCGGATGTACCTTCAAGGAGAAAGAAAAACGATGAAACTCGTCCTGCCGACCCAGATCCCCCTGTGTGGCAAGCGGCCGCCTGCGCTAGGTGCACTCACGGAGGCTATGAAGACGCATCAGCGACCCTTCGTACTCATCATGAGTGAGAACGATCGTCACGAGCTCGTGTCCACCATCAATATGATGGCCGAGCGACTCATGCTCGTCCCCTGCATCCTCGATGCCTATGATACGAGCAGCCTCAACCAGCATCTCTGCGAGAAGGAGCGCACGCTCCTCGTGGTTGTGGAGAGCACGAGATCTCGTCTACCGCGCGATGTGCAGACGCTCATCCTCGAGCGCTACATGCCGCGACCCAACAACGACAAGGAGATCCAAAGGCGCATCAGAGCTGGCGCCAAGGCGGACGAGATCCGCGATGTCATGCCCAAGGCACATCCGCCTGCCGGCATGCTCGTGATCACGGACACCGATCCCGGGATTCTGTGCTCGGATGGTATCTGGTCCATCGATTTCACGACGTTGAAGCAGTTCACCGTCGCCTGGGATCCGATGACGCGACGTCCCGATGCCTATGGCGACGTCTTCAAGGCTGGACTCACGATCGCGGCCCGAGCCGAGAAGATCCAGCTCAACGGCCGCGTCGATGACGAGGCTGTGCGACGCTATGATCGCATGCAGAAGATTCTCGCGAGTCATGCGCGCAAGGCTACGGAGCGCGGCATGAATCTCAAGGCTCACGAGAGCGTGAGCGAGATCCTCGCGGCGGCGCGTGACTGCATCCGCTACATCGGCCACAAGGCCGATCGTCGCGTCAACAATGACGTGATCGAGGCGCTGGTCTTCAAGGGCGTCACCGAGCTCGCGCTCAAGACGACCTTTGGGCTCGCGGTGCCCAAGGCGCGCAAGTCGCGGCCAAGCTTTGGCCCCGATGCGCCCTACCAGAGCACCGCCAAGACCGCGGTCGGCGAGTAGCTCCGCGCTCTTTCTTCCACTACACTTTCTCACTAGCCCCCGTACCAAAACTTGGTGCGGGGGCGATGTGTTTTTTAGAAGAATTTTAGGTCAAAACTTAAAGCATTTTCTGCACTAGTCGCCTTCAAATACCTGTCAAATACCCTTGACATTTTATTAAAAATATGGTTAGGTCTCACTACCTATGATAGGATCAGGGTAGGTTCCGAGGGAATGGTTCCCGAGGCATCTGCGCTCCTTTCAAGTGGAGGTTCGTTATGGAGAAGCTGCGACTCTTCTTCGCCGCCGCCTTCGTGGCGGCTCTCATGTCCGGTTGTTCCGGACCCAATCCCCCGCCCGACACGGACTCCGGTCCGTTGCCCGGCGACTCCGGCTTGCCGGATGTCGACGGTGGAGTCGACCCGATGGTCGACTCCGGCGTGGATGCCAACGTTCCCCCCGGGGAAGACGGTGGCATGGATGCCGGTACGATCACCAATGCCTGCGAAGACGTCGAGTACATCGGCGCCGAGTGCAACTTGTCGCAGGGCATGATCTACACCCGGTCCGAGTTCATCTGCGGGTCGTACATCAACAACGATCTGTGGCTGAACGATCAAGTCGGCGCGGTCCCTTCGCGCGAGTTCTCGCGGGAGGAATCCGGCGTTCTCTATGCGGAGCTCAACTTCGCATTCGGGAACGATGGCATGGTGATGCCCGACGGTTCCGTTGTGGGGTTCACCTGTGGCCCCGAAGGCCGATGCTGGATCAACTGGGGCAACCCCGACAGCAACTACTCGCATTGTCGTGTCAGCTTCCAGTCCGCTTCCGGCGGTGCGGGTTGCGACATGGCAACGACCGAATGCTGGCTTCCTGGGTCTACAGCTCCGGTCACCAGCTCCGCCATCTACATCAGCGAGTGAGCTCGCGCTCCTCGCTCCTACCTGAAAGCCCCGTCCCGCAATACTGCGGAACGGGGCTTTTCAGTATCGTTAATATTTTTTATGGAGCCCGTTCACCACTTTCTCTAAGCTGTAGAGAGCCAGGGTAGACGATCCATGGACGCAAGTTCGGCCTAAAAGCGTCTGGATGCGTTTCCCGACATTCTCGCAAGCTGGAACTAATTACCGTGTTGCCTACGCTATTGTTGTTGGCAGCTCGATCGTTGAATCGAATATTCGGATCATTTCCGAGTGTCGAACCAGTCCAACATCCTCCATTTGGATGCTTAACAAGGTTTGTTGTCAGGTCATCTGGCTGACCACCGGTTAGACCGTTGCGACATTCACCGGTACACCAACCCCAGTTATCCTGAAGGAGAATACGTGGAGTGAACTTACAGGAACGGAGTTCATCATCGAAACAGCCCGCAATCGGAGCAAGGCCTTCGGTACAGACATCACCTGGCGCACATTCCGATGTTGATCCCGGAGTTGTACAGGTACGGTTTGGATCACGAGAACAGCGAGGTGAGGCCGTACAACGTTGGAGACCACCGTCCGCCGTTGGCGAAGACTCGAGTGCGCCACAGGAGTACAAGTGGGCAAAGTCGTAATAATCGGCCTGACAAGCATCGGTGCTGTTGCCGAACATTGTGCGGATATTACACGTGTCTGTTACGCCACCAACTGTACAATCCGTGTCTTGAGAACAGGTGAGGTTGGCATTTTGCGCACAGGTACCAACAGCGACACAGCGTCCGATGCCGGCTGGACAGTCGGCATCGGTCTGACAGGTGAGTCCGGCTGCGTTGGAACACTCACGCTGTACACCACAGAATGGTTTACGATTTTTCAGACGCGTGTCATCGAGACGCTGTTTCTTTCCATCACCCCAGTCGATAACGACTTGGCGCAAAGGCATTTGGTTATGTGCGGCCCAAGCGTAGAAACGCATGGTCGATTTTTGCGATCCACCGCCAACGTTGATTACACCTTCACTCTGACCATTGAAGGAGAATGCATCGAGACGCGAGATCGGACATTGGCCAGGAACAGGGCAGTTGCGAATATCTGGAGCCGCTAAACGAGGTGGACGAGGCGTGTAATACGCCATATAGCGGAAGGTTGCGACGCCGACTCCAGCACCCGTAAATCCGAGGAAGGTCGGGGTGTACATCCCAAGCGTGTGATCCGTTGGTAGCGGAGAGCGTGTGTTCGGATCAAGTGATCCGTTCACTGCACGGTCCGTGATTCGGTAGGCGATCAATCCACAGAATTCATCTGACGGATTTGGACAAATATCAATACGCGGCTGGTAACCGCCGGAATGTGTACAGATATTGTTGTCATTATCTTGATCAGTGGACGTGGTTGGGACATCCGGCTGGTCAGGAACGAGACAGCTCGAGATCGGGCTACCGTCGCCGTCGGAAACAGGGACGCAAGATTCGGCGGCGGCATCTTTATCCTCCTGATCAATGCCAACGCTACAGGCTCCGATCGAGCCAGCGCGGGGCCGGCTGTTCATCCAACACATTTCCGAGTCACGCACACCACCGACACATCGACCAAGAGAGCCGACTGGAGCTTTATCACAGGTTGTTGGTCCTGTGAACGTACAATCGCTGCTGCTCGTACAGGCGTTGCGTTCTTCAGGTTCCGAGATCCCACGTGCACGGAAAATCGGATCCATGGAGGCAGGGTACGTACATCTTCCATCGGCGGGGGTACATGTACCACCGAGATTGTTACCCGTTCCAGTCGGATCGATATTAATCGGACAATCAAAGCTTGCAGCCCCTGGGAACTTACAGCTACCGGCAGCTGTGTTAACTGAACCAGATGCACAACGGAATGCATTGCGAGAAGCTGCTTGTTCAACGGTATAGATCGTTGTGTCGCCAGTTGTGCGTCGGTATGTGCGAGCAGTCGCATCGACAACAATCCATGTATCAGCCGTATTGATATCACAAGAATTTGTGAGGGAAACGAGTGAGCCATCGTCTTTTGCAAAGGTCGGTGTCTTACATACGTCTTCTGACTCTGCACAAGAAAGCATACGACTAATTCCACTCGTACAGACTCGCTGTGACGCACGCTCACCTTCTCCGAGTGGTGTGCGACAAGCGCCGTCGTAGTTACAGGCAAGCGCCGTCGAAATACATGTTCCGCCAGCCGAGCAACCCGCTGATGAACCGAGTGTCGCACAGGAAGTATTCAGATCTGTTGAACAACGTAGAAGATTATTGCAACGCGTTCCGCGGAACGGTCCAACCGTACACGCGTTATCGCCCACGTTTACCGGCAAGAACTGGAAGCGATAAACGCGATAGATACGAGCAAAAAGGTTGGAGAGATAGGCGTACTTATCCTTTGGAACAGGAGATGGACGGTAATAGGTCTGAGAAGGAGGCGCGAGGAAGATCGGTGGATTAAGTGGCGAGAAGCCAGCTAATTCCGAACCATTTTGGAACAATGGGTCTTTTCCAGCTGGACCTGTGTTAATCGCGCTTGAGAAAGGAGATGCGTTATCGGAATACTGCAAACCTGTACCTGGCTCGCGGAAGTCTCCACGGCGCCAGACACGATCTGTAAATGCCGCATCTTGACCAGAGTTTTTACTCTTCACTTCCGCCAATTCCTTACAGACGCTGGCCGTGCCAACTTCCATATTCATGTAGATGTAGCGCTGGTCACCACCTGTGTCACCTCCACATGCTGATACCCAGAATCCGACAAAGCGCCATGGACCATTTACCGTGTCCTCATTCAGATCAGCAGCAGCAACCGTGGTATTGGTGGCACGCGACTCAAATACGGCACGGACGGCAAAGTATGGCTTGCTGTTTTCACAAGTTGACTGGATCGGATTCTTACGAATATCCAGAAAATTACGAGCAATCTCATTTGTTACGCCACCATCTTGGCTTGCGCGCTGCAAGCCAATAAACTTTTTCTGATTTGCTGAGCGATAATCGGCTTCCCAGAATTTAACGTAACACTTTTCACCCGAGCTAGCCGCACAGTCAACCTGGAACGGACGACCGCCGCCGTCGGTATAGACGCCTTCCTGACCACGCGTCAGATATGGATTGTAGTTTTCGTAGAATTTATCACGCCATTCTGTGTCTTTGGGGCGGTTAGAGCCTGCATCGTCGTAATTCACGCTGCCTAAATTATCGACCCAAGCCGCTTGATAACCACAAGCAATGCGACCATGAGGCCCTTTGATCGGATCGATTTTGAAGTACGAGATTGTATTGTCGCTCAAAACTGATTCAAAGAACTCAGTACGACGCACCTGTACAGCCAAACTGTCCCCCGAGACATATGCGCTACCGGAATCATGGGCTTCCGATGGACTGATCGGAGTCTGGAGTGCTTGCGCGACATTATCGTCATTGGTACGCAAGAAGTATTCACCGTAACCCGCGCCGGCATCAACAAGACGGATGCCGTAAAAGTCATTCTGGTTAGAGCCGCCCGAAATCTCATCGAACGATCCATCATCATCCTGGTCGTCATCAGCAAGCTCGCAATCCGTCGTAGCCGTGTAATAAGAGCTCGGATTGGCTCCAAAGATCGACGCGAAATAATTTTGATCTTCACCAAGTACACCACTGTTATCCGCCGAGACCCACTGGTCGCGATAGTCGATCTTTGTCATCCAGCCAGCAAAGAAGCGGAGTCGTGCACGTCGATTGCTGTCAAAGACAGAGTCCTCCGTGTGATCCCAGTCGTCATCACCCGCATAATACATGTTCGCTGCCTTTACTTCATTGTCTCCGAATCCTGAACCGTTATGAACCGAGTCGAATTGCGAGAACATATTCCAGATAAATCCAGCCTTGGCTGGCTTCTTCACTGGAGAGACACAGTAATATTGACCGGAGTTCTGCGGAGGCAGGTATCCGGAAGTTGGCTGGTAGTGGAAGGAATCTTTGTCACCAAACAGAATTGGCGTTGGGTTCCAAGTCAGACATGGCTTATTGGATAAATCGCTACCTTGAATACGCGTTTCATCGCGCTCGAGACATTGTCCAAAGACACCTCGAATAATTTCAAGCTTGGTAAACGCCACACATCGACCGCCGCCTGCTGGATCGCCACAGGTTTGCGCGGCATTAGAGCCTTCAATTCCTTGTACCAACTCGGTCGTCTCTGAGCTTCCGGAACCACTACCGGAAGATGTTCTACTTTGTGGCTTCTGAACCTGGAAAATCGTCGATGGTAAACAGGCCTGGCCATCACGCGGACCTCCTTGACAAATACCAGGAGGAACGTTTTGCGAGAGCGGGCTAAAGAATCTGCTGAAAGCTGTTGAGCCGTAGTCAGCGCGCTTGTAGTTACAAACACAATCTTCTCCAAATTCACAGGTTTGACTGCTCTGAAAACCGCTGATTTTGCTCGTTGGTTTTGGAGGATTGGTTGTCAGATCCCATTCCGTGACATAGCTCGCTCCAAACGGAGAATCCGCTTCTGGATTTACGCGACATTCTGCTGGAGGAAAAGCGTTGGTGAGCGCCGGGTCCGTGCGGGGGTCATCGAGCGAGAAGCGCGTCGAGACGTTTTGGAAGTTGTAGTTGTCTCCGCCGGATTTTACGGGGAGGTAGCAGTTAACGAGTGCTCTGGTAGCGAGACCTGCATCTGACAATTCCGCTGGAAGGTAATATCCAATAATACCTGTAGAGACATGCTGACAAAGACTGAGCTCTGGGTTCGCGCGAGCTAGTGGTGAATTAGCATCCGTAAGCTGACGAGCTTCATTAGGACCAACTGATGCACGAACACGATAGGAATTTGTTGTCCCGATTCTGTCGAGCGGAATAGGAACTGAGGCTGCCAAACGATAGTCCAAAGCAAAACGGTATTGGTTGTTCTCGACATTTTTTGCGCCTTCTGTTCCGACGCGAGCGGTTACCATTTCCGGAATCTGGAATGAGTTTGGAATTGCGTAACCGGAATAATCTTTTTCACCAAGACCAACTGGACGATCAACATATGATCCGATGTCAAAGAATTTTCCACGTTGCATTACAGCTTCTGTAGAAGTGGCTGCGCGGTCAACGTAGTTGGCACAGAAGATGTCCCCTGGCTTGTCTGTTGCTTGGTCACACAGCGCGACGTTGGTACAAATTTCTTTATATTTACTAGTTGCAGAATCAAATACGGTTTCTGAACTCTGACAACCGAGCCACTGCGCACAGTCACGGTCGACATTTACTTTCAGCAGGACGTTCGCATCAGAAGTCGTTGCATTGCCGACCGCGAGACAGGCAGGATCTGAAGGCGTACGGAAACAATCGATAGGTGCCGTTGGGCGGAAATCATTCTTCTCGTACTTGTAGTAAGAGGCGGCTACGGAATATTTAAGAACCGGGTCGGAAATATCGCGCATCAAGACACAGCCTTGGCCAACATCGATATTACCTTCACAGGAACGCTTATCGAGACGATCGTTGTTGATAAAGTAATACGGTTTACCAGAACGATGCAGAACATCGCTGGAATCGTTAATGTCGCGGAATTCCGTACATTCGGAGGCAGTTCCAGGGCAGAGACCCGTCCAACCAGCCCAGTCCACGTCACCACGTTTTGGTAATGGGAAATTTCTGCCGCCTTCTAACCCATCTGGATAACACGGCATGGAAGGACTGGAACCCACGACAAACCAGCCGTCGTATTCCGCTTCAGACAAACGGGCTAGAACAGAACCTCCTGGCGCCGTAGGGAAATCGGCACTTGAGAGACGTACGCCTTGCTTGAATTCACAAATCTGTTTCTGCGGATCGCGGAAATAATCCTTGGCGCCGTTATAGGAGTATTCCTCACAACGATTCTCCGACGGCTTACATAAGGCTTCACCGTATTTGGTGATGTCATCCTTAATATAGAGAGTTTCGTAGGATTCGATCGTGGAACGGTTGGCGTTGTAAACAGGCTTTCCAAACGCGCGACAAGAAGCATTTTCACGCTGACAAACTTTGCTCTGATCGTAAACGAGATACAGCATGCGGTCGCCAGGGCGAACGGTTTGCGCCGATCCAAAGGTTACGGCTGGATCGTTGAAGACCGGGACCGGGGTTACATCTGCTTGATTGAAGGTTTGGCTGTATGGACTGTCGGAGTTACGCGTGTCAACGAAAGCGCGACAACCGATGCCTTCTGCACGACACAAGCGCGAGAAGCGGAAGGCATTTACTTCACGGTTAAATCGATCCATGTATGCGCGACAACCAAGCATCGCTTGCGGTTCAATCGCGCCGCTGAAGGATCGGTCACAAGAGATCGGCGTGTTCCAAGAATCGCGGATAACGAAAGCTGTGTCGCGAATACGCTCGATACGGACTTCGTCGATAAATGCGGCACGAATACCGGATCCGCTGAGTGCAATTGAGAGTGTTGAGGAACCTGCGTTGGCTGCACCTGAGAACAATCCGATGGTGAAGCGCTGCCAATCCGTAGAAAGACGTACGCTACCTACATCGACCGGAGTTGCACCTGGCGTTAAGGCGTCACGAACACCAAAGTTGAGATTCAGGTCGTTGCGACCCGCGCCCTTAGCCCAGAAGCTAACGCGATAGAGACCGTCGGAAACGCTAGCGAAGCTGGCAGATGTATTTGGCTCGGATTCATTGAGACGCAAGCTCTGATCACCAACGAGCAAGGATTCTGGGGAGGCGGTTCCTGCGGAGAATGTGCCGCGGCCAGCGCGGAAATTCTCGCTCAGGACGACCTGCGTGTTACCAGCGGCGGCACCGGCGTAGGCACGACAAGAGGCGGCTGTAGCCGGACATGAGCGGCTCTCGCCAAGGAAAGCGCGGTAAATACATTCGCCCGTGACCGCGTTGAAGTCTCCACCGGTCTTGGCACAGTCATCGCGGCCGGTGTTACGAGAGATACGTAAGTCGACACAGTCGTCTGTCGACAAGATCGTTTGTGAGGAATAGCGATAGAAAACATTACCGTCGCGGTCATAGTATTGGCGACAGTCAGGATCAACGCCTGTACGCCATAACCCTTCATTACATGCGGAAGGCTCCTTAAACAATCCGTCTGGACCACGTTTTGGAAGAATTTCCGGTCCAGGAGGCGTTACACCACTCTGGCCGACAAGCGCGAAGGTTCGCAATTGATATCCGGTGGATTCTGAACCTTCCCATGTGAAGTACGTGGTTGTACGCAAATCCGGCTTACGACAAGCGCGGAGGTAGCTCCAGTGGGAAGCTTGCTCCCCTCCTTCTGCGGAAGCAGCGACATTGGTAAATGCCTCACAACCAACCTGTTCTTGCGTACACTGAAGAGCCGTTGTTGGGATGAAATAGCTCGAGGTTGAATCGACTGGATCGCTGAAGCGGGAGTCTGGATCGTTTACAAGGTCAAATGATGATGGCTGTTTGCGGAATTCTGCGTAGCCAACACATTCCTGCGGACAAACGTCGTTAGAAGTAAGGATAGCTGGAACTTCTGGTCCACCAGCTTTATCGGTATATCCCTGACAACCTGCATCGACCTGACGACAGACCTTAGCGTAGTTATTACATTGAGCTGGATCTGTTAATGCACCTGTACACTGGAAGTCGTCAGGAGCGACCTTCATATATAAGGTGGCGAGATCGCGATTGTTTCCGGTAAGGAAGTTGGTTGCAAACTGACCTTCCTCGAGCTGAACGGCGTCGACGAGAGCACTTGAACCGTCAATTTCAATCGTAGAATAGCGTGTCGAGGACACGGAAAGAAAAGAACATTCAAAACGCTGCCAGTTGTTGTCGATTGGGCGACCCGTGGTTGTGATTTGTGGCTGCTGTGTTGCGAGGCTACATCCAGAGCCCTTGAAAGCCGTTGAAAGCTCAGCAAGCGATGACTCCACACGAGCTGCGCCAGGCGCGCTCTGATATTGGCGGACCGTTACGTTTACGGATGGTGATGCACCGTTAGCACGAACCCAAGCGGAAACCGTGTAAAGACGCAACGGAATCGTGTCGACGTCTTGGCGTAAGCTGTTGGATGGGTTGGTTGCAACCGTACCGTCCAATGCCTGACTACCCGCGCCTACGACTGGAGTTGAGTATGTTGCTCCACCCGCTAAACGTGTCCAGTTTTCCAATTCCGCGGCTGTGCTGCTCACGGTTTCAAATGAAGGGTTTTGGACAACGTTCAAGGCGGATGATCCAACCTCGACACTCATCAAACGCGTACAGCCCTCATCAGAAGCGGAACATGGCTCGAGGGTTTTATCAAAATTGATTTGACCGCCCGTGGATTGCCAATCCCCTGCTACGTTGCGATTTGTCGCATATTCTAAACATCCAACATTGTCCGCGCTACAAACGGAGTAGTCGATTGAACTTCTTAAGTAAGAAACATTTTGACCTGCGCGATTAGCAAATGTGCGACAGCTCGCGTATTCAGCCGGACATTCATCGGCGTTAAAACGATAAACATTCTTTTCTGCAACACAGTAACCATATCCACCAACACACTCGCCTTTATCATTTCTGCGCAAACAGGTTTCGATATCACGACATTCCTCACGGCGCTGACCGAGACGCGTCGAGATCAACGTGTCACCATAACCCGTCAACTGACATTGTTGTTGAAAAGATGTCACGACCCAGTTTGGATCGATCAATTTACACCATGGGTGCTCTGCGTCGCGATTCCCATCTACGTTACAGTTAGCAAAGCCTTCCACAACTTCACGCAAGGTTACACAGCCGCCTGCTGAAGCACAGCGTGAAACGTTCTCAGTCGAGTTGGCAGCAAATTCAAAACCGACTGGAAGAATACGCATGGCACGCAACTTTTGGAGGTTGCCTGCGCAATACGCTTCACGATAGCAGTTCCGATCTTGGTTCTGGCGTACATCGCTTACCGGAATAAGTTTCCATGTAGGCTTCAACCACTCCTTATCCATAGCAAGACGGATCGTCGGATTACCTTCCGAAGTCTTCCCTTGAATCAGCTGTGCAAGACTTTCATCTGCCGTACAGTTCCAGAGACCACGGTTTTCTGGACATGCGATGAGTTCTGCATTGATCTCAACGTCGCTGACGCGCAAGAGACTGACATTCTTTAAGTCGACGTTAGCTTTGCGTGCGTCTGTTTTACTGCGGACAAGAATCGCGTCAGGGCTAACCGCAACAAGATTGGTCGGCGATGAAAAATCAAATGCACCAAGAATACCGCGCTCCATGACACGGGAGAGCAATTTGTTGGCGAGTGTATTAATGAAAAGTGAAGCGGTATAGGAAGCGAGCTGAGAGAAACCCTGTTCAAAGGCCGTGCCCATAGTTGCTAAAAAGGCATCTGACTCCGACTTGGAGGGTTTTTTGACCAATTCTTCTTCTGTTTGTGTTTTTACGGTTGAAGCTGGTGTTTTAATATTGCCGTCGACCTTACCTTCTACTGCCTTAAAACCGTCACCTTCCTGACGCTCTGCCGTAGCTTTTTTAACTTCATCCGTAATATTAAAGGTTGAGCGACCAAGAATACTTGAACTGATGCCGAGCTCACTCGAGTTGGCATTAAAGTTGGTGCTGATGAAATCCGATACTTCCGCGTTAGAAAGCGTGGTGTAGAGATTGGTGTAATTGGTGACGATTTGTTGAAAATCACAACGTGGTCGTGGGCGCTGTGTTGCAGCCGGATCGAGACCAGGGATTGCGTTGCTAATGGAAATTTGCAAGTTCAACAATTGCCCTGGGTTTGGCGGACGACAGAGGTCGAATCCGGCGTCTTGAAAAAACTCTTCAGAGAGCGAGCCGATAAACTCACCTGCTGTGTCGCTACCGACATTTTCAAGGTATTTTCCAAAACCATCTTCAAAGGCAAGTGCTCCCTGACCGGTACCACCACTCGCAATATAGTTAGCGGCGTCATAAGCGATTTGTCCGGCAAATGTACGTGCCGCGTTGAAGAATGCGACAACGGCCGCTTGTGAAAGCGCTTGAAAAATCTCGCCGAGAACATCGTCTGTACGCTTCGGAATGTCTTCTGCGACCACTACCGACAGCTGTGCGCGCACGGGGTGCGACACAAGCGGACTGCCAATGACAACCATAGCGGCAAGGAAGCCGAGTATCGCGATCAGGAAGCGCTGGGGTAAAGGTCGATGGGACATACCAGATTATGGAGTTGTTGATGTAGTCGAATTACTTTGTGCGTTCTGCTTGATGGTTGCCTCTCTAATTTTTAGGACTTGTGTGTAGGTGGCCTTGTAGATAGACGTTAGTTCTTCATCCGATAGCACTTGTAGCCGCTCCGGACTCACGAGCGAGTACTTGCTGAGCGTCTCGCGGATTTGAGTGGGCGACATCTCGGAGGGGTCCTTAGCATCCTGGATGAAACGTTGTGCGCCGCTAATCTCCGAGGGGAGGTTGGGGTCGTTGGCTGAAAGGATCTGACTCACGTTTGCTAAATCGCTGAAGGTCGAGGAGGACGCACCGACTGGCTGTTGATTATCGAGTTGGGTACAGCTCGATCCAACAGGACAGTTAGGATCACTCGACTGGGCTATCTCGATGGCGTCAGGAATACCATCGGAATCCGTATCTCCTAAATATGGAGATGTACGGTAGAGATTGATCTCACTGTAATCGCTTAAGCCGTCACGATCTGTGTCTTTGGTCTTGGAAGCCTCCAGCTCGTTGTTGCGCTCGGTCTGTTGTGCAAGAAGAGCTTGCGCCGGCTTCAAGACATTTTTGGAAACACGGAAGGGAGATACCACGTGACTGCGTAAATAGACTGTGGACAAAATCAGGACGACGATACTGCAAATTCCTAAAATGGACGCCGAAAAACGCGAGTCGGTTGGCAATGAACGCCACCAATCTTTGACACGCACAATAGGCGCCAAAGGCATGGGGGTATCATAGCACATGACAAAACCTAAAACGAGGCTTACACTTGTGTAAAATATGGAACACGGAACATGGACCTCGGAACCGTTAATCGGAATACCGAAAGCAGACGCTTGGTTTGAAGGCGAGAGAGAAGGGCAACTCTCGGTTGATGTATTCCGCGAGGGCGATCAACTAGTTATCCGCTCGACCATAGCCGGTGCCAAGCCGGAAGATATTGATATCGCCGTAAATGGTGACTTGTTAACGATTCGAGGGACGCGCGAGGATAAACGAGAAATCAATGAAGACGATTGGTTCCATCGGGAATGTCATTGGGGCACATTTAGCAGAAGCTTGATTTTGCCTGTTGATGTTGTCGCCGACCAAGCGGATGCAACTCTCCGAGAAGGAGTCCTTGAACTGCGCATCCCTATCCGTGGTACAGAACGACATATTCCCGTAACATAAGCACATCCTAATTTATGAGCTTCCTTCCTTTTCAAGCAAAAACGCTTCAGGTGAATGAGACCGAGGTCGTGATCGATGTAAATGGATCAAGCATGACGCTCCCCCGCTCTGCGGTCGCAGGAACACCAAATGTAGGTGAAACGCTCCAAATTATAGCGATTGCCCCAGGAAAACAGCAGGATACGGATCAAGAAATTGCCAGAGCTATGTTAAATCGTTTATTGGGCGAGGGCTCGACAAATGCATGAACCTGATTAAAGCCAAGACACACGGAAGGAAGATCCTGTCCGCATCCCTGATCGGAATCGCTATTGCCGGAGGTCTTTTTGCCTCAGTTCTGGCTGGGCTCGGTGCCGCGGCATACGGATATGAGGTCGCGTTCCACGACAAGATTTTTCCTGGTGTACGCGTCGCGGGATTAAAACTCGACGGCATGACGCGTCAGCAAGCAGAAGCTGCTTTACAGAAATATCTGAATGAAGCTTTAGATCCGGGATTCACGTTTAAACTCGGCGACAAACAGATCGTGATACCCAGAAGCACTGTACCGATTGAAGATCCAGATCTTTCTCGTGAACTTGTCACGTATGACCCAGGACCTGTGGTTGATCAAGCTTTTAGAATTGGGCGTAATTCTACGACCGTTTTAAATGCGATAGAGCGCGTTCGACTTTATCTAAGGTCAGAAAATCTTGAGCTAAAAACGATTGTAAATCGCGATTTAATACAAGCTCTGCTCTTAGACCAGATCTCAAACAATTTACCGCTTGTTCGTGATGCGGAGCTACATGTTCGTATGTCTACATCGACTGAGAGCGGGTTTGAAACGGATATTCAGGCCGAGCAAATAGGTGTTTCAACGGATTTGGAATCTGCGGTGAATGCATTTGAATCGCAAGCGAAGCATATCGCTTTTTCACCAATCACCGTTAAAACCGTGCGTGTATTACCAGAACTTACAGCCGAGGATTTACGCTCCGTACTTCCGGGTATTCCTTCTTGGCTCGCGAAAGCTCCTTTTACAATTACCAATGAATTGAAACGGCAACCTGTCACAAGCTCCACGCTTGCAGGCTGGATTACGGCGAGCTCCACACCCTCTGGCGTTGTGTTAGCGCTTGATGCGGAACGTATCGAGAAATCCATGGCTACTTTCACTGCTGATTTATTAAAAGAGCCGCGTGATGGAAAACTTGTGCTTGATGATGAGGGAAAGCTCAAGGAATTTGTGGCTCCGGTTGAAGGCGTGCGTGTTGATGGAATGAAGACAGGAGAATCGATTTTAGCTGCCTGGGAAAGTGGCTCAACGACCGTGCCTCTTGCTTTTACGCGCATCTCGCCAAAGATTGAGGGTGAAGCCGCAGAACAGCTTGGTATTCGTGAATTACTTGGTGTCGGACGATCGTATTTTGATGGATCGCCAACCAATCGTCGTCGTAATATCGCGCTAGGCGCAAAGAAAATGAACGGCGTTCTTGTGCCTCCTGGCGAGAACTTTAGCCAGCTTGGTGTCCTTGGCGAGATCGATGGACCGCATGGTTGGTGGCAGGAGCTTGTTATCAAGGGCAATAAAACTGAGCCAGAATATGGTGGCGGACTCTGCCAAGTCGGCTCTACGAGTTTCCGCATGGCCATGGCTTCCGGCTTTCCGATTGTTGAACGTCGTAATCACAGCTATCGCGTTCGATATTATGAACCGGCTGGAACAGATGCAACTATCTACTCTCCATCGCCTGATTTCCGTTTCAAAAACGATACTTCACATCATATCTTGCTAACATCAGAGATCCAGGGCGACATGTTGGCGTTTTACGCTTGGGGGACAAGTGATGGTCGTAAGGCTGAGCAGACAACACCAAAGGTGTATAACATCGTCGCTGCTCCTCCAATTAAACTTATTCCGACGACAGAATTAGCTGTTGGAAAGCGCAAATGCACGGAGTCGGCGCATGCGGGCGCTACTGCGAGCCTCGACTACACAGTCACCTATCCAAACGGCGAGGTAAAAAAGGAAACATTCACGAGCTACTATCGACCATGGGGCGCCGTTTGTTTGGTAGGAGCAACCGCTGAAGATGTTACCGCTTCACAAAATCCATCCGCTCCAATTGTTGACGAAACCGGCATCAATAATCCGAATTAATCGATCTATCGCCTGCTTGACAAAAGCTTATAGATATGGTATATATGGTGTAGCACATTTGAGCCGCCTAGGCCTTTATGCACGGCGGGCTCATTTTTTGTCTCTTTACAGCGCTTTTGTGCCGGATAGAGTTGTCAGACCATTAACACTTATCCACAGGTCTGCTAAGATCAGGTAAGAATTCAAATTTTCAGATAGAAAGACAAACGCTGGAGCAATCCGCGTCCACGACAAGCATGGGATCTTTCTGCAGGGTGCCGCAGGTCTTCGGACTCGCTCTCCCCTATAGAAAGGTTTCTTGGATGCGGATTGCTCGAGCGCTGGTCGAAAGGCCCCACTGATTACAAATCAGTGGGGCGTTTGTTTTATTCTTGATTTGCGAGGAATCGTTCCGCATCTAACGCTGCCATACATCCAGTTCCGGCAGCGGTAATCGCTTGGCGATAGTGACTATCTTGGACATCGCCACAGGCAAATAGACCTTCGATATTGGTCTTGGACGAGCCTGGAACGGTTTTTACGTAACTTTTCTCATCAAGATCGATTAAACCTTTTACGAGCGAGACATTAGGCTCATGACCGATTGCGGCAAAGACGCCGTCGATTTTCATTTCACGCATTTCTCCGGAAACGGTGTCGCGGAGTTTTACGCCCGTTACCTGTCCGACATTCACGTCCAGAATTTCTGTGATTTCTGTGTTGAGGACGATTTCAATTTTTGCATTTGCCTTTACGCGTTCCTGCATGATTTTAGATGCACGGAATTCATCACGGCGATGCATGAGATACACCTTGTCTGCAAAGCGTGTAAGAAAAGATGCTTCTTCCATCGCGCTGTCTCCCCCACCGACGACGATCACATTCTTGCCTTTAAAGAAAAAGCCGTCGCAAGTAGCACATGCGGATACACCTTTTCCGTACAAGGCTTTTTCTGATTCAAGACCAAGACGGCGTGCGGTTGCGCCGGTCGAAAGAATTACGGTTTTTGTTTCGTAGGTTTTTCCAGCGGCAACTACCTCAAATCCCCCATCGATTTGTTTGAGCGATTCAACCATTGAGGAAATAATTTCTGTTCCAAAACGCTTAGCTTGTTTGCGCATCACTTCCATCAGCTCAGGGCCTTGGATGCCATTTTCAAAACCCGGGAAGTTTTCAACTTCCGTTGTCGTCATGAGCTGACCGCCAGGTTCTGCGCCTTCAAAAACGAGTGGCTGCAAATCAGCGCGAGCAGCGTAAACCGCGGCCGTCCAACCAGCGGGACCGGAACCGACAATGATGACGTTGCGCATGTTATCCAATGTAAGGCTTGAATTTTTCCATGAACGCTTCCTTTGGCATCGCGCCTACAAAACGCTCTACTTCTTTTCCATCTTTAAAAATAATCACGGTTGGGATTGAGAGAACGCGATACTCTGTGGAGAGATGCTGACTGTCATCGACATTGAGTTTGCCGATTTTCAGTTTGTTCTCATCAATTTCTTCTGAGAGTTCATCAAGAATCGGGCCGGTGATGCGGCAAGGCGGACACCAAGTCGCCCAAAAATCGACGGCTACAGGAATAGATGATTTTAGAACGTCGTTCTCAAAGTTCGCTTCAGAAAAAACATATGCCATAGGATCCGATCATAAGTCGAAATCCTGTGTACGGCAATCCCTTAAAAAACACCCCGCTTTTGCGGGGTGTTTTCTTATCGGAAGTTCTCAACCTTACGTGCCTTGGACTCTTCCGTGTAAGCCTCGATTCTGTCGTCGACCATGAGTTTGACCTTGCCCTTGTAAGACAAACCACACTCCGTTCCTGCGCCAACTTCTTTGACGGCAGACTTACCACTCTGCAACGAGTCGATCGTTCCTTCACCGATAATCTCATTGTTGCGGAATACACGAAGCTTGGCACCGGTTGCGAGCTTACCTGTTTGTACGCGCAAACCAACAACTATGCGATTCACTTCTGTGAGGAAAATCGCACCTACTTCTGCAGAACCAAGTTCTGTAATAATCTTTTCTTGTGGCAAAAGCTTGTTCAAACGCTCAACGATGTTATCAAACAAATCATAGACAACTTTGTACATGACAACATCCACTTCTTTTTCACGCGCTTTGTGAACGAGAGCCGGAGGGAACATGACGTTAAATCCATACACAACAGATGGCTTGCTGTTGGCGGCGCGCTCGATGTCACCTTCTGTGATGTTGCCGAGGCCTTTCTGAATAACATCGACACCGACAAGCTCATGCTTGATCTTTTCTGTCATGCCGAGAATTGCTTCAAGTGAGCCGAGCACATCGGTTTTGAGCACGACATTGAGCATGGTTTTCTTTTCCCCTTCCTCCCCTTCTGTGGGTTGAGCTTTGGTTGCGGTGAGCGTTTCCACGTTTTGACGAGCGACATTCTTGGTTTTCCGTACTTCTAAGTCGCTTGGATTTTCTGGAACCTCCAAAATATCACCGACAGAAGGCGCTGTTTTAAAACCAAGGATTTTTACCGGCATGCCAGGCGTTGCCTCGTCCATAATCTTGCCAGTCCAGTCGCGCATCATGCGAACACGACCATACGCGACACCGGCAATTCCGAGGGCTTCATTTTTGTGAAGTGTTCCGTTCTGGATAATCGCGGTTGCAACTGGACCCTCACCTTTGTCGACACGGGATTCAATAATGGTTCCGGCGGCGCGTGCGGATGGATTGCTCATGATGCGTTCCTTTTCCATCTCAGCGACAAGCAAAACAAGATCAAGCAATTCATCAATACCCGTTCCAACTTTGGCCGAGATTTTGGCCATCGGAACTTTTCCACCCCATTCCTCGACGGTGATACCAGCTTCCGCCAATTGACCGAGTACGCGGTTTGTATCGGCATCTGGTTTATCCATCTTGTTCAGAGCAACAACAAAAGGAAGTTTCGCCGCCTGAATAATGTTGATCGCTTCTTTTGTTTGAGGCTGTACACCGTCATCGGCAGCAACAACAAGAATCGCGATGTCGGCGACCTTAGCGCCACGAGAACGCATGACCGTAAAGGCTTCGTGACCTGGTGTGTCGATAAAGGTCAGTGGCTTACCTTTGTTTTCAACCATGTAGGCACCAATGTGCTGAGTGATTCCACCGGACTCCCCTTCCATGACATGCGTTTTACGAATGGCATCGAGCGTACGTGTTTTTCCGTGGTCAACGTGACCCATGACAACAATAACCGGAGGGCGTTCTTTGAGCTCTCCTTTTTCTTGCGATGACAAAATTTCTTTGAGTCGATCCTGACTTTCTACAGAAGCCTGAAGTTCAGCTTGGTCCTTGGATTCTGCTGTTGGCTTGTAACCAAGTTCTTCCGCGATGATGGAAGCCGTCGTGTAGTCGATGCGCTCGTTTTGGGAAGCAAGAATACCTGCTTTCATGAGCTGCTGGATGACGCGCGTAACTGGAAGCTCCAGCTTGCCGGCGAAATCGCGGACAGCGATAACGGCTGGCAACGACACTTCACGGTTTTCCGGAGCGCTTCCGTCTTTGGTGACGACGGCCTGTTGTTTGACGAGGGTATCTCGCAAGCGTTCGCGACGGGAGTTTTCCAACCACTTCTTATAAATTTGGTCTGCGGTACGATCATCGATCTTGATGGCGCGTGCGCCGACGTCAAAACCAAGCTCTGGCATTTTAGCCAAAAGCTGTTGTGGGGTAACGCGCAAACGGCGGGCCAATTCGGTAACGTTCATGCGTGCGAGTTTAGGCTTGATTTAGCGGAAAGTCAAGCGTATAAACGTATACATGGACGGACTTCTCTTGATCGACAAACCTATTGGGTGGACCTCGCATGATGTCGTGGCTAAGCTGCGGGGCATTTTGAAGATACGCGCAATTGGCCATGCTGGAACGCTAGATCCCTTTGCAACGGGCCTACTTGTACTTGGTATCGGCAAAGGAACAAAGCGCCTGACGGCCCTCGTTGGCGTAGATAAGGCGTATTTGGCGACTGTGCGACTTGGGGCCACGAGTGACACTTTTGATAAGGACGGAGTGATTTTGGAGCTCAGCGAGCCCAGTGTGCCGACCAGAGAGCAGATCGAGTCGGCACTTGATCAATTTCGTGGTGATTATGAGCAGTTTGCGCCTTTACATTCCGCTAAGAAAATCGGTGGGAAAAAGCTGTATGATCTGGCTCGAGCAGGAAAAGCGACGGAAGAAATGAGGCCAAAGAAGCAGGTTACAATCGATGCAATCGAAATTATCGACTATGCCTGGCCAAATCTTGTGATCGATGTGAAATGTGGGAGTGGAACGTATATTCGATCTTTAGCGGATGATATCGGTAGAGCTTTGGGAACGGGTGGATATTGCTTGGAGTTGCGTCGAAGCAAGGTTGGTGATTTTGATGTGAAAGACGCGCTCACTTTGGAGGGCCTGACACCTGATATTGCTGCAAAACACATCCTCTGATAGGTTAGATGTACTGACAATTTTTCAGCGCTGGATGCGAATGGTGTAGCGATGTCAGTCTTATCATCAACTTTTAGAGCTTTGGAACAACAGAAGATGACAGACTGGCCGCCTATCGTAACGGCGCGTATCTATAAATAAATATGGAAAGTGCGTTGATTGGAATCCTCTTTGCCGCACTTGGCATCGGGGTTGGGACGGCGATTGGGTATTACTTTAGGGACAATAAATCAAAAGCACACTTAGACGATGCCTCGCGCAGAGCAGATGAGATTTTGCGTGAAGCGGAAATCAAACAGTCCGAGGGTTTGGCTAGAGCTAAGGAAAAAGCCATTAAGATTTTGGAAGAAGCGCGTTTGGAGGAACGTCGTGCTTTTGAAGAACTGCAAAAACAACAGACCGCATTGGTTGAGCGTGAATCGACATTTGGAGAACGGTTAAATGAAATCGAAAAATCCAAACAAGAGGTTGAGGCGGCGCAAAAGCGTTTAGAAGAAGCGCATGCCAATGCTGAACGATTGACTGGCGACATCATGGTCAAGCTTCAGGAAGTCGCGGCTCTCTCCAAAGAAAAAGCCCTTGAACGCTTGATAGCTACCGTTGAAGATGAGCACAAGGAGAATATTCTTGGTCGCATGCGCAAGCTCGACGATATGGGCGCGGATGAGATCGACATGAAAGCCAAGACGATTATGGCCACCGCGATTCAACGACAAGCTTCATCGCATGTGGTGGAAACGACGGTGACGCATGTGCAATTGCCATCGGAAGAAATGAAGGGACGTATTATTGGGCGCGAAGGACGTAATATCAAAGCCCTTGAGCTTTTGACGGGTTGTGAATTGATTATCGATGATACACCTGGAGCTGTGACGGTTTCCGGCTTCTCCCCTATTCGTCGCCAAGTCGCAAAACGCGCGCTTGAAAAATTGATCGCCGATGGACGTATTCATCCGGGACGTATTGAAGAATTCGTGGATGAAGCCAAGCACGATCTTGCGCTTGATATCCGAAAAGCTGGCGAAGATGCTTTGTTTGAACTTGGATTACCGACGGCGACGCTTGATCCAAAGCTTGTTCAGATTCTGGGTCGATTGAAATTCCGTACCAGCTACGGACAGAATGCGTTGCTACACTCGATGGAGGTTGCAAAACTGTCTGCGATGCTTGCAGAAGAACTGAAAGCCGATGTGTACGTGTGTAAACTCGGAGGACTTTTGCATGACATCGGAAAAGCGGTTGACCATGACATGCAAGGCTCGCATCCAGAGATTGGTTATCAGATCATGCAGAAGTATGGTTTTCCGGAAGCGATTGCGTATCAGTCGATTGGACATCATGAAGATAAGCCAAAGACTTTGGAAGCGATTATCGTTAAAGCAGCTGATGCGATTTCTGGAGCGCGACCAGGTGCTCGCAAGGACTCACTCGAATTCTATGTGAAGCGTTTGCAGGATCTTGAAAATGTCGCGATGAGTTTTGAGGGCGTTGAAAAGGTGTATGCGATTCAGGCTGGACGTGAAATTCGTGTCTTTGTGAATCCAAAACAAGTTGACGACTATGCGGCAACCAAGCTTGCACGCAACATCGCCAATAAAATTGAAAGCGAGTTGAAGTTTCCGGGTGAAGTGAGAGTTACTCTGATCAGAGAGACGAGAGTGGTTGAGCACGCAAAGTAAAAAAACAGCCCCGATCGGGGCTGTTTTTTTAGATCCCTGTATCGACCCCTGATCTTTTTGAAGTTTTCAGATATATTGCGGTCTGCAATTTGCATTCCGCAGCTTGCAAAGTAGTGTTTCTGATGCGATTTCCGAACAAGCAACTTCCACTGGTTCTGGCATCTTTCCTGCTCGGCTGGATCGTCGGCATCTCCCTCGTTCAGCAGGTGGAGGCGCAGGGCGGCGGACGCTCAACCCCACGCGAATGCAGCGCGTTGGCTAGCACCTCCGACTACGGGACGATCATCGGTCCTTCAATCGCTGCTCTCGAAGCGGCCTCGCATCAGATGAGTACCCTCGACTCTCGCTGTCCGGACCGCGTGTTTACCGCTGAACGTGACCCTGCATGTCAGGCTGAGATGAGAACATGCCGTCAGTTCTACGAAGCGAATATTCGGCAAGGCGGCTACGACGCGGTCATCGTACGCTTCCGAGAAATGTCTGCTCTGATCGCCCAACCAGTTGGTGGACAACATTTTGAGGTTCCTGCGGACTGGGCTAGACATCATCTAGTCGGCATGCAAGATACTGACTGCATGACCATCATAGGATTCGCTGAACGTAGCGCACGAATGTCGGACGAAGCGAATTTTCTGCGTCAAACGGAACGCACCTATCAGCAGTGGTGGGATTGGGTTCGTGGCCTCTGCCACATGACCCGCTAGCCATCGCTGGAGCATCTCTCAAACAAAACGCCCCACAAAATGTGGGGCGTTTATATTTTCTGTATTTTAAAGTGGCAGATTACCTTCCAACACAAGCATTTTACGAACAATAAGGTGAGTTTTAGGCTTTGCGCTAGTCGTTGACGGAAAGACCAACATCTGAAATACTCATCCGGCTTTACGTTCTTTTTGCTTGCATACAACTCATCAAGGAGCATCCATGTCGTCGCAATGTGCATCGATTCTGGCGGTCGCTATCACCATCTCACTAGCCCTGTCCGGCTGCGGCAATCCCTCGCCAAGTACCTGCGCTCCTGGAGAAACACAGGAATGCTACTGCTCCGGCGGTGGCACCGGTGTCCAAACCTGCAGCTCCAGCGGTAGTAGCTGGGGAGCATGTGTGGGCTGCTCATCAACCGGTTCACCCGATGCTGGTATGTGCCGACCTGCGGGTGTCTCTACCCTCGTCTGCGGTTGCTGGGGCTATGCCGTCGATGGGCAAATCGTGTCAGCTACGGGCTGCTGCTCCGGCTTCGCTCGACAAAGCCTGTGCGGAGGTAGCCCGCCCTGTCCGGCTGGCGGTTATCCTTGGGCGAATGTGTGCACCCCCTGACTCTCAACAAAAAACGCGTCCTTGGCTTGGACGCGTTTTTGCTATAAATTAGCTAATTATAGGCAAAATTTTTAAAAACGAAATTGAAAGGCCTTGACCTTCCACAAGCCATCTGTTGCGCAACTTAGCGAAAAAATGTAAGGTAACCCCATCAATCATTCATTATTCCTACCTATGAACAAGGCAGAACTCATCAACTACCTCTCGGAAAAGGTCGGTGTCACCAAGAAACAGGCTGAAGACATGGTCGAAGCGTTTGTCGAAGTAGTCACTTCTACGCTCAAAGGAGGCGGTGAAGTGAACATCGCTGGCTTTGGTGCTTTCATGGCCAAGACTCGCGCCGCTCGTATGGGTGTGAACCCGCAGCGTCCGACCGAGAAGATCCAGATCGGTGCCGTCACCGTTCCAAAGTTCAAAGCTGGTAAGGGTTTGAAGGATGCTCTCAAGCACGCTGGCATGGCTGCAAACGCCGCTCCAGCAGCCGCTCCGATGACACCTCCAAGCGCTCCGATGAGCCCTTCGATGTAAGCATCGAAACAAAAAAAATCTCTCCGAGTGGGAGATTTTTTTGTTACTTGAGATTGATTCCAATTTTTGTCAGCAATGAAGCAGCCTCCGGAAAAGAAAAGATCGCTCCTTTTAGTTTATTGTTGGATGGATCAATGGAGTAGTTCTTTGCGCGAGAAAAATCTGCCCCTTGTAAATCACAGTGATGGAATAGCGCTCCCTCGAGATCGCTCTCTTCAAAATCCGCTGATTCGAGAACACTATCGATGAATGGCGTCTCACGAATCACGCATCGCAAAAATGAAGTCTTCTTGAGTTTGAGGCCTGTGAAGTTGCATGTATCAATCAGACAGTCTTTGAAACGAATGTCGAGAAACTTTGCGTTACAGCGAGTGAAGTCCGCCCCAACGAGCTTGCATCCCTCAAACGAGATTCCATTCATTCCGCAATTCTCGAACGTTGGAAGAGTGATCTCACAGCGATCAAAAATACAATCAGAAAAGTTTGTGCCGCGAAAATTTATCTTGTCCAAATGGCATGCGGAAAAGGTACAGTCTGAGAATGAAGCAGCTGAGATGTCCGTAGCACTGAGCTCTACATTCTTGAACGTTTCTTTTGCATAGCTTTCTTCACGAACGATTTCCATGCCAGTTATTTCATCATCCCTTGCACCTGTTCAACGAGGTCCTCGATCTTCACAAGCTTAGCCTCCGATTCCTTACGCGCTTTCCATTCAACAGAATCTTCTTTCAAGGTCTTTTCAGAAACAACGAGGCGTAGCGGTAAGCCGATAAGATCGGCGTCGGCAAATTTCTCGCCTGGGGAAACGCCTTCACGGTCATCCCAAAGAACTTCTACACCTACTCCCCACAAGCCATCGTACATTTCTTTTGCGATGGAATTAATGCGTGACTGTACCGCTTCATCCTTAGATTTTAAAGCGATGAGATGAACATGGAATGGCGCAACGGCGACCGGCCAAATCATTCCTTTGTCGTCGTGACTTGCCTCGACAATGGTACCGACGAGACGTGTTGTGCCGATTCCGTAGCAACCCATGACGGCGATTTTGCGCTCGCCATTTTCATCCGTGAATGCAACGTCAAAAGCGTCAGAGAACTTGGTTCCGAGATCAAAGATGTTTCCGACTTCCACACCCGTAGCCCATTGAAGCGTCTCCCCGTTCTCTGGGTTCTTATCCCCTTCTTTCAAGGTTGCGATCTCCGAGTTTTGCGCGAATGAACCTGTTTCCGATGTGAGAATCTTGTCTTCTCCTGCTGGCGTCAGAACCTGAAACTCATGTGAGTATTTTTTGGAAAATGATCCTCCAGAAGCCTCAACCACTTTTGCGTTTACACCGCAGCGCGAAAAGATTGTCAGATAGGTTTCCAATACTTGACGATAGTAGGCATCAAAGTCGTCGGTAGATGCGTGAAAAGAATAGAGATCTTTCATGCCAAACTCGCGGCCACGGAGAACACCGCTTTTTGCGCGGAGTTCGTCACGGAATTTGGATTGAATTTGGTAAACGGCAATCGGTAAATCTTTGTAGGAATTCAAAAATGTTTTGACGAGCGGCGTGACAATTTCTTCATGCGTCGGACCAAGGCCATAGACTTTTCCGGTTTGGCTTGGAATCTTGAATAGGATATCGACGGAATCCCATCGACCTGATGTATCCCAATTTTCTTTTGGCTGAAGTGCGCTCATGAGAATCTCTTGCGCGCCGAGCTTGTCGAGTTCTTGGCGAACAATGTTTTCTACTTTGCGGAGAACGCGCAAACCAAGCGGTAGCCACGAGTAAACACCAGCCATTTCTTGGTGGACGAAGCCGCCCTGTGTCAGGAAACGAGAATTTACCGAGTCGGAGTCATGCGGGACGTTTTTGGACGTGCGCGTGAAGAGTCGTGATTGGCGCATAGATATGCCGCGTATCGTGTATGGAAAAACGTGAAACGTCAATAAAAACAAGAAGCGGCCCCGACGAGAAGTCGGGGCCGCTTGAGTGCTAGGGATGCTCGACTCCGAGAGCCGTACGAATAGTTTCCAAGGACTCGAGCTTTAACTCGAAGGCGCACTCGGACAAACCGTGATCCCTTAGACGCTTTGCGACTATTTGTCGGACACGTTCACGCGAGATGTGGTAATGCTCGCCGATCTCTTGTAGAGTTTTTGGCTCTCCGTCGTCGATGCCAAAGCGCCAACGAAAGATATGCGTGTCACGTTGACTGTTCCGTGTCGATGAACCATCAACGATGCGGTGTATCTCCTGTTCCAGAAACGGTAATCGCTCACGAGCAGCAGCTAACGTTTCCGGCGAGTATACCTCGGCAGCAAAGAGACCCATGAACGTCCCCCCACCCTCATTGCCGAATGGCGTGTCGAGGGAGGTCTTGCGGCCCATGACGGGCGCGATTCTGAGCGCATGGAGTTTCTTGGGGTTGACGCCAGAGAATATAGAGCCACGCTTCTTGGCATACTCCAGCAGTTCTTCATCCGTGGGATGTGCTCCGTAAAGCGTCATGAACGAGGCTTCCTCACGCGCCAAAAGGCGTTCGTCTTCTTGGCGATGAGGGGGAACACGCAGAATGCGTACGCTGGAAATATCCATCACCGCTGATCGGAAGGCGGAGCGCAGCCACCATGTCGCATAGGTTGAGAACTTGTAACCGAGGCGGATCTTGAACCTTTCGATCGTGTGCAAGAGAGCAAAATACCCTTCCTGCACCAAATCGGTGAAATCCACGCCACGGCCAGAGAAGGTTGCCGCGACCTTAATGACCAACTTCATGTTGGCGAGTGCGAGCGGATGCGATAGCTGCAGCCTGCGCACCCGCGCGCGCTCAAGGTGGCGCGCGATGCGCTCTGGAACCGGCAAATTCTTTTTGGCCAATTCCTCGCACTCTCGTTCGTAGCCGCAGAACAAAAAGTTGGAGGGCTCAAATGCGAGGAACCTTCGAGTGAATTCCTCATCAGAGATGAGCTCGTATTGTGAATGCTGGCGTCGCGCCGATTGGTCGGCGTGCACATCGAAATGGAGTTTTCCTTTTTTAAGGAACGCTTGGCCATTGCTCCTGCCGAACATAAACTCTCCCGGGTTCAAGGCCTGATAAGGCACTAGGCAGATTTCCCCTGAATGGTCAAACGTAAAACCCCTCTTTTGGAGGGGTTTATACGATGGTGCAGCGGCTGGGAATCGAACCCAGAACCTTGGGCTTAAGAGGCCCCTGCTCTACCGATTGAGCTACCGCTGCAAGTGTAAAAGTGCGCTAATGGTAGCAAAGGCTTACGGTTTGTCAAACCTACAAGCCTACGTTACGATCCGTCGGCTCGCGCCCCTAGCTCAGCTGGATAGAGCGCTCCCCTCCGAAGGGAGAGGTCAGACGTTCGAATCGTCTGGGGCGCACCATACAAAAACTCCTCTCTATCGAGGAGTTTTTGTTTTTATACGCGTTCGATTGTAACCACCGGCTCCCCTTCTCCGACGGAGATCTCGAGCGACTCAGACTTCAAGTCATGAGCGACTTCCTGTTCTTTTTCTTTTACCGCTTCAACCATTTCTTCACTTGTTGCGACCTTGAGTCGTACTCGGTCTGACGGTTGGAGATTCTGCTCTTTGCGAGCTGCCATCACCATGCGCACAAACTCACGGCGCAAACCCTTGCGCTTCAGTTCTGGCGTGATGACGGTATCGAGTGTGATCGTCCAGGCTTCTTCCATGCCGGCCGCATACTCGATGCAAACACATTCTACATTTAATTCTTCCGCGAGAAGCGTTGCAAGATCGGTTTGGCGATTGAAACGTGCAACTTCTTCCGCGTCATTCATTTTCACGATGGCTGCGGCAAGTGCTTGGCGGACTGGAAGCTTGGCGATGGATCGCTGTTCATGCGCTTTGGATGCGGCTTCTCGTAACCATCGCATATCCGCGAGCAGACGTTCATCGATAAGGCGCGTATCCGCTTTTGGCCATTTATCGAGGTGCACGGATGCTTTTGGACCGCCCATTTCAAGATAAATTTTCTCAGCAAGAAACGGTGTGAATGGCGCCATGAGTCGCGTGAAGTCGAGCATGACTTCCAGCAATGTCTTCAAGGCGTCGAGACGTTCATAAACGTTTTCCGACTTAATTCTGTCGCGCGAGCGACGCAACCACCACGTTGAAAGATCCTCGACAAAAGCTCGGAGCGGACGCGAGGCGCGAGCGATTTCATAACCATCCATTTCTGTTGTAACTTCTGCGATAAGCGCATGCAATCGTGAGAACATCCAACGGTCTAGGACGTGAGCGCTACGTGGTTTTTCCAAGCGAATCGTCTCCCCTTCTGAATAGGTCGCGAAGAAGGTTTTGACATTCCAGAATAAGTTTAGAAAACCACGGACAATGTTTTGTAAATCGCGATCGGAGAAATTGAGCGCTTCTCCCTCAACCACTGGCGAGGAAAGCAAATAGTAACGCATCGAGTCGGCGCCGTAGGTCTCAAAGAGTTCCCATGGATCGGTGTAGTTTTTCTGGCTCTTGGACATCTTGCGACCGTCTTCTGCGAGAATAAGTCCGGTACATGTGACATTCGTAAACGCTGGCTTGTTGAAGAGTGCAGTCGAGAGCACATGCAAGTTGTAGAACCAGCCACGTGTTTGGTCGAGTGCTTCTCCGATAAAATCTGCTGGGAAATTGTTATCAAACCATTTCTTGTTTTCAAATGGATAATGCGGCGCGGCGTATGGCATCGAGCCTGACTCAAACCAACAGTCAAAGACATCCGGAATACGGCGCATTTCCTCGCCCTTGGCATTCTTGAATGTGATCTCGTCGATGTTTGGACGATGCATGGCCATGACGTCTTTCTCGTTGATCTTGGTTTTGGATGCTTTTTCCAATTCTGCGATGGATGCAAACACCTGAACATCCGTACCATCGGCATTGGTCCAAACAGGAATTGGCGCGCCCCAGAAACGGCTGCGTGAAATACACCAGTCCGGTGCTGTTTCTAAGCCTTTGCCAAATCGACCTTCTTTTAAGTGAGCTGGATGCCAATTGATCTTGGTTGCTGTTTTGAGCATCTTTGGGCGCAACTTTTTGATATCGACATACCAAGCTGGTTGCGCTTTGTAGATCAAACGTGTGTTGTTACGGGCAAAAATTGCAACCGAGTGCTTGATCGTTTCTCTGCGATACATGAGTCCACGCGACTCTAAGTCATTCATGATTCCCTCATTGGACTTGAGATAGAACTGTCCAGAAACGAGCGGAACTCCCGTACGTTGATGACCGACTTCATCGAGCGTCACAAGGACCGGTAAGCCATGAACACCGGCGGCGCGGAAATCCTCTTCTCCAAAAGCTGGTGCCGTGTGCACGATGCCGGTTCCATCGGTCATCGTTACATAATCCATGCCAACGACTTCAAAGGAAACACGACCTTCACGCTCCACCAGACGATTCCAATCTTCTTTTGCGAGCGGGAATAGCGGCGCGTATTTCATTCCGACCAGAGAAGAGCCGATCATCTTTTGCACGATTTCAAAATCGTCCTGCTCTTCACCAAGCGGATAGAATTGACTAAAGACTTGCGACTGAAGTTTATCGGCAAAATAATATGTTTCACCTTTTGATTTAACGCGAGCTTTGACGTACATCTCTTCCGGATTTACGGCGAGCGCAACGTTGGCTGGCAAGGTCCAAGGCGTTGTTGTCCAAGCGAGCAAGAACGTATTTGGCTCATTTGCAACGGCAAACTTGACGATGACAGATGGATCTTCTACATCGATGTATGAGTTCTCCATCGCGACTTCCGAGTTGGAAAGAGGCGTACCGTTTACCGGCGAGTAAAAAGAAACGCGTAAATCTTTATAAACGAGTTTCTTTTTACAGAGTTCAGAAAACACCCACCAGACGGACTCGATATAGTCGCGGTCCATGGTTTTGTAGGCGCCGTCAAAATCGACCCAACGGCCAAGACGTTCTATATAGCGCTTCCATTCATCGCTATAACGCAATACAGCATCGGCGCAAGCTTGATTGAACTTGTCCATGCCGTAGGCCTCGATGTCTGGCTTGCCTTTGAGGTTCAATTCTTTTTGGATCAAGGCTTCCATTGGTAATCCATGACAATCCCAACCCCAAACACGAGGCACGCGATAGCCTTTCATCGTCCAATATCGAGGAACGGCGTCCTTGATGGCTGATTGGAGCAAATGACCCGGATGGGGTAAACCCGTGGCAAATGGTGGGCCATCGTAAAAGACATAGCCTTTACCTTCTGGTCGTTCTGCAATAGAACGCTCAAAAATGCCTTGCTTTTTCCAATACTCGGCAATTTCTTCCTCCATCTTCGGGAAAAGCGGTGCTTCTGGCATAATAGGAGAAGAATGCGTCGGATTTGATCCGAGGTCAAGCTATTTTATGCAAAACAAACCCATGATTTACCTCGGAGCCGACCACGCGGGCTTTGAGCTCAAGGAAGTATTAAAGACGTTTTTGGTTCAGGCTAAGTGGCAAGCTTGTGATTTGTCTCCCCGATTTGTTAAAGGCGATGATTATCCCCTCGCCGCTAAAAAAGTCGCATTAGCGATTTCCCATGATGAGAATGCCCTCGGCATTTTGGTATGTGGTACGGGACATGGAATGGATATCGCAGCAAATCGTACCGTGGGAGTGCGTGCAATTGTCGCACGGAGTGAAGAAGATGCAAAGCTTTCACGCGAGCATAATCATGCAAATATTCTTGTGCTTGGCGGCTGGGTCACAAAACCAGCATTAGCGAAAAAGATTATTTTGAAATTCTTAAAAACAAAACCAAGCAAAGTTGAACGACATGTGCGCCGCGTAAAAGAACTCGATACATGAGCGTAGAACTTATTCCGGCCATTCTGGTCCAAGATCAAAAAACGTTTCTTGAGCGTTTGCGTTTTGTAGAAGGCATTGTGCAGATGGTGCAAGTTGATTGCATGGACGGGCATTTTGTTTCTAATCGGACTTGGTATGAGGCCGAGCCTATCGACACGACGCTTGGCATTGAACTTCACCTGATGGTTCGCGACCCGTTATCCGTCATCCAAGCTTGGCGACGTGTTCCGCAACTTGCGCGTGCGATTTGGCATGTAGAAATTCCTGTTGATCATGATGCGATCATTCGAGAATGCAAGGCGCTTGGTATTGAGTGCGGGCTTGCGATCTCACCAACAACGCCAGCGGAACAGGTCGCGACCTATCTTGATCGGATAGATGAGGTTTTGGTTCTTGGCGTCACTCCGGGGTGGAGCGGGCAAGCACTTATTCCATCGACACTTGAAAAAATTACAGCGATCAAGCGTATTAATCCTGGAATCCTCATCGGTTTTGATGGTGGTGTGACGACAGCATCATTATCCGACATTCTCAAAGCTGGAGCGGATCGTATTAATCTGGCCTCGGCTATCTTTCAAACACCTGACCCGCGCGAGACATTGCGTGCTATACTTTCTTCCATATGATCAAGCGATTTTCCCTCATTTTTGTGACAGCAGCCATTACTCTCGCACCATTGGTTTCACAAGCTGCCACGCTCTCTCCTGGTGATTTAATCAAAGGCTCGACGAGCTCCGTTTATTATTACGGTGTCGATAATAAGCGCTATGTTTTTCCAACCGAGAAAACCTATTTCACTTGGTTTACGGGTTTTGATTCGGTAAAGACGATTACGGATGCTGAATTAGCGTCGCTTATGATTAGCGGCAACGTCACCTATCGCCCTGGCGTTAAACTTGTGAAGATTACGACAGATCCTAAAGTGTATGCCGTTGGAGGCAATGGAACATTGCGCTGGGTACAGACAGAAGGCGTTGCACGCGATCTGTATGGTGTAAATTGGAGCACGATGGTTGATGATATACCGGATACCTTTTTCATCAATTACAGGATTGGTGCTCCGGTCGCACAGGCAACTGATTTTTCTCCAACTCAAGAGACAACAACGGCTAGCTCTATTGCAGCGGATCGTGCGCTGATCACCCCAACGCCGACTCCGGAGCCAACTCCGACACCTGAACCGACGCCAACACCAACAAGCACGACGCCGATCCCCTCCGCGTATTCCGGCACCCTTGATCTCTCCATGACCAATGCGCCTGTGAACGCGACGATCAATATGTTTGCCAATGCTAATCGTTCCTCGGAGATTACGGCGGTCAGTCTCTTTTTTGATGGCGTCCTCTACAAGCGATGTGAATACAATCTATGTAGCACCGACGTGCAAATGATCGGCACAAAACCAACCGTAGATGCTGTTGCAAAATATGAATGGATTATGGGACAACGCTCGTACACAACGAGCACCGTCACCTTGGCAACTGGTGGCGTTCCGGGTATTTCGATCACCCTTACACGACCAAAAGTACGCATGAATGGAACGCGAGAAGTCGTCGTGAGTGCGGACAATCGTTTTATTGCTAAGACGATCGATATCTTCATCGACGGCAACAATGTTCGTGGTTGTACAGATCAGCAGGAGTGTCGTTATGCCGGTGAGGAACTCTCGCCGATCGGTACCGTGCACAATGTGTATGCGATCTTGCGCGATACAAATGGCTTTGCTCAACAAACGGAAGTCAAGACAATTACGGTTGTGGAAAACGAGCATCCACAGGTTACGGTTGAAACCGGAAAGTCAACGATTTTCCGTGGCGAGCAGGTAGACGTTACTGTGCGAGCTGTTGATGATAACGGCGTTGCCTGGACCGAGATCTGGGCTGATGGCTCATTAGTAAAGCATTGCGATGCGAGTATGTGCACGGCCAATGTCGGTCCTTGGACGAATGCCGGACAAGTTTATGCCGTAGGGAGGGCGCAAGATATGGCTGGGTTTCAATCTACAGCAACAAGTAGCGCGATTCTGGTGCAATAAAAAAATGATAGAACACCTCGGAATAGCCGGGGTGTTCGTTTTTCTGCTTTCATGGCATTCTAGAGTAGGTTAAATCTTCTTTCTCCTTTTACGTTATGAAGCACATGCTTCGTCGCGGACTCGCGATGGCCGGTACAGTGGCCATGCTCGCAGCTCCGCTCGCCTCACACGCCCAGTCGATCACCACATCATTTTCTGCCGGTGACTTGATCAAGGGTTCCGGATCGACGGTTTACTATTTTGCTCAAAACGGAAAGCGTTTTGTTTTCCCGAACGATAAAACGTACTTTACCTGGTACACCAGCTTTGATGGCGTAAAGCGCATCAGCGATGGCGCGCTCTCCACAATTCCGCTGGGAGGCAATGTCACATACCGCCCAGGCTTCAAGATGGTAAAGATCACGACAGATCCTAAGGTTTACTCGGTAGACCAAAACGGCATCCTTCGCTGGGTCAAGACAGAACAGATCGCTGAATCGCTCTATGGCTTGGCCTGGAAGAGCCGTGTCGATGACGTACCAGATCCGTTCTTTGTGAACTACCGCGTTGGCAACCCGATTGAATTCTCTGCAGAGTTCAATCCTGCCGATACCATGACGCATACGACGACGATTGCCATTGATAAGCAAATGGATGAAACGCTAGCAACTGTCTCGATCGGTAGCATTGACAATGGTTTTGTGCCAAAGTCGATGACAATCAAGCGCGGCACAACAGTCACTTGGACCAACCGCGACAACAATGTCCACAATGTAACGGGCTCCGGTTGGACTTCCGGTGACATCGCCAAAAATGATGGTGAATACACGCGCAAGTTTGACACCAACGGATCGTTCGAATATCGCGACACGATCAACCCGGCCAACTCAGCCACGATTAACGTCGTGAACTAGTTACGCCCACAGTCAACAAACCCCGCCAAAAGGCGGGGTTTGTGTTTTCAGACATAAAGCGTAGAATGGCGTCATATGTTGAAGAAAACTCTAGGACTGATCGCCGTTTTGATCCTTATTATCGCTGGTGAAGGCGTGTGGCTATCTCAGTTGAATCTACAATCGATTTGGCAATCAGAACTCTCCAGTATCACTAAAGAGATGGGAAAGGATTCCGTGCGCCCCCCATCGTCCACGCTAGATAGGTCTATAGATGGCAGCGAGATAGTTGATACTTCTAGTGAAGTGCCCGAATCCCCTGTTGCATCACTTGGTGACGCCACAGGCAGTGTAACGATAACGCATGATGGTGAAGAACTCGATGCAACCCCATTCATGGCGTTGATTGAGGGCGACATGATTCAGACGGGCGCCGACGGAAGTGCGGAAATCGCCTGGTCCGGTTTTGGTCGTACGATTCTTTCAGCGAATACAAGCCTTACCATTAGCCGCGCAGAACATGGAGCATCGTCGGATGGCATTATCGCTAAAATGAAATTAGAAAGCGGACGTGTTTGGACTCGTCTTGAAAAACTCCTTTCAACTGGATCTAGTTTTGAAGTGAAGGCATCCAATGTCGTGGCTACTGTTCGTGGCACGAGCTTTGGCGTCGGGCTTGATACGCCAGGTAACGTCGATATCAAGGTCGCAGAATCGCATGTCGATGTTTCCCGCACAGTGAGTGCGGATTCTGATGAAGTCGTCGGCTCCACAATCACGATGCAGCCGATGCAGAGAATGTTGATGGTGGAAAATGAAACGTCGCTTCCAAAGCCGGAAGCAATGACCAAGTCGGATATTGAGCAGGATAAATTCTTGATGAAGGGTAATCAAGCTGTTCCCCAGGAATACTTGGATCTGGAGTGGATGGCCTTTGTGGAAATGATCTTGAGCCAAATTCCCCCCGATCAACTCCCAGCCGACTTTAATCGCGCGGAATTTATGGAGTACATGCGACAAGTCCAGGCCCAGTTTCCAGATGAACTGAAACAGCAGTACATGCAGGAGATGAACGGTGGCACCTACAGCAACTAAACATAAAAACACTCCGTCATGCGGAGTGTTTTTATGTTATGATATCCACATATGGCTCGTGCTAAATTCCCCCTTTTTCTCACGATCACCGATCTTGAGAAAAAGGCTTATGCTGTGCGGCAAGACATTATTACAGCACTCGTTGCAGCAAAAAGTGGTCATTCAGCAGGTCCGCTCGGTATGGCTGATATTTTTACCGCGTTATATTTCCGCGTTTTGAATATCACACCCGAGACAAGAAATGATCCAGATCGAGACCGCCTCGTCTTGTCCAATGCTCATATCTGCCCTGTGCTCTATGCCGCATTAGCACAACGCGGATATGTAAAACGTGAGTTATTTTTAACTACTTTACGAAAACTCGGCAGTCCGTTTCAGGGACACTCCAATAATCATTTTGATATCGGCATCGAGACTTGTGGCGGACCACTCGGACAAGGAATTTCACAGGCCGTTGGCATGGCTCTGGCCGCCAGAATGGATGACGCTAAGTGGAGAACGTATTGTTTGATGGGAGATGGTGAACTTAATGAAGGCCAGTGCTGGGAAGCTGTCATGTTGGCTGGAAAAGAGCGTTTAAGAAATTTGACGGTTATCATTGACCGCAACAATATTCAGATTGATGGTTTTACAGAGGATATCATGCCGCTTGAGCTTCTCTCTGATAAATGGCGGGCGTTCAATTGGCATGTGATCGAGATCGACGGACATAATATCGGTCAATTTATCGATGCGGTAGGTGAAGCAAAGGCCGTTTACGAGAAACCGACGGTTATCCTCGCTCATACAATTCCCGGCAAAGGCGTAAGCTTCATGGAAAACAAATATGAGTGGCATGGAAAGCCACCCAATCCAGAAGAAGCCAAGATAGCCTTACATGAATTACGCACGCTCCAAGGACAAATTACTAGCGAACATCAATAAAAAAATTTTATGCCTCCATCCCCTTCCCTGCGCGCCTCACGTCCCTTCATTTATATCGTTTTTGCTTCTATCGCATTGACGTTGCTTACCCTTGGGCTGATTTGGAAAGCGACGGAACAAGTTGTTCGAATCGGACGAGTTAATTCTGTAGCCAAAAACGAACCTAGCTCAGTCGGTTATGGCGGCAGTATGGCTGGAGGTGTCGCTATGGCACCGGAAATGATGCGTGATGAAAAGAGCGACGATTACGCAACAGACATAGCGTTCGACGCTATACGGATTGCTCCCCCATCACCGGCTCCTGGCGCGAGCCCCGATGACCGTGAACGCGTCGGGCAGAAAATTATCAAAAATGGATCGCTAACGCTTCGTGTTGATGATGCAGCTAAGCGATTGGAAGAAGCGCGCATGATCGCAGAACAACAAGGTGGCTTTGTGGCGAGCGCCAATCTTTCTGATCGCGCTGGCATCAAGACCGCCTATGTTACGTTGCGCGTTCCAACAGAGAAGTATCGAGCAACGGCGGATGCTTTGAAAAACTTAGCTTCAACCATATTCGACGAGACAGAAAGCGGTCAGGACGTTACGGATCAATATGTCGATTTGGAAGCAAGACTCACGGCGGCAAAAGCAGAAGAAGCTCAGTATCTTGAGATCCTGAAAAGCGCGCGCTCGATTGAGGACACACTCAATGTCACCGCTCGTTTGGGCGCAGTGCGTACACGTATCGAGCAAATGCAAGGTCAAATGCGCGGTCTAGAGGATCGCACAAGCTATGCGACGCTTACGGTTACCATGACAGAAGAAGCTCGCGTGGAAGCACCTACGCGTGTCTGGAAGCCTGGGGAAACACTCAAGGAATCTCTCCGTACCTTGGTTGAGAGTTTGCAGGGCTTGGCAGATGCGTTGATTGCATTCCTTGTCTTCTTTGTAGGACTTGTCCTTCCGATTTTGATCGTCCTTGGTCTTGTTGCCTGGATCGTACGTTTCATCATTCGACGTATGATGGGTAAGCGCTAAATAGTATGTCAGCCGTACCACTCAACAAAAAACTATTTCATGACGATGTCGAGCAAATCCCGACACGCAATGGTTATGGTGATGCGTTAGTGGAACTTGGAAAAAACGACAAACGCGTGGTCGTCCTTACGGGCGACCTCGCGGAGTCGACGCGCGCGCATCTTTTTAGAGCGGCTTTTCCAGAGCGCTTTGTTGAATGTGGCGTTGCCGAGCAAAACATGATGGGTGTGGCTGCAGGACTTGCACTTTCAGGGAAAATTCCATTTGTGAGTTCTTATGCCGTATTTGTTCCGGGTAGAAACTGGGATCAGTTACGTGTGTCCGTCTGTTATACAAATGCGAATGTGAAAGTTGCTGGTGCGCATGCTGGAATTTCGGTTGGTCCTGATGGCGCAACCCATCAAGCGCTTGAAGATATTGCGATTACACGCGTCCTCCCAAACTTAACCGTTGTCGTTCCATGCGATTATTTGGAAACAAAGAAAGCAACCGTCGCGCTCGCCAAGATGGTTGGTCCGGCTTATTTCCGATTTGCGCGTGAAAAAACTCCCGTCATTACCGTTGAGAAGACACCTTTTAAAATCGGAAAGGCTAATATTTTACGCGAAGGTAAAGATGTCACGATCGCCGCATGCGGACCATTGGTTTATGAAGCACTGGTCGCAGCTGAACTTCTGGCTGAGGATGGGATACAGGCTGAGGTCATCAATTGCCACACAATAAAACCGTTTGATGAATTGACTCTCGTTAAAAGTATCAAAAAGACTGGTTGCTGCGTGACGGTTGAAGAGCATCAGATTACTGGTGGCTTGGCTGGCGCCGTATCCGAGACCCTTGGACGACATGCGCCTGTTCCGATCGAGAGCGTTGGTATGCCAAATTCTTTTGGTGAGTCTGGTGAGCCGGATGAATTACTGACTAAATACGGCATGAAAGCACCGGACATTTTTCAGGCCGCCATCAAGGCTGTTTCCCGTAAAAACTAGGACGGCTATTTTGTCAGAACGCTAACATTATTAGCTTGACAAAAGTAATAAAATATGCTATAGTAACAGTGAGTCGCTCAGAAAGTTCGTCCCAAGAAATTACGCTAAGAATAGACTTATTAGCAGAATTCTTGCGATGAGCCTGAGCTCAACTCGCTTAACACAGTTAATTGAATATCGTTGACGGAATCGTTTTTGAGACCGTCGTTTTGTGGCCCTAGGCCAAATCATTATTTATGGAGCAGTTAGAAATCGTCCATTCGGAAAATGGAAAACCGACGGGAGAAGTCCTCCCTCGTAACATGGCGATCGCGAATAAGGCTTGGTGCCGTTCGACGAATGTCTACATCTTGAACTCTCGAGGAGAGATCCTTTGTCATAAGCGCTCGATGCAAAAAGAGCGCTTGCCTGGTGCATGGTACACGCATCTTGGCGGCCATGTCGGACAGGGTGAGACAGTTGATCTGAATGCCTTGAAAGAGGTGGAGGAAGAATCTGGTATCACGCTCGCACCGTCACAACTCGTGAAGTGGCGCACGACAAAGGCTGATGGCCCATGCCTTTGGATGCATGATTACGTTGCGCTGGTTGATCAACCGGTGGAAGCCTTCACTCCCCAACCGGGTGAAGTTGATGAGTTCAGCTGGCAGACATTTAACCAAATAATTGAAAATCAAAAGTCATTTCCAGAACTGTGGTATCCAGGCATCCACGACTTTCCATCGGAGTATGAGTGTATGCGTGCCGCGCTCGTCGTCGCTCATAACTTGGGCGCGATTCAAGTACCGGAAGAAATGCACGGATGGGCTCCGGGATTACTTTTGCTCCCCGCATAAAATCGATTAGATTGCGCAACGTAAATCCTTCGGATCAAAAACCGAAGGTTTTTGTTTTTTACCAGCAAGAATCGAGGCGATTTTTTTACCGCCGTAAATCGATGGAAGGATACCAATTCCGTTACAACCAAGGTTGTACATCAAGACAGGGTTACATGGCTCGGCGCCAACGATGCGTAAACCCGTTTTGGTATAGCCCATCAGCCCATGCCAATAATACTCGAGGCCATTTTCTTGCGGAGCGGACTGGTACGTCTTAGCAAGAAATACCTGGAGATCCTTGGCGATCTTTTTTGGAAAGACCGCGTTACGATTGTATGTCTTATTGTCTGGCAATACTTCTTCCGGACCGCCGAGACAAACAAGATTATGCTGAACTTGCTTCTCCGCTTCATGTGGGCGCCGCGTCAGGTAGAAATAGACTCCCCCGTGCTCTGAACTTTTTGTGTCTTTGGGGAAATAGCTAATGGCCGTTGGTGGACGATCAATCGGATCGAGACAGGCGCTCATATAACCAACCGTACCTTGGACGTCCGCATGGAAGCGGCTGTCGATTTCTCGTCCACGGCGGTTAATGAGCGTGATTTGTTCAAAACCGTTGGTACAAAGGATGATTCGTTTTGCTTCAATATGAAAACCGCTTGAATGAATGGAAACGTTTTTCTCCTCCAATTCGATGACACCTACCGGACTACGTTCAAATAACTGAAATCGATCAGGATAATTTTTTAACAAGAATCCAGCTAACTCTTCCGTAAATACCGCTGAATTTAGACACCCTTTTTGCGCAGCGACTGCTGCATGATATTGCGTATCGTCGGTCTCGAGGAGAGAATGGATCTCTCTGTGCGAGACGATGCTAAAGTGTTTGGCGTAGGGCTTGAGTTCTTCCGCCCAAGCATCAGCTGCTTCTTGTGAGATAAGATAGACATCTGCTTTCAAGCCGGCCTTCGCGAGCCAAAATGCATCTTCAAGAAAATTAATAAATTGGATAGACGTAGAACAGCCGAGATAACCCGTAAAAGTATAAAGCGTCGACGACAAGCTAGCCTCGCGGATAATATCTGCTAAGTCTGTCCACGCCGTATTAATAGCCTCTTGGGCTTGTGCAGCAAGATCGAGACCATATTCTGCGACAATTTCTCTGATCGGCTTCTCAAAATACGTTACGATTTGGCCTGCGTTGTGACCGGTTGCTCCATGAGCGACTAGGTTGCCCTCCAACAAGATTACGGATTTTTTGGTATTTTTGAGCGTGTAGTACGCTGTCGATAATCCGGCGATCCCTCCCCCAACAATAGCAATGTCCGCCTCTTTATTGCCATTGAGACGGTCCTCTCTCCGCGTACGCTTCAGCTGCGCGATCCAAGGCGAATTGTTCATGTACATAGTTTGACGCGTCCGGCTTTCCCCTGCCAAGCGGATACTTTTTTTTGCGTGCAAAGGCCAACGACATCGCCCCCTCCCAAAGTTATGGAAGGGGGCGTAGCATTATCCGGTTTTGCGAGGCGCAGACGTCCTTCGGAGGATCTCGCCTAAGCCTTTGAGCGATTTGGCGACTTGATGAATCGTCCAGTTTAACTGTTTGGCGACGGCGCGCGGATCAGTGAGGACCAGCGCATAAAACATGTCAGATCTCTCTATGACGCGATCGACCAATAGCGGCAAGAGTTTTTGCGGAACAAGGAGAACAACTTCTCCATTTTGACTTTTGAGCTGTACTCCGAAGTCGCGATCATCCGGCATAAGGTCCGGAGATGCGACCACGCGGTATACGCGGGACATCCAGACCTCCGTAAAATGAACCTTTTGGGAGCTTGCCTTAAAATAGCTATTTTAGCAATGGTCGCACCTGGAGGATCGTACGGGCTTCCGTATCGATCAAATATCCACAAGCAATATCGGTAATTGGTGGCTCTTCCATATCAAACGCCTTACTCCAAAAGCGTAGCCAGCGGCTTAAAATTGGCAGGTGACTAACAAAGATAAGTCCGTGGGGTTCCGTGGGTGGCAAGAGATCAGAAAGGTCGCCGTCCATACCAATACGGTCGTCGGCAGTCATTGGAATAGCCAGTGTTTTAGCGATTATGGCTGCGGTTTCCATCGTGCGCGAGCTTGGAGATGCGCGGAGCTCGGTCCATGGACCGAGCTGCCGCAAGCTCTCGGCTAATCCCAAAGATTCCGCGACTCCGTCGGGGGTCAAAGATCCATTACCGATCTGATATCCGGCATGTCGAATGAGAGCAAACATCGCGTTTTAGGGTCTTGCCAGAAGGCACGTGCTTTGATACAGTTTTTCGCGCCTAGATACAGTCATCGTTCACCTAGCGCATAGAACCGTCAAGAAAGACCACGGGTCGGTGGTGTAGCCCGGTTAACACGTCTCCCTGTCACGGAGAAGATCGAGGGTTCGAATCCCTTCCGACCCGCCATGCAACAAACCGCCTAAAGAGGCGGTTTTTGCTTTTCTATAAAAAGCCCCCGCTAAGATCATGTCCATCCATCATCAAACGGGAGAGTTCATCAGACATACAGTATGGTAGGCTATCCCCTATGCATCGTGAAAAACTCTTCTTTTATCTGCGCTATCTGCTTTTTGTCATTGGACTCCTAATTGTCGCGTTCATTATCTGGCAAACAGCCAAAACCGTTCCGAATACAGGCGACTGGCAAACTCCACTCTCAAAACTCTCAACAGCAGAATTTAATGGCGATAAAGTCACCGTAAGGAATGTACGTAACTTTCGATATAAGGACGGCGAGGAAGAATCAGACTTGATCCCAAATTATTATGATAGGACCTATGACCTGTCTAAACTTTCCCAAGTTTGGTATGTCAGCGAACCATTTAAAGAAATAAGTGCCGCGGCTCATACATTTCTTTCTTTTGAATTTTCCAATGGAGACTTTTTAAGCATTTCTATTGAGGCTCGCAAACTCAAAGGGCAAGAATACAGCCTTGTTCTAGGCGCATTACGAACGTATCCGCTCATGTATATCGCTGCGGATGAACGTGATGCGATACTCGTGAGAACGAATGTTAGAAAAGATGATGTTTACGTCTATCCGGTCCGAACGGACAAAGGCCGTGAATTGCTTGTTGATATGCTGGATGAAATGAATCAACTAGCCAAGTCGCCGGAGTGGTACAACACGATTACCGATAATTGCACCTCTCGTATTGCTTCTCATGTAAACAGAGTTACTCCAGGCAGGATTACATCACTCGCATGGCAATCCTTTGTGACGGGTTATGCCGATGTTTTTGCGCTCGAACACGGGTTGCTCGATACAAATCTTTCTATCGATGAAGCACGTAAAAAATATTATGTGACATCAAAATCACAATCGATTGGCGATGTACCTGACTATTCAAGAAAAATCAGACAATAACTAAACGTTTCTTAACTCAACGAGATTCACCGAGCCCGTCTCTCCGAGCGGCTCTCCTGCGACAACCACGATTTCATCGCCACTCACGAGCAGTTTTGCTTCTTTGAGCAAGGCAATACTTTCATCGATCAATTTTGGCACTGTCTCAGCTTTTGCTATGACATAGCCTCGCACGCCCCAAGACAAGTTTAGTTGGCGGACAACGCGATCTGATGTTGTCATCACGTAAATTGGTTGATCGGGTCTTTCACGCGAGACGAGTTTTGCTGCATCGCCAGATAAAGAAGCAACAATGATCGCCTTTGCGTTGCTGGCGCGGCCGAGAATGGAAGCGATATTTGTTACAGCAACTTCTCTATTGGCGCTTTGACGCATTTCTGGCGTGATATCGTCGTATTTACTTTTCTCTGTCTCAATAATGGTCGCTGTCATGATTTTGACCGCTTCAATCGGGTGCGCACCGCTGGCTGTTTCACCAGAAAGCATTGTAGCGTCTGCGTGGTCGATGACAGCGTTAGCGATATCAGAAACTTCTGCACGAGTTGCACGCGGATTTTTGATCATCGAGTCGAGCATCTGTGTTGCCACAATTACCGGTTTTCCTGCCAAACGACATTTTGCAATGAGCTCTTTTTGAATAATCGGCACTTTTTCTGGAGGCATCTCGATTCCGAGGTCACCGCGCGCGACCATAATCCCATCAACTTCCGCGATGATGGCGTCCATGTTGATCACAGCTTCCGGCTTTTCGATTTTAGCCATGACCTTGATTGTCGGATCGCCGATCAGTTTGCGCAATTCCTGTACGTCTTCCGGTTTACGCACAAACGATAGCGCGATCCAATCGACCCCCTGTAAAACTCCAAAAGCGATATCGTCTTTATCTTTGTCTGAAATAGCCGAGATACGCGTGACGGTTTCTGGAAGATTCAGACCTTTATGTGACTTGAGCGTACCTCCCGTGATCACTTCACAGACCACATCTTCATCTTTGACCGATTTAACGACTACTTCTAACAAGCCGTCATCCAGCAATAAATGTTGACCTTTTTTTACGTCTTCATGAAGATTCGGATAGGTGACAGGAACCCTTTTAGGAATCTCGCCTTTTCCGGAAGTAAAAATAATGGGTTTACCAGTGATGAGCTCAATCCCCTCCTCCGGTAATTCTCCCACACGGATTTTTGGACCTTGTAAGTCTTGCAGAATACAAAGTGGCTCACCTGTTTTTTGTGACGCTTCACGAATACGTTTAATAAGCTCGGCGTGTTGCTCATGCGTTCCGTGAGAAAAATTCAAACGGCAAACATTCATCCCAGCCTCGACGAGTTGCACGATTTTTTCAACCGTATCACTCGCTGGGCCGATGGTACAGACGATTTTTGTGTGTTTATTCATCATAATTTATTCCGTTGGTTCCCTGTCGCCAAGGGTAAGTTCTATGTCGATTTGTTTGTCTGCTCGTTCTACCTTGAGAGCAACGACATCACCGGGATTACGTTTAGCGAGTCTACCAGCAAGTGGATGGTCAATGTCGAGCTGTTCCCCATCAAGCGATACGATAAGATCGTCAGCCTTCAGACCAGCCTTGGCCGCGGGTGAATCCGGGAGCACAGCTGGCTCACGTACCGTTCCCTTGGCGATGCGTGCGCCCCCATCTTCCATGTCGTATCGAATGCCGATCCAAGGTCGTATGATGCGGCCAAATTGGCGCACGGAGTCAACCGCTCGGCGAACAGCATTAGACGGAAGTGCAAAACCGACGGATTGCGCCAAATCACCAACAGCTGTGTTGACGCCAATCACTTTTCCATCGAGGTTGATAAGTGGACCGCCGGAATTACCGAGATTGATAGCAGCGTCTGTTTGAATCGCTTCTTCCAGTATTTCCGCGGATGCTTCATCATCGCCGGCCCAAATTCTGCGATTAATACCTGAAACGATGCCCATGGTTACCGTATTCTGAAACTCGGCGAGGGCGTTACCGATTGCGATGACGGATTGCCCTGGGCGAACGGCGTCGCTATCACCGAGTTCAAGCGCAGGGAAATCGGCTCCGTCGATTTTCAATATCGCTAAATCTAGAACAGTGTCGATAGCCAAAACACTTGCCGGATAGGTACGTCCATCAGAAGTCAGGACTTCGTATTCCAAATCTTTTCCAGCGAGTACATGTCTATTGGTGACGATCATCCCATCGGATGAAACAAGGAAACCAGAACCGCCGGCGATTTGCTCCAGTCCGCTCGCAGAAACTACATGGTCGTTAAATGGGTCTGACGCTGCCTTAGAAAGAATATTGATCGATACGACAGATGGCATGACGCGCTCAACAAGATCAGCTACAGAATCACGGGTAGGAGCGGGCGGCAGCTGCATGACCGCAACTCGCGGCTTGCTTACGGCAATAAAATAGGCTCCTCCAGCCGCGCCGGAGACAAAGCCGGTACAGAGAGTCGTTACCAATAAAAGACCGGGGAGCAGACGTTGCTGCATACCCGGCCATTATACCTGATTTCTCTGTTTACTTCTTGCCCTTTCCCTTTTGTCGCCTCTGTTTGCTTTGCCTTAGACGATCAAGCTCTGCCTGGAATGTTTCTACGTCTTCAAAACTTCTATATACCGATGCAAAACGGATATACGCGACTTTATCGAAAGACTTGAGATTCTCCATGACGACTTCACCGATGGATTGGCTTCTAACTTCTGTGGAATCAATGCGTTGTAAATCGCGCTCGATGGCATGAACGAGACCACGGAAATCAGAAGCGGTGTGCGCTCGCTTTTCAAGCGCGCGACGCAAGCCACGCTCCAGTTTTTCCCGATCATACACTTCACGCGAGGCATCACGCTTCACGATGGTGAAATTCAACAACTCGATTTCTTCCAGCGTCGAGAATCGATACTCACATTTATCGCATTGGCGGCGGCGGCGGATGGATGTTCCGTCTTGCGAAATACGCGTGTCGAGGACACGCGTTTCTGGATCGTTACAGACGGGGCAATGCATACCCCTATCTTACATCATCTTCTTACGGATGAAGGCAGGAATTTCAAGCTCCTCGTCTTCCGTTGGTGCTTTTTTTGGGGCGGGTGCTACGGAAGGTTGTGCGGCTGGACGCGGTGTCATCGGCGCATAGACAGGCTGACTTACATGCGGCTGTTGGGCTGCAGGAGCCGGAGTCTGTGGTCTTGCTGATTCAGGCGCGACTTCAGCTTGCTGGTCCGCCGCCGCTTCATGTTGCTGATTGCCAAAGTTGTTCAGCATACTGGAAAAGAAACCACTCGATGGTTGCTGGGCCGACGGCTTGGGCGATTGAATCGGCATGCGATTCAATGTTTCCGGTGGCGGTGATTGCGGAGCTGATGCGTGCGAAGGCTGTGGTGATTGCGTCGGTTGCTGCATTGGTGCCGTGTTCACTTTTGCTGGCTTGGCTGACGAAGAACCTTTTTCAAAACCTGTCGCGATAACCGTGATCTTGATCTCATCCTTCATGCTTTCGTCGAGAATGGTACCCCAAATCATGGCGACATTTGGATCGGCGGCCTGACTAATAACCTTGGCGGCTTCTGTAACATCTTGCATAGCAAGGTTAGAACCGCCAGTGACAATAAAGAGCACGGCTTTTGCTCCATCCATTGAGACTTCAAGTAAAGGCGATGCGACCGCAGCTTTAGCGGCATCGATCGCGCGATTATCGCCATGTCCGCGACCAATACCCATAAGCGCTGATCCACGATTTGCCATGACAGTGCGTACGTCGGCAAAGTCGACGTTAATCAGACCAGGAACTGTGATAGCTTCTGAGATACCTTGAACGCCTTGGCGCAGAACGTCATCGACCGTCTCAAATGCTTCTACGAGCGTGGTCTTGCGATCAATGATCTGCAAAATACGATCGTTGGGGATCGTGATAATCGCATCGACCTGCCCGACCAGTTTCTCATAACCTTGCTCTGCGATCGCACGACGTTGTGCTCCTTCAAACGCAAATGGCTTGGTCACAACTGCGACGGTAAGTGCGCCGACTTCTTTTGCGATGGCTGCCACAACCGGACCTGCACCAGTTCCTGTTCCTCCACCGAGGCCACATGTCACAAAAACCATGTCGGTGCCTTTCAGGAGCTCGCGGATTTCATCCGCGCTTTCTTCTGCAGCACGCTGACCGACTTCTGGATTCATGCCCGCTCCTAAACCACGCGTCACCGTTTTTCCGAGGTGAATTTTGGTGGTCGCTTGTGACTTATGCAAAGCTTGGACATCTGTATTCATCGCCACAAACTCGACGCCGCGGATTTTAGACGCGATCATGCGATCAACAGAAGATCCACCCGAGCCGCCGACGCCGATGACTTTGATCTTTGCGAATGTTTCGATATCTGGTTTCACTTCAGCCATATAGTTGAGTACATGAATGGTTCTTTTTTCCGTTCATTGACACGAAAAATGTTCTTTACTCGATGACAATACGCCCCCCGCATAAGGGGGTCAAAGAAATAGCGTCAAGGGCTGCCTATGGAATGAACGATTTGAAAATTTTCTTGAAAGGGCTGGCTACTTTTTTAAGCCATTGATCCCCAGCCTGAAGTCCACCAAGTCTTCCGGAGCTTGATGGGTCCCGCTCGTCTTCAAATCCGTACATCAAAAGTCCAATAGCTGTTGAGAAGGCTGGGTCGTGCAATACTTCACTGAGTGGTGAAGAGATTTGTGGCGCTGGAGAAAGTGAGGCTGGTAATCGTAGCGTTGTACGAGCCATCTCGACCATGCCTCGCAGTTTGGATCCGCCGCCAGTTAAAATTGCACCAGCAGGCAACATTCCGGAACGTTCTATCTTAAGAAGTTCTGCCTGAACTTTTTCGAATAATTCTTCTACACGCGCTTGAGCAATCTCGGACATGAAGCGCGGACTTACTAGCTCCGATTCCGTGGCGCCGAGTTCTCGCAAATCAATCATGTCGTATTGGTTTACACCTTCCGGAACTGCACTCACATAGGAGCGTTTGGCTGATTCCGCAACTTCAAGCGAGGTCCGTAAACCAATAGCAATGTCGCTCGTGATATGGTCGGCGCCGATTGGAATAATAGAAGCGTGAATCAACTCACCATCCTCAAAAACCGCGACCGATGTCGTGGATGCGCCGATATTTACCAGTACCGCACCAAGCTCACGCTGACGATCTGATAAAACGGCGTCGGCGGTGGCTAAGGGAGAGAAGACCAAGCCGCTTACATCCACATTGGTCCGCATCACGGCTTGGGTCAGATTTTTTACATGGCTTGATAAGCCCTGAATCAAACAAACCTCCGCTTCCAAACGCACGCCTTGCATACCAACTGGATTACGGACTCCTGGCTGATCGTCGACGGTGAAGCGCTGTGGGATACGATGCAGAATTTCAAAATTTGCTGGATTGGCATTGGCGGTCGCCATGTCTAAGACACGAGCCTGATCTTCTTCACGAATTTCCGAGTCAGGACGCGAAACGCCGACAACACCTTTAGCCGTCTTAGCATGGACATGAACGCCACCGATTCCAATGTAGGCGTCGTTGATGGGTACACCGATTTGTCGCTCAACACGATCGAGACATGCAGAAACGGCGGCCGTGGCATCGTCCAAAGATTTGACGGCGCCTTTAGAAATTCCAAAAGACGGAACCTCGACGGCTCCGATCAAATTGATCGTTTCACGTTTGTCGGGTCCAGCAACAACCTGGCCAACCGCTAGTCTGATAGCGGAGCTTCCTAGATCAATGCCGGCAAGAATGCGTTCCCTCATATGCGCATGACAATATCGGCGAGTTTTGGACCGAGAATCAAAATTCCCAAAACCAAGGCAAAACCCGCGGCTAGAAGCACGCTTCCGGCCATCAAGTCTTTAATATCCCCAGCTAGGGCATGTAAACGGGGCTTTGCCAGATCAACCAAACGTTCCAGACTACTGTTTAGCAATTCTAGCACCAACACAAACATCGTAACAAGCAACAATATGGCACGCTCCCAGAGAGCGAGCGGAACAATGAACAGTAGTGCAATCACAATAGCCGCCGCCAGTACCTGAAGTCTAAAACTACGTTCGCTTTGGAACGCTAAGCGCAGGCCGCGGAAGGCATGACCAAAACTGCGAGCTAAAGATTGAAAGATGGTCATAGTGTCATGATTGCGTCCACGACTCGCTCTTGCAAGCCAAACATTTTTTCCTCTTGCTTGTCTGTCGCGTGATCAAATCCGGACAAATGAAGAACTCCGTGTGCAATGAGACGTAACAGTTCTTCACGGAGTGACATTGCTCTGCGGGTGGCTTCTCGTTTTGCGTACGGAACACAGACAATAATATCCCCAAGAAATGCTTTCCCCTCTTTCCCGGCTTTGACCGTTGAACGCTCGGGCTCAAAGGAGAGCACATCCGTTGGCTTATCGATGTGACGATACTGACGATTCAGTGTCTGCATCTTTTTTTCTGTCACAAAGGCCAACGTGACTTCACGATTGGAGCGTGATTTTAGCACACGCGACAATTCCCGTCCGAGCAAGAGTAAATCGGACGGTTTGAGTATCGCGGGCAATCGCGTCACGGACTCGATTACAATCATGGCGTGGTCGAGGAGCTCGATGAAGTTGTTGAGATAAAATCACCAGGACCTTGAAGGGTCGCATTCACTATTTCCGGACTAAGAACGGGCGCACCGGAAAGCCGTAGCGAGTTAAGCATCATTTCAAAGGTTGTGCGGAAGTTAATGAACGTTTTTGTACCGTTATCATAAACGATTTTGAATATTTTTCCGTCCCAGGCAAAGAATGCATCCAGACGATCAGCGCCGAGCAATCCTTCTAATCCACCTTTAGTTGTGATCATTCGAGGTGCTGTGCCGGAGACACCAGGGTTCGTAGCTAGATACCACTCGAGCAGTGGCTGATTCTGAAGATTGTCGACAAGCTCGACGCGGAACGTTTCACCTTGCCCGCTACGAATCGTTGCCCTTGAACCCTCCGTATTATCAATTGATGAGCTCCAGCCTTTTGGAACAAAGAGCGACCAGCCGACGGGTGAAACGAGCGGCGTTACAAGACCAGAATCCACAAGACTTACTGGTGCCGTCGCAGCAGGATTGTAGAGATGGAAGACTTCATTACCGTCGAGGAAGCCATCGCGATCTGTGTCCGGAACGCGTACATCGGTTCCAAAGACTCCTTCTTCAATATCGGATAAACCATCCGAGTCGGAATCGAGCCCACCTGGCGGTAGTGACGGGACAACGGGAGCCGCGATCTGTGTCTCGACAGAAGCATTTGCTTCATTAGACGGAGAGGATTCACCACCAGCGCCAATCGCTGTAACTCGATAAGTGTAAGAGCGTCCTGACTGAACGCTGACATCGAGGAAGCTCGTACTATTGGAAGGAAGGTTTGTTACTGGGATAAAGGTTCCTCCAGTTTCTTTGCGCTCTAAACGATAACCTGTTTCATCGCCTGACGTATCGATCCATGTTAGTGCGACCGCTGTTGTACCACTCGCAACACTTGCTGATAGGTTGGATGGTGCATTAGGTGGAGTCCTAACAACCGGAGGCGTAATAACGGGCGGAGTTGGTTTCTTAAAGAGAAGATCACGGTTGAACCAGACAAAACCTCCAACGACAAGCAAAAGCAAAATTATGACAAGTAAGATATACGGCCAAATAGTACGCTTTGGCAAAGGTCCTGGGACAACCGGTTTTGGCGGAGGCGGAACAACGGGCTTAGGGATTGGTCTCTCCATCTCGGCTTGAGTTTTTCCGTCCATCTTAAGCGCCATGCCGTAGTATTTTTCCGGCATGACGATAATCTCTGGTCCAGCATTTGCTAGGCCGGATGATGCAGGGCTCGGTACGCCAGGTCCTTTGACCGGAACGGAGCCGCTTGATGGAGGAGGGGGTAACATAATTTTTATAGCGTGCAATCCGGCTTGGCGCATTTACCATCACCGCGTGGATTGAAACCGTTCTTGATTTCCATTCCATCTTCATACGTATCGCGATCGGTATCGACGTTCAAGGGGTTGGTGCCGTAGAGCAGGACTTCATCGCCGTCGGTTAAGCCGTCTCCGTCGGAGTCTGAATTTTCTGGACTCAGACCAAGCTCGTTTTCACGTCGATCAGAAAGACCGTCTTGATCTGTATCGACTTCAACCGAGGTTGTGGTTGTGGGTACAGGGTCTTGAGGCGGTAGCTCGTTGGTTACGTTGGTTGGAGGTGGGATCGTGACACCGTCCGGAGGCGTGGTGATAGGCGGCGTATTTACAACGGGTTCTGGTGTTGGCTCGAGAGTTGGTACGGGGGTTGGAGTAGGCGTCGGAGTAGGCGTCGGAGTCGGAGTTGGTACTGGTGTTGGTGAAGGCGTCGGAGTTGATGGAATGTTTACGACTGGAGCGATCGGTGCTGGCGTACGAATTACAAACCACCAAAAAGTAAAAGCGGCAATCGCTACGACAATAAAAATCGATACCATGATCACTAGCATCTTTCCAAATGAGACATGATGCACGGGTTCCGGCATCACGGGGCTCGCCGAACCCATACCGGCACCTCGAGACATTCCCGGTTTTTCCATATCGGAAAAAATATCTTCCGGTTCAGAGACACCTGTTTTTTGCGCAGGGACTGAGCTTGGCACTGTAGCAACAGGCACAGGCATGGCCGGAGGTGGGACGATCGGCGATGGTGGAGGCGGCACCGGCCGTGGTGTTGGCGGTGGTATAGGAGCACTTCCTTGCGCCGGCGGTGGCGTAAGTGGCTCAAATGGGAGATTTGTAGGAGGAGTCATAGATCTTTACGGGATACAGGTTTCACGAGCGCACTTTCCGGGTCCAAGTGGATTATACCCTGATTGGACTTCACTGCCGTCTGGGAAGGTGTCTCCGTCCGTATCGGCTTTAAGTGGGTCGGTTTTGTACGTTTCTGCTTCTTGTCTGTCGGTGAGGCCGTCGCCGTCTGTGTCTGGATTGTTTGAGTCGGTTCCGAGTGTCGCCTCCTGTTCTGCGGTCAATCCATCGCCGTCGATATCAGGACTGGGTGCATTTGGCGTCGGTACTGGCGAAGGAGTTGGCGTTGGAGCTGGAATCGGCCGCGTTGATGTTGTGCCCGTTCGCTTCTGAACTTCTTGCACTCGCTGTTCAAAACCGGACGGGTCAGGTGTCTTGGGATCGGTTTTATGGATATTCACTTCTTCTGCATCATTCCATCCGTCGTGATCCGTGTCGCCTTCTTCTGGGTTTGTTCCGAGTGATGCCTCTTGTTCATCACTCAAGCCATCTCCGTCGCTGTCTTTTGGCCGCTCTGATAAGCGTTGTAGTTCTTGTTCAGCTAAGCGAGATTTTTCTGAATCCATCTGTCCATCCCCTACTTGTACCTGGACAGCTGGGCCAGAAGGCGTGTCTGTTGTCGTTATTGGTATCAGATCTTGTGTTGCTCGAATACGTAAAAAGATTACAGCAACAATTACTCCTACGACCGCAAGGCCGCCGACAATTGATCCGATTAGGATGAGTTGTTTGCGTTCCATATGATTATTACAAGCCGGTCATCGGACCCGTTAAGTTCTCACCCTGCCCTGGGAACTCGCCTCCATATTGATTTACGCCTGTACACAAGAGCAATCCTTTTCCAGCGCCAGGAATGGTGATGGCGCCACTTGCTGCGTCTTGAGCA
>Ga0163152_10000510_pt1 | contig 67654 bp, 55 predicted proteins | sample OliLakLV19MP8IB2_FD_148635 | JGI IMG/M metagenome (GOLD analysis project Ga0163152, IMG submission 148635) | Freshwater microbial mat bacterial communities from Lake Vanda, McMurdo Dry Valleys, Antarctica - Oligotrophic Lake LV.19.MP8.IB-2 | ecosystem: Environmental > Aquatic > Freshwater >... | reverse complement strand
GGGAGTAGCTTGGGGCGGAGACAGCCTATGTCGCAGGACATCTGTTGAAAGGCCTCCCGCCTTGGGCGGGAGGCCTTTCGATTTTATGGTGCCTTGGAGAATGGTTGGCTCACTGGCTGACTTGGCATCGGTGATCGGACGGAGCCTTGCTCCGTCCGACTAGAAGGGAAGGTCATCGTCTGGTGGCGGGCCCATTTCTTCGCTCATGCCGGCGTATTCGCCGCCGGCCGGGGCCATGGTGCGCTCGCGGGGGTTGGCCCCGCCGCCACCACCGGCGCCCGGGGCGCCCTCACCGCGACCCAGCATGACGAACTGGCTGGCGTTGATCTCGGTGGTGAAGCGCTTGTTGCCGTCCTTGTCGTTCCATTCCCGGGTCTGGAGCCGCCCCTCCACGTAGACCTGCTTCCCCTTGCTCAGGTACTGGCTGGCGGTCTCGGCGCTCTTGCCCCAGACGATGACCCGGTGCCACTCCGTTCGTTCGGTTCGTTCGCCCGACTTGTCCATCCACGACTCGGTCGTCGCCAGCCGGAGCGTGGCCACAGCCGTGCCGCTCGTGGTGTAACGGATTTCCGGGTCGGCGCCGAGGTTTCCGATGAGGATGACCTTGTTCACTCCGCGGGATGCCATGATCTGTTCCTTTCCGGCGATCGGGTGGATACCGTGGTATCAGGCGATCGCCATGCTGTCGGCGGGGTTTGGGACATGGATCAGGAGCCCATTCAACGTAGTTTGATGCACCGCTGCCGTCAAGAGAGCCATTCACGAACATGGCATCGACCCGGTTCGTGAGATCGGATGGGACGCACATCACCGGACGCTGTGTTCCATACAATGTCAACACTGTAAAGAGTCGTAAATTGAATTCAATGCCAGCTGCGCACGCCCCCTCAGTTGTCCAGCCCGGTCCCCATGACTGCACCACAGCAATGGACGTTCTGTCTGCCGGTGAGCAACTTGGCCGGCTCTCACTTCCCGCTGGCCGGTGCCAACCGGGTTCGCGGCAACGGCTGTCCGAATCTCCGTTCCTACGACATCCTGTCAACGAATCCGTCGGTGGCCACCGCGCGGGGAAACATCAGCTATACCAAAACGCACAGAAGGGCAGCCCTGTTCCGAGCGGGATGTACTTCTACCGCATGACGGCCGACGACTTTGTATCGGCGAAGAAGCTGGTCGTTTCGAAGTAGACCCTCAAGGGACATCGTTGCGCGCAGGCGCACCGGGTGCGGGAGGAAAGCCCTCCCGCACCCGGTTTTTTCTTGTGGATACGACCGGTTGACGCGAACCGCCGTTCGCGGGTATTGTCTCCAGTCGCCATTTGGCCATTGTGCTTGCTTTCGGGGCGTAGCGCAGTCTGGTAGCGCACCTGGTTTGGGACCAGGGGGCCGTAGGTTCGAATCCTATCGCCCCGACCAACTTACAAGATGGAATCGTGGTGGGTGTAGCTCAGTTGGCAGAGCACCGGACTGTGGCTTCGGTTGTCGCGGGTTCGAGCCCCGTCATCCACCCCAACTACTCGCGCAACCGCAAAAGCGGTTGCGCGAGACCGCTCTTACCGTTGAACACCCGAACCCGTCAGTCGGGTAGCCCACACATAGCCCGCACCGGAGTCCGGGAGTTTCGAAAACCGGCAGCCCCCGAAGCCCCAAGCGCCTGTAGCTCAGTCGGATAGAGCAACGGATTTCTAATCCGTCGGTCGGGGGTTCGATCCCCTCCAGGCGCACCATTTCAATCGTATGCGGCGCCTGGGCCGTCCCAGACCGCCCGGCGCCTCAGGCCCCAAAGGGATCGATCACGTCGACATTTCGAAACTTAAGGAAATCTCGATCGCCGGTCACCACCCGCCGGATTCCATGCTGGCGAAGAATCGCCACGAGATGGGCATCGGGCACGAGATTGCCCCGGACGGGAACCTCCCCGATCACCGACAGAAAAACTTGCCAGAAATCATCCGCCTCGGACAGCACGCGAACGGACGGGAGCGATAGAAACGCCGTCATGTTGGCAGCGGCCTCGTTCATCAACAGCGGGCGGCGAAAGATTCCCGGGTGCGTGGCCATACGGAGGTACGAGAGGACTGTCACCCAGGCCACAAAGGTGAGCTCCGTCCCGCGTGAGAGTTCCTCGATCACGCGGCGGGCGGCCTCGTGAAAGGGACTATCCCGATCCGAGGCATAAAGCAGAACATTGACGTCGAGCGATTGACTCACGAGCCGCTTTCCGGCTCATCGACCTGATCGAGCGCGTCCTCCAGGGCGTCCCGGTCCCTGAGATCGATTCGGGCGCCCATGTCGCGCACGATCCATTGAAAGGCATTGTCCTGGCTTCTTGATGTGTGTTTGGCCCGCAGAGCCTGCGCCAGCAGTTCCGAGACGAGCTTTCCCATCGATTTCCCCTCCTTCTTCTGAACGCGCTTCAATTCGGCAAGAATGGGGGCATCAATGTCGATCGTTGTTCTCATGGCATCTGATGCTAAGCCTGATTGCATCAGATGTCAAGCGTTCAGGCCAGCGATTACTTTTTCCGCCCCGCCTCCCCGCGACCCGCATCCGCGAGCTCCCGCCGTTGCTCTTCCGACAGGACCTGGAAGGGAGCCGACGCCGTGGCGCTCTTGCCGGCGTGGAGGTCGGTGACGGTCATGATGAGGCTGTACTCACCCGGGGCAAGATCGGTGACCGGCACCCGGGTGCCGCGGGACGCACGGCCATCCTTGAATGCCAGGCCAACGGGAGGGAAGGTGACGTCGAGAAAATTGCTGCGACCGAGTTCGCTGTGGACCAGGAGCGCGTCGGATGCCGCCACCTCGACAATGGCGGCGGCCGATTCCTCGCCCAGCCGGACCAGCCTGTCGTACCCCTGCACCCAGGCCCCCGGCAGGATCGTGTAGCGTGTTTCGACAAAAGCCATCCCCGATTTGGCGGTCAGTCCGTAAATCTCGTAGAAGAGATCGAGCTGTTTGTCGTCGCCAACCAGGCGCAGCGGATTTGGAATGTAGCGCGCGCCCAGGCGTGTCACGGCGGATGGGATGTCGGCGGATTCGGATCGGAGCGTCAGGTCCAGGTCGCTGATGATCGGCACGGGCGCCGGATCGTAGTCGCGGATATCGACCGGGCCGGTGAAAACGCCATGCTGCTTTCGGTCCTTGTCCTCCACGTAGCCCGTGACCGTATACCGTCCCGGGTTCAATTCCCAGATCTGGTTGAGCAGCAGGGCATCCACTCCGCCGTCAAACATCGACACGACATCCTCGCGCGTGGCCCGATGCTTCACCTGCCGGACGATGGCCCGCGTCGTATCCCGAACGATGATCTCCATGAAAACGGCGTCGAGCCAGCGGCCATCGCCGAGAGGGCGCCATAGGGGAATGCCGAGGTAGGCGTTGACGCGATCGCGTCCCGGCTGGCCGATGACCCCCACTGTGGTCAGCGACAGGTATCGAAGCGGCCCCGGAGGAGCTTCATGGAAGACCACCGGCGAGGCCCTGCGGAGCACGTCGAGCGCCCTGACCGTGCTGTCGTCCGCGCGAAAATCACCGTTCAGGTTCCGGTCCTCGAAGCGCAGCCTCATGGCCAGGCCCCGGAACTGGTACTTCCATGTCCAGGCCGATGGGGAGAGGCTGATATGGGGCGTCTGGCGCGCTCCGGAACCGGTTATCACGATTTCTCCCGGATCGAATTCATACGTCTGGGGCGCGCCATACCCGATGAACGACTTGCCAGGTTCGGTGTCCCAGCCCCGGAGCCCCCTTTCGGGTTTTCCGAACAGAAAGTCCGCCATGGCCAGCCGCTTCCAGATTTCCAGATGGTTTTCATTCAGATCGGTCAGCGGCGTCGGATCGTGGTGCCTCCAGTAAACGCGATCGTAGGTGGCCCGACTGGAGTCGGCGCGAGTCTCAAGGGCCTTGAGCGCCGCCACGGGCGCCGTCCAGCGGGAGGACAGAAATGCTTCGCGAACGTCCGCCGGGGCCATGGAAAGGGCGCGCTCAAATTCGGCTGCCGCGAGATCATGCTGCCCGATATCCATACAGTGGACGGCCACAAGCAGACGCGCCGCGAGATCGCTCGAATCACGCTCGATGATCTGTCGCGCCTGCGCCATCCCCTGCCGGGTCATGCCTGGCGAGTCCCCCTCTGGCAGCCCGGCGGCCATGCCGAGGGCCAGCGAACTGTAGAAGAGCGCCTCGCGATCGTGAGGCGAAAGGACGAGCGCCGGACGGAGCGAGTCCAGCATCCGGCGGGTCAGTGTGAGGTCGTAGTGGTAGAGGAGATCCTGCAACCAGAGCCGGGCGATTCCGACCCGCGCCTCGACGTCCTCTGGATCGAGCTCCACCAGCCGTTCCAGGGATTGGCGTGCCTGTGAGGGCTGCTGACACGCTTCATAGATGGCGGAGCGATCACGGTGGTAGCGGATCTCGCGATCGTAGACGTGGCGAATATTTTCCAGCATCTGGAGTGCCAGGGTGCGATCCTCGATGGTCCCCATGGCGGCGAGCGAGAGAGCCAGCTCGTACTTGAGCGAATCGTTCCCGGCGTCATGGCGCAGGGCCCTGCGCGCTTCCTTGAGGCGGGCGGACGCGGCGGGATCACCAACGCGCTTTGCCGCGCGGGCCGGGGGATTCGGGACGAGGCCACTCATGACCAACAGGACGACCAGAATCGGCGCCAGCACCAGAGTTCGATGCGACAAACTCATTTGATACCGCATGGGGCATTGGAGCATGTTTTGCGGGAAGTTGGCTACCGGGTCCTCTGATCAAGCATCCGCCTCCGGCGATCGGCCAGGAAGCTGGATCCAACATCCCGGCTGGACAACTTGACCACGATTCGGTCTATCCTTTCCGCCACACCGCTGTCCGGAGGAATGTTTCATGGTTCACCTTTCGATCCGCCTCTTTCGATGTCGTCAGTTCCAGACCGCTCTGCTGCTGGTTGGCGGCATCCTGCTTTCACCACTCGCCCCAACCGCCCGCGCCCAGGATTTCCGCGTCCTGGAGGACACGACGACCGTGGTGCCAGACGCCAATATCGTCCTTGGCGCCACGCCGCCGCAACTCCTGGTGCCGCGCGTCCTCCTGGCCGGCGACAGCTGGGCCCAGTACATGTGGGATGACGGGTCGCACAATGACAATTTCGACCGCTTCGGCTTCGAGGATCGGCGGGCGGTAAGCCTGTCGCTTGGCAGCGATCCGGGGCCGGGGCACGTTGGCCCGGAGTACTCGGTGTCAGGCAGTGAGGCCCGGCAGTGGGCCGATACGGTCAATTATCCCTGGATCGCGAACATGGTGGCGGCACTCCAGGCCAACCCGACGATCGAGCTCGTCGTCCTCTCCATCGGCGGCAACGACGTCCTGGCCGGAAAGCCGGGAGGCGGCTGGTACAAGCAGATGGACCTGGACGTCCCGGGGTCGGAAGCGGCCTTCTTCGACCGGTTGGAAGATGACACCTTCGCCGTCATCAATGCGGCACTGGCTGTCCGACCATCGATTCGAGTGCTGATCTCCAGCTATGAATACCCGAACTTCAATGTCGGATTCTGGTGCTTCCTCTACGCCTGCCCAAAGCGCCGCGATCTCTCCCGCGATCCGAACAGCGCGCTGATCAGCGACATCGAACTCAACGACATGATGAAGCGGACCGAAGAGCGCCGGATTGGCTGGGTGTCGTCAAACCCGCGGCTGCTGTTCGACCACAGCATCGGGCTGATGCACTGGTACCACGGCGATGGGCAGACGGGGCCGCGCCTGCTTCCCTATCCAGGACAGACACCTCCGAATTTTGCCCCCTTTCCGGGAGGCAACCCGCTGCGGCCCACCCTGCGCGCTGATTTCCGGAGGCCGAATGGTGTCGATGCCGATCCGATTCATCTCAACGTCGCCGGTTACCAGGACAAGATCGCCAACCAGGCGACGAGCCTGTTCGTGCCCTGGTTTCGAGGCGGGATACTGGAAACAGTGGTGGCCACCGGCGGTAACCTGGATGGTTGGACCGATGGGGTAACCCTGGGAACGAGCGGCATCCGCGCCGGGGACACCGGCACGCTCCCTCTCTGCGGAATTCTATCGTTCGACACCAGCGTCATCCCCGACGGGGCCAGCGTCACCGGTGCCTCGCTCTACCTGACCAGGGATTCGTTGACCGGCACCAATCCGTTCACGTCCGGAACCCTCGGAATGCCGACGATCGATGTCCGTCGGGGTACCTTCGGCGCGTCGGTAGTCGAGATTGGTGATGCCAGCGCTTCCGCGGATGCGGCCAATGCCGGGGTGGCGATCGGCTCGGTGAAGGGAAATGGCTATGCCCTGCGAATCGACATGGATGTCAGCGGATTGGCGGCGATCAATGATGTCGGCCTGACCCAGTTTCGCCTCTCCTTTCCGACGGTCTCGAGCGGCACGGCGGCGGATTACATCACGTTTCGCGATGGCGAATCGCCGCCACCTCCCGCCACGGAACCCTCCACGCTGGCCGAGTTCATGGGGACATCGGCACCGTTCCTCGACCTCTCCTATCTCGTGCCGTCCGGCGTCGAGGATCCGGAGATGGCCCCGCCGATCGTCCTGCGCGGCGCCTCTCCCAACCCGTTCAGGGCCGCCACCACGATCCGATTTCGCCTGGGCTTTGCCGGTCCGGCCCGGCTCGACGTCTTCGACGTGACCGGCCGCCGGGTCGTCACGTTGCTCGAGCAGGTCTTGCCGGCCGGTGAGCAGGGCGTGACCTGGGACGGGAGAAATGGAAGGGGAGAAGCCATCGGCGCCGGGCTGTACTGGGTGCGATTGACTTCGGGAGGCGTTACGCGCGGGCTTCGAGTGGCGCGAACGAGTCGCTAGTATCTATAACGGCCGCGGGAGTCCCCCACTAAGCAATCATCCCGCGGCCGCTCTTAACCACAGCCTGCCGGCGGTGGATTAACCATAAGATTTCCTGAAGGCCGGCCCGCCCAAGAGCCAAATAGCTAAGCTTCAATAGCCGCCTCCGTGGCTAAATCGGCACGGGCCAGCACTTCGGAAATCGAACACGCACTTCAGCGGAATCCCGCTGCAAATCGTTCCTTTGTGATGGCACCGATTTCATGCCGGCCTCCGCATCTCATCTCGTCGGGCCGGCGGCTCGAATCACCATCGTTACTGGACGGACTTACTAACAAGGCTCGTGCCAAAGCCTTTCGTCATCTCCGGCAGCCGCTTAAATGATTGGTATCCAACACATTGAAGATGTCCCACGCGAGCGTGGGCTTGATGTCCGGGGAAAAATTCGGGGCGGGGTCCCGCGTCAATACTTCCGGGGTATGACGACATTACCGGACCGTCACCGGCAAGCACCTGGTCCCGGTTACCTGATAGATTGCCGCGCATGACCGGTTCCCGCCTCCAGTTGATTCGCGATCTCGATGCCGGCTACTGCCTCGACCTGGTCCTCGTGTCGGCGGTGACGGCCGTGCTCAGCATTCGATTTGGACTCAGGCTGACCGGCTTTCCGCAGGTGTCTCTCGGCGAGATCCACATCGCGCACATGCTCTGGGGAGGCCTGCTCATGCTGGCCGCGATCGTGGTCCTCCTGTCTTACATTGGTCGGGGTGGGGATGAGGTGGCGGCTGTCATCGGCGGTCTCGGATTCGGCACGTTCATCGACGAGGTCGGCAAGTTCGTCACCCGTGACAACGACTACTTTTACCGACCGTCGGTGGCCATCATCTATGTGACGTTCATCATCGCCTGGATGGCCGTGCGTTCGATCCACCGGGAGCGGACCGCCTCAAAGGCGGAATATCTCGCCAACGCGATCATGATGCTGCGCAAGATGGCCACCAGCCCCCTGACAACCGAGGAGCGACTGAAAGCGCTCGATTACCTGAAGAAGAGCGACCCATCGCATCCGGCGGTTGTCCCGCTCCTGCGCTTCGTGGACAGCCTCCCCGAGGCACGCGGCGTGATGCCCGGCATCCTGGCGCGCACGCGTGTCCGACTGGCCGACGGTTACCGCCGACTGGCCGGCCGGCCCCTCTTTGCAACCGCCATGACGGTATTCTTCGTCGGGCAGCTGGTTCTCAAACTATTGCAGGCGGCCCTGTTCGTCGGGGTTGATCGGCTCTCACCGGAAGTGGTCGCCCAGATCCCGTTCCTGCAGCCGGAATTGCTGGACGACCGTACGCGGGCCGAATGGGGCCAGCTCGGCTCATCGCTCCTTTCCGGTATTTTTGTGGTGCTTGGCGCCCTGGCCATTCGAAAAGACCGTCTCGGCGCCTTCCGGATGTTCCAGCGTTCGATCCTCGTCTCGATCTTCCTGACGCAGGTCTTCATGTTCTACCAGCGCCAGTGGGGAGCCCTGGCCGCCCTCGCCTTCAACCTCCTCGTCTTCCTGGCCCTGCGCTTCATGATCGAACGGGAGCGCGCCGCCCGGGAGAATTCCCCCTGAATCACCGCAATGACCGTCAAATGTCATGGACTGGTGGAGGACGACGAGTAAGATACCGGTAGATCGGAATCGCGCCATGAAACAATCTCCCCACGATTGGACCATCCTGCTCGCCGGCGGAAGCGGCACCCGGCTCTGCGGCTGGGCCGGACCGGATGATGGTGCCCACATCCCAAAGCCGTACCGTCGCCTTGTCCATGAGGAGGCACTCATCGATCAGGCCGTGGCCCGCGCCCGTCATCTGGGGCCGGCTTGCCGGCTCGTGCTCGTGGTTTCTGCCGAGCATGAATCCTGGTGGCGACCACGTCGGCCTCAGATTCCCGGGGTAACCTGGCTCGTGCAGCGAGACAACCGGGGGACCGGCGGCGCCATTCTTTCGGCCCTGAGCTTTCTCCTCATCAAGGATCCCGAAGCGGCGTTCACGCTCATGCCCGTTGATCAGGCAATCGACGACGAGGAGAACTTCCTGGCCGGCATCCGGCAGGGGCGCGAGGCCCTGACGCGCCACCCGGAACGAACCATCCTCCTGGGATCCGGGGACGACGGGGTAGACGACGGTTATGGCTGGATCGTGCCCGGCGAGACGTTGGAACCGGGGCTCCGAGGTGTCACACGATTCGTCGGCCGGGCCGAACCGGAGGAAGCCGGAATTCTCAGGCGATCGGGAGCGCTGGTCGACACGTTTCTCCTCGTCGGGGCCGCCCGGACCTTGATGGCCCAATTTCGTCGCGCCAGCCCGGAGCTGATCGAACGTTACCTGTCCACCCTGCTGGACGTCGGCCCCGCGCCGGACTCCCTGATGCGACGGCAGGCCGCGCTCCCCATCCTTGATTTCGGGAGATGGTTCCTCGAACCGGCGGCGGCTCGCGGCGAACTGGCGGTGGCGACACTTCCGCCATGCGGGTGGGCCGATATTGGCACCCCCGAGCGGGTCGAGGCATGGCTCGACCGGCATCAATCGGTCAGAGCCGGCGTCGAAGCTCTCGAAGTGCCCGGGCGCGGTGGCTCAGGCTGGCCTTCTCGTCGACACTGAGTTCGGCCATGGTCCGGCCAACTTCCGTCACAACGAAAATCGGGTCATAGCCAAACCCCCCCACGCCTCGTGGCTCCCGGCTGATGCTCCCCTCGACGATTCCCTCGACATACTCGGGTTCGATTGTTCCGGGTAATGCCAGCGCCAGAACACAGCGGAATCGCGCCGTCCGGCGGGCGTCAGGTACCCCGTCCAGGGCCTTCAGGAGCTTTTGGATGTTCCCGGCCGGATTCGCGTCGGGACCGGCGTAGCGAGCGCTGTGCACGCCCGGTGCGCCGTCCAGTGCATCGACCTCGAGGCCCGTGTCGTCGGCCAGAGAAGGAAGACCCGTGACAGCCAGTGCGGCCATGGCCTTTTGCCGGGCATTCTCCCGGCAGGTGGCCCCGGTCTCCGGGACGTCCACCGACTCCGGCCACTCGGAAACCGCCGACAGCAGGAGCGGCGGATCGAAGCCGGTCAGCCCCCCGGCCAGTTCAATAAGCTTGCCGGGATTGCGCGTGGCGACGACGAGGCGCGGAAACCTGGGGGAATTCACGAATCCGCGACGGCCGGCAGGCCGAGAGCCTTTCGTTGCTTCACAAGCAGACGGCGGATTCCCGCGCGGCCCAGCCGGAGGAGCGCCGACAGTTCCTTGTCCGTGAAGGGCGTCGATTCGGCCGTCCCCTGCACCTCGACGAACAGGCCCGAGCCGGTCATGACGATGTTCATGTCGACGCCGGCCGCCGAGTCCTCCTCATAGTCGAGGTCAAGGCAGGGCGTGCCTGACACAAGGCCGACCGAAACCGCCGCCACCAGATCGCGCATGGGATGGTACGGTATCGTCCCCTGCTCGACGAGATGGGTGAACGCCTGATGCAGGGCAACGCTGGCACCGTTGATGGCCGCGGTCCGCGTGCCGCCATCGGCCTCGAAGACATCGCAATCCAGCGTGATGGAGCGCTCACCGAACGACGAAAGATCCGTAACTGCGCGGAGCGAGCGCCCGATCAAGCGCTGGATTTCAAGTGTTCGCCCACCCTGCTTTCCGAGTGACGCCTCGCGGGTGATGCGGGTGTTCGACGAGCGCGGCAGCATGCCGTACTCCGCCGTCACCCACCCCTTGCCGGTGCCGCGCATCCAACCCGGAATGCGTTCCTCGATGGTGGCGGCGCAAAGAACCACGGTGCCCCCCATCTCGATACGCGCCGAACCCTCGGCGTGTCGAAACAGGCCGGTCGTCAGCTTGAGCGACCGAAGCTGATCCGGCCGGCGATCGTCGTGTCGCGTCATGTCGATTCCCCCTGGGATTCGGTCGGTCGCCTGGCGTACCAGGGGACATCGCTTTGTGAAACCAGAGTCACGGGACCGAGTGGTCGGCCCAGGAAGCGGTCCCCGTTGATCTCGAAGCGACTCGGCACATCGCTGACGAAGAATTTCATCGTGCCCTGCCCTTTGCCCGCGGGCAACCCCGCGGCGATCTCCCGCGCTGTTTCGGCGCCGGTGTCGATGAGGTTGACATCCGGGCCGGCCACCTCGGCGAGTATCGAACTCAGGAGCGGGTAGTGGGTGCAGCCAAGAATCAACGTATCAACGCCCCGGGCCAGGACCGGCTCCAGGTACTCCCTGGCCACCCGTCGCGTGACATCGTGATCAGTCCACCCTTCCTCGACCAGCGGGACGAACAGCGGACAGGCCTGACTCACCAGTTCGAGGTCGGGCTGCCGTTCACGGAGGCGCCGCTCGTAGCCGCCGGAACGAATCGTGGCGGCCGTCCCGAGGATGCCGATCCGGCCGTTGCGCGTCGTGGCCAGCGCGGTGGTTACCGCGGCGTCGATGACACCGACCACCGGCCGGTCGATGGCCTGAATCAGCGACGGGAGGGCGATGGAACTGGCCGTATTGCAGGCCACGACGATCCGGTCGGGATCGAACCCCAGCAGGAACCGGAGGCACTCGAGCGACTGCCTGATGATGGTGGCATCCGATTTGGAGCCATACGGAAGCCGGGCGGTGTCGCCGAAGTAGACGATCGAGGTGGCAGGCACCCGCAAAAGGAGCGCCTTGACCAGCGTCAGCCCCCCGATGCCGGAATCAAAAACCGCGATGAGCCCCCGATCGTTCGCCACGATTACTGCCAGTCCACAAGGTCCAGCGGTTGGCTGGTGTCAATGCGGCCACCGAGCGAGGGTTTGGTCCGTCCCTCCACCAGAATCACCAGCGACTTCAGGGAGCGGAAATTGACGCTGAGCGTGCGGGCAAACGAGCGCAACAGGAGGATTTCCTGCGACAGTCCCGCGCCCGCCATGCCGCTGGACAGTTCGGCCGAAAAGTCGGCGTAGACGACGCCGTCTCGATCGATGAAGACGTGGCGGACCCGCGTCCCATCGGGCACGATGCGGGCCAGCCGTCCCTCGGGACCACGGGCCAGCGCCTCGAGCGCCGCGGCCACCAGCGTCGACGTTTCGGCGCCGACGATCAGGTCGCGTCGTTCCGTGGCGAGATCGGCCCTCTCGGGATCGGCGAAGTACAGGGTGACGGCCTGCATGCCGATGCCGATTCCCTCATCGACCACCTGGCCGGTACCGGTGCCGCCCCTCTCCCCGCGGAAAAGATTCCTGCCGAGGAATGCGATGATCAGGAACACGAAAACAATACCGGCCGATCTGAGAATACGTCCCGCGCGGGTCAACGGATCTCTCGCCGATAGTGGTCAATGGCTCGAATGATCGCATTGATGACGGCGTCCTGCTCGCCCTTCGCCCGGCGTTCGCCGCCGGGCGCCGTCAGCGTGGCCACCTCCAGGTAGACCGCCGGCATGGTGGCGGCGGACAGAACTGGCAACGGCCACTCCTCGACACCGCGCGACGGGACACTCAGCGCCTGCGAGAGCTCGGTCACGAGGCGGTCCGCCAGTTGGTACGCGCGCGGCACCGCCTCGCGCTGCCCCTCGTTCCAGGCCGTGAAACCGAGATTGGCAAGTCGCCCCGGAACGCTCGTCCTTGGCCCTGGGCGGTTTCGGCTCACGACGGCGCGTGGGCCGACAACCGATGGCGACGGGTGGGCGTCGTAGTGGAGGCTGATGAAGAGCATGGCCCCCACATTGTTGGCCACGGCCGCCCGCTGTTCGTCGCTGAGCGCTCGATCGGCATCGCGTGTCAGGTGTACCGTGACACCCAGCTCCTCGCTCAGCCGACGTGCCAGGTTCATGGCCAGCTCGAGCATGGCTTCCGATTCCACCACCCCCTTGGCACGAACCCCGCGCTCATTGCCGCCACCCGCGGGGTCGAGGACGATCGTGTCCGTGCCCGTTGCCGGCATGAATCCCCCCTCCATCGTGGGAAGATCCGGGAGCGGCGATGCGAACGGGGTGACCCGGCCACTCGCCAGATCAATGGAGTCCACCGAGAGGGTCACGGAAAGCCGCCCGGGCCGCTCCAATCGCTGCAGCCGGTAACCAACCACGTTGGCTGCCACCGCGAACGTGACCTCCACCCCCTCGGGGATGAGCGTGGTGCGGATATCCCGGTAGAGTCCATTTCCGGAGGGGAGTCGAAACGAATCCCCGGGGCCCGCGATCCCCATGAAGCGCAGGACAACCCGATCCCGATCAGCGGCGGCCAGCCGCCATTCCCAGGTACCGCGCACTTGAATGTCGAGGCGCCCCGGTGATGCGGATGACAACGCAATCGCCTCCAGATTGCCGGCGGGTTCCCCGACCTCGAGGAGATGCTCGCCCGCATTCCAGCGAATCGGCAGATCAAACCAGGGAGAGGCGCCGTCCAGGCCGTTCAGGCCGAAGGGGGCTTGATCCGCGTCGAGGAGGATTTCAACCGGAATCCAGATGGCATCTCCCAACTGGTGAACAGGCGCCGGCAGGTGCAGCGGCGAGGTCGCGTCAAGGATCGCCACGTCGGAATCGGCGACCAGCGTCATCTGGTGGGCGCCGCTTTTCAGTATCAGCCGCTTCAAGTCGCTGCGCCAGTAGCGTGGGGCCCCGATGATGGCCGAAAGGTCGCGGGCCGAGAACCAGACCTGGCGGCCCGACTCGAGGATGGCCACCTCTTCCGTGGGCCGGCCGTCACCGTAAACAATTCGCGCCCGTCCCGGTGTCGGTACTTCCTCGGCACGCCCGGACGGAACCGGAACGATGGCCAGCAGCGACATCGCCAAGACCGGCAGGAACCGAAGTATCCGGACGGAGGCCACCCTCACCGCTGACGCTCCTTCAGTGTTCGCTCCACGTCCCGTTTCATCTCCCTCTCGGCCATGTCACGCCGCTTGTCGAACACCTTCTTGCCCCGGCCGAGGGCAATCTCGACCTTGGCCCAGCCACCACGAAAATAGACCTGGAGCGGGATGAGCGTCAGCCCCTTTTCGACGGTCCGGCCGATTAGCTTGCTCAACTCTCGCTTGTGCAGCAGGAGCTTTCGGGGCCGGGTCGGCAGATGGTTCCAGCGATTCCCCTGCTCATAGGGATTGATATGAAGATTATGCAGGGTCATTTCCGTGCCGTGCAGATCGGCGTAGGCATCGGCCATCGTGGCATGCCCGGCCCGGAGACTCTTGACCTCGGTGCCGGTCAGGACAAGGCCGGCCTCCCACGTATCGAGGATATGGTAGAGGTGCCGCGCCTTGCGATTTGTGCAGACAATCTTGATCTCGACCGGCCTGCCCTCGCCGGGAGGCGTTTCCGCCTTGCTCATGGTGTGGTTCCCGCCGGCCGTTGATCAGGCGTCCGGTTCGCGGCGGGGGCCGGAACGGAGTCGGTTCAGGATATCGGGCCCGTGCTCTTTCCAGACATGGATGGCGGTCGGAAGGACGGAGAGAACGATCACGGCCAGGATGATGAGCGTGAAATACTTGTCCAGCACCTCGGGTGGGATGAGGTGACCCAGCCCCCAGCCGGCCAGCGTGAGACCAACCGCCCAGATGAGCCCTCCCAGGATGTTGAAAAGCATGAATCGTCGGTAGTTCATCTGCACGGCGCCGGCCACGATCGGTGCAAACGTCCGGATGAACGGCATGAATCGAGCCAGGATGATCGTCTTGCCGCCGTGCCGGTCGTAAAACGCCTTTGCCGCGAGCAGATTTTTGGGACGGAAGAACAGCGATTTCTCACGCCGGAAGAGGGGCGGACCGGCCTTCCGTCCGAACCAGTAGCCGACGTTGTCACCCAGGACAGCCGCCACGAAAAGGACCGGCAGGAGAATTCGGATGTCGAGCAACCCCTTGTAGGCAAAGAGCCCAGCGGTCAACAGAAGGCTGTCACCGGGGAGAAAGAAACCGAAGAAGAGGCCGGATTCGGCGAAGACAACCGCAAACAGTCCCAGATAGACCAGGGGGCCCAGTGCTGTCATGAACCATTCGATGAGATGTTTGGGATCGAGGAGATGCATCCCGGCAGTATATCGCAAGTGAGGTGACCACCCGAAACCTGTTGGCGCCGTGGGGCTTGTCGGAGGCAGCCTGCAATGATTGACTTTCCGCCGGGCGCTGGCTATCGTGGCGCGTCCCAATCGGGCGCGGAAGTGGCGGAATTGGTAGACGCGCTAGGTTCAGGGCCTAGTGTCGGCAACGATGTGGGGGTTCGAGTCCCCCCTTCCGCACCACACCAAAATTCCTGAGAAGTTGACGGGCCTGGCGCCGATGAGGCGCCAGGCCCGTTCTTCTTGTCCGACCGATTACGAGGCGTCAAACCGGACCGGTGTACGGGAGCTACTCGCGGGAACTAACCAGTTGCTTGACCCGGCTCCAGGTCATCGGTTCAACCGGTGTGGCGCAGATGAGGAAGCCGCCCGGTGTTGGATAGCAACCGCTCCCGCGCGGCTCGGCCGCTCCCGCCCAGGGGTTGTGTCCATCCAGGAGAATCCAGTTCGGACCGCCGTCGGGGCCCCGACCGCTCGAACGGTCGTCGTCGGCTTCATGATCCGCGTAGGCGTAACAGTCGATCAGGCTGACCGTGCTGCCGATCACGCGAAACAGGACGATCTCGCTCCCGGAGTTGCCCAGCCGGAGTCCGAACGCCGGGTAACCATTGGCCGTCTCCCATTCGTAGGACTGCCGACCGTAGACGACGCGCACCGCGCCGGGTGCCAGTACACCTGTGAACTCGTAGCGCCAGACGGAATCGGGCCCGGCCAATCGATAGCCGGTCAGGTCGAGCGCCGCGAGGCCGGTGTTGATGACCTCCACCCACTCGTCGTCGCGGCTGGAGACGGCGGCATCACCGTTCCAGTCACGGGCCGGATCGGCCAGGACCTCGTTGAGCAGGAGTTGCGCCGACGCGGTCGGAACCGCCAGCGGCAGCGCGGCCGCCAGCGCAAGGCCGGCGGCAATAGGGATGAATCGAGCGAACATGGTCGCTCCCTTCCGGACGGGAGGTGTTGGATCCGGACGGGACCAGGACCGACATCATCCCTCGAAGAGCCACCGACTCCGCAAGGGGGTAAATTGGGGTCGGCGCCAACAAATCCGGTGGATTCCCGTGGGCCGAATTCAGCGGGTGATGCGGGTTCCGGCGCGCCCGTCGAGCGCCTCGGCCAGATCGTCCGGCGCGCAGAGAATCGCCTCGCGTCCCCCGGAATCGAGAAACTCGCAGACAGCCTCGATCTTGGGGGCCATGGAACCGGGGCCAAATTGCCCCTCGGCCAGGTAGAGACGCGCCTCGGCCAGCGTCATCGCATCAAGGGGGCGCTCGTCGTTGGTACCGAAGGCCAGCCGGACCCGGTCGATGGCGGTCACGATGACCAGGCTTGGAATGCGCAGGTCGCGGGCCAGCACCGCCGACGAGCGGTCCTTGTCGATAACCGCCTCCACCCCTTCGAGCGTGCCGTCGTCCCGGCGAACGACCGGCACGCCACCGCCGCCAAGCGCGATGACGATGAAGCCGGCATCACGCAAAGTCCGGATGGCCTGCTCCTCGACGATCTCAACTGGTAACGGCGATGGAACGACCCGCCGCCAGCCGCGGCCAGCGTCCTCGCGCATCTCCCACCCACGGATCGATCGAAGATGTCCGGCTTCCTCGACCTCGACGAACGGCCCGATCGGTTTGTCCGGCGCGTCGAAAGCCGGATCACGTCCGTCGACACGCACCTGATTGATCAGGGTGACAACCGGTCGATGCCGGCCGGCCAGGAAAAGCTCGTTCTCGAGCGTCTGCTGGATCATGTAGCCGAGCCCGCCCTGGCTGTCGGCCACACACACATCCAGCGGCATCGGCGCGATCTGTTCGGCGGCCTCCAGATTTCGAATGAGGATATTGCCGACCACCGTCCCGTTCCCGTGCGTGATGACGAGGCGGACGCCCGGCAGGGCCAGCCGGGCCACAACCCGCATCGTGCGACGGGTGATGGCAATCTGTTCGTCGATGGTGCCGGTTCCGTGCGCGGGCAGGAGCGCGTTGCCGCCGAGCGCGATCAGCAGATCCTGCCGGCCTGAGGGAACGGGAAGCCCGGTGTCGATCGGGGCTACCCCTGGAGCTTCCGACACAGGACGTCGAGCCGCTGCAGCGCTTTTTCGATGTTCTCGATCGAGTTGGCGTAGGACAGTCGCAGGTAGCCCTGTCCGTGCTGACCGAAGGCCGTGCCCGAGAGAACGGCAACGCCGGCCTCATCAAGGCAGCGCGCGGCCATCTCCTCGCTCTTCATGCCGATCTTCGTGATGTTCGGGAAGACATAGAAGGCGCCGTGCGGCATGACGCACGAGACGCCCGGAATGGCGTTCAGGCCAGCCACGATCCGATCGCGGCGACGGTGGAACTCGGCCTTCATGGCATCGACCTCGTGCCGCGGACCAGTCAACGCGGCAACTCCGGCCCGTTGCACGAAAGAAGTGACGCACGAGTTGCAGTTGGTGGCCAGGCGGGCCACGTGGGCGGCCAGATCCTTCGGCATCACGCCATAGCCAAGGCGCCAGCCGGTCATGGCATAGGTCTTGGAAAAGCCGTCCAGCAGGATTGACTGTTCGGGCATCCCCGGCTGGCCGTACAACGACGTGTGCTCACCGTCGTAGACCAGCTCGGAGTAGATCTCGTCCGAGAGCACCCAGATGGACCGCCCCTTTACCAGTTCCACGATGCCGGCAATGTCGTCCTTCGTGAGCACGCCGCCGGTCGGGTTCTGCGGCGAATTGACGATGATCATCCTCGTTCGTTCATTGATCCGCTCTTTCAGATCCTTCAGGTCGAAGCGAAAATCCTTCGATTCCTGCATCGGCAACGCCACCGGCTTCGCGCCCAGGTACTTGATGACCGATTCGTAGATCGGAAAGCCCGGGTTCGGATAGATGACCTCATCGCCGGGATTCAAGGTGGCCATCATCCCGTAGAACATGATCGGCTTGGCCCCGGGCACGACGACCACCTGGGCCGCTTCAGTCGGCACGCCCCGCGTTCTGACCACCTGGGCCGCAATGGCCTCGCGCAGTTCCGGAAGGCCGGCCGATGGCCCGTAGTGCGTATAACCCTGGTCGAGCGCCCGATGCGCCTCTTCGATGATGTGCTTCGGCGTATCGAAATCAGGCTCGCCGATCTCGAGATGGACGATGTCCTTCCCCTCTGCCTCAAGTGCCCGGGCGCGGGCCAGCACCTCGAACGCCGTCTCGGTGCCCAGGCGGCTCATGGCCTCGGCAATCGGCATGGATGTCGAAAGGGTCGGATTCATGGGGGACTCCATGGGGTAATGACCAGTCGTCGGCCGATGATGGCAACAGCACGGGCCGGTTCCTATCCCCGTTGGCGTGGTCGCATCCCGGCGACAGCGCGTCGGATCGTTTCTGATCCGTGGTCGGGATGGCCGGCCCGTGTCGTCATGGTGCGCCTTTTTGGATCACGATGCAAGAAGTGCGGTGATACAATGGACGGTGGCCCAACTCGCACCGGTGCCAGTTCATCCTGAGGCGAGAGCTCGTGCCCGCCTACTTGCGCCCCTTCCGCAACGCCCCCTCCAGCGCATCAGCCACATTCTGCGGCGTCAGCCCGGCCATGATCAGCAGGTCTTCCGGCGGGCCGCTTTCGAGGTAGCGGTCGTTGATGGCCACGATTTTCATCGGGACGCGGTGGTCGCTTTCGATCAGGACTTCGGCCACGGCGGAGCCGAGGCCGCCGTAGCGGCTGTGTTCCTCGGCGGTGACGATGGCGCCGGTGTCGCGGGCGGCGGCCAGGACCGCTTCGTGGTCCAGCGGTTTGATCGTGTGCATGTTGAGGACACGGGGACGGATGCCGCGGCCCCGGAGGATCTCGGCGGCTTCGAGCGCCTGGGCCACCATGAGGCCGCACGCGATGATCGTGCCGTCGGGGCCGTCTTCCATGAGGATGGCCTTGCCGGGTTCGAACGGCGTGTCCTTCGTGGTGATCACCGGTACCTTTTCGCGGCCCATGCGGAAGAAGACGGGCCCCTCGTGTCGGGCCGACCACTTGGTCGTCTTGTAGGTCTCGTGATAATCGCAGGGGACGATGACCGTGAAGTTGACGATCGGGCGGATGACGCCGACGTCTTCCATTGACTGGTGCGTCGGGCCGTCCTTTCCCACCGAGATGCCGCCGTGGGCCGCGCCGATCTTGACGTTGGCCGCGGAGTAGGCGACACCGTTCCGCACCTGGTCCCAGGCACGGCCGGAGAGAAAGATCGAGTAGCTCGACAGGAAGGGGATGAAACCCATGTGCGAGAGGCCGACCGCCGTGCCGACCATGTCCTGCTCGGAGATCCCCATCTCGAAAAATCGGTGGGGATACTTCTCGCCGAAGAATCGTGTCAACGTCGACTGCGCGAGGTCCGCATCGAGTACGACAACCCGCGGGTCCTCCTCACCCAGCTCGACCAGCGCATCGGCGTAGGCCTGGCGGGTCAGCTGCAGCTCCCACTTCTTCCCCATCACCTTCGTCGCGTCAACGACGCCCATGTCTGCTCCCGGACCGGATGGTTGTCAATGATGTGCACCTGCGCCGGCCCAGATCGGGCCTGGCTTGGGGGGCTGAGTCGGCCAGTCCTCGTAAGTGGCCACCAGTTCGTCCTTCGTGCCGGAAAAACCGAGGGCCTTCATGGCGATCGCGAGCTCGTCATCGTTGAGGGGCTTGCCGTGCCACTTGAAATTGTCCTCGTACGGCGGCACGCCCTTCATCATCAGCGTGCGGAAGAGAATCACTGTCGGTTTTCCCCGGGTGGCTCTCGCCTCATCATAGGCCGCGGCGATCTTTCCGTAGTCGTGGCCATCCGTTTCGATGACATGGAAATTGAAGGCGCGAAACTTGTCGCCAAGCGGTTCGATCCCCATCACGTCCTCCACCCGGCCGTCGATCTGGGCATTGTTGAAATCGACCAGGAGGCAGAGATTATCGAGCTTGTAGTGGGCTGCGGTCATGACCGCCTCCCAGATGTTCCCTTCCTGTAACTCGCCATCGCCGCAATTGCAGTAGATGCGGACATCGTGCTGACCCTTGAGCCGCGCCCCGAGCGCCATGCCGTTGGCCTGCGAGAGCCCCTGACCGAGACTGCCGGTGGAGGCCTCGAGGCCGGGCACGTAGATCATGTTGGGATGCCCCTGGAGCGGCGACCCCGACATGCGAAACCGAAGCAGCCACTTCGGCGGAAAGTAGCCGCGCCGGCAGAGGACCGCGTAGTTGTAGGCGGAGCAGTGGCCGTTCGACAGGACAAAACGATCGCGTGGTTCCCTGCGCGCTGCTTTTGGATCGATGTCCATGACGTTGGCGAAGAGCCAGGTGGCATAGTCGGCCATCCCCAGTGGTCCCCCGGGGTGTCCGGAATTGGTCAGGTTCGTCATAAGGCATACATCAAGTCGGATCTGTTGCGCCATGCGGAAGACGGCGTCGGGCGCGAGATTGAGCGTTGGCATAGGCAGTGAAACCTATCATCCCGATGCCGGTGCGTCAATCCATCCATTCGTAGAACGATGGCTGCAATGTGTTGCCATGCAACATCTTGCGGTTAGCGCTTCAAGTGCTGTCGCGCCCGCTTCGATGGCGGGTCACCAGTCCGAACCGCCAGCGGCCAGTCGAAGCGCCACGCCCGCGCTCCGCTCCACCGCCGCGAGCACGGAAACCTCCTCGGACACGAAGAGCGCCGCTTCGATCCGCCCCCGGGCGATGCCGGCGGCCAGGTGCCAGCGTCGTCCGCGCCCATGGACCGTGACCGAGCCGTTCTGTCCCGCCGCCCGCTCCTCGAACACCAGTGCCGACCCGGATGGTGGCATGTCGAATCGCGCGATTCCGCCTCCCGCCCAGGTGCCGGCCGGACCGCGCCAACGGCCGCGAATCACCAGGAGATCGCGGGCGCTCCGAATTCGATGGTCGTCGCCGGCCGCACCGCGTTCCAGGTCGAGCCGACCGCTCCAGTCGAATCGCAGGCGCGTCCGTTTCCCCTCCCAGGCTGCCTTGAGTCGGCCGGTGTATCGCCGCTCCGGTGGATCGGCCAGCGGGGATGGCCCGGGCGCGCCGCGCGTCTCCAGTCCGACATCGAAGGCCATGGCCAGCCCTGGTGTCCGCGTTACTTCGATCCCCAGTTCCGCCGCGCCGATCGGCCGGTCCCACGCCCGCCGGCTCGCCGCCGGATCGAGCCGGCCGGTCAATCGCCCGAGCGCGGCCGTGTGGCGCGTGAGCCGTGCGCGCAGCGAGAGGCTCGTCACCTCACGATTCTCATTTCGGCCGGTTGACAGCAGCGCCGCCGAAACGGGATCACGCTCACTGTCGAATCCAAGCGGCGCCACGAAGCTGCGGTGGCCGCCCACATGACGAAACTCGGCACGGAGTCGCCGACCGTCGCGAACATCCAGGGTCAGCGCCCGGCGAATGGCGCCATCGGCATCGCGGGCCAGTTCGAGGCGGGCGACGCCCGCACCAAAGGGCGCCGAGAGATGAAGCGACGACCAGGGTCGCTGCTGCCAGATGGCGACCTGCACAGCGACGCCGACCGCCGAGTCACCACGGGCACCCACGCGGAACCTGGCCCAGTGCCAATGCGGTGGCGGAAGTATCGAATCACCGAGTGATGCTGCGGCCAGCGCCGCCCGGTACTTAAACGTACCGATCGTGAGGCGTCCGCCCAGATCGACCACCGCACCCCGAAGGAATCGGCTCCCCGGTGTCGGGGCGGTCCGCTCGAGATCGTCCGGTTTCCCGATGGTCCAGGGAGAGTTGGTCGGATGTCGCCCGATAGGCGGCTCCCCTGAAAAGGAACCGCGCAGGCCGAGTAGTAGCCCTAATCCCTCGAGGGGAGCCATGTCGCCGACGTGAATCGCCAGGCCAGGTCGAGGTCGAATTCTCAGGCTCATCGACGGCTCGACCTGTGGCTGGAGGCCGTTGGACATGGTCCGGCGTACCCGCCCCGCGGCGGCCACCCAGCCCGATCGCAGGAGGAGAGTGGCATCATCCCGGATGCGTGTCGGCGTCTTCGTCCGTGCCAGTGAGGCCCGCACCTCGTTGCCGGCGGCCGCGGCGCCCAGGAACAACCAGGGGCGCACGGCAAGCAATCGGCCCGCCGGAAGATCGGACTCGGCCGACGCCAGTTCGGACCAGGCGCGGATCGGTCCATGCGTCGCCCGAAATTGAACAAGGCCCTGGGCCAGGTCGGCGGTCATCCCCGGGATGGTCATTAGTTCGTCGAGCGTAGTGCGATTGATGTTGATCGGTTCCACGAGCGCCGCGTCCATTGCCATGCCGGACTCCGCCTCATCGATGGCGCCTGCCGGGGATGCGGATATCGCCTCGATGATGAGAAGTGAGAATGCGGCGAGTGGCAGAATCATCCTCGTGGTGCGGACGGCCCGTGGAACCCGATGGTTCCGGCCGCGACTGTCACGAATCATGGTCGACCGCCGGGCGTCGTCCCATACCCTTGCCGGTCGTGATGCCGATCGCCGTCCACGAGCCGAGGCGCGGATGCGTACGACGACCGATGTCCAGACGGATCGGACCGGTGCCGGCCGAGAGACCCACGCCGATCTGCCCATCGGCCGGCCGGAATCCGCCCCGGACAGCGAACTGCCGCGTGATGGCCCACTCAAGCCCAGCCTGGTGCCGCCAGCTCTGTCCGGGCGCCCCCGCATCGAGGGCCAGGGCGAGTCGCCACCCCCGCGGCAGGTCGAGGGCCGCGCCAAGCTCAACGCGATCCGGGGCCAAACCGGCCAGCCCACCGCCACGGGCCAGCCATCGGGCCGCCAGCGCCAGGGAGGGGCCGACGCGCCCGCCGATCGCGATACCGAGGATCCAGCCGGAGGAACCGGTGGCGTCCGCTCTGCTTTCGGCATCCGACGTCTGATCGCCGGCACGCCAGCCACCGGCTCCCAGCGTCAACCCCCATCCCCAGCGGGAGCCGCCCCGGGCCGGGCGCGTGACATCGAGCTGAAATTCATTCTCGTGATAACCGGCCAGGCCGCGATCGGACAGGCGGGCGGCGAGCCGCAAGTTCCCCTTGCCGAACCAGGCCGCCGCGCCGGGCGATTTCAATTCCGGAATGGACTCCACCCGGGAGATCACAGCCGTGCCCCCGAACCCGGTCGGCCCGCCCACGACGCACGAGCCGTCCACCGGCAGGCGTCCGTCATCGGACCAGGCCGGCTGTGGCCCTCCCAGGCCAAGGGCCAGGGGATCCGCGGCCGGGGCTTCCATCGCCGAACGCGCGGCGGGCGGCATGCTCATGCCGATCAACAACATCACGCCGCACCATGAAGCCGGGAGCGATATCGACGATCGGGTTGCCTGGAACCGCCCACTCACCGCACACCACCCATCACGACCGGGCGCCGCCAGCGCCTCGGTGTCACTTCGTCATCAAAACGCCCTTCGAGCAGCACAACATAAAGCCCCGGCGGGCACCGACGACCCGCATCGTCGGCGCCATCCCAGACAACCCGTCCCACCGTGGACGCCTCGTCCAATGGCCGGAGGAGCCGCACCGACCGGCCATCGAGATCGAATATCTCCAGAGTCAGGAGTGCCGGACGATCAAGATGCCAGGAGATGCGAGCGCCGCTCGAACCAGGCACGATCGGTCCGATGGGTACGATCAACTCACCCTTGTCGATTTCCTCCGGCCGGGGCGAAAGGGAGTTTCGACCCAGCGGCGTGGCGCCGAGCGGGTCATCGCACGGGGACCAGTTGGCGGCCAGCAGGCTTCCGCCCACCGGATCAATGCGCTCGAGGGAACGCCCCGCCCCGCCGAGCCAACGCGCCTGATAAATCAGGGAATCCAGCACCGTGCCATTGGCGGATCGCAGGACGACGGCGTCCGCCCATCCGGCCTCGCCATCGGCATCGTTCAAGGTTGGCCAGGTGCCAATCGGCTTTACGACACGCGAGGAATCGAGTCCGGCAAAGGCGGAATGAACGCGCTCGACGTTGGATGCGAAGACGAGAAATTCGCCCGGGGCGAGATCGTCGATCGTGTCGGGAATTTGAGCCGGGCGTCGCCGCGCATCCTCGATCGACAGGCCGGCCACGGGTGCCGACGCATCCCCCGCATTCTGAATCTCGATCCATTCAGATCCGCCGGTCAGGGGTTTGACGAACAGTTCGCTGATGACGAGTCGCGCGATGAGGAAGACGAGCAGGGTCGCGATCTGGAGCATGTCCTTCTCCCTGGCAGGCCGGATGGTTGACCCGGCTGCCGAACGGACGGGACCGTTTCGGGAACGTAGGACGATGATTGCGCGGGACGGGAATCAGGATGGAGCGCCACGCACAGGGGGCGCCCCGGAGACGTTCTTGCTAGACCATTCCGCGACGACGTCGGAGAAACCATTCGGACGAGAGCAGGCCCACGAAGGCGACGAAAAACCAGGGGCTGTCCCAGATGTCGAGGGTCACCACTTCCTTATTGGCGCTGCCGGCGATCTGCAATTCATCGGGGAGGCGTTTGGCTTCGGCCGGTCGGTAGAACCGACCACCCGATTCAGCAGACAGTCGTGCCAGGAAGGCCGGATCGGCCGCCGGGCGGCGGAACTCAACGCCCATCGATTCAACGGCGAAACTGCCGCTCGCCTCGCCAAGCGACGTCCCTTCCCGTCGGGCCAGGGCGCGGTAGCGATAGCGACCGGGCGGAAGGCTCGGCGACTCCGCTGCATAAAAGCCGCCACCGCTGCCGGCCAGGGCCACCGTGCGCGGCAGGCCGGCTTCCGGTGACATCGGGCTGTTCTCCACGCTCGGGGCGGGTGCCGCCAACGAGTCGTCCCGCGTGATCGTTACGCTGATCTCCGCGCCGTCCAGCGGCTGGTACTCACCATCCGACAGGCGGGCCGTGAAGTCCACCGACGCGCCTCGCTCGAACACGGCGCGGCCGGGCTCGACCGACAATCGACTGGCCAGGTCGGGCGATGTCAGCCAGCGCGCCGCACCAATCCAGAGGCGCTCGTGAAAATCACGACGTTCCTCCGCGCCGGGTGGGCGAAAGGCCCAGCGCCAGAAGCCGTGGGCCGACACCACCAGCACCTTGCCGGCACCGGAACGACCGACCACCAACACGGGATAATCGCCGGGGCCCGACACCAGCACCTCGGCACTCCCTTTCAGCGCTGGTTCGCTCCCGGCTGAAGCCAGTGGCGGCAGGTCGGACCAGAGTGCCGCGTTGTCAGTTTCACCTTCAACCACCTGCGTTGCCGGATGACGACGCCCGGCATTGGTTAGCAGGACCTGAATCGCCGAACTGCCGTTGACCTGCGGGGACGCCGGATCGACCGGCAGAATTCCGGCAAGCGGTGTACCTGCCAACCGCTTGATTCCGGTTCCGCCGGCGCCACCGAAAACGAGAAGACCCCCGCCCCGACGGGTCCAGTTTGCCAGAGCCTCCCAGCTCGCCACCGGCAGATCGCGGGCGTCGAGCCCGCTCAATACGACCAGCACATAGGGTCCGAGTTCAGCGGCGCCCGGCGAAAACGATGTCGGCTGGCTGGGGCGTCCCAGCGATCGCCAGCCGGTGCCAAGCCGCACCATCGTCCGGACCGACAGGCTCGAGTCGGCAGCCAGGGACCGATTCAGAAAGGCCAGATCCCAATCGGCGGTCCCGGCGATGACGAGGACCTTGTTCTTCTCCTCTCGCACATCGAGGGCGAACATGCGGCGGTTATTGATCCCGGTGAACTCATCCGGACGCGGGGTAACGCGGACCTCGTAGAAGTGCTGTCCCACGCTGGCCGGACGAAACTTGAGCCGCACCTGCTGTTCGGCACCGTCGGCCGCCCAGACGATCGACTGCTTCGTCACCATGTCCTCACGGCCTGGACGTGTCACGTCCACGACTTCGAGGTCGACCCCGCCGCCCGCGAGTCCCTGGTTGTGCACCGTCACCGCCAGCGGCACATCATCGCCCAGGAACGCGGTTCGGTTGACCTGAATGCGCGCCACCGACGCGTCCAGGCGGATCGAATCGCTGCCGACACCAATGGTGTAAACCGGCAGCGCCAGCCGGCGGGCCACGGCCACGGGATCGATCCCCTGGTTAGCCACGCCGTCCGAGACAATGACCACCGCACCGGCCCGGGCCCGGCCGATCTCGGCCACGGCCGATTCCATGGCCGAGCCGATGGCGGTAGCATCACCGGCCGGCGTCAGCGCGGGAGGGGGCGGATTCAGCTTGAGGCCATCGGGCAACGGACGCGCCACGCGATCGAATCCCCAGGCTCGAACGCCGTGTCGGTCGGCAAGTGCCGGAAGAATATCGGCGAGGGCCGTGCGGGCCTGCTCGGCGCGCGTCGGCCCCGCGTGGTCGGCACCGGCCGGGAGGGTCTGGCTTTCGGAGGTGTCGAAGAGGACCGCCACGAGGCGTCGCCCCTTGTCGGCGGCTCCCAGGGTAATGACGGGGCGGCAGATCAGAACCAGGAGGATGATAAAGGCTGCGGCCCGGATCACCTGCAGCAGGGCGCGCATGGGGCCGGACATCGGCGCGGGGTTCTTGCGGTAGACCCAGATGGAGAGGGCGACCAGGAGCATTCCGACAAGTAGCCAGGGCCACAGGTGTCCGCCCGGCGGTTGAAACGAAAATCCCCTGAAATCGCTGATGGCCGGCACTCCCTACAAAGTTCGAGCCGGCCCTTCCGGTTCCCGGAAAGATCGGCGTCGAATCAAGGCTGTCGTACGGAAAGGATTCGAGGTTGGCGGGTTCGAAAAAGCTAGCATGCACCCGGGGGGGTGTCAACGAATGGGTGTTGGTATCAGGGACCTGGTATTGGTCTCAAGGCCCTGTTGATGCGGACCGTCGAAAGTTGTACCAGCCGATCAACAACACCTGCGGAATCGTGATCGCCTCCACGAACCCGATGGCCGTCACGAGCAATCCCTCGATTCGAACGAAGACGACCGCGGGAAGGGCGACGCGCCCGCCAACCAGCGCGGCCACCAGCAGTGTCATCACAACACCGGTCGTCTTGCCAAGCACGGTCGGTCGTATCTGGACCGGACCACGAAAGAGATAGAGGAACGTCGCCCCACCGAATAGCAGTCCGTATCGGGTCATGATCAGGACCAGGACCCAGGCCGGAATGAGTTTTACTGCGAAGAGTGCAATGAACAGCGCCGCATTGAACAGAACATCGACGACCGGATCAAAGATGCGACCGAAGTCGGTGGCGTCGCCGCGGCGACGGGCCAGCCAGCCGTCGAGGACATCGGTCAATCCACCGGCCAGATAAGTGAGGAGCGCCAGCCTCAGATGGCCATACGACACAAACGCCAGCATCGCCGGAATCACGACGAGGCGCGACAGGGTCAAAATGTTGGCGGGATTGAAGCGATCGACCGGACGGCCGTCCGGCCTCACGAGGAGGCGAACATGCGCCGCGGTGACGGCCAGGCCGAACAAGAGGACGAGCCCGCACTGTGTGAAGACCTGGAAGGCCAGTCCGCGCTCCGCGGCGAAGGCCAGGACCAGCGCGGCAGCCAGGAGGAAAAGAAATCCCACGACGCCCACCAGTGCGATCGAGCGGACCATCAACGGGCGCTCGAATGCCGATTCGCGTGCCAGCTTCAGGCACCGTCGCACATACCGCGCCCAGGCGCGTGGCCGAAATCCCGACTGGCGAAGGTCAACCAGGTACTCCTCGACGAACATGGTCCTCCCATCCTGTCACCTGACCCCGGGCTTGACCACCTCACGGAAGATCGTCCAGAGGATCTTGGTCCCGGCACCCACGGTGCCCCGGATCGTGCCGGTCACCTTGGAGCGTCCGATCCGCTTGCGATAGGAAACCGGTACTTCGACCGCAATCAGGCCGATTTGGGCGGCTTTGACCTGCATTTCAACGGTCCACCCGTAGTTGGTATCGGCCATGCCAAGTCGCAACAGCGAAGGAAACGCGATGGCCCGAAAGGGTCCCAGATCGGTATATGAAACACCCCAGAAGAGCCGGATGAGGCGGGTGGCCAACCAGTTGCCGAAGCGGGCCTGAGGCAGGAGTGCGCCGGGTTCGGATGATCCCAGGACCCGGGAGCCGATGACCATGTCGGCCCGGCCCGCCACGATCGGCTCGATGACCCTTGTCAGTTCGCCGGGGTGATCGGAGTAGTCGCCGTCGATGAAAACGAGAATATCCGGACGCCGTTCGGGTGCACAAAGCCAGGCGATGCCGGTCAGGCAGGCCTGCCCGTAGCCCCGCCTCGATTCGCCGAGGACCATGGCACCACCCTTACGCGCCACCTCGGCGGTGTTGTCGGTGGAACCGTTGTCCACGACGACAACCCGCGCCACCGGCGGCCGTGGCAGATCGGCCAGCACGCGGCCGATCGACGCGGCTTCATTGAGCGCGGGAATGACCACGGCCACCCGTGGGGCCGGCGTCACGCCGTGCTTTGCGCGGTCAAGCCCGCTTCGGACAGTGCCGCACGCGCCGCGGCCAACCGCGCGATGGGCACCCGGTACGGGCTGCACGAGACATACTCAAAGCCGAGCTGGTGACAAAAGGCCACGGCGGATGGTTCGCCGCCATGCTCCCCGCAGATGCCAAGCTTCAAATCCGGCCGGGCCGCGCGCCCCCTTTCGGTGGCCAGGCGCATCAGGTCACCGACGCCGATCTCGTCCAGCACCACGAAGGGATCCTCCGGCAGGATCTTGCCGTCGAGGTACACGTGCAGGAACTTGCCGATGTCATCGCGTGAGTATCCGAATGTCATCTGCGTCAGGTCGTTGGTCCCGAAGCTGAAGAACTGGGCCTCCATCGCCACCTGACCGGCAGTCAGCGCGGCGCGCGGCACCTCGATCATCGTACCGACCAGGTACTCGATCGTGACGCCGGTTTCGGCCATCACTCTTTCGGCCTCCGCGATCACCAGCGCCTTCTGATGGGTCAGCTCGGTCACCGCACCGACAAGCGGGATCATGATTTCGGGAAGGACCGTTACGCCCTCTTTCTTGACGAGGACGGCGGCCTCGAAAATGGCGCGGGTCTGCATCCGTGTGATCTCGGGATAGGTGATGCCGAGCCGGCAACCACGATGACCAAGCATCGGATTGAACTCGTGCAGTGCTTCGACGCGATGCAGCAGCGTTTCCGCCTCGGCCAGCCGGGCGTTCCTCTCCCCCTTCGCCTTCATGACGGCCACCTCCACCAGCAAGTCCTCGCGCTTTGGCAGGAACTCATGGAGCGGTGGGTCGAGCAGGCGGATCGTCACCGGGTAACCGTCCATGGCGCGGAAGACCCCGGCAAAGTCCTCCCGCTGAAACGGGAGCAGGGCGGCCAGCGAACCGAGATAGCCCCGGCTGGGTCCGGCGAATTCCGACTCCAGTTCCGCGAGCTCATCGGCCAGGCGGGTGGACTCGAGGCCGGAGGCCCGTTCGGCGGCCTTTCGCACTTCGAGAATCCGATGCTCGATCCGCTTGAATTCGTTGGCCGAAAGGATCATCTCCTGAACGGGGCGTATCCGTTCCTCGCCGAAAAACATGTGCTCGGTCCGGCAGAGACCGATTCCCTCGGCACCGAACTCGCGGGCCTTCAGGGCATCGCGCGGGACATCGGCGTTCGAGCGAACCTTGAGCGTCCGGAACTCGTCCGCCCAGCGCATGAACTCGTCGAATTCGCCGGACATCGTCGGCTCGATCAGCGGCACCTGCCCCGGGTAGACATGGCCCGAGGAACCGTCGATGGTGATCCACTCTCCCTCGGTGATCGTCGTGGTCCCGGCGGTGAATTGAGTGGCGCCGTCCTTCACCCTGATGTCGGAACACCCGACGATGCACGGCTTGCCCATGCCGCGGGTCACGACGGCGGCATGACTGGTATTGCCGCCGGTGGCCGTCAGGATCCCCCGGGCCAGGTCCATCCCGTGGATGTCGTCGGGATTCGTCTCCTGTCGGACCAGGATAACCGCCTTTTTCTCGCCTCCCAGCCGAAAGGCCTCGTCGGCACTGAACACGACCATTCCGGTCGTGGCGCCGGGACTGGCCGGCAACCCCCTGGCGATGGGCTGGATGGCAGCGGTAGGGTCAATCCGCCAGTGCAATAGATGATCCAGGTCGCCGGGCGGCACCCGAAACATCGCCTCCTTCTTGTCGATCAACCCTTCCTTCACCATGTCGACGGCGATCTTGACCGCGGCCACGCCATTTCGCTTGCCGGTGCGCGTCTGGAGCATGAACAGATGCCCGGCCTCGATGGTGAATTCGAAATCCTGAACATCACGGTAGAGTTTCTCGAGCCGATCGGTGATTTCGCGCAATTGCGCATACACGCCGGGCATCTCATCCTTGAGCATCGCGATCGGCTGTGGTGTCCGGATGCCGGCCACCACATCCTCACCCTGGGCATTGGTCAGGTACTCGCCGTAGAACTCCGCCGCGCCGTTGGCCGGATTTCGTGTGAAACCGACGCCGGTGCCGGAATCGCTCCCCATGTTTCCGAAGACCATGGCCTGCACATTGACGGCCGTCCCCAGGTCATCCGGGATGCGGTTCTGCTTCCGGTAATAGATGGCGCGGGGGTTCTGCCACGATCGGAAGACGGCATCGCGCGACATGTCGAGCTGCTTACGTGGATCCTGCGGAAAGTCTTCGCCACGCTCGTCCCGCACGACTTTTTTATATGTCGCCACAAGCTCCTGCAGATCCTTGACGGTCAGGTCCGTGTCCAGTTGGATGCCGCGCGCCTCTTTCAGCGCCTCGATCCGTTTCTCAAAGCGCGACTTCTCGATCTCCATGACGACACTGCCGAACATCTGCAGGAAACGCCGGTAGGAATCCCACGCAAAGCGCGGATTGTCGGTCCGGGTGGCGAGGCCCTCGACCGACTGGTCGGTCAGACCGAGGTTCAGGATGGTATCCATCATCCCGGGCATGGAAAACTTGGCGCCGGAACGGACCGATACGAGGAGCGGATCGCTCGGATCGCCCAGCTTCTTGCCCATGACCTTTTCCAGCCGGACCAGATTGGTTTCCTGTTCGGCAGCAAAGCCGTCGGGCGCGCGGCCGCCCGTGGTGAAGGCAGTGCAAACCGTGGTCGCGATGGTGAAACCCGGGGGCACGGGCACCCCGGCGTTGGTCATCTCGGCCAGGTTCGCCCCCTTGCCGCCCAGCAGGTCCTTCATGCCGGCCTGGCCGTCGGCCTTCCCCTCACCAAAAAAATAGATCTGCTGGCTCACACGACGCCTCCATCCCCTTTGTCAAAGGTCGGCCGGGTGTCGCACCTCGCCGGCAACGGCGGCCGCCGCCACCGCGAGGGGGCTTGCCCGATAGACATCGGGGCCGCGCCCCGCATCGGTCATGGCACTGCTGTAGGGCACGGTGGAGAGAATGACCTCTCCCTCGCCAAACAGGGCGCCGCCACCGGCCATGCCGGGAGAGGAGCCGGATACAGCAATCATCGCACTCGCGTTGATGAAAATTTTGTACAACCCTGTCGTCACGGCCTCGCGGGCCACTTCGAGCGTGGCGGGCGCAAGCGTCAGGCGCACTTCCGCGTGGATGTCCCGGGCCCGCTTCACCACGCCCGCGGCCACCATCAGGTCGGCTTGTCGGCCGGCCGCGCATGACCCGATGAATGCCGAGTGGATCTTCATGCCGGAGAGGGAACGCAGCGGCCGGAGCGGCCCGCCCGGACCGGGGCCCTGGATCATCAACTGGGCACCGGCCAGTGGCAATGCGCGCAGAGCCGGGCCCCGTGACGCCAGGGGGCCGGCTTCGGGAAGGACAATCCCACCTTCCTTGCGGACCGAGAAAAATTTCTGTGTCACGGCATCGGCCTTGATGAATCCGCCGCGCAAGGCCTCGGCGCCGACCTCCACCAGCGTGATTCGTCCGTCCATCGACAACGCCTCGACGGCGCGCCCCGAAAACTCCACGAACGAATCGGCGGAGACTTCCTCGAGCGCGCCGGCCGCCAGCAATCCCATGTCAAAGGCCGACAGTTCGCCCGGTGCGCCACTGAACTCCATGTGGACCAGGTTCGGCATCCGAAGGGGCAGGCGGCCGGTGGCCAGCGCCGGCGCCAGAACTCCCGGTTCGGCACCGAAAACCAGCGCCCCGGCCGCTCCCATCAAATGCAGGCAGCGACCACACCCCCCAACAACCAACCCCGGCGTGACGACGCCCAGCTCGAGCAGTACCTGGGCACCGATCCCGAGATTCAGATCGTGAACATGACGCAGCCGGTGCCGTGACACAAACTCGCGACACACGGCCCGGCTCCGCGGGACGCGAGATTCGACCCTGGGAGCCGGGAAGTCGAACGTCAGCGCCACCTTCGTGGCGTCCCAAACAGGTCGGCCAAACTCCAGCGCCAGTCGGGCCGTCTCGGGGCCGGCGGCGCCGCCGAGCACGGCCATGTCGAGCGGCAATTCAACCAACTCCCCGACCTCGGGCAGTCGGCCAAAGGCTTTCGCCATGACGTCGACCAGCCCCGGGCCCCTTGCGTGGCTCTTCATCTCAGTAGTTGTCGATCTGAGCCCGCTGCAGGCGCCCGCTGTAATCGATGTACACCGATTTCCACTCCGTGAAAATGTCGAGCACCGTGTGGCTGGCCTCGCGATGCCCATTGCCGGTTTCCTTGACGCCACCGAAGGGCAGGTGCACCTCGGCCCCGATCGTCGGGCCGTTGATGTAAGTGATGCCGGCCTCGATATCGCGAATGGCGCGCATGGCCCGGTTGACGTCGCGCGTGTAGATCGACGACGACAGGCCGTACACGGTGTCATTCAATACCGCGATCGCCTCCTCGAACGAGTCCACCGTCAGGATCGAAAGCACCGGCCCGAAGATCTCCTCCTGGGCGATCCGCATTCCGGGCGTCACGTCGCCGAATATCGTCGGCTGATGGAACCAGCCGTTGGCATGCGGCCCTTCAGTCAACGACGCGCCACCCAGCAGCAGCTTCGCCCCCTCTTTCCTGCCGATCTCCACGTAATCGTGAACGGTCTGCCGCTGCTTTTCGGAAACGGTCGGACCCATCTGGACACCGGCGTCGAGCCCGTTGCCGATCGCGATCTGACCGGCGGCCGCCACGAGCCGTCGCGTGAACTCCGCTGCGATCGGCCGGTGCAGGATCAGACGACTGGTGGCCGTGCAGCGCTGTCCGGTCGTGCCGAACGCGCCCCAGAGGGCCCCCTCGATCGCCAGATCGATGTCGGCATCGTCCATGACCACCTGCGCGTTTTTCCCGCCAAGTTCGAGTGAAAGGCGCTTCAGGCTCTGGCCGGTGGCCTGTGCCAGGAGCTTGCCGACCGCCGACGATCCGGTGAAGGAGACCACGCCAACATCCCGGTGTTCCGCCAAGGGCTGGCCACAGCTCGAACCGCCGCCGGTAACGAGATTGACGACGCCCGGGGGCATCCCGGCCTCCTCGAGCACCCTGAAGAGGTGATACGACGAGAGCGGCGTCTCGGTGGCCGGCTTCAGGACGATCGTATTGCCGGCCACGAGCGCCGGGAACGCCTTCCAGGAGGGAATGGCCATCGGAAAATTCCAGGGCGTGATGAGGGCCGCCACGCCAATCGGGCAGCGAATCGACAGGGCCATCTTGTCCGGGAGTTCGGAGGGCGTCGTGTCGCCATACAGGCGTCGCCCCTCACCGGCCGCGAAGTAGGCGCAATCAATTGCCTCCTGCACATCCCCGCGCGTCTCGGCGATCACCTTCCCCATCTCGCGGGTCATGTCGCGCGCCAGCTCTTCCTTCCGCGCACGTAGGATCTCACCGGCCCGAACGATGATCTCGGCCCGCTTTGGCGCCGGCACCAACCGCCAGCTCCGAAACGCCTCCTTCGCCGCCCCCACGGCCGCATCGACGTCTTCAGGCCCCGACTTCGGAAAGAGTCCGATCAACTCTTCCCAGTTGGCCGGATTCCGGTTTTCGAAGAACTCCCCGCTCTTCGCCGGCACCCACTTCCCGCCAACCAGGTTGAGAAACTTCTCCGCCATGCCACCGCTCCATTTCAAACAATTCATCCAGAGGCCAGCAATCAGCGGAAAATCCTTCGCCGATAAGGTCAGCGAAGGATTCTATCAGATGAGATTGTGGTCGTCTGCCAGCCCCGGATGGCCCCTAACGCCCGTGCGGCGTTCGCGTATCGAGGAAGTGCTGCTGCTCGCTCCGCATCCAATCCACCGTCAACCGCGCTGCCTTGAAGGTGCCGGTCCCCTGCTCCACCGACCCCTGTTCGAGCAAGAAGAGCGGAAAGCCGAAGACCGTCACGGGGCCCTGGTTGGGCACGGGATTCGGGTCGCTGTAGCGGAAGGCGTTGGGTTTTCGGTCGGCGCCCGAGGTGGTGACGCCGGTGCGGTGCCGGTAAAGCGAGTCGAGACCGCCGGTACGATCGTGGATTGAGGAAGTCATGATATCGCACGCGTTGAGGTTGGCGAGATTAGGGAATCGCGCCCGGTCAATTTCCAAGATTGGGAATCCGTCCCCCGCCGCTTCGGTTGTCGGCTCGGCCCACACGAATCCATCCCTGGCCAGGTTCGTCCGAATATTCTTGATGGCGGCGGCGCTGATCACCATGAAGTCGTGGAGGAAATCACCCGGAGCGAAGTTGAGGCCGTCATTCATCTCGCCAAAGCCATAATTGATGTTGGCGAGGCAGGCGGCGCCAATTGGGACGTCAAAGGGACCAAACGCGGTCTGGCCGGCCACCCAGAGCGCCCCGCCACCGGCCACGTAGGCCTGGAGGATGCGCCCCGACGGGCAGGCATTGGCTCCCACAAGGCCCGGGTTGCTCGAGAGGCCTGTGCCAAGGACATCCCAGTAAATCATTCGATAGGCACTGATCTCGGAGAGGCGAAGGCCAATCGGATCCGCCTCCCGGTCGTCCGGTCCGAACATGTCGAATTGGCTGAAGCGGGCCGGATCAGTCACCGGAAGGCCCGCTGCAGCCAGCATCTCACGGTTTCGCTGATCCTGTTCCGCGTCACGGAAACCCTGGGTCACATATCGGCGCGTGTCGTCGACATACAGGATTTCCCGGTCGAACGCGAAGCGGATGGCCCGAACGATGATCACCCCGGTCGTGATGCCACCGCCGGTATCGCGACACTTGACCACGATGGTGTGGATCCCGGCGCTCTCAAAGCAGAAAGGACCCGCCCGGCGATCCGCCGTCCAGCCGCGATACCCCGCGTCATGGACGTCCGGATCGACGTTGGTCCCCCAGTTGTAGGCCTGGACCAGTCCGCCGAAGTCGCTGGCATCACCGGTCAGTTCGAGCCATACGCAGGCGCCGACCGGCAACTCCACTTCGCCGACCGGGCCGGGGAAAACAATGGTACCCACCTCGGGAGACCTTACCATCAGCTCTGGCGTGCCCCGGTTATTGGCCGAGGAGTCAAGAATCAGCGCGTTGCCCCCCTTCACAAACCTGGTTTCGATGCCGCCCGCCTCATCCACGGCTCGTACCGCGAAAATGTACGGATGGCCAACCTGCAGCGTCAGGCGCAGGCAGGTCGTGTCGGCGCTCATTCGAATCCAGGGCTCGTCCGCCGCCTGGACATCGACAGCGTGCTGAATCTCCCGCCCCGTGGAAATCCAATCGAAGGGCATCTGCTTCAGTTTCCATTCGTACCAGGCCGGCTCGCGCCGGGGATTCGGATTGTCCGGGTCGAGACTTGTCCAGCAGAGGTTGATTGTCCGGCCGACCAGGAGCGGATCGGCGCTCATCGCAATCGGCGGGGACACAATCGTCGTGCGGGGCGTGAAGTTGACCGCCGTGAACTCGACATAGTCGGCCCGGGAGACCAGACCCTCATTGTCCACGGCTCGCAGATAGAACGTGTGGTCGCCGCGAAATCGGGCTATCGGATCCCCCAGGAGTGAGTCCTGTTCCGGCGTTCGGAAAAGGAAACTGGCCCGAAGGACCGTCGTGTCCCGCCAGCCGATGCCGGTGTCCGCGGCATCATGAAGCCCGCCCAGGAAGTCTTCGGGAATGTCGATGGCGTACTGATAGTGATCGATGATCCCGTCCGGGTCCCAGCCGGACCAGAGGATCTCGGCCGTGTAGCCAACCGAGTCACGAACGCCCGTTCCCCGCGGCACCTGAACAATGCCGCCCGTGATGGCGACTCCAGGTGGCTGGTTAGGCTTGAGGATGCCCGTCTTCTGGCCACAACTCGCCAGGAGCAGGAGGAGCGGTCCGGCTGGGGCGATACGGGACCAGGACGCAGGAAGGCAATGGGGACGCTGTGACTGGCGGAACATGGTGACCTCCATGTCCGCTGAAGGGGGGCGATGGAGGCCGGAGTGATCCGGCCGGAGCGCCCGTGGTCAAGGGGGTGGCGGTTGCCCGCCGATCCGGGCTAGCGAATGATGACGAAGTGTCCGTTGCGGCGCTGACCGCCGTCACTGGTTTCCGCCACGAACATGTAGACGCCCGGCACGACGTCACGGCCGTCGGCGTTCTTGAGATCCCAGTCGATCGAGCCGTTGGAATCATCGTTCTCGAGGGTTTGAATCAGGTCACCGGAGATGGTGAATATCTTGACCCGGGCCGGGCTCGGCAGGTTGATGAACTGGATGCGCTCCTCGCCTCGAAATGACAGGCGGTTCGCCTCGTCGGAAGGATCAAACGGATTCGGGACGACACGGACGCCTCCCAGCATCGGCGAAGCGGTAACGGCGCGTCCAGACGGCCTGATCGAATCCAGCCGAAGGCCGGTCCCGCGGTCCTGAATCACACGTTCCCTGACCCGTGCCACGCCGCCGACCGTGTCGACCGCTGATTCGAACCAGCTGATCGCATACCAGTACTGGAAGCCGTTGAATGGCGCCACCGCCCGCCCGGTGAGCGGATCGCAGGCGTCCAGATCAAGACCGGGCGTTCCACCGCAGCCTCGGACCGGGATGGAATCCGGGTCGGAGAAGACCCGTTGAGTCCCGACAAAGCTCCAGGTGGAATCAAGGATCGCGTAAGTCCGAAGAAGGATCAGTTTGGTCGTGTCGTCCGAAGAGCCACGCCAAATCTGGTAGCCACCGAATTTGAACTCCTGGCAGCACTCGCCGCAGAGGGTCTTGCAGCGGCGGCGATCCCGGGCGACAAACGTGTCGCCAGCCACGGGATTCCAGCGCAGTACAATCCGGCGATCATTGGGTTCGGGCGTCAGAAACTGGAGTCCCTGCGCTCGAAGCTCACCGGCAGTGGCCAGCCCGCAGAGGATCAGAAAGCCCGTCAACAGCATGTGACGCGCTGAAGTCAATCCGCCTGTCCGCCCGTGCATCAGCGCGTTCCCTTCCCACCTGGTGCCCAACTGGACGGAAGCTCACGACTTGCCGGAGCTCCGCCCCGCAAGGCAAAGTAACGAACCTGCTCGCGCTTCAACCAGTCCAGCATGATCTTGGCCGTACTGAACGTTCCAGTTGAGTCGGCCACCGACCCCTGCTGCAGTTTGAAGAGTGGGAATCCGAACACCGCGATTGGCCCCTGGCTGGGCATGACGCCTGGATCGCGGTAACGAAAAGCGTTGGGCTTCCGATCCATCCCCGAGGTCGTGCGCGGAGCCCGGTGGATGTAGAGCGAGTCGAGCCCCCGGGTATCGTCGAAGGTCGGGGTGAACATTGCGTCCGTGAACGCGATTGTGGGGTTGTTCACGACCACCGTTCGATCAATCGCCAGGGTTCGAAGCCCAACCGAGGTTCCTTCCGGCGTTGGTTCGGCACGGAGCAATCCGTTGATTTCAGCCGATGTGCGGGCATTGAAGAACCCACCCCCGCAAATCTTCATGTAGTCACACAGATAATTCCCCTGGACGAATGCCAGGCCGTCGCCCCCGACGCCGAACTCATAGGCCGTGTTGGCCAGGCATGTCGTGCCCGGGGCCAACTTGAACCCGGCAAACACCGACTCGCCGGTCACCCAGAGGGCTCCGCCACCCGAACTGTATGCCTGCAGAATGCGTCCCGAATTGCAGGCGTTGGCCGCAACGAGACCCGGGTTGCGTGCGAATCCGCTCCCGAGGACATCCCAGTAAATTATCTTGTAGGGGCCGATATCCGAGAGTCGCAAAATCGTCGGATCACCCTGCTGATCCTCCGGGCCAAACGTATCGAATTGATCAAACTGATTCGGGTCGTCGACCGGGATTCCGGCCGCCCGCAGCATTTCCAGGTTGCGCGCATCATGATTCGCATCGCGAAAGCCCTGGCTGATTGGCCGTCGAAAATCATCGACGTAGAGCATCTCGCGGTCGAAAGCGAAGCGAATGACGCGAAGCAGGACGATTCCGGTCGTAACGCCACCGCCGGTGTCCCGGCACTTCAGGACAACCGTGTGAATTCCCTCCTGCTCGAAGCAGATATCGTCGGTGAATCGATTCAGGCTCCAGCCCCGGAACCCGGAGCCGGGGCCATCATTGTCGGGGTCGACGTCGACACCCCAGTTATAACCCTGTACCAGCCCCCCGTACTCCGCGGCGTTGCCGCTCATCTCAAACCGGACGCAGGCGCCGGCCGCCATTTCGAATTCAATGATGGGGCCGGGAAATTGAAACGTCCCCTGGGAGCGCTCACGAACCGTCAGGATGGGAGTCCCCGAGTTCGCATAGGCATCCAGCACGAGCATGTTCATGCCCTTGACGAACTTTGTTTCAATGCCGCCCGCTTCGTCCACGGCCCGAATGGCCAGAATGTACGGGAATCCGGTTTGCAGGCTCAGGCGAAGGCTTGTCGTATCCCGGCTGATCCGAATCCAGGGAACGTCGGCCGCGTCGACGTCAACCGAGTACTGGGCATCCCGACCGGTCGGTTGCCAGGTGTTCGGCATCTGTTTCAGCTTCCATTCGTAGTAGGCGGGTTCGCGCTTCGGATCCGGGTTGTCCGGATCGAGCCCCTCCCAGACGATATTGAACTGGCGACCCACGATGAGGACGTCGGAAGTCCCAGCCGCGGATGGCACCGTGATCGTGGTCTTGGGTGTGATGTTGGTGGCCGTGAAGGCGATATAATCGGCCGCGGAAACCCCACCCTCGTTATCGACCGCGCGCACGTAGAAGGTGTGATTACCCCGAAACCGTTCAATCGGCGTGCCGAGGAGCGAATCCTGCTCATCCGTCCGAAAGAGAAAGCTGGCACGGAATGCCGTCGTGTCAACCCAGGCGATACCGGTGTCAAGCGGATCATTGATCTTGTCCAGTAGATCGTCGGGGACGTCCACCGTGTACTGATAGTGGTCGATGATGCCGTCGGCATCCCAGCCGGTCCAGAGGATCTCAACCGAATAGTTGACCGAATCCCGTTCCATCTTCTCAGGAGGGATCGCAACGATGCCCCCCGTGATCAGGACGCTTGGACTCTGGTTTTCGAGCTGCCTGTCTTTTTCGTGTCCGCACGCTGTCAGGTTCACCGTGATAATCGTCACCAGGGCCAGAGCCAGGTAAAGGAGGCGAACCCGATGAGGAGACCGCTCAATGATGGTGGAAAAGGTCATGGCGCCTGCCTCACAATTCGAATCTGGCGCAGGATGCGCGTTACCCGGCCAGTATTCGGGTTGAAAAATGTCCGGTCGATGAGATGCACGGCCAGCGGGTATAAATCGGCGGACTCCGACACGACCAGTTGCTTGACAAACGGGGCCTGGGCCGGAGGGGTCATTTCGAAACTGGGTTCCAGGAACGAGGATTGGAAGAAAATGCGGTAACCACTGTCGGCCAGGGTGCCTGTCTCTTCACCAATCACGGTGCTCGGATCGAATGGGCTGGTATTGGGTGGCGGCATGTGGATATCGGATCCGAGGGCGGTCACCACAAGGATCGTGTCCCCGGCCGGAAAGTTGATGGAAATGGGTTGCTGGGAATTGAATGGCAACAGATCGACCGCCTCCGACTCGGGTGAGGTACTGGCCCGGGCCGTGAGCCGGATCAGATAGGGAGGGTAATTCACCTTGACCAGGACCGATTCCGGCTTCGAGTCGACGATTTGACTGACATCGATGGCACGAAGCTGGATCAGGTGATCCCCGGATACGAGGCCGTTGTACTGCTGTTGATTGCGGATCGGGAAGCCGTCACGAGGCTGTACATCTTCCCACGGCGGGAAGGCGAAGTTTCCGACTGAATTGTCTCTGATACCGCGGCGGGTCTGGTAGCGGGAGAGCCCCGTGCTCAGGCAGCTCGGCTGCAGGTCGCGCGGGTCGTCGAGACCGGTGAAGTAGACGATCACGCTCGATGGCCGATCCGGCAAGATGGTGCCGCTCGGGTAGGTCAAGCCGTTGAACTGGAACACCAGGTGACGCTCCGGGTCGGACATATCACCCTCGACGGGTGGATCGACCACGAGCGTTACGGGATCGAAATTGACAACCACCGATTGGGTGGAATCCTCCGCAGTTCGAAGGCCTCCATCATCGATGGCACGCACCTGAAGCAGCTGAACCCGCGAGGCGGTTGGGCTGAGCGTGATGCAATAGGACGTGTCGGCAAGAGTACCTCCCCGGTAACGCGGCTGCGATCCCAGCTTGTATTCAAAGCCGGTCACGAAGCCATCCGGATCGCAATCAGTACCCCGCCAGGACCAGCAGATATTGGCCCCGACACCCACCGTATCTGTCGGCACGGACTCGCTTGAGCTCACGAGAACTCGTTCACGCAGAACGCCGCACTTGTCGATCCAGGTGGCGCGACCTCGATTAAAGATAACCTCGGGGTAGCAGTCGTTGCGGGACTGAAAGAACGCGCGGGCCGGGGTCGGGTCGAACTTCCCCTCATTGTCGACTGCCCGAACGTACACGCGCTTGCCAATGATCTGCTGCTCGACCGGCGGGCTGGCTACGAGTGTGAAGAGGCTGTCGGTGGCCAGTGTGCGCGTATATCCCGTACCTTCATCGGTATCCTGGCCGGGAACGCGATTGGAGTCAGTCACCGCTACTTCGTAGTAGGCAATTTCCCCGTCCGGATCGGCACCACCCCAATAAAAATGCACACGATAATATGACAGCGTGCTCTCGGCGGGTGCCTTGGTGATGTAGGTTTCCGGGGGACGATTGCGGTCGATGTTATCGGGGGCTTCGCGGCGACAACTCGAGATGCCAATGACGGCCGCTGCGGCAGCAAGAAATACGAGGCCGCTCCTGGCGACTCGGGTCAACTCGGAACTCCTTTCGACGGTTCACTCGGGCCTCCACCGCCTGAGGTTGCCTCCCTAACTGAACAAAAGGTAGCAGAGCTTTTTCGGAGATGTCAAGGCGGGCTATCGGGTTCGGGTCGTGTCAGTTCGCGCGGGCGCCACAACTGGAAAAATGGCGTCGAATTCAGTGACGGCCGCGAGGCCCACTCCTGCAAACCCGGTTGCCACCAGGCTGAACTCTCCATTCGGCATGAATGACAATGACGTAGCGCCGATTCGCTGCCGCAGGAGTGGATCCGCCAGCCATCCCTGGGCAAGATGTATCCACCGTTCCATCGGCTCACCCGGCCGATCACGGCGGGCCCAGGCCAAAATTTCCAGCAACCCCCCCGTCTTTGAAGCATTCCAGACTCCCGGCGGCTCCCACCAGTAGCCGTGGATGGTGCTCTCAAGCAGTCCAGCCTCTCCCCAGAGATGGCGGCGCAACGCCTCGCCCACGGCCGCCGTCGTCAACGAGTCCTGCGAGACCCGGTGAATCCACACCAGCGCCTCGGCCAGATAAAAGGTATCTCCGAAGTCACGGGCACGCACCAGGCGAGGCTCGGGCGAGTTGTGGGGATGGAGGATCATCATGCCTGATTCAAGTGTCCGTTCGGCCAGCCAGCGTCCGGCTTTTTCGGCTGCCATCCGGTAGCGAGGTTCACCGGTTGCCAGCGCAAGGGCCGCCAGGCTAGTCCCCTGCGTCGCCGTCGCAACGCTGTACGGGTGTGCGAAGTCGATACCGTCGTACAACCGATTTGGGAATGACCCGTCCGCTCGCTGGTCCGGCAACGCCACGTCGTCGGCATAGTGCCGGGCCGCCGTCAGGTATCGGTCACGTCGCTCTGGATCGGCCATGGACGCGGCCACGGCAAGCGCGTTCGTCATTGATCCGATATCAGCGAGATTGCTGGAAGTTGCGTCCTGTAAAACTTTCTCCCCGCACTCAGCCCGGCCGAAATAACTCGATCGCCAGCGTCCGTCCGGGAGCTGGTCGGATACAAACCGATCAAGCACCCGAAACGCATCCTCCCGCCATTCAGGATGATCCAGGAGATGGCTGGCGGCCAGAAGCGTCCGAATCGGATAGGCATTCTGATACCAGATTCCGTTGGGCGAAAAGCCGCCCTCCACCGGTTCCTGCTCGACCAGAAACCGGCAAAAAACCTCCAGCAGGCGGCGGGAATCAGACTCCGGCCCCAGCGTGCCGAGGGAATCGGGATGAGGGACGAACGGGCGCACGTCCCGCGGTCCGGTCTGGGCCAGGGACAGCAGGCGCGCCCCGGGTGGTCCATAGACTGCCAGCGACGCCAGGGCGAAGAGACGGCAGCGCTGGGCCCGAATCCGGAACGGCAACCTCCGGTCCGGGGCGTCGATGGAAAAGCGAACCTGTCTTGGCCGGCCCGCCCTCGTTCGAACGCCGGAAGCGACGTCACGGCCGCGCGTCTCAATGTCAACAGGACCCCTATCGCCCTCCGGGTCGCCAAGAGTCAGGATGATCTCATACCCCTTCCCGGCCGGCCCGACCGCCAGGACAAAGGTGGCATCCTCCCCCTCCACAAAATCAGACAGATCGAGATTCGATGAATCCCCGCGCCCGATCTCCCGAACCATCCCGTGCGACCACCCACAAACAGGGTCGCGCGTCCGGGATCCGATCCCCTTCATGCCACCGGCTGTTTTAGTCGTTGGCCCGAAGTCAACCATCACCAGTCGCACCAGGCCGTTGTCCAGTGATTCGGGATAATCACCGCCATCGCGCACCGTTCCACGCACCCCGCATCCACAGGTGAGGGACAGCAGCAGCCCGATCATGACCGCCAATAGGCGATTGATAACCCGTACCGGCCGACCTCCTCGCTGCACTCGTTCTCCTGTCATGGTCGAGGCATCATGCCCCTTGCCGGGCTCCGGTTACACAAAAAAAACCGGGGGCGGTGTCTTTCGACACCGCCCCCGGCCGTTACCGGATGGATACCCGGCGGATGTGCTTCTTACTTGGAGACGACGAGCTTCTTCGCCGAAACGAAGTCCTCTGCCGTCATGCGGTAGAAGTACATGCCGCTCGGAACTGTGGAACCGCCCTCGCTGGCGCCGTCCCACGTTACCTCGTGAACGCCGGCCGGCAGCTTCTCATTCACCAGGCTGCGGACCAGACGACCGGTGACGTCGAAGATTTCGACCTTCACGCGACCGTTGGACACGCCGTTGGTGAACTGAATGCGCGTGGTCGGATTCATCGGGTTCGGGTAGGCATTGCCGAGAGCATGACGGAACGCCGGCGGCTGCGGGCCACCGAAGACCGGCACGTCCACGAGAGCTGCCGGGAGACGGCAGATCGACGCGGAGCTGAACCAGTCATGGACGTCATCGGTACGGGCGTAAGACGCATTCACGTCATCGCAGCCGACGCCGAAGAAGCCGGCGTTGGAGCGCATACGACCAACCGAGATACCATCCAGAACCGTCTTGAACGTGACGTCAACCGTATTGAAGTTGGTCACCGACGCGAAGTTAACCGGAGTCAGCACCCCACCCTGACCCGGAACCAGACGGTTGTAACTCATCTGGCCCCTGGCTGTGGCGACAGCACCGTTTGTACTCAGACGATCAAAGGCAAGTAGATCCGGGCAACCGTTGCCCCGACCACGGGGCTGAATGGTGCTGGCGAAGTACGCGCCACCGACCGCGAGCGTCGGGATGCAGTAGGAGGTATCAATGGCTGCACCACCGCAACCGGCGAGCCGGATGCTGGTGCAATTCTGAAGGACGCCGAGCGTGTTGTTCATGAAGGAACGGGCAAGACCGCCCGAAACATGCATTGACTGCATGATGCCTTCGCCCGAGCCCCAGAAGTTGTTGTTACCGATGGCCCGGATGACCAGCCACGGGTTGAGGATGGCCGCATCTTCACTCGTCAGAACGCCCGAGCCAAGAGTGGCTCCGTGCCAGCCGATCACCTTGTACGCAAATACCTGGATCTGGCTAGCTCCGTACTGAGTTGCGAGAGGACGACCAAAGGACATCTGGATTGAAGACGGCGTCTGGTTGTCGAAACGATCATGACGGGTCCCTTCGGGATTGTTACCGCCAAGGCCGAGCGACGTACGGAGGCCGGTTTCCTCGAGCTGCTGATCGAAGAGGCTTCGATCGTCGTGGTGATCGACGTACAGCACGCAGTTCCAGGTGGAATCGGCTGCCATTGACGAGGGGAGAATCTCCGCTTCGCGCATGTTGACCACACCACCTAGGGTGTCCGGATCCGTGTTCCAGCTGGTGCCACCCGGGTTACGCGGGTCCGGCGGCAGGTACCGCGAAGCGACGAAGTAGTCGATCCGCGAGCCGGGCGTGAACAGGTGGTCAGGAATGATGTCGTTGGCCAGCCGGTTGGGATCGTTGGCATCCACGGACGTGTCGGTACCAACAAAGCCGGGGTCGGCTTCGTGGAACGTACCCATCCAGACACCGACGCTCGCCGTGCCGGCCTGCTGCGCGGTGTCCATGCGGGCCGAGTACCAGGTGCCGCCGTAGCGGGCATTCAGGGTCGGCTCAGATGTCCAACGGGCGACATAACCGGCAAGGGTCGCACCGTTCACGAACGGACCGGTTTCGACCTTGAAAACGAGACGAACTTCAACGTTGCCACCATTGCCGCGGGCATTCAGCGTGTCACCCAGGATGGTCCCGGTTGACGGCACCGAGGAGCCCTTGAGGCGGTTCTGGTCAAGACGGCCGGGGGACGCCGGATTCAGCGTACCGTCCGCGGCAAAGTTGTCCTGGAAACGATCGAACGTGGTGGTGTTGACCGCCGGCCGTGTCGCACCGCCATAGACGCCGAGACTGATGTTATCCATGTACGGCGTCTGATTGGTGATGTTGGAACAGTTGGGTGGTGCGAACGGCTGCGTGCGACAGAGGTTCAGCATACCGAACGCGAGCTGCACCTGCTGGGCTCCCGGCGAAATGACGGCCGAGTAGTCACGAAGACGCGGCGCATTGGCCGGGTTACAGAACGGCGCTTCACCGAAGTAGAAGACAATGTTCTGATCCCGGAACGCCGTCTGAATGAGCAGGCCGGTAGCCAGGCAGACGTCCGGATAGAACCGGGCACGGAGCTGAACGAAGACGTAGTTCGCGATCGGCATCTCCGCATACACATCGTAGAGCATGAGCCTGCCCGGGCGGCCCGCGTCGCCACCGGCGAGAAGGTCGATCCAGGGGGAGACGGCAATGTTGTCCTGGTCCAGCGGGTGACCATCGAGCAGGTCGAAGAAGACCAGCACCGAGTCACGCAGACCGCAGGGGCAGAACACGGCCGGGGGTGAAAGATTGCCCAGCAGCTCGATATTGGTGAAGTCACCAACACCCGTGACCGGGGTTTCCTGGACCCAGCCGTTCGAGCCGGCTTCGAAGTCCGTGACGTCGGCACCCACGTTGATATTATCAACGGCAAAGGCACCGCAGACGGTCGGGTTGAGACCGTCCTCGTCACTGTACGAGCCATCGGCATTGACCACGAACTTGATGGTGTAGCTGCCGGCATCAGAACGCATGTCCTGGCCGGGGTTCAGCGTGATCGCCGCGCTACCCGAGCCCGCACCGGTCTGGTTGAACAGCTCGATATCGGTCGCGCTGCCGTTGCCAGTGGTATCGATATAGGCATAGACAAAGTCGAAACCAATCTCAACATCGTAGGCATACTGGAAGCTGAACGCGACATTTCCCGTGCCGCTGTAGGCAAAGGTCTTGGAAACGACCAGATTCCAGTTGTTGCCGTAACCCTGGCCACCGGCGAAGCAAAGACTATTCGCCTCGGCAAGAGTCACACCGGCCCACAGCGAGAAGGATCCGCTGATGGCGCAGGTGCTGGAACGGCGGAAGTACGGGAGCGGATTGAGCGTCTGGTCAATGCCGGTCCAGCCTTCGAATTGTTGGTGATAACCAATCGGCTTGTTCGGATTGGCGCCGGTGTTGATTGACGAACCAACACCCGAGTCGAAAGACCAGTGGCTATCGCGAACAGCTTCCCAGCGGAGCGAATCGGAGGCCCAGAAGGTGCCGCCGTAGCCGACTGTGTCCGTATAGATATGGGACGAAAGACCGGAAGTCCCCGACGACCGGCTCTCGAGGCCCAGTTCGGGGACCTCGGGGCGGATCTCGGAGATTCTGTCCACGGGCTTGCCCGAAGCCATCGTCGTCAGGGCAACAACGAGAGCGAGGGAAATACCCAGAACCTTGCGCATATTAATACCTCCATCGTTGCATCGCAGGCTATCTACTGTTGCATGTCGAGCGAGAATCGCAGCCTCGTGATGGACGGTGACATCCATCTCGTTTCGCGGTTTGGTAAGACCCCCTTTCGACTGGTGCCAGGCGATGGCAGGAACCTGTTACAAGGATCGGCAGTAGGGCCACCACGTCCTGCAGCGATGTTAATCAGGGTGTAGCGCCTTAGCCTTTTGAACCTGGTGGTGCTGTCTCCGCCGCCTCAGGCCGTGTGTGTGTGAGTTTCGGTCTGCTGGCAGAACCATGTTGCCTTCCCCGAAGGGGGCGCTGGCGCCTGCCTGACGATTGGGCGGATTACGACATACCAAACCCGAAGTGAGTCTAGAGTATCCACCCGCTGGTGTCAATACTGTGAATCTGTTAAGTCGAGGCTGGTCGACGATATAACGAGTAAATTTACATCTTCTAAAGCTCGAAAATGCCTGTACGGTGGGCACTTGGAACCGCGCTACAATGAGAGACGGCCCGATTCGAGGGCAATTTGGCCGGCCCGACGCACAGTCTCCATGACATGTTGTAACGACTTACCCGTCAACTGACTTATTTTTTGACAGTCATCAAATTCCGGGATGGCCTCCCCCGGCTTCCCGGGGCGCCGGGTAAATTTGACCCGGGCTTCACCAAGCGGAGTTTCGATGCTGACGACCCGGCGCTCGAGCGCATACCGCCACTCCCGGCCAAGCCGCACCCCAAGCGTCGAAGAGTGTTGGAACATGAGTGTGGCCAGGCGCCCCTCGTCCGCCGGCTGGCAAACGACCTCGAGGGCAAATCCAGGTCTTCCCTTCTTCATCAGGCCAGGCGTGACGAGCACGTCCAGGGCTCCGGCGGCCAGTAGCCGGGTCATGAGGTCGGCAATCGCCTGGGGCGTCATGTCATCTACCTGGGTTGCCAGAAGAGCCACGGATTCCACGATAGCGCCCGAAATCGGTGGCAGTACCCCGGCCGTTGCGGCTGCTTGAATCGCGGTGGTTTCCGGTGCCGCACTTCCCAGGAAGGCGCGGAGAATGTTCGGCCGATCGGGCCACTCCCGACGGCCGGCCCCTGCGGCAACCCGTTCAAGTGTCATGACTGGCAGATCCAGTACCGGCTCGGCCAGCGTCACCAGAATCGCGGCCCCGGTCGGCGTCACTGTTTCGCCGATAAGATTGACGAAGCGAACCGGGGCTCCTGCCAGGAGGACGAGAGTGGCCGGGGCCGGCACCGGCCAATTGCCGTGGGCCATCTGAACCTCACCGCGACCCAGAACGAACGGTCCGGTCGTCACTCGATCGATCCCGAGTCGATGGAAACCCCATGCCGCGCCGACCACGTCAGCGATGGAATCGAGGGCGCCGACCTCGTGGAAGTGCACCTGGTCGATACCTGTTCCGTGGACCTCGGCCTCCGCTTCTGCCAGCCGGCGGAAGATGGCCAGCGCCTGTGATCGCACCTCGGCCGGCAGATCCGAGCCCTCCACGAGACGCACGATGTCGGGCAGCCGGCGAAGGTGGGGGCCATGCTCGTGAGGATGATCGTGACCGTGCTCGTGGGGATGATCGTGACCGTGCTCGTGGGGGTGCTCGCGCGGATGGTCGTGATGGTGGGCTTGATTGGCCCCCGGCTGGTGGTCCTCAGCCGGCCGGCCGTCAGCCAGCACCTCGACCCGGGTGGCCGGCGCGCCGTTCCGCTCGACCGACGTGGCGACGAGCGTCAGTTCCGGGAGGCCAAGACCGCGCAGGGCCTGTTCCATCTCACGCGGGTCGATGCCGAGACCAATCAAGGCGCCCAGCAACATATCCCCGCTGACACCGCCGACCTGTTCCAGATGCAGCCGCCGTATCACGCACCCTCCCGGGGGGGCCGCGAACGCCGGGCGATGAGTCCGGCCGCGTAGCCGGCACCGAAGCCATTGTCGATATTGACCACGGTCACGCCCGAGGCGCAGGAGTTGAGCATGCCCAGGAGCGCCGCCAGGCCACCGAACGAAGCGCCGTAGCCTACGCTCGTGGGAACCGCGATCACTGGTATGTCGACCAGTCCGGCCACAACGCTCGGCAGCGCGCCCTCCATTCCGGCAACCACGACGAGCACCTCCTGGTCACGAAACTCAACGATGCGGGCCAGAAGCCGATGAACCCCGGCCACCCCCACGTCCGTGATGCGCGTCACCTCGTGGCCGAAGAGCGACGCGGTCAACGCAGCTTCGGCCGCCACGGGCACGTCAGCCGTGCCGGCGGTGATCACCCCGACCCGTCCGCCGGTTGGAAGCGTCGATCCGCGACGAAAGAAAGCGCGCGCCGCGACATCATGCTGCAACTCAGGAAACCGGATCGATAACCGGAGGGCCAATTCGTCGCTGACTCGGGTGATCAGCAGGCGATCCGAACGGTTGAGGATGGCGACAGCGGCCGCCTCGACCTGCTCCGCGGTCTTTCCGGTGGCGAGGATGACTTCTGGAAATCCACAGCGAAGCTCCCGGTGGTGATCGATGGTCAGGTCAGCCAGCACCTCCCCCGGAAGATGACGAAGGCGTCCGACGGCCTCGTCGGTCGACGCTGTACCCTCACGGACGGCGGCCAGGAGGTCCCGCAATTGCTGCTCGTTCATGATTCGAGCCAGGATTCCAGGTGCCCGCGAACATCGGCCCAGACACGTTCGGGATCTCGTATCGTGTCGATGACCCGGAACCGGGCCGGCTCGGCGGCGGCCAGGTCGAGGTACGCTTGTCGAACCCCTTCGTGAAACGCCAGCGACTCGGCTTCCAGCCGGTCGGGTGGGGCAACGGATCCGGCACGGCGGCGAGCCCGATCGAGACCGGTGTCGGCAGGAAGATCGAATAGCAGCGTCAACTCCGGTTGGCGGCCCCGGGTCGCCAGCGCATTCAGACGACGGGCCGTTTCAATGCCAACACCGCGCATGGCTCCCTGATAGGCCAGTGTCGCGTCCGCGTGCCGGTCACCGAGGACGATCGCACCGGCGGCAAGGCCAGGCTCGACCACCTGTCGAACATTTTCCGCGCGGTCCGCAAGATATAGGAAAAGCTCGGACTCGCCCCCCAGCTCCGTTTGCGGATCGAGCAGTAATTGGCGGATCGTCCCGCCCGCCGCCGTTCCTCCCGGTTCCCTGGTCGTGACCACCAGGAGCCCCTTCGAAGCAAGCCATTCGGCGGCACGGCGAAGCTGTGTCGACTTTCCGGACCCCTCGATTCCCTCGAAAGTGATGAAGCGACCCGGCGTTGTCATGTCAGCCGGCCTCGGAACGAAGTCGTCCACGGACATGGAGGATTCTTTGCAAGGCGGTAATGTGTGTCAACACGGCCAGACCGCGGAGCGCCCAGATCAGCACCGTCGGACCGAGGGCCGTGGCCGCGATGAGCAGGACAAGCCGTTCCGGCCGCTCCATGAGGCCGACGCTGCAGTCAAGGCCGAGCCCCTCGGCCCGCGCCCGCGCGTAGGAAACGAGGATCGAGCCCGCCGCCGCCACGCAAACGACAGCCACGTCGACCGGCGTTCCATGGGCCGCAAAGTAGACGGCATAGCCGACGAACAGGCCGAGTTCGGCGTAGCGGTCAATCGTGGAATCGAGGAATGCGCCGAAGCGGGAACCGTTGCCTTTGAGACGGGCCAGGCCCCCGTCGAGCATGTCGCAGATGCTGCCGGCCAGCAGAAGAATGGTTGCCGTTCCGAAACGCCCGAAGGCCACCGACACGGCGGCTGCCAGTGACAGTATCAGCCCGGCAAACGTCACCTGGTTCGGGGTTACGCCGAGCCCATCGAGGAACCGAACCAGGGGATCGGCCAGGCGACGGGCGCCATTCTTGATTCGGCTCTTCACCGGGCCGCCACCGGTCGGGCCGGAATGCCGGCCAGGACTTGATTCAAAACGTACCCGGCTCGTTCGATTCCGGCATCATCGACATCGAGATGTGTGACCGCACGGAGGCGACCCGGCCCGAAATCGGACATCAGAATGGCCTCGGCGGCCAGCCGACGGCGAATCTCCACGACGTCGAATCGATCCGTGGGGAGTTGCCAGATGACGATGTTTGTTTCCGGTCGGCCACCAAGAACCGACGCCCCCTCCGGCAGGTCGACGAGGTCCGCCAGGCGCCGCGCCCGTCGGTGATCGTCCACAAGTCGTTCCCGATGATGTGCCAGGGCGTGGAGGCAGGCGGCCGCCAGTATCCCCGCCTGGCGCATTCCGCCGCCGAAGAGTTTTCGGGTCCGGTGGGCCTCGCGAATGAACGCCACTGGTCCGGCCAGCGCGGAACCAACCGGCGCGCCGAGCCCCTTTGAATAGCAGACCATGACCGTGTCCGCCGGCCCGGCCAGATCGGCCGGCGGCGCGGACAACGCCGCAGCCGCATTCCATACTCGGGCGCCGTCCAGATGCAGCGGAATACCGTGAGCACCGAGGCGTGCGGCCAATTCGGTCATGGCGGCGGCCGGGTAAATGCGGCCACCATGCCGATTGTGCGTGTTTTCGACACACGCCAGCACCGTTGGAGCATGGTGTGGGTCGTCGTCCAGCACGAGGGCGGCCTCCACCCGGGCCGGGTCAAGGCCGCCGGCTTTCGAGGGGAGCGGACGGAGGGTGACGCGCGCCAGAGCCGCGGGGGCACCCCCTTCCGAGCACATGACATGACTCAGTTCCTCGACAATTACCTCGCGCCCGGGGCGACCATGCACCCAGAGAGCAATCTCGTTTCCCATGTGACCCGACGGGATGTAGAGGGCCGCCTCCTTGCCGAGAAGTCGGGCGGTGGTCTCCTCCAGCAATCGGACGGTCGGGTCCTCGCCGAAGACATCGTCGCCAACCTCGGCAGCTGCCATGGCCTGGCGCATGGCCTCAGTCGGGCGCGACACCGTGTCGCTGCGCAGGTCGATTGGGAGATTCATGAGTATCTGAAATTAATTACAGGGTGGCGGAAATTGATTCCTGGGTGGCGGAACCTGGTGCCTGGCTGCCGGAGTCCGGCAATCAGCCGGTGGCCCGGGACGACCGTCGCGGTTCCGACTTGAGCCCGGCGGCCGGTTGATGGATGATCGTGTCGGGTCGTCGTTCGACGGTCCGTCTCAATGTAAGGAGGTTTGATTCTCATGCCGTTCGGTTTCTTCGATCCGACCATGCTGTTGATACTGCCCGGTCTGGCGTTCGCCATGTGGGCTCAGTACAAGGTGCGTTCCACTTATGAAAAATGGTCACGCGTTCCCTCGTCCCGGGGAGAGACCGGCGAGGCGATCGCCCGTTCCATCCTGAGCCGAAACGCCCTGCCCAACGTGACGGTCGGGCCCGTGCCGGGCACGCTGTCGGATCACTACGATCCGCGGGCCAAGACCGTGAATCTGTCCGAGGGAATCTATCACAGTAAATCGGTGGCCGCTCTGAGTGTGGCCGCCCACGAATGCGGCCATGCCATGCAGGACAAGGAAGGCTACTCCCCGCTTCAGTTTCGCAGCGCCATTGTGCCGGTGGCGGGCTTCAGTTCCATGGCGGCTTTTCCTCTTTTCTTCGTCGGCTTCCTGTTCGGGCAAGGAAGCCTGGCCTTCCTGATGGATCTTGGGATCATCCTGTTTGGTGCCGCGCTCGCTTTTCACGTGATTACACTGCCTGTGGAGTTCAATGCCTCCAGCCGGGCCATGGCCCAACTCGAAAACGGCGGCTATCTGTCGGCCGGTGAAATTGAAGGAGCGCGCGAGGTGCTGAATGCCGCGGCACTTACGTACGTCGCGGCGACGGCCATGGCGGCCCTGCAGTTGATCCGCATGGTGCTGCTCCGCAATTCCCGGAACTGACCGAAAGGCGCTCGGCCGCATGGAGCCGCCCGATCCAAAAAATTTGAGGGACGAACCGTATAACGGTTCGTCCCTCAACATCTTGCGGTCGTTTGTATGTACGAAGTTTCCTGAGGATCAGAGTCCGATTGGCGCATCAATCGAGTCGGTAGCCACGCGATCCTTGAGTTCCTTTGACACCTTGAACACTGGCACTTTGCGCGACGGCACATGAACGGCCGCTCCGGTGCGGGGATTACGGGCCGTTCGCGGCTTCCGGTCCTTGACCTTGAACGTTCCGAAGCCACGTATCTCAATGTGTTTGCCGGCTGTCAACGCTCGAGATACCGCCTCGAGAAACTCGTCGACTGTGTCGGCGACATCCTTCTTGGTCAGACCCGTACGCTGGGCTATTTCATCCACGAGATCTGCTTTGGTCATCACGGCCTCCTTTGACCACCGTCCCCGAAATCGTCTTAGCCAACACTGGATTGGGAATTGATCTCGCCAGATGCCCACGGATGATCGGCACTGATGTCGTTAACGCGAAGAAAGCTAACACGCTATCTTGCATTGGTCAAACCATTTGTTTCCCCCGCTCAACGCGAATTGTGAGATGGCGACTTTAGCGGGGTGCAATCGGGATAGATGGGGGTGCCGGGTTTCATGGAATTCCACTCCGGACCCAGTTGATAGTAGCTAACTATTTGAAAACAAACAAATTGACGCCCTAGCGTCCCCCGGCGGCACCGCCGTTGGCCCGGGCATAGATGCCGGCCGGCTCCAGAATTACCACCTCCAGGGCCGGAACTCCGTCCGGCAGAACAACATCGGACCCGATGAATTGTCGAAAGACCAGGCTTCCGGCTTCGGCCAGACAAAGGTCAGCCCGAACCCGCAGGGGGGCGGCTCGGAGTCGCTGCATATCCCGCGGAGAAGCACGAATCTTGACGGTGGCACTGTCAGGCAGAGAGCCGCGTCCGGGATCCTCACTAGCGCAGCTCCATTCCATTGGAATCCGAAAAATGGCAATGGTCTCGGACGCGCGGTGAACATGCAGGTAGAGCGCGGTGGCCAGAAAAATTGCGGCCAGCTTCAGACCAAGATCCCGAAAAAAACGCCGGAACAGCGAGCCAAAAATTGACGAGGGTCGCGACGAGCCCTGCGCGCTCAGGGCGTCACGATGATGGTGCCGAGAAAAGCGCCCGTGTAGCCAGGGGGCACATCACGGCTGAAGTAGTAAAAGGTATCGGCCTCGGTGAACTGACGCTGGTGACGGCCGCCGAAAGCCTCGCCATCCGGGTAACCGTCCAGCCGGACGTCCAGAAGCTCGCCGACGTCGGGATCCTGCAGCCCCACGCCGGAAGTGACGGTCCTCATGTCCCTGGACCAGTTCTGCCACTCCACGCGTTGATTGATCGTGATCGTGACATTGGAGGGGATGAAGGTGGTGTCCCGGATCTTGATCACGACGTCAACCAGCGGGCCGGTTGGCGGGGCCTCACTGCAACCCGGGTTGGCGACGGCGAGCAGCAGTGCCAGACCAACGAAGGCGGCGGGCACCCGGCCCGACTTCATGCTGTGCAGGAAACAATCGGGCATGTGAAACTCCTGTGGCAAATTGCGGCAGCGATGGCCGACACCCCACCCTATGTTAGACTTCCGCGCCACCATCTGACCAGTCGTGCCGTGCCGACCCTGCGGCGCACCCGTTTGTCACTACCGGAGGATCCGAGCCCCATGTCAGGAACCTGGGGGCCACCGGCCGACCCCGCCGCCAGTTTCCGGAACACCACTCTGGCGGCGATTTTCATGTGCCTGGTCGCCGCGAGCCCGGCAGCGGCCCGTGTTGTCGTCCTTGGATTTGACGGCGCGGACGCCCGCCTCACCGAACAGTGGATGAACGATGGTCACCTTCCGAATATGGACCGGCTTCGCCGCGAGGGGACCTGGTCGCCGCTCGGAACCACCACGCCGCCCCAGACTCCTGTTTCCTGGACATCGTTCTCCACCGGCATCAACCCGGGGCGTCATGGCATCTTCGATTTCCTCTCGCGGGACGTAAAGACCTACCAGCCGGGCTACGCGATGTTTGACATCGGCGTCCAGACGGTTGGACTGGGCAAGGCCAACGCGCCCGTGGCCGGCCTGGTGCTCGCACTCCTCGTGGTAGCCCTGGCATGGCCCCTCTGGCGCCGCACGCGGCGGCGGGTACCGCTTGTCCTTGTTGCGGCCCTCGCCGTCGGCAGCCTGGCCGGCATGGCGGTGGCGCGGCTCGTCCCGACCCATCGGCCGCTGGTCACCCGGAAAACCGTGGGGACCCCCTTCTGGGAGGTCGCCGCGAACGCCGGGAAGAAGTGCCGCATCATCCGCGTCCCGGCGATGTTTCCGCCGAATCCGGTCAAGGGGGGCGAGATTCACGCCGGACTTGGTGTTCCGGACATTCGTGGCACCAACGGAAACTATACCTATTACACGACAGAAGCCATGAGCCTGGGGGGGGGCAACACCGAGAAAGGGGGCCGCATCGAGAGCGTGGCCTTCCTGGACGGCCAGACGACAACCCTCATCTACGGCCCGCGAAACAAACTGTTCGAATCGCCCCCGGACATCACGATGCCACTGGATTTGACGATTCGGCGGCAAGAGGGAGACCGTGGCGTCGACATCCGGGTCTCCGGGCAGACGATCCGGCTGGCCGAAGGGGCCTGGAGTGACTGGGTTCGGTTGGAATTCGCCTTCAATCCGTTGATCAAGGCACACGGTCTGGCCCGCTTTCATCTCAATTCCGTCGAGCCATTCGGCCTCTATCTTTCACCGATCAACCTCGATCCCGAGCACCCGCTGTTGCCGATCAGCCAACCGGAGAACTGGTCCGCTCTCCTCTCCCGCCGCTTCGGTATCTACCGGACACTCGGGTGGGAGAATGACACGTTTGCCCTCGACGAAAACATTCTCGGCGAGGAGGCCTTCCTTTCGGATGTGGATGACACCATCAACGCCTGGCTGCCGATGATGGATGCGCTGCTGACCGAGGGGGATGTCGATCTGTACGTGCATGTCTGGGACTTCACGGATCGGGTCGGGCACATGTTCTGGCGAACAATCGACCCCACCTCCCCCGCCGCCGATTCGCTGGCCGACGCGGAGTGGCGTGATGTCATGCTCAAGACCTACCAGCGGATGGATCAGATCATCGGCATCGTTCATGGAAGGATGCCGCCCGGCTCCAGCCTGATGGTCTGCTCCGACCACGGATTCAATACCTGGCACAAATCGGTGAACTACAACACCTGGCTGGTCCGGAACGGGTTTATGACGCTGAAGGGGCCGGAGGGTGGCAAGGCGCTCACACTGGAAGATCTGTTCGGGCAGGGCGAGTTCTGGCCAAACGTCGACTGGTCGAGGACAAAGGCATACGCGCTCGGCCTCGGCGATCTCTACATCAATTTGAAGGGTCGCGAGGCCGAGGGATCGGTCACCCCTGCCGAGTACGAGTCGGTGCGCCAGGCGCTGATACAGGGCCTGACGGCACTTGTCGACTCCACGAACGGGGAGCACCCGGTCCGCCGGGTTCACCGGCGCGAAGACATCTACTCCCAGTTTGACACCAATCTGATTCCCGATCTGATCGTGGCCAACAACGCGAAGTATCGGGTCTCCTGGCAAACCTCCCTGGGCGGCATTCCGGCCGAGCTCTTTGAGATCAACGACAAGAAGTGGAGCGGCGACCACTGCTCACTGGACGCCGAGATTACCAAGGGGATATTCCTCTCGAGTCAGCGCTACGCCGCGCCCGACCCCAACATCCTCGACCTGTACCCGACGATTCTGAATGAACTCGGGGTGGCCATACCGGATGGACTTGATGGCCGCGCCCTGGACAGGCGGGAATAGCGTGATGACTTCACTGGCAAAAGGTCCCGGGGACTGACCCATGTCGTATCGATCCACCGACGGATCCCCGGGCGCGGGGATCGCTGATCGGCTGACGCCAGGGGTCCGCGTCGTGATCATCGCGTGTGCCCTGATATTCGTTGTCCAGATGCTGTTTCACGGTTCCGGCCCGGTCCTTGAGCGGCTGTTCGGGCTCGTGCCGGCGGATCTCTTCGGGCGATGGCACCTGTGGCAGCCGCTGACCTACCAGTTCCTCCACGGCAGTCTGTTTCACCTCCTCTTCAACATGTTATCCCTCTTCATGTTCGGCGGAGAGATCGAGGGGCGTTGGGGCACGCCGGCCTTCCTGCGTTATTTCCTCGTCTGCGGCGCGGGTGCCGGCTTGACGCACTGGATAGTCGGCATGGATTCCATGATCCCGGTCATCGGCGCTTCCGGTGCCATCTTCGGCGTCCTCCTGGCCTACGGCATGATGTTTCCGGATCGAACGATTCTCCTCTGGTTCGTGATCCCAATCCCGGCCCGTTATCTCGTCATCCTGTTCGGTTTCATCGAACTGGTTGGCGCGGCTTCCGGACCGGCCGATGGTGTGGCGCGATTCGCCCACCTGGGTGGCCTCCTGACCGGATTCCTCTATCTCAAGAACGAGACACTTTTCCGGCCCCTGAAGAAACGGCTGGGGGTGATGCGCAAGAGCCGCGAGGATGGCCGGCGGGCGGCGGTGGCCAGCCGGCAGAAGAACAGGCAGGCGGCGATCGATGCCATTCTCGAGAAGATTCAGCGGGACGGCATGGGTGCGCTCACCGAGCGCGAGAAGCAGACGCTGCGCGAGGCGGCGGAGCGGGGACGCGAACCCCGCCGCTAGACCGACATTGCCGCGAATGACTCCCGGGCAGCGATCCGCGTGGCCTCGATGTCAACCGGCTGATGGGCCGTTGAAAGGAACCAGGCCTCGAACTGACTGGGCGGCAGGAAGACGCCGCGCGTGAGCATGGCCTGATGAAACCGGGCGAAGGCGCCGCGGTCAGCGCCGCCCGCCTCCGCATAATTCCGGATCGGACCCCGGGCAAAAAACAGCGTGAGCAGCGAGCCGAGCTGCGTGACCACGACCGGAATACCGGAAGCCGCCGCGTCCTCGCGGAGCCCCGCGGCCAGGTCCAGGGCGACCGCTTCGAGCGCGGCATACGGTCCAGGCGGCGCCAGCGCTTCCAGGCTCAAAAGCCCGCCGGTCATCGCCAGCGGATTGCCGGACAGGGTTCCTCCCTGGTACATCGGGCCGTCGGGAGCCACCAGGCCCATCAGCTCTCGGCTCGCGCCGTAGGCGCCGACCGGAAGGCCACCGCCGATGATCTTGCCCAGGATGGTGATGTCCGCGGCCACACCGTAGCGCTCCTGGGCGCCGCCCGGGCTGATGCGGAAGCCTGTGATCACTTCATCGAAAACGAGCAGCACACCGGCAGCCCGGGCAAGGCGGGCCAGTCCTTCCAGGTAGCCCGGCTCCGGAAGGACAAGTCCCATGTTGGCTGCGACGGGCTCGACCAGGATCGCGGCGTACTCAGAGGGATGAGCGTGCAACGCGGCCTCGACCGCCTTGAGATCGTTGTAGGGCACGACCGTTGTGAGTTCAGCCACGCTCGCCGGGACGCCGGCGCTGTCGGCCAGCCCCTGCGTGGCGAGTCCGGAGCCCGCGCGTACAAGCAGGGCGTCGAGATGTCCGTGATAGCAGCCGTCGCACTTGATCAGGCGTGACCGTCCGGTGGCGGCCCGGGCCAGGCGGACCGCGCTCATGGCCGCCTCGGTGCCGGACGAGGTGAAACGAATTTTCTGGATCGAAGGAAAGCGAGCCACGACGGCCTCGGCCAGGCGAACTTCCTCCGGGCAGGGAGCGCCGTAGGACGTCCCCAGCGTGGCCCTCGCCTGGAGAGCACTGATCAGCGCGGCGGGAGCGTGGCCGAGGATGAGAGGACCCCACGACATCACCCAATCGATGTAGTCGTTGCCGTCAATGTCGGTGATGCGGGAGCCACGGGCGCTGGCGACGAAAAACGGCTCGCCACCGACCGACTTGAAGGCACGGACCGGGCTGTCAACGCCGCCCGGGAAGAGTTCAAGCGCACGCGCAAAGAGTGCGCGCGAGCGGTCGGTCGGCCGTTCCGGACTCATGGCGCGGCCGGGGATTCCTTGCCGAGTGCGATCAGGCGCGCATGACGGCGGCGCTCCGCCTCGAGATGGCGCCGGACCTCGTCCGGCGACTCGATTGAAAGCCACGGCACGACCACGGGATGTCGATCGTCATCCAGCGCCACGAAGGTCAGATAGGCTGATGACGTGTGGCGGCGCCGGCCGGTCTTTCGATCTTCGACCTCCACGCGCACGCCCACCTCCAATGAGCTGGTGCCGACATAATTGACACTCGCCTTGAGTATCAACAGTTCACCCACGTGAACCGGCGAGCGAAAATCGATGTGGTCGACCGAGGCAGTGACGCAGAGGGTACGGGCATGTCGGCTGGCCGCGATGGCTGCGGCGACATCGATCAGATGCATGACCCGGCCTCCCATGACCGTTCCGGCCGGATTGGCGTCGTTGGGAAACATGATCTCCACCATTTCGACGCGGCTCTCGGAGACCGGGCGGATCGGGCGCGCACCTTGCGGGACTGCTGCTTCAGCTGGCACGGATGCGTTTCACCTCGGCAGTCAGTTTCGGGATGATGTCGAAGAGGTCCCCCACCAGGCCGATGTCGGCCACCTTGAAGATGGGTGCCTCGCCATCCTTGTTGATGGCCACGATAATCTTCGACGATGACATCCCCGCCAGGTGTTGAATCGCACCCGAGATACCGCAGGCCACGTAGAGGCCCGGGGACACCGTCTTGCCGGTCTGACCAACCTGGTGCGAGTGATCGATCCAACCGGCGTCGACCACGGCGCGGGAAGCCCCGAGCGCGCCGCCGAAGGCATCGGCCAGTTCCTGGATCATCGCAAAACTTTCCGGCCCCTTGATGCCGCGTCCGCCGGACACGATCACGTCGGCCTCGGTCAGCTCGACCCGACCGGCCGCCTCGGCCCGTGTGTCAACGACCCGGGCCCGGATGGAAAGTCCGGCCGTATCGACCGCTTCCGTCGTCGCGGTACGTCCCTCGACAGGCAACGGCCGGAAGACGTTTGGCCGCAGGGTGACGAAGGCACGGGTCCCGTCCGTCGGCTGGACGCTGACACGCACCTTGCCGGCATACATGGGCCGAACGGCCGAGACTAGAGCCCCGGAGCCCGTCAATTCGACCACGTCAGGGAGATAGGCGAGCTTGAGGCGGGCCGCCAAACGAGGCGCCATGTCCTTGCCCATCGCCGAGGCGCCCATGAGCACGAGATCGGCGGCGGACATCTGGAAGGCGCGCTGCGCCACGAGGGTGTATCCCTCGGTCGAATAGTCAGCCAGATCGGAATGGTCGGCCAGGTAGACATGATCGGCGCCAAACCGGGCCGCCTCCGGCGCCAGACCTTTGATTCCCGATCCGGCGATCACTGCGACAACCCGTCCGCCACTGGCATCGGCCATGCGGCGCGCCTGGCTCAGGGCTTCATGCGCCGTTTTCTTCATGCTGCCGCCGCGCTGCTCGGCCACTACCAGAATCGTGCTCATTGCGTGATCTCCGCGACGGGCCAGAAGGCCGCGCCAATTAGATGACCTTGTAGTCCTCATGAAGAAGGCGGACCAGTTCCCTGACCTGGCTGTCGGCATCGCCGTCGAGTCGGCGCCCCTCCGGGCGCGGAGGCGGTGGCGACACCGCCGTTGTTCGGACCAACGCCAGTGAATCGGCCAATCCGAGCGTGGACGCATCGACCGGCTCGACCGCCTTCTTTTTCGCCGCCATGATTCCCTTCAGACTGGCATATCGGGGCTCGTTCAGCCCTTTCTGTGACGAAATGACCGCCGGCAGCTGGAGCGCCAAAACTTCGACGGCCCCTTCGATCTCACGTTCCGCGGTCGCCGTCTTGCCGTCCGGAGCGATCTCGAGCTTCACGACCACGGTGGCCTGCGGCCAGTCGAGGAGTTCGGCCACCATCGACGGCACCGCCATCTGGTCGTCGTCCACGGCCTGTTTCCCCATGAGGACCAGGTCCGGAGATTCCGCACGGATGATGGCAGCCAGCAGGGTGGCAACGCTCTGGGCGTCCGTTGCCAGCCGGCTGTCATCCTTCAGGATGCGGGCCCGGTCGCAACCGAGAGCCAGGCAGGTGCGAAGGCCTTCCTCGGCCCGGGCACCGCCGATGCCGACGGCCACCACCTCGCCCCCCAGCTTCTCCTTGATCCGGAGCGCCTCTTCGACGGCGATCTCGTCGTACGGATTGATCACATATTCGAGGCCGGCCGGATCGATCGTGATTCCATCGGCGGCCGGCTTGATCCGCGAATCGGTGGCCGGCACCTGCTTCACGCAAACCAGGATTTTCAAGGGCAACCTCCCATTTCCATCATCCGAAAAAGCCGGTGGAGGTTAGCAGAGCCCGGCAAACGCGGCAAACCGGTGAACCCGTCACTTCTGCTCCCCTGCCCAGATCTGGCGATCGATGATGTTCTGGTAGTCGCTCCATTCGGCGTCCCGCTTCCTTGTGTCGAGGATGATGCGCTGAAAGGCATTGGCCTGTGCATTCAAGTCGTCCATCTGGTGAAGCAGGATCGCCTCCAGCGACTTCGGCACGACCGGCGAAGCGAAGGCCAACTCGCCCTGGTGCGAGAGCACCAGGTGCTGAAGGTGCATGGCCAGTGTCCCGGGGAAGTCCTTGATCCGACGAATTCGATCGATGACCATCTGGTTGCCGATCACGATGTGACCGAGGAGCCGGCCCGCCGTCGAGTAATCGACGCCCAGTTCCCCCTCGAGTTCATCAATCTTCCCGATGTCATGGACAAAGGCCCCCGCGAGGAGCAGATCGCGGTCGGCCCGCGGAAAGAGGGGCGCCACGGCGGCAGCCAGTTCAACGAGTTCGGTGGTGTGAAGAAGCAGGCCTCCGTGAAACCCGTGGTGCCACCGCTTCGCGGCGGCCGCCTGCCGGAAGTGGCCCATGAACTCGGCATCACCCAGGAATAACCCGACGAGCTGCTTGAGCCACGGGTTTGAAATCGTGTCGAGCCGTGCCATCAGCCGCGCCTCGACCTCGGCGGCGTTTTCCAACGACTCCCGATAGTCCCCGAGCTCGACGGTTCCCTTGTCGACCAGACCAATGCGGTCGATCTTGATCTGGGGAGAATCACGATATTCCTGGACGCTCCCCTCCACCCGGATGACGTCACCAATCTTCAACGACCGATCCATGGCCTCGGCGTCGTCCCACAGCACGGCGGCGATGGTTCCGGTTCGATCAGCCAGCGTCATCGAGAGAAAACGGCCTCGCGTGAACTCCCGGAGGCTCTTGGCGGCCACGGCGAACTGGCCACTGACCGTGCCCGGCGCCGAAAGCTCATTGACCCACTGTTTCTTCATGGCGTTCGTTCTCCGTTCAGATTGCCGTTGATTCCTGATCGGCCGGGGGCGGACGATTCGTCGCGTTGTTCCCCTTCGAGCCGGTACCTCGATGCGAACGGATTCGAATCACGAATCCGATGGCCCAGGCCCAGCGCCAGGCCCATGAGGCGGCCGTGGCGAGTGCCGCACCTTCCAGCCCGAATCGGGGGATCAGGAGTGTATTGAGAATCACGTTGATACCGAGCGACAGAATGTTGACAGCCAGGAAAAGCCGAAGCGCCTTTTCGGAGGCGACGGCTCCAAGCCAGGCCGAGGGGACGACGTAAGCCACCTGAATGATGCCAGCCAGGCACAACAACCCGAGCAGATGCTGAAAGTCGCCGCCGTACTGCCCCCCATAAATCAGATGAAGCAGGGGCGAACCAATCCACGTGAGCAGAGCACCGGCCCCCCCCGCCAGCACCGTCAGCCCGATGAGGAGACGCCGGAGGCCGAGCCCTTCACCGCTGACGATACGCGGCGTCACGACCTGAGCCACCCCGGCCGCGAGTATGCCGTAACCGGTGAGCGCGATGTTGGAGGCGGCGGCATACCGACCGAGCGCCTCCGCGCTGATGAGGCCCGCCAGGAAGAATGCATCAAGCCGCAACATGAGGCTCGACGTGAGGAAAAGACCGAAGAAGATGGCCCCTTCGCGGAGGAGGCGCCCCATCGGCAATGGTTCACCGCCCCGTGGCACGCCACGGATGGCAAAGGCGGCCAGAAACACCTGCAGGAGTCCGGCGGTCGCATACAGGCAGAGGACGGAGGTCAGGCTGAGCTGCCCGGCCAGGAGCAGCGACAGCGTCCCGAGCAGCAGGGCGGGGCGCCACAGCTGCTGGAGCCATTGAGCCAGCGCAAAGCGGCGGTCGATGGCGAGAATTGATGAGGCCGCGATCGACAGGCTCAGGAAAAGAGCCGCAGCCGACAGGAGTCCCGCCTGCCATACCGAAAGTCCGTAAAGTCTGGCTGCGAGGACGCCCGCCGACAGCGCCACCATTCCCGCGATGAGTCCGACCCGCGGGGCGGCAGCCGGCCAGTCAAACCGGGGCAGGTCGTGCCGGGGCATCGCGCGGAGCAGGGCCGCGTTGAGGCCGAACAGCCCGAGGTATCCGGAGAGATTGATCAACTTGTTGGCCAGGTCCGCCCGACCAAAATCGCCCGGGGAGAGATTCCGGCCGAGAATCACGTTGGCGATCAGGAATGCGAGCTGGGTCAGGACGCCGATGAGACTGACCGTGCCGATCTGCACAGCCAGGCCCCGCCGTTCAAGCAACCGGGGTTCCCTCGAGCAGTATCCACGTATCGCTGACTCGCTGGCTTGCCAGCGTCAGCCGGTCGAGCGCGTGGAGCCACGGCAACAACGGCGGCCAGTCGAACCGCCGCCAGATCTCCCGGCTGAACCGGGTGGGTGCCACCAGTTGATAGCCGGGCTCGAGGCCCGCCTCGCGGAACAGGGCGCTGAAGGAATTCTCATCGAACGTGTGCAGGTGTCCGTTCGGTTCGAACTCCCCGGCACAATGGGGGCAACGAAGAAATCGAAGACTTTCCCGGTACGGCACGCTGGCCAGAAAGCGGCCACCGGGCTTCAGTATCCGCCGCGCCTCACGCAAGGTGGCCAGGGGGTCGGGCAGATGTTCGATTACCTCGGCCGCGACGACGCGATCGAAGATGCCACCGGCGAATGGGAGTGAAAGGGCGTCCCCCTGAACTCGAAGGAGCCGCTCGTGACCGGCGTCCGGGAGGCGGCTCAGCCATCGCCGGGACAGATCGGCGGTGACCACCGCATGACCGGCGCGGAGCGCGCTCTCGACCAGCCACCCCTCCCCCGGCCCGATCTCGAGAATTCGGCCGGGTGGCCCCAAGCGGCGCCGGATTGATTCATTCCGATACCGGATCCCGCGGCGAGTGTTTCGATCGAGCGTGCGCCCGGCGACGTCCTCATAAAATTGACGCATCGCGCCGGGCTTGCCGGCAGGGTGGGTCGCCATAGGCGCGGGATACTACCAGCCGGACGGACGCCTCGTCAGGTGACACGGCTCCGAGCGCGAATTACCGATCGAGTATCTCGGTACCCGCCGGCGGCACGAAGACAAAGTCGGCCCGGGTGATATTTCGGTTGGTCTTGATGCTCGACAAACGAAAGACGACCGTGTCACCCCCTTCCTCGCGAAAATACAGTTCTTCCGGGAGTCCCGACTTCGAGTGCGGACGAACGACGATCTCCTGAATGGGATAGTCGAGGGTGCCGGCCAGCGGCTGAAGCCTCAATGCAGGGCCTCCCGGACCCGGTGGAGCCAGGCTGATGTCAAAGCGGCTGCCCAGTTCGCCCTTCCTTGACGCGAACAGGAGAAAGATATTGCGTGTGGCGTCCTGCCGGTCAACCAGGTGACGCTGCGCCTGATTCATCGAGGGAAAGTAGACCAGCATCGAATCGCCCTGCATGGCGAGGACGTCCGCGTCCGGTTCGAGGTAGTCGAGCCGAAACGAATCGGGCGCCAGGAACTTGAGCCGACCCCTGGCTTCGATATTTTCGTCCGTCAGGTCGATATGGCGCACCTGCACGAAACCAGCCTGGAAGTCGTGGAGAGGAGCGAGCGCCGACTCGAGCTTTGAAAGTAACGGGCGGGCCTCGGGGAGGACGGCCGCGCCGACCCGGTCCGCCAGAGCGCACGCGAGGACGGCCGCCACGAGGGCAACCCGAAGCCCCACGTTACCCGGTGGCGGGCTACCTGGCCGGTGGAGCCGAACGCAGGAAATCATCATCAATATCCTCAGGGTCGAGTCGACGGGTCCCGGGGGGGACGGACATTCGAAAAACATCGGGATCGAGCACGGGATTCGGCTCGAACGTTTGAAAGGTCAGCGTCAGACGCCGCGACACCGCCGGGAGTTCCAGATGGATGCTTCCCGGGAACCAGGACTTCCCTGTCCACGCGTGTCGATCGTAGATAATCCGGACAATGGGTTCAGCGTCCGGCTCGCCGGATGGCAGGACCATCACGCTCTGCAGCCGCAGGCGTTCCTCGTCGTAGAAGCGACGCAATATCCGCATCGATTCCCCTTCGCCGCGGTGGCTGGTGACGACCCAGCCGCCTTTGACTCGTTCGACGCCGGACGACATGGCTCCGGGCACCATCCGGTCGATTGACCGGGGCAGGATGGCCTCAACCAGTTCCGGCGAGGCCACGAGTGACAGCGCCTCGCCGCCGGGAAGGTTTGCCTGTGCCACCAGCACGCCGTCCCGCGGCAGATAGAGGCGAAGGCTGTCGGTATCCGCGGCGAAATCGAAGATCGAGGCGAGAATTCCGACCCGCCCGCGTATCCGAACCAGATCCGGGCGTTGCGCCACCAGGCTGATGTCCAGCTGGCGGCCCGATGGATACTCGGGTGTCACCACCCGCAATTTTCCGGAGCCCCGGACCGCCCCCGTGGCCAGCGCCTGGCGATTGACGATTGCAACCAGCGAGTCGGGAGAGAGATCGTCGTTGGAAAGCCGGAATTCCCGTGGCCCCCCCGAAAGAAGCGCGCACCCGGCCAAACCTGCCAGGGCGGCCGATGCCGAAAGGAGTGTAAAAAGAGACATCCATGGAACCCGGCGTTGCCGGCTCGTGTGAACCTCCATATATTTCCTTTAGCGCTTCATGAAAGTGAAGGGCATCCCCCGGAAGCCGGGGACGGGTTCACTCCCGTCCCTGGTTTCAGTTTTCGGTCTGTTCGTTGACCGCCCATGATAGCCCACCTACAATTTCCGTTTTGCGGTGCCGCCCGGCGGTTGCCGATCACACCCGGGACGGAGACGAATGACGCGATCCCTGACCTCGAAACAACGTGCCGTCGGGCCCGCCGTGCTGCTTGCCCTGCTGATGTCGCTAACCCTGATCCCGGGAGCCGGGTTCGGTAAGCCGCCCGCCCCGGCCAATTTCTTGACCCCGTCGCTCGAGGCATTGGCCAACGCGCTGGCCGATTCGATGGAAGCTCGCTGCGCCGCCGGCTTCGTTCGGATCCTCGAGGCACGCGGCAACGACATCCGGATCGATCGCGGTTCGAGCGGTGGATTGCGTCCGTTCACGCGCGTCACGCTCTCCCGGCCGGGGGCCCCCGCATGGAAGGCGGAGGTCGAGTCGTTGACCAAAGAGGCCACCTGGCTAAGACCGGCCGTCCCATCGACCCCGGGACCGGAGGTTGGAACGACGGCCCGAATCCGCCTCGACATCGGTCGCCTGGCACTGTCGCAACCCACCCCGGGAAATGCGGCCCAGGCGGACATCGGGCTGGCCCTCGCGTGGCACGACCGGCTGGCGTCCTTCGCGGCGGCGCGTCCGGGCTTCGAGATCGTGCGCCTCCCGAACTATCCGGATTCTGCCGAGTGGCGCGAGGTGGCTAGAGCGGCCGGTGCTGATGCGTCGGTACAAACAGACATCCGGATCGATGCGAATGGCTGGAATGTCGAATTGCGAATGGCCAGCGTTCGGCGAGGTCACTCCCTGGGAACGATCCGCGGCCATGCCCCGGCGCAGCGACTCGGAGTCATCGACGCCGCACGGGCGACCGAACAGGCGTCGCACGAACCACCCCCCGGCCTTCGAACCGGCCTCGCCACATCCGCACTCGACGGCCCGGTCCTCGACATCATGTCCCGGCGGTGGCTGTGGAGCGATGCCCAGGTGATCTTTGACGACCGGATCGAGGCGTGGAGCGTTACGCCCGACGGCCTCTCACCGGGCTCCGTGATTGATCTGTCGACAATCTGGCCGGCTGTCACGCCGACCCGCTGGCCGGTGTCCGAGATCATCGCCGTCAACACCTTCTACGATATGACGGGAGAGGAAGCGCGCGTCAACTACAGTCTCTGCAGCAACCAGCGCCCCCGCTACCTGACCATCAACATCGAGAAGCGTGTGCCCGACAGCTTGAACCTGGTCGAGTCCGACGGACCGCTCGACCGGCTCACGGCAAGCGTGGGCGGCTGTTTCCGGGAGCTGGACCGGGTGGCGATTCCGGCGGGATTCGCCATCGAACCAACCATGCCCCAAACCGCAATTGCCCGGCTGGCCTTGGAGGAAATCCTGAGGGACCAGAGCGGCCGGGTGCTTCGAACCGAGAGCGGACAATTCCGGCGGAAAAAGGTGGCTGTCCTCTATCACGACGAGGCAACGGCATCGCTCTGGCTTTCGTCACCCGGGGCGGCCATGAAGTTGCCCGGGGCCTTCGGCGTCGAAATGGACGGCTACCGGGCTGGCCAGGCCGGCCCGCCGGGGTTTCTCGTCACCGGTGGTGTCCTGCCGGGCGAGGCGGACAATGTTGAGTGGTGGGTTTTCACGGAGGGGCGCTGCGAACGGCGCTGGGTCGGGCCGGCGCTCGATGGCTCGGTCACCTCGATCCTCTGCGGCGATCGCGATGGCGACGAGCGGGACGACCTGATCCTCGGCATCGTCCGAGCCGAAGGTGACGGCTATCGTTCGCGCCTCCATCTGTACAGCAGCCGTCCACTCGGCAGGGTGACGCCATGACTCCCCGGCTTTTGCGCCGAATGACGATGGCCGGCCTTGGGCTGGTGGTCGGTTCCACTCTGGCGAGTTCGCCCGCCCACGCCGTCCGGAACCCGATCCAGGGTTCCTCGATCACCGTCCTTGCGGCCGGAGCCCTTGAGACGCTCGATCCAACCCGGGCGGCCACGCCTGCCGAGAGGCTGATCGTGGCCAACCTGTTCGACCGGTTGGTACGCCGCGGGGCCGACGGCCGTTGGCAACCCTCGGCGGCCGTCTCCTGGCAGGTATCGGCGGATTCGCTCGAATGGACTTTCATGCTTCGACCGGGCATGACCTTCACCGACGGTCGGCCCGTGAATGCCGAAGCCGTCGTTCGATCCTGGGAGAGGGGCGACGCCACGGGTGTGGCCACGAGGCGCCTGCGTGGTGCGATGGCCGCGGGCGAAGCGGGTGCCGTCATCCTGAGATTGAAGCGCCGGGTCACCGATCTCCTTTCGCATCTCGCCGACCCGGCGTACGGCATCCATGCTCCGATCGATGGACCGAACGGCGGAAATCTCGTCGGAAGCGGGCCGTTTCGCCTGACCCGTTCGGCGGGTCCTGGCGATTTCGTCCTGGTACCCCGGATGGATCACTGCCTCGGCCGCGCGATACCGGCGGGCGTCGTGGTGAAAAGCCGGCCCGGGCAGAAAGAGCCGTTCGAAGGACTGTCAGACGTTCGCGGCGTCATCTCCGACCCGGTATCCGGCACTCTCGATTTTTCACTGGCCTTTTCCGATGGCCCGCCGGTA
>Ga0163152_10000508_pt1:42500-67706 | contig 67706 bp, 67 predicted proteins | sample OliLakLV19MP8IB2_FD_148635 | JGI IMG/M metagenome (GOLD analysis project Ga0163152, IMG submission 148635) | Freshwater microbial mat bacterial communities from Lake Vanda, McMurdo Dry Valleys, Antarctica - Oligotrophic Lake LV.19.MP8.IB-2 | ecosystem: Environmental > Aquatic >... | reverse complement strand
GGGTTGTTGGGGAGGGCGGAGGTTGCTAGCCTCGTGGGATGAGATACCAATCATGGTTGAAGGTGCTGGGTGGTGGGGGTCTGGCCCTGTTGGCGGGGGCTTCCTGCGCGAAAAAGTCGGCCAGGTGGGTGCGGCCCTACCCCACGGCTCTGACCCACGAAGCTCGATTTGATGGCGAACCATCTCTCTCACCAGACGGAAAACTCCTCGTCTTCTCATCGTTCGGCGAAGCCGACCTTGATCTGTTCGTCATCGACCCGGCAGAGCCGGGTGAGCGACGGCTGTTGTATGCGGGGGCCGGTGACGATCGGCAGCCCGCCATCAGTCCGGATGGGACGCGGGTGGCGTTCACTCAGGTCGTGGGTTTGGAGTCCGACATTCTTGTCATCGAGATGACCGGCGGTGAAGCGCGGCGGCTGACCGTGGAGGCGGGGGCGGATCGGCAACCAGCCTGGAATCAGCCGGGCGATCGTCTGGCGTTCGTGAGTGATCGTACGGGGCGTGCGGAAGTCTGGGTGCTGACGATGTCGACAGGCCAGGCCTCCCCAGTTTCGGCAGTGGCACCTCCCTCCCCCGATTTTGTCCTGATGGATCCCGTGTGGCGAGGAACTGACGTGCTCGTGTCAGCCCGGGTCGGTGCGGAGGTGGATCTATGGGCGATCCCCGGAGCCGGCGGGCCCTGGATGCGGCTGACCTCCGGACCGGCCCGTGAGCGACATCCGAATCCCGCACCGGATGGGCGTCTGGCATTTACCTCCGATACGACCGGATATGCCAACCTCTACGTGCTCGAGCCGGATGGGCGGGTGACGCTGATCACGGACGAACGCACCGATATCCACGAGTCATGTTGGATGAATGGTGGCTCGCGGCTGGTGTACGCCCGGACCTCCCCCTGGGCACTGGTGGCGCGGCCGCTGGGGGGCGGGACAATCGATACGGTGCAGGCAGCCTGGGGTCGGAACCTCCACCCCTCATGGTCGCCGGATGCCACGGAGTTGGCGTTCCACTCGAATCTGGATGGGCAGGATGACATCTGGCGGGTGGGCGTTTCCGACGGTGGCGCGGGGCCGGTCACGGCCAGTCGGGAAAACGATATCGATCCGGACTGGTCGGGCTCCGCTAATCGTATTGTGTTCACGAGCCATCGCTCAGGGAATCCCGACATCTGGATCATGGATCCATCGGGGGTGGAGTATTTCAATCTCACCAACGATCCGGCCAGGGATGGGGAAGCCCGGTGGAGTCCGGACGGGATGATGATCGTGTTCGTGTCGGATCGGCTGGGGCAAACGGACCTGTGGGTCGTATCGGCGGCCGGTGGTGAGCCCTCACGGGTCACCGATGATAAGGCCGTTGATGCGTGGCCGTGCCTGTTGGCGGATAATCGGACAATCGTCTTCGAGTCTGATCGGGGGGGCGATCGGGCACTCTGGAGTGTGCCGATCGAAGGGGGCATGCCGCGGCGCCTGACGACGCCGGCCGGAGCCGGCTCATGGGATGGACGGCCGGCGCCCGTGTTGAATCATGCGGAAGGGTTGGTCTTCACGCGGTCCGTGGGCGGCAATTCGGGCGTGTTCCGGTTGAACCGGACCGACGGCTCGGTCGTGCCGATCATGGATGACGAGGCATCACTCGAGGATCATGCCACCGTGAGCCGGGACGGATCGCGCGTCGCATGGCAATCGGGCGGCAATTTCGACCTCTGGTGGATCAATGCCTCCCCTGTTCAGAGTGGCGAACGATGACCCGGTCAATGCGAGCGGGGTTGCCGCGCATCGATAATTCCCATACGACGCCGTCCCTGATGCCCCGAAATCGGGGCAGGATAGCCACGAGATCGCTGCGGGTGCCGTCGAGCGCGACAATCGTGACGTTGAAAAACTCCTCCGGCTCCACGGAAAACTGTTCACGGTTGGCGTAGATCCGGCCAAACGTCGCCGAATCGATGATGCCGCGAATCTGAAATTCCTGGAGATCGGCGAGCGGAATCCTGACGACGCGATCCCACTGCTCCGGAGCGAAACCGATCAGTTCGGTTATGTTTCGCAATTTCGGGAAATCGATGCGGAAGCCATGAACGAGAATTCTCTCGGCCGACGTGAATATCTCGACCTCGACACCCGAGGTCTCCAACGACTGGCCGGCCGGTACAACACCGGTTTCGGGGGGAGGCGTCTGGCCTCCGGCTCCGCAGCCGGCCAGACCGGCCAGGACAAATCCCAGGACAAGTATCCAAGAGCCGGCAGGCGAGCGGGTCATCGCGATCCTCCTCCAACGAGGTAATCGGGGTAATTGACTGTTCTGGAGTCATGATCGTACGGCGCGCTCGCCCCCAGTTCAACCGCGGGCCGCGATCGGCGGCGGCCCGGTGAACAGAATCAGGTGGCCGGAGACGGTCAGCCGGGTATGCCCATCCTTGTCCCGCTCGGATGTCCTCAAATCGATGATCGCATCGGCGCCCCGGCGAATGGCCTCCTTCTGGAGATCCTTGACCGCCAGGTCGTGGCTGCTTTCGGTGGACCAGTTCGGCTTGATCCGGGTCGTGACGGACAGGTCGCCGAGGATCTTGTGGGCCCGATTGGTGCCCCCCCGGGATACCGGCATGTCGTAGCCCCCGGGCTTGGCGGTGAGCTGCAGCGGGTCACTGGCGACCCAGGTCTTTTGATAGCCGCAGCCGGTCATGAGGAGGGGGAGGATGGCGATCGAAAGGAGAGTGCGTCTGGGCATGGTGCACCTCGGAAGTGGCAGGGCCTGGGCCTGGTCGGCCGACGGTCAGCAATTCAAGACGGGGTTTGATCCTTGTTATCGGCCGGGCCGACGGCGGTCCTGAACCCTGGCCACCGATTCATGAAATGTGCACGCCGGGGCGGAAACATGGGTTTTTCAGCGCAAGGGGGCTTTGATACGCAGTTTCGCGCGGGTATAGTCCCGGGCGTTGAAGGGTCGGAAGCATGGCCACGCTGCGGCGGGACCGCGGGGGCCGTCTCCCATCTCCACCTCTACACGCAAGGAGTGAATAACATGGCTGGTGCCAAGAAGTCGGCGAAGAAGCCCGTGGAACTGATCATCTCCAAGAGCCGCACGAAGGCCGCCTCGAAGAAGTGCAATGTGTCGAGCGATTTCTACGGTGCCCTCGACAAGAAGGTGCGCGAGATGGTCGCCGGCGCGGAAGCCCGCGCGATCGGCAACAAGCGGAAGACGCTCAAGCCCGTCGATCTGTAGGATCGACCGGTGCCCGCCGGGCGCCGCTGGACTGTGAAACGGCGATCTCTTCGGGGTCGCCGTTTTGCTTTTGGCGCGCCGCCGAGTGCGCTACCATGCACGGATGAGCCTTGAATTGAGAATTGGCATCCAGGTGAACGGCGCCGCGGAAATAGTGGACCCTGGCACCACGCCGGCCGACCTCCTGTCGCGCCTCGGCCTCGAAGGGTCGGGCATCGCGGTGGCCGTCAACGACATCGTGGTCCGACAGAACGAACTCGGCACTCTCGTCCTTTCAGACGGCGACAGGGTCGAAATCATCCGCGCCGTGGGAGGCGGCTGAGGGGCATGCTCCAATTCGGCGAGTACCAGTTTCGATCGAGGCTCATCGTTGGCACCGGGCGCTACCCATCGGTCGACCTGCTCGAGGCGGCCATCGGCGAGTCCGGCGCCGACCTCGTGACCGTGGCCATCCGCCGTGTTGATCTGTCGGACAGCGGCCAGGGTTCGATCCTTGGCGCGCTCCAGCGGCTCAACGTGAGCCTTTTGCCGAACACCGCCGGTTGCTACACGGCGAAGGACGCCATTCTCACCGCGCAACTTGGCCGGGAGGCGCTCGGCACCGCGCTGGTCAAGCTCGAAGTGATCGGGGACGAACAAACGCTTTATCCCGACGGGCCGGCTCTGCTCGAGGCGACGGCAGCCCTCATCAAGGACGGATTCACGGTTCTCCCCTACACGCACGACGATCCGGTCCTGTGCAAACGACTGGCCGAACTGGGCTGCCCGGCGGTGATGCCGCTCGGTGCGCCGATCGGCTCCGGGCTTGGCATCCGCAATCCCTACAGTCTTCGGATCATTCGGGAAACGTGCGGGGTGCCGGTTATCGTGGATGCCGGTGTCGGCACGGCCTCTGACGCCTCGCTGGCGATGGAACTCGGTTGCGACGGGGTACTGATGAACAGCGCCATCGCCGGGGCCGGGGATCCGGTGATGATGGCCCGGGCCATGAAGCTGGCGGTGGAATCGGGCCGCCTGGCCTTCCTTGCCGGGCGGATCCCGATGAAGCTCCACGCCACCGCCTCCAGCCCCATCGAAGGGATTGTCGGCCGCTGACGCCGTTCCGTCTCCTGTTGATCACGGACCGGGCCACCACCCGGATGGCTCTCCTCGAGGCCGTGGAGGCGGCGCTGGCCGGCGGCGTGGACGCCGTGCAGCTCCGTGACAAGAATCTTTCCGGCGCCGACCTTTACCAGCTTGGCCGCGAACTCTCGGCACTCACACGCCGTCACGGAGCCAGCTTCTACATTAACGACCGGATCGACCTCGCGCTGTCACTCCGGGCCCACGGCGTGCAGCTCGGGGCGGCCTCGCTGCCGATCCGTGAGGCACGACGTCTTCTTCCACCTGAATGCCGTGTTGGTTACTCGGCCCATTCAGCCGCCGAGGCCGAGGGGGCAACCCTTTCCGGCGCCGACTTCGTGCTGCTGGCGCCGATCTTTACGCCATGGTCAAAGGCGGTCACATCCGGCGCGGTCCCGCTCGGTTCGGAGGCGCTCTGGTCGATCGCAGCAGCGGTGGCGATTCCCGTCTATGCCCTCGGCGGAATCAACGCCGAGCGGAGCCGGCTGTTGATGTCACCACCTCCCGGAGCCGGACGAGCACCCGCCGGCGTGGCCGTCATCGGGGCCATACTGGGCGCCGACGACCCGGGCGTCGCCGCCCGCGGGCTGATAACAGCGATGGGTGACCCAGCATGACACCGCCGGCGCCCCGGGTGCCGCCCCCGGACGCCTGGCTTGGCCAGACGCGCTACCGTGACCCCGTCGATCTGAAGAAGCTGCGATTTCTGATCAGTGCGCTTTCGGCGATCGGCCCCTTGCCTCTCGATATCCTGGAGGTGGGGTGCGGAAGCGGCAACATCTCGCGGCCGCTGGCCTGGCTGGGCCACCGGGTGCTGGCCACCGACATCGATGCGGCGTCGCTCGAATTCATGCGACTACAAGACTTGCCGTCGACCCTGCAGCTTGAACAGGCCGGACTGACCGAGCTGCCGGCCGGGCGGCGTTTCGACGCCATCATTGCCTCGGAGGTCCTTGAGCATGTGGACGATCCCGCGGCGGCGCTGGCCGCATTTCGCGGGGCCCTGACATCCCGCGGGCTGGTCCTGGTCACCATTCCCAACGGGCAGGGACCGTGGGAGATCGGCCAGGCGCTGTCACCCCGGCGGGCGGCCGGATGGCTGGCGCGGAAGACCGGTATTTACCAACCCGTGAAGAAGGTGCTGGGAGTCCGCCGGGAGGAAAGGGACGCCGAGACCTCGACGTTCAACTTCGAATCACCACATCTGCAGCACTTCACCCTGAAACGGTTCGAAACGATGTGCCGGCGGGCCGGCTATGACATCCGGCGCCGGCAACACTCCGATGGCCCGCTCACTTTTTTCCCCGGCGGCCGCCGGATTTCATGGCTGGCCCGCGCCGACTGCCGCCTCGTGGACCGCCTCCCCCACTGGCTGGCGTCGGGGTGGTACTTCGTGCTCGCGCCTCGCCCTTAGCCGCCCGGGAGCGGCCGGCCGACTTTCCGACCTTCGCGGTCGAGGTTCGAGGTTTCACGCCGGCGCGAGGGGGCCGGGGTGGCGCCGAAAGGCTTCGAGGGCCGGTCGGCACCTTTTCCCCCACCTTGGCCACCAGGCCGAAGTCGATCTGCCGGAGCTCCTTCTTCACGGCGATCACCTGCACCGTGACCCCGTCGCCCAGGCGGAACATCCGCTTGGTCGATTCGCCGACCAGCGCATACAAATCCTCGCGGAAGATGTAGTAGTCGTCGCCCAGGTTGCTGACATGAATCAACCCTTCGACCGCATAGTCGGTCAGCGAAACGAAAAGCCCGAAGGAGGTGACGCCGCTGATCGTGCCGGTGAACTCCTCGCCAAGGTGCCTCAGCATGAACTCGGCCTTCTTCACCTCCACCGAGTCGCGCTCGGCTTCCTCGGCCACCTGCTCCCGCGCGGAACAGTGCACGGCCACCTGGCCGAGTCGCGATTCCCACTCTTCCCGGCGCAAGAACGTTGCCGGCTCGACCCCGGCAGCCTCGCGCAGGGCCCGGTGAACGACCAGGTCCGGATAGCGCCGGATCGGCGAGGTGAAGTGAAGGTAATCGGTACTGGCAAGCCCGTAGTGGCCGAGCGGCCTCGGGTCGTAACGGGCCCTCTTCATGCTTCGCAGGACGAGCGTGTTGATGAGATTCTCCTCCGGCCGTCCCTCGGCCCGTTTCAACAGCTCTTGCAGGGCGGACGGCACGACCTCGCCATCCTTGCTCCGCTTCAACCGGTGACCGAGAGGTGTGATGACTTCAAGCATCTGTTCGATCCGCAGCGGGTCGGGCGGCTCGTGGACCCGGAAGAGACCGGCGATTTTCCGCTTTCGGAGGTCCTTGGCCACCACCTCGTTGGCCAGCACCATGAACTCCTCGATCAATCGGTGGCTCTCCAGCCGGGCCACCCGCTGGATGTCCATCGGAAATCCATCCTTGTCCAGGATGACCCGGCTTTCCGGCAGATCGAAATCCAGGCTCCCCCGCAGTCCGCGGCGAGCGGTCAGCTTCTTTGCCAGCCGGCGGAGATTATCAAGCAACTCGAGCGCATCGGCATATTGCTGACGCAGCAGGGCATCGCCTTCGAAAATCGACTGCACTTTTTGATAAGTCAGCCGGTGGCGGCTGTGGATCACCGTGTCGGCCACGCGGGCCTTGATGACCTGACACCCGTCATCGACCGTCATGACGACGCTCATGGCCAGTCGGTCGATCTGCGGCTTCAGGCTGCACAAGTCGTTGGACAGTCTTTCGGGCAGCATCGGTATGACCCGGTCGACAAGGTAAACCGACGTGGCCCGGCGATAGGCTTCAAGATCGATCGCCTCGCCGGCCTTGACGTAGTGGCTGACGTCGGCGATGTGGACTCCCAGCTCCCACGTTGCGTCGTCGATCCGCCGGAGCGACAACGCGTCGTCGAAGTCCCTGGCATCGACCGGATCGATCGTCACGACGAAACGGTCGCGAAAATCCTCGCGCCGGGCGATCTCCGCCTCGGAAATGGCGTGGGGCAGTGCTTCCGCCACCGCCTCGACTTCGGCCGGAAAGCGGTCCGGCAGACCGTGATGCTTGATGATCGTCAGGATGTCGAGGCCGGGGTCGCCCGGGGAGCCCAGGACTTCGGTGATGCGTCCGACCGGCCCTGAATGCGGCGTTCCCCATGAAAGGACCTCGACCAGAACTTTTTGCCGGTCCTTGGCGCCGAGGGATTGATCAAGAGGCACGATCACGTCGCGGGCGATCCGCGGGTCATCCGGCGAGACGACGACATGAGATCGGCCAACGTTGGCCGTCCCGACGATCTCGCTTCGAGCCCGCTCCAGGACCTTGATCACGGCCCCTTCGGCACCGCCCGGTGTGCCGGGCCGGCCGATGCCGGAGCGTCGGCGCATTCGCTCGATTCGAACGACCACTTTGTCGCTGTGGAGTGCGGTGTTCATCGCGCCGGCATGGATGAAAACTTCATCGCCGCCCGCCTCCGGTATCACATAGCCGTGGCCGCTCTTCACGACACGGAGAATCCCAACGACCATGTTGAGCCGGTCGGGGGGGCCGTAGCGCCCCTTGCGGACTCGGTACACTTCCCCCGAGTCTTCCAGCTCCCGGAGCATCTCCTTGAAGGCGTGATACTCGTGTGGTTTCACACCAAGGGCCCGGGCCATTTCCTTGGGCTTTTCCGGGTGTGAGGCCTGCTCTTCGAGATGGCGGATCAGTTCAGCCCGGGTCGGCAGCGGCACCTAGTCGTCGTCCCGGCCACCCCGCTCACCGACGAACTGGTCGCCTTTGTCACGGAAGAGGATGTTGAAGGATGTCAACGTGCCGTAAATCTTGGTCACGTACTGCTGCATCTCCACCTTGTCGGCGTCCGTCAGCACCTTGTGTGCGTTGACCTTCTGCTCAAGAACTCGAAGTCGGTCGCGAAGCATCACGATCTTGTGAAAAAACGCCTCGAGCGGTATCTCCTTGTCCTTCAGTGAGGGGTCGCCCGGCTTCAGGACAAGAGTGCCGGCCTGCCAGCGCGGCGACAACCGGATGTCGGACAGCCCGAGGGCTTCGTCGATTGAGTCGCGAATGATCTCGCGGAGTTCGTCGATGTGAATCGGCGGCACCGTCGGTGAGGATTCGGCGCCGGGGCCGGAGCGGTTCCATTCCATCGGTTAAATCTCCTTCACTCCCCTCTACTCGAGGAGGACAGTTCGGGTCGGGCGCCGCCAGGCAGATCAGAACGGAAGCGGCGCAGGATTGGTGAAAAAGGAATCGGGCCAGGCAGCACCCGCTTCCAGATTGATCAGGCGAATGATGCTGCGTTCGGGGTCGTTGACCTTGACGCGATCCGACGATAGTACCAGCGGCCCGACCGGTTGCCAGGCAACCCAGTCCCAGAGTGATTCCCTGGCGGCCGGACCAGCTTCGTCCTGCAGGATGAAACCCCAGCGAACCATCCGGTGAGTGGCCCTGTCGAGATAGGCCCAGTAGGTGTCGTTCGGGGTCAATCCGACTGAATCGAACGTCACCTTGAGTCGGTCGCAGGGCAAGCCGTTCACAACGACCTCGCCATCCCGGGCCACGTTTACCCCGTCGTCGTCCAGCTTGAATGGCATCAGGAACCAGTAGGTATCGTTGATGAAGAGGCCGTACGCCCGCGTCAGCAGAGCGGCACGCTCCTCGCCGGCGAGCAGCTTCCCGTCAAGCCAGGCCTCACCGAGCTGTGTCTGGACGTTGAAAAGGACAACGAACGGTTGGCCGGCGCGATTCGTTCCCTGGATCCGATATCGGCCATCCCGCCGATCCCACCAATGGGTCCGGCTCGTGCGGATCGTATCGCGGCTGACATAGGTAAAAGTGAAACGGAGAGTGGGTAGACTGTCGAACGTGCCGCGCCCCCCCATCGAACCGTACAGAGCATCGAGGATGGGCCGGGCCCCGGCGGTGATGCGGGGGGCCGAGGGCTCCGACGCGACGGCAGATGTCTTGAAATCGTCCGGCGTCAATGAAAGTGGAACGATCGAGAGGGCAAGGGCCGCGCACCAGGGAATCCAATATCGGCGGCGAAGGGGGGCAGCGAGTGAGGGGCTCATGTGTCAAATGATAGGCTGATCGGTGGGGAAAACCAACCGCGGCCGCGCCGTTCCCACGTCCGACGCGACCGCGACCGATCAATCAGACGTTACGTCAGTAATCCTCCCAGTGACCACAGTAGTTGGGTGGGTAGCTTGCCGCGATGTCACATCTGGGAACCTCGTGCACCACCGTCAGATGCACGACCCATGAGTCATAGCTCTGATTGTGGTAGCCACACGGGTCGCAATCGTAGGTCCAGGCGCGACGCGGCGGGGGCGGCGGGGGTGGATACCGATCGGTGTGATGGCCGATGATAGCCCCGACGGCAACGCCACCGAGGAAGGTCCCAACATTCGAGTTGCACTGCGAACGATTACGATAACGATCATAATCACGATCATGATGGTCACGCCGTTCCACGACTCGATGGTGGCTCCTTCCGTTATTGCGGTGGTGTTTGTTCCGTCGATTCCCCGCCTCCGCGATGGCTGGCGATAGAGATGCAGTCGCCAGTACCAGGGCGAGGCCGAAGGCCACCCCCCGCAGAGAGGTTGTTGACATGTCCCAACTCCTCCTTTCTCCAATAACCGATCGACCCGCCGGGACTTTCCCCGGGCCGGCCGGTGGATCCATGGCTACACACTGCAGGGGCCATGCCTGATTCATGATTCTCGCGATTAATCTCAAAGCTTTGTGGTTCAATGTGTTGCGGGCGAGATGTATGATGAGCACTGGTGGTCGGCATGGCTGGCCCCCGGAGGCTGAAGCGCCGACGCGCCAGACCTGTCGCGGCGGGGCAACGCCATCCGACAACTTCAAACGCCCGGATCTGGACCCAAGAGGACGGTACCGTGATTGACTTTTCCCTCTCCGACGATCAAAAACAGCTCCGCGACCTGGCCCGTGAGTTTGCCCGCGATGTCGTGGCGCCACAGGCACGCACACACGATCAGTCCGGTGAATTCCCGATCGAGATATGCCGGCAGGCCTGGGAACTGGGTCTCATGAACATCCACATTCCGGAAGCCTTTGGCGGGCTCGACCTCACCAGCCTGGACGGTTGCCTGATCGCCGAGGAGCTCTCGGCAGCCTGCAGCGGCATCTATACGGCCATCGAGGCCAACGTCCTGGCCGAGGCACCGCTGATCCACGCCGCCAGCGACGAACAGAAGAAGCAGTGGCTCACGCCCATGACGACCGAGTTTCGGCTGGCCTCGTACGCGGTCACCGAGCCCGATGCCGGGAGTGATGTCTCCGGTATCAAGACGCGAGCCGTCCGGCATGGGGATGAGTATGTCATCACCGGCAACAAGATGTGGATCACCGGCGCCGGCCGCGCCTCCTGGTTCTTCGTCCTCGCCTACACCGATCCGGCCGCGCGGTACCAGGGGATGAGCGGGTTCGTCGTCCCGGCGGACCTGGAAGGAGTGGGGATCGGCAAGAAGGAAGACAACATGGGGCAGCGAGCCTCGGACACGCGGGGCGTCACCTTTCAGGAGGTGCGAATACCCGTCGCCAACCGGATCGGACCGGAGGGTGCCGGCTGGCCGATCGCCATGAGCGCCTTCGACCACACGCGGCCTCCGGTGGCCGCCGGAGCCGTCGGCGTGGCCCGTGAAGCCATGGAACATGCAGTCCGTTACGCCCAGGAGCGAAAGACGTTCGGCAAACCGATTGCACAGCACCAGGCCATCGCCTTCATGATCGCCGACATGGCCAAGGAGGTGGCCGCCGCCCGTCATCTCGTCCGGCACGCCGCCTGGCTGATCGACAACGGCCACAAGAACACGATGGAAGCCGCCTTCGCCAAGTGTTTCGCCGCCGACACAGCCATGAAGGTGACGACCGATGCCGTGCAGGTTTTCGGCGGCTACGGCTTCAGCAAGGAATACCCGGTCGAAAAGCTCATGCGCGACGCCAAGGTCTTCCAGATCTACGAGGGCACCAGCCAGATCCAGCGCATGATCATGGCGCGCGAGCTGTTCAAGGGGTAGGGCCTGGCGCTGCCGTTGCGCCAATGGAGAGGGCCGCCCATCCTGTGCAAAGATAAGAGGCACCGCCTGTTCGCGCCACGGTTAATTCTGCGTCCTCATGGGTCTGGGAGTCGAACGCCGACGCGCCTAGTTGCGCCCGCCCGTTGGCGCGCTGCCCAGTTCACGACCGAGTTGCTCCAACACGCCGCCTGCCTCGCCGGCCCGGCCAGCGCCCATGAGTTCGAGGTAACGCCGATAGAGCCGCCGGGCAGCGATCATCCGCTCCGGGTCAACTGACATTCCCGGCGTCAGCGTGGTCGAAGTGGAATCGGCCAGCCCGGCCCCGGTGTGCCCGCCGGTCGGCCAGTGACCGGTCACCGCATGATAAAGGGGTCCCGGCAGCGGTTGCTCGATCAGATCGGACAGCGCCTCCGCGTAGGACGAACCGTAGCCGAGCCGCTCCTGGCTGGCCACCACCACCCGCTTCAACTCCGGCATCCGCGAATGAGTGGCCTGGAGAAAAATCGGCTTGGTGTAGAGCAGCGCGCCCTCGAGCGGCACGACGATCAGGTTGCCCCGGATGACGCTCGAACCCTGCTGATTCCATAACGTCAGATCCTTGGAGATGACCGCATCCTGGTCAATTCGCGCTTCGATCTGCATCGGGCCGTAAACCAGGCTCTGCTTGGGAAAACGATAGACGAGGAGTTTGCCGTAGTGCGCGCCGTCGCAGCGGCCGGCAATCCAGCCCACCATGTTGTTCCGCGAGGTGCCTCGGGCCGTGTAGGGCGTGAACGGAAGAATCTGGACGAATTCCTCCTTGGCTTCACCCGGCAACCGCATGACGGCGTAGTAGGGCAGCATCTCTTGCGTCTCCGCCTGGCCAAGAGATTCCGTGGCGATGGCCCAGCGGTCCTCCTTGTTGTAGAACACCTGCGGATCGGTCATGTGGTACGTGGCATAGACGCGCGCCTGAATGCCAAGCAGATCTTCCGGATAACGGAGATGGGCCACGAGACCAGCCGGCATCGAGGAACCGGACTGTATCAGTGCCGGGAATGCGGCGCGCCATGCGGCCAGAATCGGATCACGTTCGTCCACGGCGTAAAAGGTGACGGTGCCGTCATGGCAGTCGACGACACACTTGACGGAGTTGCGAATGTAGTTGAGGCCGCCCTTCTGCCGCTCCGAATAGGGAAAGTGGTCACTGGTGGTGTAGGCATCGATCACGATGACCATGCGACCATCGACGATCACGGCGTAGGGATCCCGGTCGAATTGCAGAAACGGTGCCAGCCTGGACACCCGTTCGCGCACCTCGCGCCGGAAGAGGAGACGGCTGTCCGCTGTCATGTCGGCTGAAGTCAGCTGTCGAATACCGTCAAAGCGCATCGCCAGTGCCAGGCGGCGCAGCCCGGAACCGAGCGGAATGCCCCCCGACCCCTCGTAGCGGGCATAGGCATTCTCATCCCCCTTCGGGTAGTCGAACTCCTGCTGTCCGGTCCGGACGTAAACATGGTCCCGGGTCAGTTCGCCGAAGTAGACCTCCGGCCTTGTGACCGCCACCTCGGGGTGCGTCGCCACCGGAGGAATATCGCGCAGCCAGTAGTTGGGGAGTCCCTCCGCGGTGAACTCGTTCGTCGGGTTCATGCAGACGCCGTAGCCGTGCGTGTACACCTGCCGCTGATTGACCCAGGTAAGCGCCTTTTCGCTGAAGGCGGCGGGGTTCATTTCCCGGAGCGCCAGCATGACCTGTCGGATCGATCCGTCGACGACATAACGATCGATGTCAATATCGTAGAAATCGTAGTACTGGCGGAACGACTGGTTCTGATCGTAGGTCGATTCGAGTGCCCGCCAGTCCCACAAACGCATGTTCTTGAGAGTCAGGCTGTCGGCCACCAGTGTGGCCGGATTGAGGCTCGCCAGGGGCGGAAAGTCCCTGGCGTCCACATGGTCGTCCGTCAGTGCGAACCCCTGCCGGGTGAATGCCATGTTGTGCCGGATATAGGGGGTCTCGAGGGTGGTTTCGTTCGGACTGACCTTGTAGCGCTGGATGATCCCGGGAATGATGTTCAGGCCGATGAGCCAGACGGCGGCCACGAGTGCCAGCCCCCGCTGAATGGCCGTCATCGTGGCCTTGAGGCCGTGAGCCAGCGCGGCCCGGACGAGCAGCAGAGCGCCGAGGATGAGGGCCACGATCAGGACGCGATAAGCCGGCAGGTACACGTGGACGTCGGTCCATCCCGGCCCGTTTACGACGCCATGCGGGGAAAACATGAGCCCCCAGATCGACAGCTGGGCTTGAACCGCAAAAAGGAGGAAAAGGGCGGCGCCGAGTATCGAGAGATGCGTCAGCAGCCGATTCCAGAACTCGCCCCCGTTCCCTGCGTTCGGAATGACCAGTCGGAACTGGCCACGAGCCCCGGTCGGCACCAGGCCGAATCGGCCGGAGGCCCGGAGCAGGTAGACCGCGACCACACCCACCATGTTGAGAAGGAGAATTCCCATCGCCCCGGCGAGAATCCGCTCGAAAAGTGGCAGCGAGAACACATAGAAACCGGCGTCCTTGTTGAAAATTGGTTCCACGACGCCAAACGGCTGGCGATGCTGCCACAACAGGATTTGCGGCCAGTGCCGCGAGCCAAAACTGAATCCCGACTGGGCCGCCAGCAGGAGCACGGAGAAGCTGGCGACGCGTGCCAGGAGCCGCGATGGGCGGGCAATATCGCCCGAGGTCCGGTTTCGGGCAAACCAGAGATTGAGGGCCGTGATGGCCAGTGTCAGTATTCCGAAGGCCAGACCCCAGCCCCACTCTGCCTCCAGGAGACGACGAAAGGTATCCCCTTGCTTCAGGTCCTCGTGCCACCAGAGCCACTCGACCCACATTGAAGCGAATCCGCGGAGAAGCACCCAGAACCCGAGCACGACCGCGGCCGACAGGGCCAGGCCGCGAATCCCCACCCCCCGCCGAACGGAATCAATAGCAAACCCGGCCATCATTCCTCCCGCCCGCGTCCGCGGACCAGCTCATCCCGACCCGAATCGGAATGACCGGGCCCGGCCTTGCCCATCATTTTCAAGGCCTGGCGGCGACCGTGCCCCATCCCAAGCATGTAGACGATGCCAATGCCCAGGACGTGGACAACCCACCACCCGGGCGAAAGGAACTGCCAGAACTCGGGAAGACTCATTTCGGACGACCTCCTCCGCGAAACGAGCGACTTCTACGCTCCACCGGTCATAAGGTTCAATTCCCGGCGATCGGCGTGAGAATAGCAGTACAGGCCATTGACGACCCCTCCCGGCCGCCTCCAGACTCCAGACATGTCCGCAATGAGCCAGCTGAATCTCTTTGAAAGTCCGCCCGATCGAGCGGAACAATGGCAGCTCACGAAGCCAATGGCGGCCTCTCGCCTTCGTCGGCATGCCATGGCCCGGCTCGAATTCGTCCGGCGGCACTTCCCCGAACTCGAGTCGGTCACGGTGCGAGTCGGGCGCACCAGGAGTCGCCGTGCCCGGGCATGGGCCTCACTGGATCCGGCCTTCCCGGCCATCTGGATCAAGCCGGGTTCGCTGCCGCTCTTCACGGCAGCCCATGAGTTGACGCATCTCCTGCAGGCATTGAGCCTGGTGCCTCGCGGTGAAAAGGCGGCCGACCTCTTCGCCCTCGCCCGCCACCCGGAGTTGATCGACAAGCCGCCGACCTATATCAAGGTGCCGCGCCTCCTGTTCGGACTCGACGGTAAGCCAAGGCTGGGCACGCCGGAACTGCTGCACCAGGCGGCGAATCGTGCCATTGCCGAGTCGGATGGTCGTTCACGTCGCGCTATCCGGCTGTTTGAAGAGTACGCGGCGATGGCCGCCCTGCCGCCGGCGCTGCGCATCTTCGAGCGCCTGGCCCAATTTTTCGCATGATTCGACATCTTTACCTGCTCCGCCACGGCGAGGCCGATCACGACGGGCCGCCGACATGGGTACACGACTCCGAGCGACCACTGACCCGCGAGGGGAAGGAAAGAATGGCACTCCAGGCAGGGGCGATGAAGCGGATGGAGATCGCGATCGAGGCCATCATCACCAGCCCCTACCGCCGGGCCCGTCAGACGGCCGAGGCGGTGGCCGCGGCCTACCATCTCGAAGACCGGATCACCGAATCGGATCTGCTGGAGCCGGGCGCCACGTTTGCGGACCTGGTTCGCACGTTGCGGACGGTTCGTGCCGAGCGGATCCTGGTCGTCGGGCACGCGCCGGATCTGGGCGCATGGGCCGGAGAACTGATCGGCGGGGAGGCGATTCCGCTGGGGAAGGGATGGCTGGCGTGGATTCGGCTCGAGTCAGAAATGGAAAACGGCGGGGGGCGCCTCAAGGCTCTCCTCCCCGCCGATTTGATGCGAACGATCGGTCGATTGTCCTGAGCGGTTCGGCTCTACCATGTCTCCTACGCGCCGGTCACAACCCGATTGACTCTTCGGATCCGGCAGTTGCCGGCACCGTTGACGCTTGTCTTTGATGTCCCGTGATGCCCTTCGATCTTGGCGAGAAAGCCCGTTACGAGCTTGAGCGGCACCTTGAGGTGAACCGTCTCGTGGTCTGAATCGACATCAACGATGAGATGCTGGCCTTCCTTGCGGATCAGCACGTTTTCGTCGGGTCCTTTGACCTCGACGAAGATCGCGTCCGGGCACTTCGACAGTTCGCTCTCGAGCGCCTTCACTACCCGACCCCAATCGGCGTCAACATTGTCAGCCACTTCGGCGCAGACCACATCAGGAAGGAACATCAGGCCCGCGCTCGCCAGCGCACCGGGGATCTGAAGATTCACGTTCGTGCCACCGGGCCCACGTTCGGCCACCTGGACCGAAATCATTCCCAGCGACTTCACCCACAGACCGACCACCAGGATCGCGACCATCGGGATGCCCCAGAGGGCGCCAAGGACGATCAGAACCTTCTTCGCGCGCGGATTCATTTGGTTGAACTCTCCTCGCCAACGTTACTGGCATCGACCCAGATCCGGACACTTTCATCCTGGCCCTTCACACGAATCAATTCCCCGTCGCCGTTTTCATCGAGGACCTTGATCGCGGCGACGAGGTCGAGTTCATCGCCGGGGCCCGACAGCAGGGCATCCATGACGAGGGTCGGGATGCGGACATGGACATCTTCACCATCCGCGTCTGTCTCATCCACGTTGATATGGAGGTAGGCGCCGGCCCGGGAGACGCGAACAATCTCGTCGTCGCTCTCGACCGTGATGTACTCACCTTCACCGGCCGCACGGACAGCTTTCCAGATGGCGCGGAGTTTGACGGCATTCAGGTCGTGATCGTTGAAGCGGATTTTTCCGCCCGAGAAATCATCGTCCTCGATCAGGGGGAGGAGCGTTTCGACCATCGATAGCGGCACGTTGACCCGCACCTTTTCGCCACCCCGGCCCGACTCATCGACCCGGATGTGGAGCCAGCGATTGCCGGCGGCAAGTGCGGCGACGGGAGCAAGAAGCAGGGTCAGGGCGGCAACCGCCAACATCGTGGAGCGCATTGACTTACCTCCGTCGGTTCTGGGTTGGAAGGGTCGGACCGGCACGGCCGGGCCTGAACGTCTTGTGTTTCCAGACGTCGGCAGGCCCCATCGGGTTGCCGAATCTTGGGCGCTATTTTCGCCGACAGGTGGGTGACCTGGCCGCCCTGGGATCCGTGGTGGCCTATGAATCCCCCAGCCGAAGGATGGCGCGCCATTCGGCCGGAAGTACCGGCATCACCGAGAGGCGCGTGTTCTTGATGAGGGGGAAACGGGCCAGCTCCCGGTCAGCACGAATGGCCGTGATGGAGACCGGGCGCGGAAAGCGGCGGACCGGTGCGATCGGGACGATCACCATCTTCCCGGTCGTGTCCCCGGGGTCCGGACGGGCGGGACCCGTGGCCCTGGCGATGCCGACGACCGATTTCTGGGAGCCTGTGTGGTAGATGAAGACTTCGTCTCCGGACGCCACTTGGCGCAGGTAAATCAACGCCTGCGCATTCTTCACGCCGTCCCAGCCGGCCTTGCCGGCCTCGATCAAATCGTCGAACGAGAAGTCGTCCGGCTCGGTCTTGAACATCCAGGTCGCCATGGCGGGGATGATAGCCTTTCACCCCGGCGCTGTGGCACACTCCGCGGCCATGAAATACGCCATCATCGGCTCCGGCCGTCAGGGAACTGCCGCAGCGCACGATCTCGCCCTCTTCGGCGATGCCACAGAAATTCGATTGCTCGACGCCGATGTCGAGGTGGCTTCCGAAGCCGCGGCGCGGATCAATCGACTGGTCGGCCGGTCGGTCGCCACATCCCGCGGAATCGACGTGCGCGACGGGGCCGCGCTGACGGGCGCACTCCAGGGGATCGATGCCGCACTGTCGGGTGTCCATTACTTCCTCAATGTCGGGGCGGCGAAAGCCGCCATCGCCGCCGGGGCCTGCTTCAACGATCTGGGTGGCAACACCGACGTGGTCCGGGCGGAGCTGGAACTCGACAAGGAGGCCAGGGCCGCCGGAGTTTCGATTGTTCCCGATTGCGGCCTGGCCCCCGGCATGGGAAACACGCTGGCCGTGCATGCCATGGACCAGTTCGACCGACCCATCCGGGCCAGGATTTTTTGTGGCGGTCTCCCCCAGAATCCGAAGCCGCCGCTGGGCTACAAGCTGGTTTTCAGCCTCGAGGGACTGACGAACGAATACACCGGCGAGGCGATCATCCTCCGGGGTGGGCGGCGAATCAGCGAACCCGCCTTCACCGGTAAGGAATCAATCCAGGTGGACGGCCTCGGTTCACTCGATGCCTTCTACACGTCGGGTGGCACCTCCACATGCCCCTGGACGCTCGAGGGAAAGATTCCGGACTACGAGTACAAGACTCTCAGGTACCCCGGCCACTACGATCAGCTGAAGCCGCTCATCGACCTGGGATTCCTCGACACGAAACCGGTCAAGGTCGGCGACATCGAGGTGGCGCCGCGACAGCTGGCCCATCGTCTCCTCTCGCGCTGGATTGATTTTCCGGACGACCCGGACCTGGTCGTTCTCCGCGTGGACTTGACCGGCGAAATAGACGGAAGGACGCGCACCCTTCGCCAGGAGATCATCGACCGCCAGAGCGCCGAAACCGGCTTCACCGCCATGGAGCGGACGACCGCCTACCCGGCGGCCATCGTCACGATCCTCCAGGCTCGCCGCGAGGTGCCGGCCGGGGCCGTCCCCCTGGAATCGGCCGTTCCAGGTGCCGCATTTGTCCGTGAGTTGAAGCGCCGCGACATCTCACTGACCGAGACCTGGCTCGACTGAGGGCGTCCGTCGCGGCAGCCGAGCCCTGCCGGATTACTCCTCCCCGTCGTCGGTGCGCAGAACGCCGCTCAAGTCGAGTCCCCCGATCTGCCCGGCCAGTGCCGCCAGCCATGACTCGAAGATGCCCCCCTCCGGTGCGGTGATCTGAATCTTCGACCCGGCCACCCGTTCGAGACGGCCGCTCCCCTCGCGGGCCAGTGGGATGGTGACGGCCTCGCGGTGGATGCAGAGGGCATCGGTCACCTCGAGGATCCGGCGAATCTGGGCTGGCGTGATGGGTTCCAAGGGATGGCCTCCAGAGTGTCGATGAAATCGACCCACGGGCCCGACGGGCCGGGGCGCTTTGGTATGATACCGGTCCCTTTTCACCCTGTGTCCGGCGCGAGGTAACCCAAGTGAACATCACCCAGTTGAAGAGCCTCATCCGGGGCGAATTGATCACCGATGAGGCGGGACTGGAAGCCCGTGCCTCCGATTTTGGCCGGATGGTGCACAAGAAGCCCGGCGCCGTCGTTCGACCGAAGGATGCCGAAGACGTGGCGTCGGTCCTCCGCTTCGCCAACGATATGGGCTACCAGGTGGCCACGCGCGGGGAAGCTCACTCCCAGACCGGTCAGGCCCTGGTCGAAGGGGGAATCGTCCTCGACCTGACGTCGCTCAACGCCGTCATCAGTGTCGATCCGGAGGGTCTCACGGTCACCTGCCAGTCGGGCGTCGTGTGGCGGAACCTCGTTGAGCACCTGAAGCCGATGGGGCTGATCCCGCGCGTCCTGACCAACAACCTCGGCGTCACGATCGGCGGCACCTTGTCGGTGGCCGGGCTCGGCGTGGCGTCATTCCGGTACGGAACCCAGGCCGACAACGCCGTCGAACTCGAAGTCGTCACCGGCAGGGGGGATATCGTCGTCTGCTCGGCCGAGCAGGAACCGGACCTCTTCAATCACGTTCGGTCCGGCCTCGGCCAGTTCGGCGTCATCACGCGTGCCACGATGAAGGTTCGCCCTTTCAAGCCGATGGTCCGCCGCTATTTCTTCCTGTACGACAATCTCGACAAGTTCATGAGCGACGCCCGGATGCTGATGGATACCGACCGCTGCGACTTCCTCGAATCGTGGTGCGTGCCGGCCCCCATGGGTTTCCGGACGGTCGGCAACGAAAAGCAGACCTTCGGCGAGTGGTTCTTCCCACTGCACCTCACGAAAGAATTCGACCCGGAAGCCCCGCCCGATGACGCGATCGTCACGAAGGGACTGTCGTACTACCGTTTCACTCACGTCGAAGACGAGCCGATCCACGATTTCGCAAACCGCCTCGAGCCGCTGTTCGTCCTCTGGAAGCTCTCGGGTTACTGGGCCAACAAGCACCCGTGGATGGAATCGGTGCTGCCGTGGGAGTCGGGTAAGGAGTACATCAAGAATGTCCTGGCCATCCTCCCCCCCGCCTCACTCGGCGGCGGTCACATCCTGTTGTGGCCCTGCAAGGGAACAACCTCAACGGTACCCCTCTTCATGCGACCGCCGGACGAGTGGGTCATCGGCTTCGGCATACTCCCCGGCGTTCCAAAAGAAAGGATCGAGCTGGCCGTCGAGCGCCTCAACCTGGCCAGCGAGATCAGCGAGATGGCCGGTGGCAAGCGCTACCTCTCCGGCATGATCAACTTCGACAAGGAGAAGTGGGCCGCCCATTTCGGCGAGATGTGGCCCGAGGTCAATCGTCTCAAGAAGACGTACGACCCGAAGCATGTGCTGAATCCGGGATTCATCCTGTACGAGGAATAGGGCGGCGACGACATGGCCGGCCTTGTCGATGAACCTGCTAGTGCCGGCCCCCGCCAAATCCCTTCAGTACCGCATCCGGCAGCCACTCCACCGTGGTCACACTGTCCGGGAGTTCGCCGGGCGGCGGAATGCGACGAAGTCGCCCCGTCCGCCAGAGTTCGAGCTGATCGAGTCGATGCGGATTGCCGAATGATTCGGCCTCACCCGGCAGGAGCACCCCCCAGGTCTCACCGCCGGGCGACAACTCGGTGATCCAGCGCGCCGCCGGCCCGTGCGTTACCCGGGCGGGAATCGCGGCGGTCGTGTCGAAGCGGGCGTAACCGGCCACGTCGATCGTCGCCCGATCGCCGGCCCGCGGGAATGGGGCCACGCTCCAGGTCGAGTCGATGTCGTTCAGCGCATGCGCAAGGCGCGCCTGGTGCATGCGCCCCCAACCCCACCTCGTCCGATCGGCTCCATACCGGCGTTCCAGCCAGCTCACCGCAATATTCAATGCCGCGGCGCCGGAGCCGCATGCCTGCCAGGCGCGATAGAGCGCAGTCCCCACCGAGTCGGTCTCGGCTCGCCCGTCCCACCGGTCAAGTATCGGGAGGATCGAGCCGGCGATGTCGCTGAGCGAATCGGAGTCCATGGCGGCAAGGCGCTGGCGTGCATCGTCCCTGGCGGGTTCGCTGACATGGTCGTTCTGGATGTCGTGCACGGCACCCACGGTCCAGTCGGTCCGGGGGGCCAACAATGATCGAATCCGCTTTTCCCGCGGCACCAGATAGTCATATCCAAGATAGAGGTCGGTCGTGGGCGGAGGGCCATTCCCGCTGGCCACGAATCCGATGTCGGGGTTCACATCGTGCGGCAGTTCGTCGAAGTCGTAAACCCCGTGCCAGGCAAGCGCGGGATCGAGCCCGTCGCGCGGCGTCCGATGCTCGACACGCCGCGGAAGGCGCGCCGCCCGGAAATGACCGATCGCCCCGGCTGTGTCAGCGCAGATGACGTTGATATCCGGGAGTCCATGGCGCCGAAGAAGTGATCTCGCTTCCTCGACGGAACCAAGATCCATCGTGTGAACCGTGATCAGCCCCTCGCCGGGAATCGGACTCGCCCCCTCCCAGCGCAGCGTCCGAAGTCGTCCCGCCTCGCGGCCGATGACCGGCCCCCAGGGCGTCTGCTCGATTGGCTGCCAGAAAACTGGAATCGCAATCGGTCCCCAGAGTCGCACCCACACCAGCGGGCGCATTCGCCGCGTCTCCAACCATCCCTCCGTGGACTCGTATCGCTCCGGGTTCGTTGGATCGAATGGAAACGTGAAGATGTCGCTGGCATCGCCGGAAAAAGCCGTTGGCGTAAAAGCCACCGCACGGTTCCGCCCCATGACCAGGCCCGGCACCCCCGGAATGGCCCAACCGATCGCCGCGCCCCCGGGGCCTGCGAAGTGCACTTCGTGGAGCGCCCCCGGCACTGTCTGGGCCAGGTGGGGATCTCCCGCCAGGATCGGGTGTCGCGACAACGTGCGGGACCCGGCGATGGCCCACCCATTCGACCCGACGGCCCGGAGTTTTTCCGCCTCGAGATCGTCCGTCAAATCGCCGAGCGTCAAGGCCATCCCGCGCCAGATGACGAGGCAATCGGTCGGTTTCCATGGACGTGGCCGATATCCCAGCCGGCGGAACTCCGGCGGCAACAGCTTCCGATGATGGAGCAGCCAGTAATTGACACCGCCGGCATAGGCCGCGCACGCGGCTCGCTCGTCATCACCCAGTTGAGCGAAGAGCGATTCCGCGCAGGCCTCGACGCCCAGCGCCCGCGTCTGAAAATCACGCACGATGGCCGACTTGCCGAGCACCTCGGCTGTCTGCCCAAGCAGTTGCCGCCGCGACCAGTCCATCTGGAAAATTCGGTCGGCGGCAGTCGCGTACCCCTGGGCCTCGAACTGCGTCAAACGATTGGCGGCCTCGATCGTCGGAATGCCGAACTCGTCGCGGAGAACACAGCAGCGGCCCATTGATATGACGGCGCTGGAATAGCTCGGTCCCTGCTCCCTGATCCAGGCGGCCGCCACGAGGAGAACCGCAACCCCGAGCAGCCACCGCGCCAGCCGCCTCAATCGCCGAACCTCGCCCCACCCACCTTCCCGCCGGCAATCTCACCCATGATCACGGCAGCGATTTCGAGTTCCTCCTCCTGAATGACCAGCGGCGGCGCGAGCCGAACGACGGTGTCGCGGTGCAGCGTCCAACCGAGGAGCAATCCCCGCGTGCGACAGCCGTTGACGAAGGCGCGGGTGCGCTCCGGCGTGTCGAACTCGATGCCGATCATCAGGCCGAGGCCGCGAATGTCCATGAGCCCGGGGCCAGCCAGGGTGGCCTTCAGCCGCTCCCGCCATGACTCACCCAGCCGTGCGGCCCGGGCCGGCAGGTCTTCGCTCAGCGTGTACTCCAGTGCCGCAAGGCCGGCCGCGCACGATACGGGGTGCCCGCCGAACGTTGTCACGTGGGAGAGCGGCGGATCGCGACGCAGGGTGGCCATGACCTCCGGCCGGGCGGCGAAGGCTCCCAGCGGCATTCCCCCGCCCAGCGCCTTGGCCATGACGAGGATGTCGGGAACCACGTCCCAGTGCTGGCATCCGAACAGGCGACCGGTCCGGCCAAATGCGGTAATCACTTCATCGAAGACAAGCAACGCCCCGACTTGATCGCAGCGACGCCGGAGTGCCGGAAGGAAGCCGGCGTCGGGGATTCGAACGCCACCTTCGCCCTGGACGGGCTCAATGACCACAGCAGCCACCGTCTCGTCGATCGCCGCGAACCCGCCCTCATCGTTCCAGGGCAGGTATCGGGCTCCGGAAACGACCGGCTCGAACGGCCGTCGATAGGTGTCGCCGGCCATGAGCGAGAGGGCTCCCATCGTGTCGCCGTGATAGCCACCTTCGAAGGAAGCGAACCCGGTCCGACCGGTCCATTTGCGAGCCAGCTTGAGACTCCCCTCGATTGCCTCGGCACCGCTGGAGGTGAAGTAGATACTCGACAACGGTGAGGGCAGGACCGAGGCCAGCCGGCGGGCCAGTCCCACCTGCGCTTCCTGAACGTACTCGCCGTAGACCATGACATGAAGATGGCGTCTGATCTGGTCCTGGATGGCATCGACGACGCGCGTGTTCGTGTGGCCGACTGAAGCCACGCCGATTCCGGCAATCAGATCGAGATAGATCAGCCCGTCACTATCCCACAGCCGCGAGCCCGAGGCCCGGACGACGTGCAGGCCGATCGGGTCATCGGAGGTTTGGGCCACAAAGCGGCGGAAGTCCTCCACCATCCGAGTCACGCAGCACTCCTTTTCAGCTCGGCGAGGAGATCATGTCCCTTGTTCGGCCAGTCCACCGGGGGCGCCTGCATCGACCCGAGCGCGGCAATACAAGGGACTCGGGCCGCCGAGAGGGCCGCCGCAAATTTCGACCGCTCGGGATCCGACTCGTCCAACCCCGCGGCCTGTCGATGTCCGGCCGGAGGAAGCGCGCATCTCACCAGTTCGTCAATCGAAGCGGCCGAGCGGACCCAGAGATGCCGGCGCCCGGGCGACGGCTCGAAACGAATCTCGTCGTCCGTCCAGACCAGCCAGCGAGCCGGCCCCCGGACATCGGATCGTGGCGTTGACTCCCGCCACTGAATCGCCTCCCCGGCCTGCCGACGCGCCGTGAGATCTGCCCGAAACCCTCGGAGTCCGGCGGCTTCAACCGTCGACATCTGTCCAACCGGTAACTCGTTTTCGAGAGTATCCAGCGCCGCCGCGAGTTGCTCCATCATGGCCATGGACGTGCTCCGAGGCCCGATGACAGCAAGCCCCTGCGGCGAGAGGCACCCCTGTTGGTCCCAAATTGAGACATCCCGCGCCAGCCGGCGGGAAGCCGCGGTAAGATCGGCGCCCGCACCGACGACGGCGAGTGAGGCACCGGTGCCGAGGCCGATGACCCGTCTGGCAAGCCCCGCGCCTCCTGAATGGCCACCGTATCGGGTCAGCACGTCCTCGATCGTCGAGTCCGATCCCAGAACGACGATTCGATCGCACGCGGCGAGGAGGGCGTGTTCACGCGGATCCGCACCGCCCACCCATTCCTCGACCCGGATCATTGCACCGACGGAAGCATCGACCGCCGCGATCCGGTTGCGCCATGCCGGCATGAGATGGGGTTCGGCGGCCGAAGTCTTGATCAGGGCCTCGGCCCCCGCCAGCAGCGCCGCCACGGCCGGCACGAGGCCCACCCCGGGGATGTTGGTTGCCGGCAGGATCGCAATGCGCCCACGGATCGGCGGCAGATCAAGCGACCGCCCGGACCAACGCCGCAGTTCCACGGCCGACATCGCTCCGAAATGGGCAGCGAGGCCGGCCTTGACGACTTGAGCAGAGAAGCTGGACACCCCGGCAATTCGCGATAGCAGGCCCGCCTGACCCGGCCAATCGCCTTGTGCCCAGGACTCCGCCACGTCGGCGACGGCAACTATCACCGCTTCGGCATCGGGCCGGCCAGGACGCGGGAGGGGCACGTCCACCCTACACCTCACCCCGGCCAAGCAACATGTCGGACGCGATGGAGCAGCCCCGCGGCTGGGCGCCCGTGGTCCGGCCAACCAGGACAAACCCGGCCCCGCGCCTGAACCCGAGGTCCTCCGTCTCGACGGCGGCGACGCTATCCAGGTTTGCCAGGTCGAGATGAACCAGAAGCCCCGTCTCGTCCGGATCAGCGTCACGACCGGTAGCCGGGTTGATCACGCGAGTTCGAAC
>Ga0163152_10000508_pt1:0-37500 | contig 67706 bp, 67 predicted proteins | sample OliLakLV19MP8IB2_FD_148635 | JGI IMG/M metagenome (GOLD analysis project Ga0163152, IMG submission 148635) | Freshwater microbial mat bacterial communities from Lake Vanda, McMurdo Dry Valleys, Antarctica - Oligotrophic Lake LV.19.MP8.IB-2 | ecosystem: Environmental > Aquatic >... | reverse complement strand
CTGAGCTACAGGCCCAAGCTTCAGCCGCAGCCATTCGGGCCACGATGAAGTCAGCCTGGCTCCCACGGAACCGGCGCCCGGTTTGACTTGGTACGCGCGGCGCCGAACTGGTGGCGCAGCCTCAATAACATAAATAACGCGGAAGTGGTTACGTGATGCGGAAATTCGACCTGGGATCAGACTCCCCGACCTTCGGAGGGGCGCACCGACGACGCTGGATTCATCCCGAAGGACGTCACCGTTGCCGCGGCCGCTTCCGAGGGGGCCGGATCATCGTCTTCTCCTTAGAAAGGAGGTGATCCAGCCGCACCTTCCGGTACGGCTACCTTGTTACGACTTAGCCCCAATTACCAGTTTTACCTTAGGCGCCTGCCTCCCTTGCGGGTCAGCGCAGCGACTTTAGGTACCACCGACTTTCGTGGCTTGACGGGCGGTGTGTACAAGGCCCGGGAACGTATTCACCGCGACCTGCTGATTCGCGATTACTAGCGATTCCACCTTCATGCAGTCGAGTTGCAGACTGCAATCCGAACTGAGACCGACTTTTTGGGATTGCCTCCACCTCGCGGCATCGGGACCCTCTGTATCGGCCATTGTAGCACGTGTGTAGCCCCAGGCGTAAGGGCCATGAGGACTTGACGTCATCCCCACCTTCCTCCGGCTTATGACCGGCAGTCTCGCTAGAGTGCCCGACATTACTCGCTGGCAACTAACGACAAGGGTTGCGCTCGTTGCGGGACTTAACCCAACATCTCACGACACGAGCTGACGACAGCCATGCAGCACCTGTGCACGGACTCCGAAGAGAGGGTGTGTTTCCACACCTGTCCCGTGCATGTCAAGCCTGGGTAAGGTTCTTCGCGTTGCGTCGAATTAAACCACATGCTCCACCGCTTGTGCGGGCCCCCGTCAATTCCTTTGAGTTTCAACCTTGCGGTCGTACTCCCCAGGCGGGACACTTAATGCGTTAGCTGCGGCACTGGAGGGGTCGATGCCTCCAACACCTAGTGTCCACCGTTTACGGTCAGGACTACCAGGGTATCTAATCCTGTTCGCTCCCCTGACTTTCGCGCCTCAGCGTCAGTAGCAGCCCAGAAAGTCGCCTTCGCCAACGGTGTTCCTCCCGATATCTACGCATTTCACCGCTACACCGGGAATTCCACTTTCCTCTGCTGTACTCAAGTCCTGCAGTTTGGTGCGCAGCTCGATGGTTGAGCCATCGGATTTCACACACCACTTATAGGACCGCCTACGCGCCCTTTACGCCCAGTAATTCCGAACAACGTTTGCTCCCCCCGTATTACCGCGGCTGCTGGCACGGAGTTAGCCGGAGCTTATTCGCCGGGTACCGTCAAACATTCGATGTATTGGATCGAATGTCATTCTTCCCCAACAAAAGAGCTTTACACCCCGAAGGGCTTCATCGCTCACGCGGCGTCGCTCGGTCAGGGTTTCCCCCATTGCCGAAGCCTCTCGACTGCTGCCTCCCGTAGGAGTCTGGGCCGTATCTCAGTCCCAGTGTGGCTGACCATCCTCTCAGACCAGCTACCGATCGTAGCCTTGGTGGGCCGTTACCCCGCCAACAAGCTAATCGGACGCGGGACCATCTCAGAGTGACAGGCCTTGCGGTCCCCATCTTTGACCGCCAGTGGATGTCCACCAGCGGTATCATGCGGTATTAGCACCCCGTTAGGAGTGTTATTCCCCGCTCTGAGGCAAGTTTCCCACGCGTTACTCACCCGTTCGCCACTTTACTCAGGGAGCAAGCTCCCCTTTCGCGTTCGACTTGCATGCCTAATCCACGCCGCCAACGTTCGTTCTGAGCCAGGATCAAACTCTCCGTGGTAAAAAAACCACTGAACGCATCGAACTCTTGCGAGCCCGACGCGCAATTGACACTGACGGAATCCCAATTCCTATCGGTTTTATCCGTTGGAATTGGGTTGATTCGTTTCCGAATCCGGAACGCACTTCACGCGTTATTTACTTTTCAAAGAGCAACTTGCGTCGTTCGAGCAACATCCGCTTTCGAGACGCGAGTGGGGACAATACTCGCCTGAACCTGGTGAGTCAACAATCTTATCGCAATGGACTGCGCCAGCTGACCCTGGTGAGCCGTAACTGGAATGAGGTCAGGAGTTTGCGGCTGCCGGAATAAATTGATTGATTTGAGAACCGGCATGGCGACAGGACCGCCAAATCGAAATTGAGGGCCGTAAGGCACTGATATGTAACGATATGTCCTATCAGCTTGCCGGTGAGCCACCGAAGACGCGAGCGAAACGGCGCTTTCCGACCCGCACCAATCGCCCTGACCCGCTCTCAAGGCTGATCTGGGCCTCTTCACTGGTTACGGGCTGATCATCCACGGTAACGGCGTTCTGCCGTATCAAGCGCCTGGCCTCCGTTCGCGTTGAGACTAATCCGGCCTCCGCCAGCAGCTGAACGATCCAAAGTTTGCCATCGGGCGCGGGGAGCCGAACCTCGGGGACGTCATCGGGCAAGCCTCCGTCTCGAAACACGCGATCAAATTCCTCGCGAGCGGCCCGGGCCTTGTCGGGACCATAGTAGAGCCCCACGACGATCTCCCCGAGGTCCGCCTTGAGCGCCCTGGGATGGGCCTGCCTTGATTCGAGGCGCTGCCGAATTCCGGCGATCTCCGCTGGAGAGAGTGGTGTGGTCAGTTCGTAGTATTGCATCAGCAGCTCGTCCGGAATGCTCATGAGCTTTCCGAACATCTGGGCTGGAGGCTCGGAGATACCCACATAGTTGCCGAGGCTCTTGCTCATCCGATTGACGCCATCCAGGCCCACCAGAATCGGCAGTGTCATGATCACCTGAGGCTCCTGGCCGGAATCGACCTGGAGCTGTCGGCCGACCAGGAGATTGAATTTCTGCTCGGTGGCCCCGATTTCCACGTCGGAACGAACAACGACGGAATCGTGACCCTGCATGATTGGATAAAAGAGCTCATGAAGGCTGATTGGCCGCTGTTCCCGGAAGCGTTTCTCGAAGTCATCCCTTTCGAGGAGTCGGGCAATTGTAAAACCTGCGGCCAACTCCATCACCTGCTCGAAGTTCATGGGGGCGAACCAATCACCGTTTCGGACGACTTCCACGCCGACGGGGTCAAGTACCCGGAAGAACTGCTCGAGATAGGTCGCGGCGTAAGCTTCGATGTCGGCGTGGGAGAGGCGCGGGCGCGTGGCAGAGCGCCCGGAGGGATCGCCAACCAGGGCCGTATAGTTGCCCACGATCAGGACGATCGTGTGCCCCAGATCCTGGAACTGCTTCAGCTTTCGAAGTCCGACCGCGTGGCCGAGGTGTATGTCCGGGGCGGTAGGATCGAAGCCCTGTTTGATTCGGAGCGGTTTTCCGGTCCTGACCGAGCGCTCGAGCTTCTGAAGAAGCTCCTTTTCGGGCAGGATTTCTTCGGTGCCGCTGCGCAGTATTTCCAGTTGATCGCGTGCGCTCGTCATGTCCCCGACCCTGAGTGGTGTGAGAGGCTGGCAGTCTATCAGAACAGTGACGCCCTTAACCCGCCCGGCCCATCCTGATAAGGTTTTAGCATGCGCGCATTCCTGGTAGCTCTGGCGATCCTGGCGGCCGTCGGGCTGGTACTACTGTTTGGCGTCACCCGATATGCCAATTCCGATCTCCCTTCCCTGGCCCGGCTGAAAAATATTGAACCGGCCGTGAAGACGGAGATCTTCGATCGAAAAGGCCGACTCCTCGCTGACCTGTACCGCGAGAATCGCACCTACGCCCCTCTCGAAGACATCCCGCCCGTGGTGATCAACGCTTTTCTGGCCATCGAGGACCGCCGGTTCTACAAGCACTGGGGGCTGGACGTTGTCCGAATCGGAGGCGCGGCTGTCCGAAATATTCAGAAAGGACGCACCGCGGAGGGCGGATCGACGATTACCCAGCAGCTGGCCCGGAATCTGTTCCTGACCCAGGAGCAGACGATCGACCGAAAGATCAAGGAGCAGATCCTGGCTCTCCGGATCGAACAGACCTACTCGAAGAATGAAATCCTCGAGCTTTACCTCAACCAGATCTATTTCGGAGACGGTGCCTATGGAGTTCAATCGGCAGCCCGCCGTCACTTCAACAAGAACGTCGAAGACCTGGACCTTGCGGAGGGAGCGCTCCTGGCCGGTCTGCCGAGGAATCCGCGCGATTACTCACCCCGCCGCCACCCGGAGGCCGCTCGCCGGCGGCGCGACGTCGTCCTCGGAGCGATGCTTGATGCCGGGGTGATCAGTCGATCGGAGATGACTGCGGCCCAGAACCAGACCTTCGAGGCCGCCGCCGGAGACGAGCCCCTGCTTCTGGCCCCCTGGTTCGTCGAGATGGTGCGGTTGTATCTCGACGAGAAGTACGGCAGTGACGCGGTGTACGCCGGCGGGATGCGGGTCCAAACCACGCTGGACATGGATCTGCAGGCAGCGGCGGAAAAGGCGTTGGCGGCCCAGCTTGACCAGGTAGCCAGTGATGCGAAGCACCGGAACCGTTATCAGATCAATGCGGAGAGGCCTCTGCGGCCGAAGGATGCTCCCGACAAGACCGGGTACCTCCAGGGCTCGGCAATGGCGGTGGCCCCGAGGACCGGCGAAATCTTGATGATGATCGGCGGGCGAGATTACGCGGATAGCCGATTCAACCGCGCCACGCAGGCCCGGCGCCAGCCCGGCTCCACATTCAAGCCATTCATCTACCTGGCCGCACTTGAAGCAGGCCGACTCCCGACCGACATCATCGTGGATGAGCCGGTCAGTTTCCGCCTGTCGACCGGCGAGTTGTGGAGTCCCCAGAACTATGATGCCGGGTTCGATGGTCCGGTGACGCTGCGCCAGGCGTTGGCCAAATCGATCAACATCCCGACGGTCAAGCTCCTGGAGCAGGTGGGGATCGAGCGGGTCATCCGGACCGCGCGCGCGTGCGGCATCCGCTCACGCATTCCACCCTACCTGTCGATCGCCCTCGGTTCGGCCGAACTGACGTTGGAAGAGCTGGTTTTTGCCTACGCCGTATTCGCCAATCAGGGCCTGCGCCCCGAGCCGCTCTTCGTGACAAGAGTCGTGGACAAGGACGGGGTGGTCCTCGAAGAGAACCGCCCCCGGACGAGGGAGGCAATCGATTCTGGCCCTCTCTTCGTCCTCACCGACATGCTGGAAGCCGTGATGAACAGCGGAACTGGCGCGAAGGCTCGAACGCTGGGGCTCCGGATTCCGGTGGCCGGGAAATCGGGCACGACCAACGATAATGCCGACGCGTGGTTCGTCGGATACACGCCCGACATCGTGGCGGGGGTCTGGGTCGGGTTTGATGAGCGGAAGACGATCGGCGCCCGCATGACGGGATCCGCCGCGGCGCTTCCCGCGTGGACCGAGATAATGAAGGCTGCCACGGCCGGCCAGCCGGAACAGGCCTTTTCCAAACCGAGTGGGGTGGTCTACCGGAATATCTGCCCGATCACGGGCCTTCTTGCCCGGGAGGGATGTCCCGACCCGACACGGGAAGCCTTCGTGGCTGGCGAGGCCCCCGGGGAGGAGTGTCAGGAGCATTCCGGCGCACTTTTCGACCCGGCGGCCGGTCGCGGCGCGCGGGACGGGGTGGATCGAGACTAGCGATTGATGATGAGCGGTCGGGGCGGCGGTGGTTTGGCCCCCACACCAATGGCCCGGCGCACGCTCTCCTCCACGAACTGAACCCGGCCTCCCCTGTCGGCGGCGTGAATCGTAGCCATCAACTGGCCGGATCGAATCGCATCGCCCCGCGTGACAGCGAGATCGACACCCACCGCCGGATCGATGGCATCCTCGGCTCGGCGGCGCCCTCCCCCGAGATCAATAATAGCCTCGCCGATCATGCGCGGATCGACATCCACCACCCATCCATCCTCCAGGGCGGTGAGCTCGATCCGAACCGGAGCGGCGGGCAGGCGGGAAGGATCTTCGAGCACGGAAGGATCGCCCCCTTGGGCCGTGATCAATCGCCGAAATCTCTCCAGGCCGGACCCATCGGCAATGGCCCCTTCGATCAGCTTGCGCCCTTCCGCCTCGTCGCTGGCTCGCCCGGCCAGCACCAGCATCGCTCCCCCCAGCGCGAGAGTTATTTCCTTGAGGTCCGGCGGACCGCCGCCGGTCAGAAGGTCAATCGATTCCGCGATTTCGAGCGCGTTCCCGATCTTTCGACCCAGCGGTTTATCCATGTCCGTCAGGAACACTCTTAATTTGAGACCGAGCAGGGTGCCGACCCGATCGAGTTCGCGCCCGAGCGTGGCCGCCTGGTCGATGTCCGGCATGAAGGCGCCCCGCCCGAACTTGACGTCCATGATCAGTCCATCGGCCCCCTCGGCCACTTTTTTTGAGAGGATGCTGGAAACGATGAGGGGGATGGATTCGACGGTCGCGGTAACGTCCCGCAGGGCGTACATGCGCCGATCGGCCGGGGCCAGATCAGCGGACTGCCCGCCCATGACATAGCCGACCTCGGAGAGAATCCGCACGAATTCATCCGCCGGCAGGCGCGTCCGGAAGCCGGGAATGGCCTCGAGCTTGTCGAGCGTCCCGCCGGTGTGACCAAGGCCCCGGCCGGAGATCATCGGCACGAAAACGCCGCAGGCGGCGACCAGCGGCGCCAGGGGGATCGACACCTTGTCCCCCACACCCCCGGTGGAATGCTTGTCGACCTTTATCCCCGGTACCGAGGAAAGGTCCAGACGGATGCCGCTGTCGACCATGGCCCGTGTGAGCGCAGCAGTCTCGTCACCCGACATCCCCTGGAAGTAAACGGCCATCAAGAATGCCGACATCTGGTAATCAGCGGTCTCGCCGGCAAGGAACGAACGAACAAACGATTCGATGTCGCGTGACGAAAGCTCTCCGCCATCGCGCTTCCGTGCGATGAGCCGGCGGGGGGTCGATTCGCCCGGATCGTCGGAATCGCTGCTCCGGCTGACGTTCATTGCCGGGGTGTTTCCGGTCGGCGGGAGCGCCAATCCCCGTCGAAAGCATCGGGAAGAAGTTCGGTGATCGACGACCACCGGCGCTGGATCTGCCCGCCCTTGCCGAACCGGATGGCCGCGTCCGGCGCGAGTTCCAGGAGCACCTGGCGACAGGCTCCGCAGGGAACGGTCACGTCGTCGCTGTTCGAGGTAAGGATGACCAGGACGGGCCTGGGACCAATGCCGCCCGGGCCGGCTGCGCCCGCCGTAATCGCCGCAAACAGCGCGTTGCGCTCGGCGCAGACGGTCAACCCCAGCGAGGCGTTCTCGACATTGACGCCGGTGTGGATGGTTCCATCGTCGAGAACCACCAGGGCAGCCACCCGAATGGTTGAATAGGGACTGTAGGCGCGATCCAGCAGTGCCTCGGCGCGGGCCAGGAGTTCCGTCTCGCCGGGAATTGTCGGCTGCGTCACGAGGCACCCCCGGGGCGGATGTCCGGGAGGAAGGATCGGCCGTGTGCCGGGGGCGGCAGACCGAGATGATCGAGCACGGTAGCCCCGAGATCGGAGAACGTGTCTCGAATACCGAGATCGACTCCCGCGCGCACGGACGGGCCGGCGACGATCAGCGGAACCAGTTCCCGTGAGTGGTCGGTTGACGCGGTCGTAGGGTCGTTGCCGTGGTCGGCTGTCAGCATCAGAAGATCGCCCGGGCGCAGGCGCGACAGGGCTCCGGGGAGCCAGGCATCAAAGGCCTGCAAGCCGGAATGGAAGCCCTGGGGGTCATTCCGATGCCCCCACAACATGTCAAAGTCGACGAGGTTGGCCATGACGAGGCCGGCCTCAACGCGATCCAGAGCCTCGAGAATGGCGGCCATCCCTTCGCTGTTGTTGTGAGTCAGGTGCTGCTCCGTCTGACCGCGGCCGGCGAAGAGATCGACGATCTTGCCGATGGCAACCACGGGGAGTCCGGCCTCCTTGATCCGATCCAGCATCGTCGGGCCGGTGGGATCGATCGAGAAATCGCGGCGGTTTCCGGTGCGGACGTAGCTCGTTGATTCGCCGACGAACGGCCGGGCGATGACGCGGCCCACGGCATGTGGCGGAACCAGCAGGCGGCGGGCCGTGCGGCACCAGTCGTACAGCTGTTCGAGGGAAACCTTCTCTTCGTGGGCCGCAATCTGAAACACGCTGTCCCCCGACGTGTAGACGATCGGGGAGCCGGTCCGAACATGTTCGTCACCAAGACGTTGAATGATGTCGGTGCCGGACGCCACAACGTTGCCGATCGAGGGGCGATCAATGGCCTTCTCGAATGCCGCGATCACTTCAGTTGGAAATCCGTGGGGGTACGTTGGAAACGGCCGGTCAAGATGGATGCCGGCCAGTTCCCAGTGGCCCGAGGTGGAGTCCTTGCCGGGATTCACCGCTTGCAGGCGGCCCCAGGAGCCGTTTGGCCGTTCGTCGGCGGGCACTCCGGCAATCGCGCTCATGCGGCCAAGACCGAGGTTTGCAAGGTTAGGCACGCGAAGTCCTCCGACTGCGCTGGCAAGATTGACCAGGGTATCGCTGCCGGCATCACCGTACGCGGCGGTATCCGACGCCGGGCCGGCGCCGACGCCATCCAGGACAATCACGATGGCGCGATTGGTCATTTCTTCCATCCCCCGCTGGTGGTGGCCCTGATCGAACGCTGCCCCCCCGAATAAACAATCCCGGCACCCTGCCCGTCACCGACTTCGAGTCGTTCGCCCACGAGGGTCTGGACGCGTGAAACCCGCCCATCTCGAAGGTACTTCCGGACGACACGCTTGTCGATCTGACAGAGGATTTCCCACGTGATCGTCTCGGCCCAGGCCGCCACTTCCTCGAGCGTAATCGATTCCACCGCGCTGCCGGCCGCGGCCGGCGCACCGAAGACGACGACCTCTTCGCCAACCATGGCGCCGGGATGGTCGGTGAGATCGACCATCGTCAGGTCCATGGTCACGCGCCCGACGATCGGCACGCGATGACCACTGACGACCATCTCGCCCCGATTCGAGAGCCGCCGCGGCAGCCCGTGCCCATAGCCGATGGTGGTGACGCCGATCCGCGAGGGACGGCGGGTGACGAATGTTGTGCCGTACGAAATGTTCTGGCCCGCGGGCACGGATCGGATCTGTGCCAGCCGGGCATGGAGCGATACGACCGGCTCGATCGGACAGGCCATCGGGACATGGGCCGACGGCACGAGACCGAGGACACCGAGACCCGGGCGGACCATGTTGAATCGTGATTCCGGAAATGCGAGCAGACCGGCGGTGTTGGCGGCGTGGCGCCAACGCGGGCGGATTCCCTCCTGCTCGAGCGAGGCAAGCAACTGGCCGAACCGGTCGACCTGAGTACTCGTAAAGGACCGATCGGGTCCGTCGCTGTCCGGAAAGTGGGTGAAGATGCCATCGATCAGGATCTCCGGCATGCCGGCGATCCGCCGTATCGACTCATGAGCCTCGGCGAAATCGAACCCGGTTCGACCCATGCCGGTGTCGACCTCGACATGCGCCGGCCACGCCTCCCCCCCACCACGGGCCGCACAGGCCAGGTGCGCCGCCTGCTCGAGCGTCGACAGTGTCGGCCGGAGGCGCCAGGCGAGCACCTCGGGAAACTCCCCCTCGAAGTTCGGGGAAAGTATGACGATCGGCGTCTCGATGCCGGCCTGGCGAAGCTCGATTCCCTCGTGCAGCGTGGCCACGCCGAGGAAGGAGGCACCGGAGGCAATGGCCGAACGCCCGACTTCCACGGCGCCCAGGCCGTAGCCATCCGCCTTGACGACGAACAGGATTGAGACGTCCTGGCCGGCAAGGAGGACCAGCGATCGGAGGTTCCGGTCGAGCCGGTCAAGATCGATTTCAACCCAGGTCGGGAAGTCCATGAATCTCCGGGGGGGCGGGCGGAAATCAAAGGCGAAGTATCACACCGGTGCCGGGGGCCATCAAGCCCGGCGCGGGTCGGCCACTGTTGTCATGCTATCTTGACCGGATGACCGACGACTCCCCGCGATCGCTTTTGCGGCTCGTGGGCATCTGCCGGCGTCTGATGGCCGATGATGGATGCCCCTGGGACCGTGAGCAGACCCTCGAGACGATCACCCCATACCTGCAGGAAGAGCTGCACGAGGTTCTCGACGCGATCGCCTCCTTTGACGGCCCTTCCCTGGCCGAGGAGATGGGTGATCTCTTCTATCTTCTCGTATTCGCTGCCGCGCTGGGGCAAAAGCAGGGACTCGCCCTTGATCTCGTTACCATCCTCGACGGCGCATCAGACAAGCTGATCCGTCGCCACCCGCATGTATTCGGCGAAGTGGCCGTGAACGGGACGGCGGACGCCGTGGCTCAGTGGGAGGAAATCAAGAAATCCGAATCGAAGTCGACCACCACGCTCGGTCGACGACCCACCGGTCTGGCCGCCCTCACGACGGCCTACCGGATCCAGGAAAAGGCCGCGGCGGTGCGGTTCGAATGGGTGGACATCCGGGGCGCGCTGGCCAAGCTTCGCGAGGAAATAGCAGAGTTCGAGGCGACCCTGGACGACGATACCGCTGGGGCGAACACTCGCCGACAGGACGAGATCGGCGACGTCCTCTACTCGGTCGTCAACCTGGCCCGATACGTCCGCGTTGATCCGGAGCTGGCGCTCCGCGGTACGATCACCAAGTTCATGAACCGCTTCCGGTTCATTGAGGAAGAACTGGCCAGGATCGGCAGGACTCCGTCGACCAGCGACCTGGCAGAAATGGACGCGCTCTGGAACGAAGCGAAACGGCGGGGAATTCGCTGAGGAATTGAACCGGGTTGCATCCGCCTTCCTAGGGGGTGTCCCCGTCGCCCGGTTCGAGAGGGGCCGTGGTCACGGCGAAGAGTTCCGCCGGACCGCCAGTACTGGCGATTCGAATCGGCTCCTCCAGGCGCACATAAATGGAATCGCCGGGTTCCAGGACCTGGACGCCGGCACCGGTTTCGAACCGGATGGAGCCCGAGAGAACGAAGGCGCCCAACGAGCCCTCGCCCCGACCGATTACCAGGGGATTGCGATCCCCATCGAGGCTCAGGCTGACCGCCTGCAACCGCCCGCCGGGTATGCCGGATGTCTCAACGCGAATCCGTGCCGGGCCGAAATTGCTGGCCACGCGATCGCTCGCCCTTGTGATTGACACATCCGGCAGTACTTCCGGTTCGACGAAGTACGAAGCCTCCCGTCCCAGGGCCCCGGCGATCCGGATCAGGACTCCGATCGTCGGCGAGGTCTTGCCACGCTCGATCTCCGAGATGTGCGTGGCGGAGAGACCCGCCGCCTGATCCAGATCCTTGAGCGTCATGCCGCGCCGATGACGGGCATCCCGCACGCGCTGCCCAAGTTCGGCCCTGTCGATGCTGGTGTTCATGCTGTCGTCCATTTCCCTCTTCCTCAAATGGTCATCCGGGGCCACATTACCCAGAGCAAGCGACAGACCGAAGAGGAACGGTTGATCAAGCGGTGCGAAACATTCGATCTAAATTGAATCGTGTCCCCCGGAACGAGCCGGTGAACCTGGTCGCCGAGTTCGAGGTCGGCCTCTCCTTCGATGATGCGAAATATCTTGTCGCCGATCCGGGATTCGCCCGGAACCCCCTCGGTGAATCCGGGCGCCAGTGTCACCAGAAACATGCTCACCTCGGCTTCGGGGTCAGCGGGGATGAGCACATCCGAACTGGCCCGACCGTCGGGGGCGGCCAGTTGGAGGCGACTCCCCCGCCGGGAGATCGTCTGAGGCTTTCCGACCGGAAAATCGATGAGATGAGATGGGCGGACCCCCAGGGCCTCTGCGATACGGGCCAGCGCACCGACGGTCGGGGAAGTCCGGCCTCGCTCGACCTCGGAGACGTGTGTTGCCGAAATACCCACCCGGGCCTCGATTTGCTTCAGGGTCAGCCCCTTCTCGATCCGAAGGCTGCGAATGCGCCGACCGAGGGCTGCGCCGTTGGGGGCCGCCATGTCAAATCACGCCGCGAAGGAGGGTGGAGGCAAGCACATACGCGGCCTTGGCGGCCAGAAATTCGCTGACCGATTGACCGGCGATCGGCATCAATTCGACCACGTCGAAGCCGACGAGGCGTCGTCCCTTCAACGCCTCGATGATTTCCAGAAAGTCAAACCAACCGAATCCGCCCGGCTCCGGTGTCCCGACGCCGGGTGCCTCCGACGGATCGAAACCGTCGAGGTCGAGCGTGACATACACCGTCCCGGTCAGATCTCGAAGCATGGTCTCGAGGGGAACACGCCGGCGAACCAGGTCACGACCGGAATAGCGAGCCAGCCGACGATCCCGGATAAGTTCGATCTCCTCCTCGCAGACGCTGCGGATGCCCAGCCCCACGGTTGGAACGCCGATTCCAACGATGCGGCGCATGACCGACGCATGGCTGAACTCAGATCCATGGTAGGTGGCCCGCAGGTCGCCATGGGCGTCGAGCTGAAGCACAGACAGATCCGGATACAAGTCCTTGTAGGCCCTGACGATCGGGAAGGTGAGGCTGTGCTCACCGCCCAGGCTGCCGATCAGCTTCCCCGAGTCGAGCAGCCAGCGCGAAGTGGCCTCGATCTGGTCGAGGCTCTCCGCCGGCCCCGAGGCCCGCGGCTCGAGGGCCGGGAGGGTATGGATGCCACGGGTTGCCGGGACATCGCCGGTCTCCCAATCGGCCAATTCCATGAACCGTGAGGCATGGATGAGCGCCGCCGGTCCATCCTTCGTCCCGCCGCGATAGGACGTGGTCTGTTCCAGCGGAATCGGCAGGATGACCAGTGGGGAAGTCTCGAAGAGGGACTCCTCCGACGGCAATCCACCGAAATTCATGGGCGGCTCGACATGAATTCTCGGCCTGGGAAGCACTGCGTTTCCTCCTCGAACTGGTCCGGCACCGACCCCGGACCGGACCAACGGCACGGTGAATAATGGAAATTTACGCTCAATCATGTTTAATCAGTTGCGAGATGTCAACCCGAAGCCACTGTAATTATTTGAGTTGCAGCTAAAACGTCAGAATTGCGGAATATGGGTGAAAAATGTCAGGGGCCGTGACCGATCGGATGCCGAAGACAATGGTCAGCTGGTGGAAGGAAGGCATTGGCCTGTTGAAGGTTGACACCCCCCCCCCAACGCACCTAACCTTTCTGGGTCGTCATTCAGGCGGCAGTTGGTTTTCCATTGGGCCAGCAGCATGGAACTCGATCGCAAAATTAGTCGAAAGCTCGATTTCGTCCTGGCCCTCGGCGCCGTCCTCCTATTGTGGGGGCCGGGCCTGACCTTGCCCGGAGGTGGACGGCCCGCCTTTACCGCCCGGGCTCAGGCGGCACTGAATCCCGATCCGACCCCGGCCAACCCCTGTATGGACGACCCGGATGTCCTGCCGGTCGCCGCCGGCAAGTCGATCGACCAGTATGCGGCCTACCAGGTGACGGTGACCGGCTACAGCAGCAGCGTCCGTGAGACAGACGATTCGCCGGGTCTCACCGCGTCCAACACGACGGCCAGGAGCGGTGTGATTGCACTGTCACAGGACATGCTGCGTGAGTTTACCCAGGGGGCGCCATTTTCGTTTCACGACCGGGTCGAAATCCCGGGCCTGGGCCAGTTCCAGGTCGAGGACACGATGCACCCGCGGTGGACGCTGCGCGCCGACGTCTGGTTTGGCAGCCGCGATGAGGCGATCGACTGGGGTCGTCGCTCGCGCCGCCTCTATCGGCTCCCTAACGACCGCGTCCTCAGTTTGCCCATCCCCGGGAAGACAGAAGTGGCCGCCACCTTCGGAAAAGCCAACTTCCAGTAGTACCGCCACGCCGAATCCGCACCAACCGGCAAACTCCTAGCGCCGCCGGGCACGCCCCCCGCGCGGTCGCTCCACCTCGTCAAGCAGCGCCTGCCGAATCCGAAGAAAGCTCTCGTAACGAAAGCCGGCTACCTCACCCGATTCCACGGCTGCCCGAACTGCGCAGTCAGGCTCATGGATGTGCGTGCAGACGCGAAAACGGCAGCTCTCGATGAGGCCGGCAAACTCCGGGAAGAGCGGCGCCAGCTCATGTGCTTCAAGGCCCCACAGGCCGAGAACCCGAAGCCCAGGGCTGTCGACGATCTCGATTCCCTGATCGAGCTGGAGCAATTCGGTCCATGAGGTGGTGTGGCGCCCCTTTCCGGTGCCCCGGCTCAGCTCGCCGGTTCGAAGGCCCGTGCCGGGCCCAAGGGCGTTGATGAGACTTGATTTTCCCACGCCGGACGGTCCGATGAAGACCGTCATGCCACCGGCCATGTGACCGATCAACTCGGGCAGCCCCTCGCCGGTCACGGCCGAGACCGATTGAACCGGAATTCCCAGCGCCCGGTAGACATCGAATTCAGGAGCGCGAGCCGACTCGGGATCGAGATCGATCTTGTTCAGGGCGAGAATCGGCGGCACGGCACCGAGTGCGGCCATCACCAGGTAGCGATCCCAGGTGGATGTTTTCCATTGCGGCTCCACCGCCTGCACGATGACCGCGCGGCCCAGATTCGCCGCGATCAACTGTTCATGGTCCTCACGCCCGACCGCGGGCCTGGAGATCTTGTTGACCCTCGGAGCGACTTCTTCTATGGTCGAGTCGTTCTCGTTTCCACGCCGGACCTTGACGAGGTCTCCCACGGCGACCGGATCGACCAGATTCGGAAAACGATTACGCAACCCCTTCAAAACCCGGCACGTCAATCGGCCGTCCGCCGTTTCCACCGTGAAGCTTCGGCTTCTGGCGCTGATGACCCGTCCTTCTAGGAGCATGATGCCCACACTATATAGGTATCGACAGACGGGTGTCTCATGGCTGCTCGCCCTGCTGTTGATCGGGTCGAGCCGGACGGCCGGGGCACAGGCCGACGAAATTCGGGTACAGCCACCTGGAGCCGGCCGGACTGAAATACTGGGCGACAGCACGCATCCCCGGCTCGAGATAAGAGAATTGACCGTGGGAGGCCGACTTGTCGACCTCCACGAAATCCTCCGAAAGGCAGTTGCCGGCGAGCGGCGAAAATACGCAGGCCTTGAGACGATGGCCTTTACCCGGCGCATCCGCATCGTGGTTCGCTACTCCGGAAGGAAGGCCCGGACACAGATCAGGGAGACGGTTCGGCGAAACTACTTTCGAGCGCCGGATCGATGGGTCGGGGCGGCCGTGCTCGACACAACATGGACCGTGTTGGCCGATGGTTCGATCCGGCCACCGGACGAAGACGAAGAGGATGACGGCGTCGTGGTCGATGTAAACCGGAGGCGGATCGAGGACATACCCTTCTATCTGGAGCGGCTCGACAAGTTTCGATTCTTCCAGGGGCCGATCCATCGGACCGACTCCACGGCGGTTTTCGAGATCCCGTTCGAACCCAGGTCCGATTTCGATGAACTGCCCGGGGGCCGCCTCTGGCTGCTGGCTCCCCGATACCAGATCGTCCGTGAGGAGTTCGTCCTCGCCAACGTGCCGTTCGCGTGGGCCCTGGACGGGCTCGATCTCCTGACCCGCGAGTGGCAACCCATCGAGGATCGCTGGCTCGAAAAACGGATCACGGGGAGAATTGACCTGACGGGCCTGGTCCAGCTGGCCGGCGCGCCCGCTTCGATCGAGTTTGTCATGACGTTCGACGATTATCGCCTCAATCCAGAACTGGACCCGTCGATCTTCGATCGGGGTAGCGAGTGATCCGGCGCACAACCTGGTGGGTGGTGGCCGGATGGCTTGCGGCCGTCACGCCGATCCTGGCCGCCGAACCATCCTCGACTTCCGATGCCTCCCCCACCTCCGACGTGAATCAAGTCCTGGCGCGAGAGAGCATGAAACTCGATTCGCTCCTCTCACCGGAATCGCGGATCCCCGACCGGCCGGAGCTGGACACGCGAATCAGTGCCCTGGATGGCGGAAATTTTGATTCCCTTGGCGTTCCGTTTCGCGGTCGGGGGGGCTTTTCACTCGCCGTCGCGCCCGGACGATGGTCGATGTTCAATCGGGTTGAGGGGGCGCGGGTCAGCTCCGGACTGGACGTCCGCATCGCGCGGGGTCTGCGATTCAAAGGAGACGCAGGCTATGCGATCGCGGCGCACCGTTGGGTCGGACAGGCCGTCCTCACAGCGGGCGGCCGGCGCACAGGCACGATGATTCGGCTGGAGGCGTTCGACCGGATGAAGACCTTTGGCCCCGACCCGGTTGCAACCGGGTCCGCATTTCTGGCGCTGTTGGCCGGACAGGACCGGCAGGACTACCTCAGGCGCCGACAGGCAGGCCTCTGGCTGACCCCGATCCGAAGCCGCGAGGGTGAACTCAAAATCGGGGCCTGGCTGCGGGAGGACCGATCGGCGGAGGCGGTGACCGACGATCACCTCCTTGGCGGCGGTACACCGATGGAGCAGCCGAACCCGGTTGTCGACGAGGTCAAACACAACGGGCTCACCGCGGCGGGGGACTGGCGACTGGGTGGTGACCTGATGAGCCTTCGGGCCGAAGCCGAGATGTGCATGGCAAACTCAAAGGCTTCCGATGATTTTGCTGCGCAGGAAATCGGTATCACGATCCGCCCGATCCTCCCGGGCGGCACTCTTTCACTCTCCCTGGATGGGCAAAACACAGCCGGATCGCCGCCAATCCAGGAGGAACCTTACCTGGGTGGGGATGGCAACCTGAGGGGATACGAACGGCTGGAATTTACGGGGCGACGAAGGCTGTCGGCTCGCATCGAATATGAGCTCGGCCTCGATCTTCTGAAGCGGGCCCGAATCCCCCTTCTCGAACTGCTGCATCTGCAGTTCATCCCCTTCGTCGATATTGGGACAACCTGGGGAGAGGGGCGCGGCGCTTCCTCGACGCGCCTCCCAAGTCTTGATGGTGCATCCCGCACCTCCATCGGCCTCGGCCTGCGTCGCGACGTTTGGCTTCCCGGGGTCCGCGCCATTCGACTCGACGTCATCCGGCGAACCGACGGCGACGATGATCCGACCCGCTTCTGGTTCCGCCTTATCCCGTATTAGCCAGCCAGACCCGTCGAAATTTCGACACCCATACGGTTCAACAGCGTGTCAGTTCAACTTATTTTATGGCAATAAGATAGGTTAATTTCACCTGGTTTGATGACATTGACAAGATTCCAAAAGTCGAGTTAGTTTACAGCTGTCTGCCAGCCCGACTTTGGCAGCGCCCAGGGAGTGGTCTCCAACTTATTACAATTGATAGAGTTATGTGGTTTTCATTTGTAGACCGACTCAGGCACACCCCTTGCAGTGCTTTTTATTCCGAAGCAGCTGCCGATGAAGGTCGGTGGTTCACCCGCTATCGTCCCCCTGCGATGGCGGGTTTTTTATTGGCGCGACAGCAGGACCAGCCACAGCGTCCCCCAGGCGAGGTCGGCCACTCCGAACGCGACATAGGTTGCCCACCCCTCCGGTTGGTGGGCAGCCGTCAGCATCATGAGGATGAGGCCACCGAGATACCGGAAGGAGACCGCGAGTCGAACGGCCCAACGCCGGCCGACCGGATCCATCCCCACCCCCCAATAGAAAAGTCCGAGCAGGAACAGGGCCAGGGCGTTCATCCGAAAGAAAAAGAGATCATCGGGGCGGGGCGTCTGAAATAGCCGGAAGAGCGCCGGGTGGGCCGTGAGGATGACCAGTCCGAGGATCCAGTCGTAAACAGCCCCCGCTCGCAGGGCAGCGGCCAGACGCGGGCCATGATCGGCAGTCCGGAGCGACATGCGTCCATTCTATCCGACGAGGGGTTGAATCGGGTGGCAGGCTCGATTTATTGTGACCTCGCTCATGACATCCGGCTGGCAAGGTCCGAATCGAACCCGAGGGGAATGTCCGATGCCGTATCCGGTCCGGCTCAAGAAATCGGCCGCGTTTCTCCTCGGCACCCTCCTGATTCATCTGCCCCTGGCCACGGCCGCGCTGGCCCAGGATGCGGCCGCCGTTCCCTCTCCCTGGTTCAATGCGGGAAAGGTCAATCTTCTCGTTCTCACCGTCATCGTTTCAGCGGCCATCCTGATCTTTACCCTGCAGGCCGGACGGGGGCGCGAATTCTATATCCGGAAGATCGCGGCCATCACCGCGGTCGAAGAGGCGGTCGGCCGGGCCACCGAGATGGGCAAGACAGTTCTGTTCGTGCCGGGAAATCAGGACATGGACAATGTCCAGACGGTGGCGGGTCTCACGATCCTGTCAGCGGTTGCCCGCAAGACAGCCGAGTATGAAACATCGCTGACGGTGCCAACGTCGCGATCGCTCGTCATGGCCACCGCCCGGGAAGTCGTAAAGCAGTCTTACCAGGCGGCAGGCCGGCCCGACCTCTTTCGAGATGACATGGTTTATTACGTCACGGACGAGCAGTTCGGCTATGTCGCCGCTCTGGACGGTTTCATGCTGCGGGAAAAACCGGCGGCCTGCTTCTACCTTGGCGCGTTCTTCGCCGAATCGCTGGTGCTGGCGGAAACCGGCAACTCGATCGGAGCGATCCAGGTGGCTGGAACGGCACAGCCAACCCAACTTCCCTTCTTCGTGGCCGCCTGCGACTACACGTTGATCGGCGAGGAACTCTTTGCCGCCAGCGCTTACCTTTCCCGCGACCTCCGGATGCTCGGCAGCCTGCGCGGGCAGGATGTCGGCAAGGCACTGGCCATGTTCTCGATCGTGGTGGGTTGCCTGCTCATGACCTTCGGAAACTTTGGAGGCGGCGGCATGGCCAGTTTCGCCGAAGGATTCCGACGAATGTTCGCACTCAACTTCTAGGCGGCCGACATCACCGTTCGGCAGGGAGACACATGACACCAGGGATGTTCGCACTGCTCATCGTGCTCATCGTGCTGGCCGGCGTGACGGCATCGATCGTGGTGCCGTCCCTTCGGCGGACCCTGCCGCTCCTGGTGACCTTCGTGGTCGGATCGGTCATGGTTGCGTCGGTTTTCATTCCCCACGCGCCGGTCGACGAGGCCGATGACAAGTTTTCAAGCTTCTTCAACATCATCGCCGCCATTGCATTCGTTCTCGGTGGACTCAATCTCCTCAAGATTCACGGCGAGAAGATTTCCCGCCGGGCCCATCACTGGCAGTACAACCTGGTGACCGTTCTGGCCTTCGTTGTCATGCTCGGCGCCGGTCTCTACTCCCTGGTGCTGCCGGGCACATGGAAGGGCACCGTGCAATCCCAGGGCTCGCTGTTCGACTGGCTCTACCAGGCGACGTTCAATCCGCTTCAGTCGACGATGTTCTCGCTTCTGGCCTTCTTCGTGGCCTCGGCGTCGTACCGGGCGTTCCGGGCCAAGACGAAGGAGGCCACGCTGCTCCTCATCTCGGCCACCATCATCCTGGTGGGCCGCACGCCACTCGGTCACTACCTCACCTTTTGGCTGCCGGAGCCGCTCCAGTTCTTTCACATTCCGAATCTCTCCGGCTGGATCCTCGCCATTCCGAATCTGGCCGGTCAACGGGCCATCCTGATCGGCATCGCCCTGGGAATTATCTCCACGTCACTCAAGATCATCCTTGGAATCGAGCGGTCCTACCTCGGCGCGAGGGACTCCTGACATGAGCCGACCTCAAGCGTCGCAGCATCCGCTGGCTCGAATCGACCGGCGCTGGATATTCCTCCTGATCGCAGTGTCGGTCATCATCCCCATGCTGTTCAAGCTGAAGATTCCGACGCGACCGAGCCCGGTCGTCCAGGCCATCTATGACAAGATCGAGACACTCCCCGCCGGATCCCGGATTCTTGTCTCGCTCGATTTCGCCCCGGGCACGTTGGCGGAAAACTGGCCGATGTCGGCTACGGCCGTGCGGCATGTCCTTTCCAAGGGGCACAAGCTGTATCTGATGACGCTCTGGGCCACCGGCCCGGACATCATCACCCGGGCGATCGACGAAATCGTCAAGGTGGATTTTCCGAGTGCGACATACGGCATCGACTACGTCAACCTCGGCTACAAAGCCGGCAACCAGGGCGTCATCAACAGCCTTGGCACCAAGTTCAAGACGCTGTTCACCGGAGACGCCACCGGCACACCCACCGACCAGATCGAGCTGACGAAACCGATCAACTCGGTGGCCGACTTCGACCTCATTATCGCCATCGGCTCGGGCTTCCCGGGCGTCAAGGAGTGGATTCAGTTCGCCGGTGATCGATCAAACGTGGCCGTGGCCGGCGGCGTGACGGCCGTCGAGGCGCCGCTTCTCTACCCCTACTATCCGCGCCAGCTGCTTGGATTGATGGGGGGGCTGCAGGGAGCCGCGGAGTACGAGGCGGCCTTCTCGATCGGATATCCCGAGTTCCTGGCCAAGAGCGAGGATGCCATCAGCAAGATGGGTCCCCAGACGGTGGCTCACCTGGTCATCCTGGCCCTCATCATCGTTGGCAATGTGGCCTATTTTCTCGGGAAGTCGAATGCCCGTGGAGGGCGTGCCTGATGGCTGACATGCTGGAGCTCTGGGTCGGCGCGCTGCTGACGCTGATGATCTTCTCGTTTCTTTACAAGGACAATCCGTTCTACAAGTTTGCCGAACATCTATTTGTCGGCATTTCTGCCGCCTACTGGATGAGCACGGCATTCTGGAACACGCTGATGCCGAACCTGTTCGGCAAGATCCATCCACCGCTCATCCGCCCTTGGTTCCCCCAGCTGGCCGAGGCCCCGGCCGACCCGATCTTCTGGGTGCCGCTGGTGTTTGGCATCCTGCTCCTTATGCGCTTGGTGCCGCCGGTCGATCACCTTTCCCGCTGGGCGGTGGCGCTCATCGTCGGCTGGACAGCCGGCACCAACATGATGCGCTACATGCAGTCGGACTTCGTGGGGCAGATTTACTCCACCATTCGGCCCTTCATCGTGATGGCAGACAACCAGTTCGTCTTCCTGGACACCATGAACAACATCATTCTGGTCACCGGGGTGATGTGTGGACTCGTGTACTTCTTCTTCTCCAAGGAACATTCCGGCGCTTTCGGGGGCGCCGCCCGCGTCGGAATATGGTTCCTCATGGTGACATTTGGTGCCGCCTTCGGCTATACGGTCATGGCCCGAATTTCGCTGCTGATCGGCCGCATGCAGTTCCTCGGTCGATGGCTGACCGAGGGCTTCGGCCTCGGCTGACAGAAGGCATCGCACGGCGCTATGATCGCGAAATGACCCCCCTCCAGATCGATCGACGCGACCGCCTGGTCTGGGTCAGGCTCGACAGGGGCAAGACCCACAGCCTCGACCCTGACATCGTTCGGCGGCTTCGTGCCCTCTTCGAGGAGATGGCCCACGACGACTCAGTCGGCGCGGTCATCCTCTGCGGCCTCGGCGATCGTTTCTTCTGCAACGGACTCGACGTGGCGTGCCTCATGGAACTCTCGCGGCGGGAGATGACCAGCTTTGTGGACGATTTCCTCGGACTCTGCCGTGACATGTACCTTTTCCCGCGCCCGCTCGTAGCCGCCATCAATGGACACGCCATGGCCGGAGGCCTGATCCTGGCACTGACGGCGGACTACCGGATTGTCTGCGATGAAAATCGCTCGCTCGGTTTTACCGAAATTCGGCTGGGGCTGCCGGTCCCCCGGGAGGCGGTCATGATACTTTCGGAGCTGGTCGGCAATCGGACCGCGCATCGGCTGGCCTTGACCGGAGAAACCCTGCTTCCCGAGGCGGCCTACCGGGCCGGCCTCGTCCACGAGGTGACATCCTTCCGGCATCTGCAAACGGTGGCCGAGACCGTGGCCGCGGAACGAGCAGCCCTGCCGCACGTGGCGTACGCACGCATCAAGCGCTATCTTCGCAGCGCGACCGCCGGTTCGATGGCGCCGCTGGCAGCCTCCTCGCGGGACGAGTTCCTCGAGTGCTGGTATTTTCCCGAAACTCAAGCCGCCCTGAAGAAGCTGACCCAGAAGCAGCCGGATTGAGTCGCGAAGCCACGGTCCTGTTCTCATCCTGTCCAGGCGCTACGCTTCCCGGTAAAAATCTGTAGAATCGCCCTTCTCGAGGCAGCCAGCCGGCGCCATTTGACTCCCGGAACGGATTCTTATCACTAGACGTGACACAGCCACTCGCCGAAAGAACCGCGTTCATTACCGGAGGCTCCCGGGGAATCGGGCGCGCCATCGCTCTGAAGCTTGGCACGGCCGGTTGTCATGTGGCGATTCTCTATCACAATAGCCACGAAGAAGCGGAGAATGTCTGCCGGTCGATTCGTGAGATGGGTCGGAGGGCGATGGCCATCCAGGCTGATGTGGGCGACCCGGACAGCCTGGTCGAGGCATTTGTCGCTTTTCGGGAGCAGTTTGACCGCGTCGACCTCGTGATCAGCAACGCGGCGTTGGGAGTCCTTAAGCCGGCGCTGGAACTGACGCGAAAGCACTGGCGCCGGTGCCTGGAGACCAATGCGCTGGCTTTGAACGTGCTGGCGCAGCAAGCCGTTCCGCTCATGACGCATGGCGGAAGCATCATCGCGCTTTCGAGTCTGGGCGCCTCGAGAGCCATTCCGCACTATGCCTTCATCGGCGCCTCCAAGGCGGCCATGGAATCGGTGGCCCGCAGTCTGGCCCAGGAGCTGGGGCCCCGCGGCATCCGGGTCAACGTGGTCAGTGCCGGCGTGGTGGATACCGATGCCCTTCGCCACTTCCCGAATCGGGAGCAATTGCTCGCGGAATTCGCGGAGCGGGCACCGGCGGGACCGTCACTCACACCCGAGGATGTGGCCGGAGCGGTCTACTTGCTCTGCCTGCCGGAAGCGGCCATGATTACGGGTCACACGCTGGTCGTCGACGGCGGCTTTTCCATTTCCGGATGAACAGACACCCCGATCTGGATTCCGGTCTGGCGGATGGAGTGGCCATTGTAACCGGGGGCAGCCGCGGAATCGGACGCGCCATTGTCTCCGTTTTGTCATCCGCCGGAATGGATGTCAATTTCACATTTCTTCATGACCAGGCGGCCGCGGACGAACTGGTGGCATCGCTTCCCGGAAAGCGTGTGACCGCAAAACTGGTGGATATCCGCGATCCTGCCGCCTGTACCCGGTTCGCGGAACAGGTCTGTGAACGAACCGGAAAAATTGATGTCCTGGTCAACAATGCCGGCATCATCCGCGACAACCCGCTGATGGCGCTGGAAGATGAGGACATTGCCGCCGTACTCGACACCAACGTGACCGGCACCTTCAACATGACCCGGGCCGTGGCGCCCTGGATGGTGTCGAAGCGCCGCGGAAAGATCATCAACATCAGTTCGGTGGCGGGGGAAAAAGGCGGGAGAGGTCAGACAAATTATGCGGCCAGCAAAGGGGCCATCAATGCCTTCACCCGCTCCCTGGCCGTGGAGCTGGCACCGCGAAATATCATGGTGAATGCCGTGGCTCCCGGTGTGATCGACACAACGATGTCTCAAGAGGTCCGCGAGGCCCTTGGCGAGACGGTGCTATCCCGAATTCTGCTTCGCCGCATCGGACGCCCCGAAGAGGTTGCTGATGCCGTCTGGTTTCTAAGTTCCCGATTTGCCGACTACATCACGGGCCAGGTCCTGAATGTGGACGGCGGATTCAAGATGGAGTGAAACGACATGAATCAGGCAGGCATCAGCGAGGAAGAGATCGCGGCCATCTATCCGAAAGTGGCGGCCACCATGGCAGACGCCCTGGGCTGTGATCTCGAGAAGATGAACCCGGGAGCGCGCCTCATCGATGATCTCGGGGCCGAGTCGATCGATTTCCTCGATATCGTCTTTCGCCTGGAGCGGACCTTCAAGGTCAAGATTCCCCGCGGAAAGATCATAGAGGAGGCCCGTGGCGACCTGTCGGAGGCGGATTTCGAAAAGAGCGGCATCCTCACCGAAGCCGGACTCGTCCGGCTGAAGTCGTTTCTCTCGGAAATCCCTGCGGATCGTTTCAAGACGCCGCTCAAGGTGTCTGAAATTCCCCGCCTCTTCACGGTGGAGACATTCTGCAAAATGGTCCTGCGTCAACAGCGGGCGGCAGGGACGGCCGGCGGGCCGGCGCCAGCATGAAACGAGGGCCATTCCGGGGATGAGCCCGCATTTCCAGGCCTTTTCATTCGTCGACCATATTGATTCCGGGCAACCGGGGGTCGACATTACGGGGCGCTACACCGTCCCGGCAGCCGTCTCTGAATTTTCGGCATCCCTGGTGGCGGAGGCGGTCGGGCAGCTGGCCGCCTGGTCAATCATGTCAGCCAAGAGCTTTGCCCGTCGACCGCTCGCGGGGATCGCCGGTCGGATCGAACTGTTGGCCGGTGTGCGGCCGGGCCAGATTCTTGATCTCGCAGCCGAGATCGAAAGCCTCGATGACGTCGCGGTGGTCTATCGCGGGGCAGCGTCCGCCGACGGAATTCCGGTCATCCGCCTTTACCACTGCATCGGACCCATGATGGCTTCCGAACAATTCGACGACCCCCTGGCCCTGCAAGAGAGGTTCGAGCTTCTTTCCGGGTCGGGAACCGCCGTCGGCGGCTTCAGCGACCTGCCGTATTTCCTGCTTGAGGTGCGGCGCCATGTTCATGGACAAAGCCTGGTCGCCGACTTCCAGGTACCCGATGAAGCCCCTTTCTTCATGGACCACTTTCCCCGACGCCCCGTTTTTCCTGGAAGCCTCCTCATGAACCAGAGCCTGGATCTGGCGGAACTCCTGGCCGCGGACATCCCGGCGCCGGCGCTGGACGAAAAGTGGGTGGCAACCAGGGTGGAGGATGTCAAATTGCGGACGTTCATCCCGCCGGGAGAATCATTGGAGCTCGAGGCACAGCTTACGGAACTGGAGGAGTATGCCCTGACGGTAGTCGTGGAGACGCGGCGGACCGGAAGGATTACCGGTAGCGCGCAGATCAGCCTGTCGAGCCGTCGACGATGAGAAGCCGTCGTCGGGTGGCGATCACCGGAATCGGCCTCGTGACGCCTGTCGGGAATGACACCGCCACCACCTGGTCCGCCCTTGTCAACGGCAGGAGCGGCTGCGCCGAAATTCGTGGTTTTGAAGCCGGGGGATTCGCAACCCGCATCGGCGCGGAGGTCAAGAACTTCGACGCCGGGGCCACCATCCGTGACCGCAGGCAATTGAAGTTCACCTCGCCGGCGCAGCGCTTCGCCCTGGTCGCCGCCGAGGAGGCTCTCCGGGATGCCGGCATTCGCCCGGAGCCGGCAACGAGCCATCGCTGGGGATTCAGCACCGGGGCCGGCATGATGGGCATCACTTTCGAGGATTTCCGCCAGGTGCACGCCTTCGCGGCTGCCGACGGCGAGTTTCATCCGGACGGCCTGCTGGACCCGTCCTTTCCGGCCGATCCGATCGGTTTCTGTCGCAGCCAGGCCAACCTGGGACTCGGGCTTCTGACCCGGCAGTTCGGCATTCGGGGTCCGGCCACGGCTGTCCACACGGCGTGTGCCTCCGGTGGTCAGGCCCTTGGAACCGCCCTGAAGTACATTCGACGCGGCCGCGCCGATTTCATGCTCGCCGGCGGCTACGACTCCATGCTCACCCCGCTGGGACTGTCAGCCTTCTGCCTTCTTGGGGCGCTCTCGACCGACAACGACACACCCGAGCGAGCCAGCCGGCCGTTCGATGCCACTCGCAACGGTTTCGTCCTCGGCGAAGGCGCGGGATTTCTGGTTCTCGAGGAGTGGGAGGCGGCGCGGGCCCGCGGGGCGCACATCTACGCCGAGCTGGCGGGTGATGGCAATTCCTTGAGCTGTTATCGCATCACGGATTCGCCGCCGGACGGCGACGGCCCGATCCAGGCCATGCGCCAGGCCCTTTTGGACGCCGGGATGGAATCCGACAACATCGACTACGTCAACGCCCATGGCACCTCGACCGTGATGAACGATCGGAGCGAGTGCGCCGCCATGCGTGTCGTCATGGGCTCGCACATCGACAAGGTGCTGGTCAGCTCGACGAAAAGCTGCATGGGGCATCTCATTGCCGCCGCCGGAGCCGTCGAAGCCGCCATCTGCGCGCTGGCCATCAAGGGCCAACTGGCGCCGGTCAATGCCAATCTCCTGACTCCTGATCCCGATTGTGATGTCAACATCGTTCAGGGCGAATCGCGTCCGACGCGAATTCGGGCCGCCATGTCCAATTCGCTCGGCTTCGGTGGCTCGAACAGCACGCTGGTCTTTCGCCATCCTGACGACGTGGAGGCATCGCTTTCCCGGGCCGGTTCGGCATGACGCCGGTTCCACGCATCATGATCACGGGCATGGGCGCCGTCTGCAGCGCCGGCCTGACCATCGAGGACATCTGGGATGCCGTTCTTTGCGGGCGTTCCGCCATTCTTCCGATTCGCCAGTGGGACGCCGACCGGTGGCCGGTACACCTCTCTGCCGAGGTGTCCGGGGTGGACAACCGAACCCTGGTCGCCGACCGGAAGCTGCACAAGTTGCTCTCCCGGACCGATCTGTTCGGCCTGTATGCCGGCGATCAGGCGATCGCGGCTTCCGGTCTCCCATCGTATCGTGATGGACTCGATGAGGACGCCCGGCGGCAGTTCAATGACCGAAGCGGCATCATCGTCGGTTGTGGTGGCGGAAACTATCGCGTCAATGACGAATTCTTTCCCCTGATGACCGCCGCCGGCGGCGACCTCACGAAATTCGGCCAGGAACTGAGTGAGACGGTGAACCCGATGTGGCTTCTCCGGATTCTGCCCAACAATGTGCTGTGTCATGTCGGCATCCGCCACCAGTTCAAGGGTGCCAACGCGTGTATCACGAATCACTGTGCCGGCAGCGTCCAGGCCGTGGCCGAGGCATCGGAGACCCTTCGGCATGGCGAGGCGGACCGGGCGCTGGCCATCGGCCATGACGCACCCTTCGAACCGGAGCTGGTCCTTCACTATCAGCGGCTCGGACTCCTCTCGACCGATATGGTGAGACCGTTTGATCGTCACCGGAATGGAACCATCATCGGCGAAGGCGCGGGCGCGTTGGTGCTGGAGGCCGAGGCCGCCGCCCGGGCGCGGGGGGCCAACGTGCTGGGCGAGTTTCTTGGTTCGGGCAGCGTGACCGAAGCAACCGGAATTCTGGACGTTCGTTCCGACGGCGATGGCGTCACCCGGGCATTCGAACTGGCCCTGGATGATGCCGGCCTCTCCCCGGATGATGTCGGAATGATCGTGGCTCATGGCAATGGAACACGGGCATCGGATCTGTCCGAGGCCCGCGGTATCCGGCGCCTGTTCCGTGACTCGCCCCCACCGGTCACGGGCTTCAAGTGGGCGTACGGTCACCTGATCGCGGCCTCTGGAATCGTCGACGTCGTGATGGCCTTGACGGCGCTCCGACACGGGGTCGTCCCCGGCATTCCGGTGCTTGAAGAGTTGGATCCGGAGCTGGCGCCCTTCCCGGTTCTGCCCGTGGCCCAGGTGCCGAAAAGCGACATCGCAGCGATCATCTGTCGCGGCTTTGGGGGAATGAACGTCGTAATCCTGGTCCGGGCCGGCACGGCCACGGGATGAGGATGGCGGCCCCACCACCTCCCGCATGCGGTCTCGACACGGTCGAGATTTCCAGGATGGAGCGGCTTCTCGAACAATCGCCGGAGGGTATCAGCCGTCTCTTTTCCGAAGCGGAGCTCCACGACGTAGGTGACGGGCCGGGCCGCGCCGCGAGCCTGGCGGCCCGCTTTGCCGCCAAGGAAGCCTGCTGCAAGCTGTTCCCCCGCGAGACGAGCCTCGGCCACATCGAACCGATGGATTTCTCCGTTCGTTCGGATGCCTATGGCGCCCCGTCGGTCGAATTGAGCGCCGCGGCGCGGACCACGCTCGATCGCCACCGCGTTGAGCGCATTCGCATCTCCCTGACGCACACCGGCAACACGGCCTCAGCCATCGCCTGGGCAGATCCAAAATCGACCGATGTTCCCTGGTTCGGGTGGCTGAGCTTTCACTGCCTGCCGCTGCGGCGTGGCGTGGTGCTCGAAAATCTGCGCCGGGTCTTTGCCGAATACGTGTCGGAGTCGGAGATTCGCCGACTGGCACAGGCCTACTACGGACACTTTGTTCGCTTTTTCTTCGAGTTTTTACGGCTGCCCTTCATGTCGGCGACAAAACGTCGGGAGTGGATCCGAATCGAAAACATGGAATCACCAAGGCGGGCCCACGCTGAAGGCAAGGGTATCCTTCTGATGACCGGTCATTTCGGCAACTGGGAAGTGGCGACGGTGGCCGGGATCAGCCAGTTGAAGCAGTATCATGGTCTGCTTCATTTCGTGCGACGGCCGATCAAACCCCGGTGCCTCGATGATTTCATCAGGCGCCGATTCGAACGGGCCGGGTTCGGTACGCTGACCCGCCGTGACTCCCTGGACGCAATGCTCGATCTCCTCGCGACCGGTTTGATCGTCGTCATCGTCTTCGACCAGCACGCCGGGGGCAGGAAGGGCATTCCGGTGGACTTCCTCGGGCACCCGGCCGACACCTTCAAGAGTCTGGCCATCCTGGCCATGACGACGGGCGCCCCGGTGATCCCGGCGTCCAGCTGGCGCGAACCGGACGGGAGTCATGTCCTCCGCTTCGAGGACCCGCTGCCCCACATCGATCTGGAAGATGTCGGCGAGTCAATCCGTCAAAACACCCGGGCCTACAACGCCGCGCTCGAGAGGATGCTGCTCCGCCATCCGGAACAATGGATTTGGATGCACCGGCGCTGGAAGCTGGATCGTTGACCGACCGGACAAGCGCCGCAACTTCCGGCGGGACCTCTGTCAGGCGATAGGAGTCTCGTCCGCGTCGAGCCGCGCGACATCCGCACGATACCGTTCGCACAGATCCTTCCAGGGGCCGAGCGGCGTCATCACCGGTTCATGCATGTGGGTTGAGAGTCCCGGTACCGGAGAGAGGCAAAGCGCCGGTTTGCCGATCAGGCGCGGACCGAAGAGCCTCCGACTGAGAAACCGATCCTTCGCGCCGACAGCGGAGCGTCGGAGAACGCTCTCGTACTTCCGGAGCGACGAGGTTTCCGCCATGAACGTGAACGTCACGCTGTCGACCTCCCTCCAGTGGCACCCGGGGGAAACGAAGAGCCACGACGGCCGACGGTAGCGGGCAAGATAGCGATCCGGGTAGTCGGGTGGATGAATGAAAAGCGGCCGACCGGCAGGATCGCCGCCTTTGCCTTGTTCCGTGGCCAGGATGTTCCTCCGGTCGGCCAGGAATCCCGAGATGAAATTGAAGGTCTCGGGGCGGTGGAGATAATCGTCCTCGCAGAAATAGACCCACTCCAAATCCGGGCAATCCAGGGCCACATCGAGACTCAGGCGAATCGACAATTCGTTGTTGAGCTCCCGGTTCATGACCTCGACGGGAAACCTTCGGAAGAATGCCTCGGTCTCCGGTGTCAGTCGGTCGCCAATGACGACAATCCGGTGGGGATGATTTCGGACCGATTCATACAGGCTCAGGAAGCAGGTCTTCAGCAGCGACTTCTTGTCGAGTCCGAACGGGCGCGGTACGTCGTGCAGCGACAGCACGGCATCGCAGGTTCTGAAGATGATGTTGAATCGGGGCATGGATGGGCGCGGCGCTGCCACTTCCAGCCTAGCCGGTCGGGGCCGACCCATCGACTTCGGATGGATTCACGCCGCGCTGGATCTCCGTCGGGATGTACTTCGACAGGTAGGCGAGCTGGCCAGCCTCCTTGACCAGGTTACGGGCAATGACCATCGACTGGACCTGGTTCGTCCCTTCGTAGATCTGCGTGATCTTGGCGTCGCGCATGTACTTTTCGATCGGGTAGTCGCGCATGTAGCCGTAGCCGCCGAAGATCTGGACGGCCTGGGTGGTGACCCACATCGCCGTGTCCGTGGCAAATAACTTGGCCTGGGCGGCCAACTTCGTTGTATTCGTTTCGCCGGAGTCGAGGGCCCGGGCGGCGGCGTAAACAAGCTGCCGGGCCGCTTCGGTCCGGGTCGACATGTCGGCCAGGAGCTTTTGAATCATCTGGAAGCTGGCAATCGTGCTTCCGAACTGGCGGCGCCGGGTAGCATAAACCGTGGCCAGTTCGAGCGCGCCCTGGGCAAGGCCCACGGCCTGTGCGGCGACACCGGGGCGGGCCAGATCCAGCGTTTGCATGGCGTGTCGGAAGCCATGTCCGGGGACCCCGCCGAGGACGTTCTTCCGTGGAACCTTGACATCTTCAAAGACCGTCTCGACGACCGGTGCACAACGGATGCCCATCTTGTCCTCGACCTTGCCGATCGAGAATCCGGCCATTCCTTTCTCGACCACCAGGGCCGAGATGCGCTTCGAGCGTGAATTTGGATCGGTGATTGCGAACACGGTGTAAATGTCGGCCGCTCCGCCGTTGGTGGTCCACTTCTTCTCACCGGAGAGAATGAAGTAATCGCCCTCGTCACGGGCCACAGTGCGGAGCGAGCCGGCATCGGAGCCGGCGAACTTCTCGGAGAGACAGAAGGCGATCAGTTTTTCGCCGGTGGCGATCTTCGGGAGCCATTCCTGCTTCTGCTCCTCGGTGCCGCCGACGAGTATCGGGAAGGAGCCGAGCGCATTGACCGCGAACATGACGCCAACGCCGCCGCAGGCACGCGACAACTCCTCGACGACGATGCACAGGTTCATTACCCCCGCGCCGGCTCCGCCATACTCCTTCGGAATCCAGACCTTGAGCAGGCCGGCCTTTGCAATGGCGTCCTTGATCTCCCAGGGATACTCCTGGAGTTGGTCATATTTGGCCGCGAGGGGCCGGACGACTTCCTCCGCAACGCTGTGGGCGAGGTTTCGCCAGTAGAGGTTGTCTTCGGTGTACAGGCCCATGATTCCTCCGGTGGGATACAATGCTGGCAGCTTTGCGGGAGTCGGCGAGACTAGCACAGCAAATGGCGGGGCGGAACGCCCGCGAGGATCGGGAGGATCGGGTGGAAATCGTTCGCTGGACGGGGCCATTCCCCGGTTCGGAAACCCGGATGACGAAGACGAACCTGTTCGAAACGCCTCGCTTCTTCCTGGATGCATATGTCCTCGAACCGGGACAATCCCAGAAGCCACACGTTCACGATGGGAACGACAAGATCTACCTTGTCGTGGAGGGGCGCGGGACGTTTCAGGTTGGCGCCGAGCGGGGCGAACTGGGTCCCGGTGATGCCGTCATGGCGCCGGCGGGGATTGAGCACGGCGCCGAAAACACGGGGCCGGGCCGCCTGGTGGCGCTGGCCTTCATGGCGCCCCATCCGCGTCTTTGCGCCGGGTAACCCGGGCCGCGCGGCAATGGCGGATACGGAACGATCTCAGTAGCGCGGCATCTCGGGATCGCGCTCGTCAGCCCAGCGGTTGATTCCTCCCGCAAGGCTCTTCACCCGTTCATACCCGTTCTGCTTGAGCCAGAGTGCGGCATTGAAACTGCGCATCCCCATGTGGCAGTAGCAGACGATTGTTTCGTCGGTCTTCAAGACGCCGGAATGGCGAAACTCAAGCTCGTGGAGCGGAAGCAGCTCGGCACCCGGAATCCGGCTGTACTCAAATTCCCAATCCTCCCGGACATCGATGAGACGAACCGATTGGCCCGACTCACGGAGTGCCACCAGTTCATCCGGGGTGATCTCCATATCCTGGAACATTGGTCCTCCCCCGGCGGGCAATCGGGCACCCATGAAAAAGGCGCGGCGGATCGGTTGATCCGCCGCGCCGAAACGATTCAGCCGGAGCCTAGTTACAGGTTGCTGCGTTGGCCGCCGGCGACGTGAAGATGACGGCGTCAGTCAAGCCGACCTGATTGTCCGAGTTGAGGTCAAAGCAGAAACTGTAGGTACTTGTTGAGAGAGGGCCGGTGAAATCAACGGCATCCGAGAGGCTGACCGTGCACGGCGGGGACGTGGTGCTGTTGACGTCCGGGCTGACCTGGCCGATTTCCTTGCAAGCGATATTGTTCACGAAGACCCGGATGGCAACGCCACCCGCGATCGTGGCCGGTTTCAAACAGCCGCCGCCTCTCACGTTAAACGTGACCTGGCCGGAGGGATTCGTAACGCCGGAAATGATCGGGTGAACCTGGGTGGCACACCAGCAGGCGGCGGCATCACCGACCGCGGTATAGCGAAGCTCGACGGTGGCGCCATTGAGCGGTCCGGAGGTACTGACGATCGTGAAGGTCGTCGGAATACTTCCGTCCGGCGATGCCACCACGTTCGGAATCGTGCTGAGCGTGCAATCCGGAATGCCAGCAGACGCTGCTCCGGCAAGGGTGAGCAGGACTGCAGCTAATGTGCCGGCGAACTTGTTGCGATGAACCACGTAACACCTCCACGGAACGATGCCGTAAACCCGGGTGATTGATCTGGCTGGAGCAGGCACCGATTCACCGAGACCGGGGACCAGCCACTCGCGAGACCGCTGGAAGTCGAAGCAAGTGCTTCGGAGGGAAGTCTATCCTATCCCGACTCCGGATGACAGCGAAACGATCGTGGGCTTTGGAAAGAGGAACGGACCCGGCATCCGGCCGAATCCGCGCCTGCCCTCTATCTAATTACAAATAAACAGCTTGAACCAAAATTTGTTACTGCTCGGTACAGTTCGCCGCTGAGGCCGCCGGTGAGGTGAAAAGGACGGCGTCCGTCAATCCAACCGCTCCGTCTGAGTTGATGTCGTAGCAAAAACTGTACGTGCTGGTGGCAAGAAACGTGGTGAAGGAAACAGCATCGTTGAGGCCGACCTCGCAGGCGCCCGACGGGGTAGCCACGACATCGGGACTGATCTGACCGACCTCCTTCAGCTTGATGTCGTTCACGAACACCTCGACCGCCACTCCCCCGGCCAGCAGCGCGGGATTGAGACAAAGCCCACCCGACACGTTAAACGTGGCGATACCCGAGGCATTGGTGACGGCCGCGATGACGGGCCGAACCTGCCCCACGCACCAGCAAGCCGAGGTGTCGCCCGCCACGGCATAGCGAAGCTGCACATTGGCAGAGGCAACCGGCCCCCCCTGCCCGACAATCGTGACGTTGTAGGGAATCGTTCCGCCTGGTGAGGCGATGACGTTCGGGACCGTGGAGAGGGACGGGTCCGGGATTCCGGCCACGGCGCTTGCGGCAAAGCCGGCAAGGGCCAGGATCGCAGCAAGAACCGACAGTCGACGAGTGGTCATGGATGCACCTCCAATGAGTGACAGAAAGTCGAATTCGCACCGGGAAGTTATCCGAGCTCTGTGTCGAAGTGGGGGCGGAGGGTTGGCAGATGGGGAAAGATTGACCGGACGCTCCCGTGGGCCCGGACTGCTACAATCGGCGCCCGAAACCGACACCCAAACCTTCGGAGATGGAATCCTTCGATGTCCAGTCACCGCCTCACCGTTGGACTGCTGACTCTGGTCATACTGACCACCCCTGCCGCCCGCACCTCTGCCTTCGAACCTGTCACCCCCGACGAACTGATGGATCATGTCCGCACACTGGCCTCCGACAAATTTGGCGGACGGGGAACCGGAGATCCCGGAGGCGAGCTGGCGGCGCGCTACGTTGCCGAATCGTTTCAGCGGTCGGGACTGGTTCCAGCCGGCGACGATGGGGGCTGGTACCAGGAGTTTCCGGCGCAGGTTGCGACATCACTCGGGCCCGGCAACCGGGTGGTAGCCAACGTCGGCGCTGGCGGCCGTGACATCGTCGGCGACGGAATCCGTGAATTCCTCCCCGATCGGGATTTCCTGCCCCTGGCCTTCTCGGCCACCGGGGAGTGCTCGGCACCGGTCGTCTTCGCCGGCTACGGGGTGACCGCTCCTGACCTGGGGTACGATGACTACGCGGGGCTCGACGTCAGAGGAAAAATCGTGCTCTGCCTCCGATACGAGCCAGCGCGCGACGACACGAGTTCGATGTTCGAGGGAAGGAAAGACACCTGGCATGCCGGCCTGCGGACCAAGGCTCGCAATGCGGAAACCCACGGTGCGGTCGGCCTGATCCTGATCAACGGGCCTCTGAGCGAGGGAGGAACCGACAAGCTGCTCCGCTGGGAAAGGGCCGGCACCGCGCAGGCCGTTGGCATTCCGGCCATGATGATGACCCGGGCGGCCGTCGAATCGTTCTGGGGGCTCGGTCTGCCGGAAAAGCCCCCGTCAATCGCCGACGCACAATCCCGAATCGATGGCGAGGAGCGGCCGTGGAGCTTTGACGTGACGAATGGTCCCGTCCTGCTGCGGGGCGACATCGTGACGGAGACCCGAACAACCTGCAACGTGGTGGGGTGGCTTCCGCCAAATGTGCCCGCAACGAGTCTTTCCATACCGGGAAACGCCAGCCAGCCAGCCACCGCGCGGGCCGAGCCTCACCTGGTCATCGGGGCTCATTACGATCACTTAGGTGAGGGCGGGCAGCACTCACTGACCCCGGACACGCTGGCCATTCATAACGGAGCGGACGACAACGCCTCCGGAACCGCCAGCCTCATGGAACTGGCCGAGGCGATTGGCTCGGATCCGACCCCACGATCCGCCGGAATCGTCTTCGTGGCCTTCGCGGCCGAGGAACTGGGACTCTTCGGCGCCACATGGTATGCCGATCACCCATTCCGATCGATTGACTCCATCGTGGCTATGCTCAACATGGACATGGTGGGCCGGTTACGCAACGGGAAGCTCGAAGTGGGCGGTGTGGGCACCTCACCCTCGCTGCGGCCACTTGTCGAGGAGGCCTATCGCAATTCGGACATCACGCTGACCTTTGGCGAAGGCGGGAGCGGGCCCTCCGACCACAAGGTCTTCAACGATCGCAAGCGCCCGGTACTCTTTTTTTTCACCGGGGTGCACGAGGATTATCACAGGCCGTCCGACGACTGGGAGAAGATCAATGCACCCGGCATGGCGCTGGTGGCGGAGGGTATCCGCCGTGTGGCGATGAACCTTGCTGCCGAAACGACTCCGCTGGCCTACGTGGCGGTGGCGGCCGACAGCATCCCCCGGATGGGAGGGACCTCGAGTTCGGGGGCCAGTCTCGGCACCATCCCCGACTACACCGATTCGCCGACTCCCGGGCTCAAACTGTCCGGTGTCCGGCCCGGCGGTCCCGCGGAGAAGGCCGGTATCCGGGGGGGCGATATCATTGTCGGTTTCGACAACCGTGTCATCCGCAACATCTATGACTTGATGGACGAACTCGGCGGCCACCGCCCCGGCGACCGGGTCACCATTCTGGTGCTGTGGGATGGCACGCCACTCGAGCTGTCAGCCACGCTTGAGCGGCGTCGCTGACAGAGCACCATTACTCGTAGCGAAGCGCTTCGATCGGATCGAGCAGGGCCGCCTTGCGCGCCGGGTAGAATCCGAAGAACACGCCAATGGCCACGGCGAAACCGAAAGCCATGGCCACCGCCGGCGGGGCAATCAGGACCGACCAGCCGGCCGCCTTGGACACGATCTGGCTGATTCCGATACCGAGGCCGACACCGATCAGGCCGCCCAGCGTGGAGAGAATGATCGCCTCCAGCAGGAATTGGAGCAGGATGTCACCGGGGCGTGCCCCCACGGCCATGCGTATACCTATTTCGCGAATTCGTTCGGTCACCGATACCAGCATGATATTCATGATGCCGATGCCGCCCACCAGGAGACTGACCGAAGCGATGGCACCCAGGAGCATGGTCATGACCTTGGACGTTTCATCGGCGGTCGCGGCGATGTCGGACTGGGCCCGGATCATGAAATCGTCATTGCCCCCTGGTGCTATCCGATGGCGGCGGCGGAGAATTTGCGTTATCTCGGTCTGGGCGGTGGCCACCTGTTCCTTGCCCACGGCGGAAATCATCATTCCCTGGATGTGACTGATCCCCTGAAGCCGCTTCTGCGCGGTCGTGTAGGGAACGACGATGATGTCGTCCTGATCGCTTCCCATGGCGTTCCCACCCTTCTTTTTCATGACGCCGAGAATCTGGAAAGGGACCTTGTTGATTCGAACCACCTGGCCGACCGGATCCTGGCCGGGGAAGAGATTGTCGGCCACCGTCGTGCCGAGGACGCAGGCCTTGGCCGAGGAACGTACGTCGAGATCGGTGAACGGAAGCCCTTGTTCGACCGGCCAGTCCCGGATGTCAAAATAGTCGGCGCCGGCCCCCTGTATCTGCGTGCTCCAGTTCTGATTTCCGGCGATTACCTGGGCTACCGTCCGGGTGGTCGGAGCGATCCTGGCCACCGATGGGGCCTCGCGCAGGATGGCCACGGCGTCGTCGGCGGTCATCGTGGTGATGCTGCCAAAGCCGGAACGCACGCCTCCCTGCGTGACACTTCCCGGAAAAACCATCAGGATGTTGGTCCCCATCGAGGCAATCTGGGACTGGACCTGCGCCCGGGCGCCGTCAGCAATCGAGATCATCGCGATGACCGCCCCGACGCCGATGATGATGCCGAGCATTGTGAGCAACGATCGCATCTTGTTGCGGGCGAGGGCGCGAAGGCCAACGCGCAGGATGGCCATGAACTTCATGACAGTTGCTCCACGGAGTCGTCGGTGCACATAGCCAGCGCGCTCGCCGCGGAACGCGGTTCCTGGCGGAGGTCGGCGGTGATGCGTCCGTCGCGCAGCGTGACGACCCGGTCAGCGAACGCGGCGATATCGTGCTCATGCGTGATCAAGAGGACGGTAACGCCCTCGTGATTGAGCTCCTGGAAGAGCGAGAGGATCTCGAGGCTGGTGCGGGTATCCAAATTGCCGGTCGGCTCATCGGCCAGAAGGATGGCCGGCCGGTTGACCAGTGACCGGGCGATGGCCACCCGCTGCTGCTGGCCACCCGAGAGCTGGTTCGGCAGGTGATGCGCGCGGTCGCCGAGCCCGACCCGCTTCAGGGCAAGGAGGGCGCGGGCGTGCCCGGCCCGGCCGGACTCGCCGCTGTAGATGAGCGGCAGTTCGACGTTTTCCAGGGCGGTGGTGCGAGCCAGGAGGTTGAACGACTGGAAGACAAAACCAATCTTGGAGTTTCGGATGGACGCCCGCGCATCGCGATCGAGAGACGCCGTCTCGACCCCGTCGAGGAGATAACGACCGCCGGTCGGCTTGTCGAGGCAGCCGAGGATGTTCATGAGAGTCGATTTTCCGGAACCGGACGTGCCCATGATGGCCACCATCTGCCCGGTTGGAATCGCGAAGCTGACGCCGCGGAGCGCCCGCACTTCATAGCTGCCGGTCCGGTAGACGCGTTCCAGATCCTCGACGACCAGGATGTCGCCCCCTGGCGGCCTCGTGGACTGGGCGGAGGGGACGAAGTCGACCGGCATCTCAGAACGGCCCCCGACGGGTGCTGCCGGCCAACGGATTCTTGGCCGACTGCCCTCCGGAGTTCATCCCACCGCCGGCCGAAGTGGTGGCGCCGACCAGGCCGGTGACGACCTCGTCACCCTCCTTCAGTTCACCGCTGACGATTTCAGTGAAATAACCATCGGTGATGCCGCTCTTCACCGGACGGGGTTCAAGAGAAGCTTTTCCCGTCTTAACGTAAACGGTTGGGCCGGCGGAACTGCGGCCCCCCCGTCCGCCACTCATGCCTCCAGCCGATCCGCTC
>Ga0163152_10000505_pt1 | contig 67993 bp, 116 predicted proteins | sample OliLakLV19MP8IB2_FD_148635 | JGI IMG/M metagenome (GOLD analysis project Ga0163152, IMG submission 148635) | Freshwater microbial mat bacterial communities from Lake Vanda, McMurdo Dry Valleys, Antarctica - Oligotrophic Lake LV.19.MP8.IB-2 | ecosystem: Environmental > Aquatic > Freshwater >... | reverse complement strand
GGAGCTTTTGTGGTGATATAGTACCTTCCTCATTTATAAATGGATTCACTTATATTACCACACATTCTTAGCATCCCAATGCTTCTTTCTCTCTCTTGCTTATCTCCAAGGGATCGCATGGTGCCAGTGATTGCAGCATGTCTTTCGATTGCATGTGTTGTGTGTTGGCAGATGTGTGCAGCCTTGGGTGGATGTTCCATGTGTTCACTCACGATTGAATGCTGTGAGGGGTTGGCCTTCAGCGATGTTGAGCAGTCGAGGCATTGCCTGTGTTCCATGTGTTCACTCACGATTGAATGCTGTGAGGGGTTGGCCTTCAGCGATGTTGAGCAGTCGAGGCATTGGCTGTGTTCCATGTGTTGGTTGGCATTCTAATGCTGCGGGGAGTTAGCCTTCTGCGATGTTGTGCGCACAGATCCTTGTGTCATCTGAGTGGGATGTTGCGGGGTGTTGCGTAACGGAGCCAAGATAGATGGATGTGTTGGGAGGGTGTGGGGGCGGTTGGGGGAGGTTAGAAGGAGAGGGGGTGAGTACACTCATCGAGAGCTGGTCGGCGAGGAACCTTACGGCAGATACCTTCGAGAATTGGGGAGAATGAACCCCAACGGGTGACATACTTCAGAGTCTCGGGCCAGTGCTCTGAATCGTCTTCTGTGATGTGTTTTCCATCCAGGTCGGAATGAAAGCCAGTTTTAAGTCGTTTGGTTTTGATCGGAGTGAATAGATCCCTTTAGCCGACAGGCATGACCAAGATTCTTGTGTCGCCACAGGTCGGACAGCATTTATGTTTGTGGGGGTTGGAAAGGTTCTTAATGATCAACGCGCCTCTCTTGCTCACGTTACCCTTTGCGCATTTGTACGGGTTGTTGCAGTAGAGTCTGAAGTGATACTCGGTCGGCACCAGCTCTCGAAATGAATGAGCGTGCGTGTTGGTCAATCCCTCTGATCGAAGTTCGTAGTAAAGTCCTTTCATAATCCCCCCGGAAAAGAAAGCCCCACCAGACACCGTGTCCGGCAGGGCCGCATTGTTATTTCTTTAATTTGCTTCTGGCTTGTTTGATGAGGCGCTCGGATTCAATTGATCCAGGCTTCATGTCCAGGAATAGTTGATCAAGCTCTTTGAACTCTTGCTCGATCTCGCTCTTCCAAATGTCTGACTGTTGTTCTTTTGTCACACTTCTCCTTTGTTATGCTCCTGCGAGCGCTTTCCAATCACTGTCATTCAGGTTGACGATTGCCCCACCCGCACGCTCAAGCTCTACCGCTGTGTCGTAGTCGACCTTCTCACCCTTAGCCAATGCGGTGAAGGAGTTCGCCAAGCCCCACTGCGTCAAGCCTGCTCCCTCGTTGCCGGTCAGCAGTTGCTTCACAATGTCTTCCTTCATCCACTTGTGGTGGAGGCCCACACGCTTCGCTGCCAGCTCCACAACGTGAGTGAGGTTGGGGGTCTTGATCAGTCGCTCGCTCGCCTCGGTGTAACGATCCACGAGGCGCTGGAAGCTGTCAGGCTTGATCGCATTGATCAGCACGTCTCGAGCTTTCAGGAAGAAAGCATTGTCGTCTGCCTCGATGGCTTCGTCCGAAAGGATTTCCATCAAGCTCTCTTCACCTTGGCGTTTGCCCACATGGCGCTGACGCAAGGCAGTCTCGGAGACCATTCCGTTTGTGCAGAGCAGGCGCACCGAGTATGGCTCGACGCGTAGTGATCCAGCTCCGACATCGGATGTCGAGATGACCACGCCGCCGATTACCTCGTCACCCCGCTTTACCAGACCTTTCATGTTGGGGTGGGTGGCTTTGATGTAGAGGCGAGTCTCGGTTAGCTCGGCGCTCACCACTTGCATCTTGTTGTTCTGGATGATCGGGTACAGCACGTTCATGAGGTCGTAGCTGTCACGCCGAGCGTAGGCGTTCGAGAGGAAGGCTCGGAGCTTGCCGCTCGTGGTTCGTAGCATTCGGCGATTGTCTGGTGCCTGGGATTTGAGCCAGGTGTTTACGTTATCCTTCAAGAGACCGGGCTGCTCTGTGAGCATCCGATCGTAATACGCTTTGGGGATATCGAGGAAGGTTCCTAGTTGCCCGTGAGCGTGACGGGTTGGTTCCACGGTCATGGGCTTTTTACTTCCATGAATTACCAGAGTGCTAGAGCTGGTCATCTCCAAGTTTCCAGGGTGGGCGATTAAGTCCACGCTGTTCTCTTTGATGTGGTGAAGTTCTTTTGCGATCTCGCTAATTGTCCGGCCTTTCATAACAATACCTCTTTAGGATTGGTCGAGCTTATCCCGACCAAAGAGCATGAAGCTCTGCGATCAGCACGAGGAAACAACGGGAACGTCAACGTAGCGGCCCTGTATTAGGAACGGGTACTCAGTCCTTCATTGCTTGTGGGATTCCTTTTCAGCAGGGTTGCGGTCCCTGTACTTACTTACTTGGTTCACCTATCCTCGTGGTGATCGCGGAGCACACGCTCCACAACTTACGGAATCGTTTGTGATACAGCGTCGCGCATGAACGCCCGCGTGATTCTTGTTGACCACTTGGCTTCGGTTTCATCTCTGACGTTGGCGGATACGCTTAAGAGGTGGGAGGCTTTGAATGAAATCGAAGGCCGACCGTGAAGGTGTTGGTCGAGAGCGTTTACGAGATTGATTCTCGCTTGAGCCTGACGAACATTCTTCTCAGTGATCTTTGACATTCCTATTACCATCAGCGTGAGGCCGCACGCGAATGGATTCTTCTTAGCGTCTTCTACATTTGATTTAGCAACATCCACAATCAGGGCCATCGTTATCATCCTTCCAGTAAAATATTTTCCCAGGAGAGAGCAGCACCATCGCTGCACGTTCTACAGGTTCGTTTGTTTCTTTGTCCAGAAAAGTTTTTGTCTTGCGCGGGTTGTAGTATGCCTCATGCGGTGCAAGGTCGGGGAATCCAAAGTTTGTTTCCAGCAATTCTCCAAATACATAGGCGTGAACATTCTTGTGCCCCGTCTTGAGCACTCGTTGCCTGCCAGCTTCCGACACTCGGAAGCTAGCATCCTTAATCACCACATGGAATTGATGTTTGAATACGCGCCCCGTCTTGCGGTCAACGATTGAAAAACATTTCTTATTCAGATTCCGATAGCATTTAACTCTCATGCGTCCTCCGTTGCCAGCCGGATAGTTTCCCATCCAAGTTCGATCGCGTGCCGGGTCTCTTCTTCAAGCTCTTCAAGGTGAAGGTCGGGACAGTCAAGCACACGCTTGAGCGCCCTCCGCTCTTCCGCCGTGTATCGGGATGGCCGATCGACAGTGACCGGGCCGTGTCGCCTACCCTTCTTTTTTAAGTGCTCGTCGGTCACTCTACGTCTCCCGTTTATATTCCTGAAATAATCATCTCGCGAAGTTTGATCTCTTGCGCAGCCATCGCGGCATCCCTCGCAGCCCTCGCAGCATTCCTCGCAGCCGCCCTCGCAGCATCCCTCGCATCCCACGCGGCAGTCCACGCAGCAGCCATCGCAGCATCCCACGCAGCATCCCCCGCAGAATTCCTCGCAGCATCCCTCGCAGCAGCCCACGCAGCAGCCAGTTCGGCCTCTGTTGCGGCTCCGTTTGCAAATGCCTCGGCTACGTCAAGCGCCCTTATGCTTCTTTCATCCTGCATTAAATGCTGAACCTGCCTGGCGCACCACACGCCATAAAGGCGCAAAAACTTCTCAGGGAAAAAATCAGTGCGCAGTAATATCCAAAGCCGATCGGGAAACGGAGCTGCCGTTACGTTAAGAATATCCAGCACGTTACCAGTCCAGTTTTCAGGCAGGTACCGGTCAGGGTCGTAACAGGGTTTTAGTGGTTTTAGTGCTCGTAAGTCAGCTAGCGTAAATTGTTTCATGCGTGATCCCGCCAATTAAAGTAGTAGCGAGGCGTGTGTGTGAATTCTAGCGAGCCGAGTTGCCCGTCTGTTTTTCTTTCCACCACAACGAACGGAGCTTGAAAGCCTTTCACGCGGAAGTCTCTTTCAAGTTCGGTAGTGTTCCAGCATTGATGCGCTGGAAGTGGGTCGAGCGTCGCGTTCGGTTGGCCGCATCGGTCGCAGCGGAAGGCAGTTAGGTCGGGCATGGTTACTCCATTTCGGTTATTTGTTCATCGATGAAAGCTAAATCAGAATCGCAGGCTTTGTTTCGAAACTCCTGCCAAGGCATTGCATTAACCAAGTCGGCGGCCTCATCATCGTCCTTGGCTTCTATCTCTAGGTGAAAGCTCTTTCCGTAAAAATGAACTACTTCAAACTTTGGCATTGTTCTTACACGGTAGAACATCAAGCTCTGCCGTATCCTCAATTAGAAAGTCTTTGTCAGTGTCGAAGTCTCCGGCGAATTTTTTTAATAAGAGCGCCCTGGCTTCAGCCCGTTTCTTGCGGGTCGAGTAAGCATAGGCAGTAAATCCTTCTTTATACTCATGAATCAGTGTGTAGACAATCATCCGAATATCCCTTCTACTTTTTTAACACGAGCACGAAGCTTCCCGATTTCTTCTTCAGCTTCGTCGCGGCTACGCTTTTCCCAGAGATTTTTATTGAGCGCCGCAGATTGCTGCAACTCGTGAACAAGAAGCCGAGTCTCTTCATGCGCATACGACCGGAGCAGGAGCCTGACATAAGTGTTCTGCACATTCTCAGCACCACGGAAGCGGCTATTGTAAAACCCGTCCAGGTCATAGTGCGCGATGAATCCGCAGTATAGACTTAGAGCGCGATAAAGTTCTTTCGTGAACCTCGCTCTATTGAACCCGGAGTGTTGGAAACGCTCGAACGCCATCACGATCTTATGATGTGACGGCGAAAGCTTGGACAAGTCCTGCACAAATTTTGCTGTATAAATTTGATTCATTCCCAGCTCCATCCAGATGCAGGCAATACTCCACTAAAGTCCGAAGTTCGGCTGAAGATATATGGAGAGATCTCCTCCATATCAACATCTCCCATTTCATCCTCAACTCCCAAGACCAAGCAGAGTTTGATTCGTTTGGTGTTGCTCCGAGCTTTTAGCACGAAGTATTCCCAAAAGTTCCTGAGCATGATGTGCTCAATAACTTGGAACTTGTTTCCATCTTTGTCAATCATAGTTCTCATTCTCTTCGTCCTTTCTTGCTTGAGAAGCAATCTCCTCAAGTTTGGTTCTTAATTTTTTGTCGGCCTTACCTAGCAGCAAAGCGAGGCCGTCAACCACGTCGGCACCACTAAGACTATCTTCTTGACCGTCGATTAGTCCGGGGCTGATCGCCGCCATCCTTCTCAATATTTCGATCGCGGTCATAGCTCGCTCGCTGGTAAGGTTTGCACTTCATGATTCCGATAAGTTCCGTCGTCGTTGCACCAGTGACGGAACGTAGTCGCAGCCGCCTCAACAATCGAAGGCGTGAACATGTACGGGAATGAGAGCGCAACTTTTGCCCACTCGCAGTCTTCCTCGTACCATCCGTCATGGTTGACGTATCGCGCAGGCATGATAGATCGCATCGCCTTGCTCACCTAGTAACCACCATGACCAGCAGTCGAGTAGAAGGTGATTCCGGTAGCGACGATTTCTTTACCTTGAGACTTTCCCCATGGAGTAATCATACCATCTCCCCACCGATCCAAGTTTCATGGCGCTTGAGCTTGGTCACGTTCTCCACTTTGTAGTTGAGAACTCTGATTTCGTTCTCAACCCCTTGGCGCGAAGAGTCTGAATCCTTTTTGAGGTACTCTTCTTTGAGCGCAAGATATTCCTCCGCGTCGATCTCTTTCCCATAAGCGTCGAAATATTTCCGTTCGCTCGTCATGGTCGCACCGTATCCGGTATATACCCTGAGATAAAGCTGGCCAGATTTCTTGTGTTGGTACACAAGATTGTTTTCCGTTACCGGAGAGCAATACGTGGGCCGCGCTTCAAAGTCAGGCTCAAGCCCTTCCTTGTCGCGAACCTTGTTTACCATTTCCTGATAGCTGTCACCCATGAAAACTACGCCCGTAAAAATGGTCGTAATTTTATGAAAGCGAACTGGAGTCGGAACTTTTGTCTTTCGACTCTTTTGTAAAACTCCGCCGTTTACCGTTGTTTTTTCCGTCTCAGCCGCGAAACCAAAAATGCCTTTCACTTTTGGAATCGAACTGATGATGGAAACCTTTTCTTCCAATGTCATCATTTTGTTTTTCCTTTCAAGGGTTTACTACGAAACCTGACTTGTCTTTCATTGCTCTACCCTTGGCGCGAAGTCCGACGACTACGCCCTTGGGATCAGTAAATCTTAGGTCATGCTTATCACCATCAATAACCGGATAGCCCCACCATTTCTCAGGAAGAGCTTTTCCCTTTTTGATGCGAAAGACGATAGCCACGTTAGACCACGCCTTGCGGAGTGCCACGCGGCAAAAGTCTTCATTCATTTCCGAACGAGAAAGAATCAGGTAATAGTTCGGCGGCAATTCGCCGCGAGAATATCGCATGAGCCGGTCTTCGTTTTTTGTGTAGTCATAAAAAGTTACGCTTGAATGGCGGCGGACTACCGCTTCCCATTCCAGGTCTGACAACACATTCAGCCTTGCAGCCAATTGCTTGCCGCGCTTTTTGGCTCTACGTTCGAAAGTTTCTATTTCCTTAGAAATGTGAAGCTCGAACTTTTTGGGATCGGAATAGTACAGTTCACTTTTCCGAACACGCGCCGCATGGACGGGAGCCATTACTCCCCTTCCAGCAAAGCGCAGACACATTCCAATGCAGCCGGGAGTTGCCCACGTGCAAGAATTATGGCCCCACACTGATTTATGTGGAGCCAGTGTTAGACCTGCCGTGAGATATTTTCCCAGCGCATCGGATTTCGCTAATTTTGGATTAGCCCCAATGCTGAGAAGTGTTTGCATTTTAATCTCCGTAGTAGCAATGTTTCTCTCCGATAGTCGTGCGGTGAAGAAAAGACCAATAATGGGCCTTGAACCCGTTGTCGGACATTTTCCCGCAATAAACTAAACGCCCGTTGTGGAATTTAGCCTTATGCGTGACGACGTTGGATACCGCTAATCCGGTAATCCAATTATCGCCCTCCTGATTTCCGTTGCTGCTAGCAAGCGGCGTAGTAAAATAAACCTTATTACCCGTCACTTGCGTGACTTGTAGGAGATTATTCCATCGCATAGTAGCGCCGCCGTGATTTACTAGTAAATCGCCGACGAGCAGATTTTCTTTCGTAATCGTTTCCATTATTTTCCCTTTCAGTTATAGGCACAAAATTGCCAGAGCCTTATTCGCTTTCATCTTCATTTTCACTGTGCCAAACGTCTACGCACGTGATGCAAACTGGCCCCTTGTCCCAGGTGTCGAGCACTTCGCCGCAGTCGAAGCAATGGCGCTTTCTGCGAAAGCATTGCGCAGCTTGAATATCGGGAGTTAGTCCATCAAGAACATTGGCAACGCTCCCGCTTAACATGCGTTCAATCTCACTAGAATCATTAAACGAAAACTGTGTTACCCAATGTTCTCCGTTGATCTTTTCAGGTGGATATACAGTAAGAATATTCTTGGTTGAAAGAGAGGCAATTATGGCCCCAAGCTGGCTAGGTTTGCAGCTAGCCCTTACGCCATCATCGTCGGTGAAGCCGAAGTCGTGGCCGTTGCCGTTGCCGTTAGACGAGGCAAACAGGGCTTTTAAAACGGTGACTTCAAGCGGCGTTAGGTCTTCGAGTTTTGACATTCGGCTTCCTTCTGTAGTGCCCCCGGGTTAATGGGAGGAGGTTTGTTCAGCGAAGCCCATGCGATGCATGGGAAACGCTCAAGACTAAATTGCCATGGCCTTTATTTTTCGTTTTAGGATTGCTCCAACGCAACGCAAAAAAGCGCCTAGCCAATTAAGACTAGACGCGAATTTTTGCGCTGTGTTAGAGGAGCGATGCCTTGACGCATCACTCCCCCTAAATTTTCCACGTCACGTTTACCGCGTGACGCAGGAAATCATTTTTGTAAATCGTCGGGCCTTGGTTCGCGTGCCCAACTAGGACGCGCCGCGCACTTTTGCGCGGTCAAATTGTGAAATAACACCCCACGAAAAATTTCGTGAGTTAACCTAGTCACACCACGTTAGACGTGATGCGCTAAGGTTAGGTAGCAGCGCGGAGCATTATAACCGTTTCGTTTCGGATAATGCGACGCATCGGCTTCGCGCCTACGCATAGCCAAGGAATTACCCTTGTACCTTGACGTGTGCGCTTTTCTTCCCGTGCTTTTTGCGCGGTAAGAAGGAAATCAGAGGAAATTTGCTTACGCAGCGCGTTACGCTGTTTCTGCCTTTCCCGACAATTTCCCGATACGGTTAGGTGCATCATAAACTTGCTTTCCTTCCCTGCTAGGTTAGCGCCTAGCCGCTTGCCGTGTTTGTTCGGCGTAAAAGAGTTATTCCACAGAGGAAAAGGAAAGGGAAGAACAAAAAGCACTAATCACCATTTTTTTCGTGCGCCGTTTTCTTTCCTATATATGCCAGAAAGCAGACAATAAAAAACCAGGGAAAAACACTAGCTTAGCTAGTTCCTTCCCTGGTCATTTACCCTTTGCAGCTACCTTGCCGCATAGCCCTATAGGCTTAGCACGCTATGTCATACCTACCCGTAGGTTATTGGCTAGGGCTATAACGCACCGTTACAAGCTATAGTACCAAATTAGTAGGACTATGCAAGCCGCCCTGCGTCAACCCGAAGGACGTACCCAAGGGCAAGGGTATGGGCCTATGGGCTAGCTTTGAACCTACCCAAGGGAGGGGGTAAGTGGAATGCTGCCCTTACCCATAATCCAGGGTAGCCAGGGCTGGCCTTTTTCGCCTTACCCTAGCCTTACCCAAGCCAGAAACACCTACAAAATAAACAAAATTTGTTTAATTTCAGCTCCCCTAGCCTAGCCAGGGAAGGGCAAGGAAAGCGACGAACGCACCCGCCGCCAGACCAACGAAAAGGCAATCAGCTAGCCTTTCGCGCTCTTTACGCCTTGGTTCGAGCAATCTTCCAAGGAAGAAGCAGGCGAGGAAGCTAGAGCATCCTGAGATGAGGGCAAGGGCGAGTAGGGTGTCCATTCAACTTCTCCTCGAACAATAGTAAAGGCTTCGAGGCCCAGCCTTACAGCGTGAATTTTGGCTTTATCCCACGAGGGGAAAAAGCCTTCGATCCGACTTGACTTATCGTTGGTCAATGACCACCATTCACATAGACGCATGGGGCGCTACCTCCACTAAATTGTACCCCATCAATCACCACCCTCCAAGGAGCCAGAATGCTGACTGAATCGTTTTTCGTTCGTAAAGTAAAACAAGTGACCGACCCGGAAACGGGTGTAACGGGGCCAGAATCAGACGAAGAAGGCGAGGTAGGCATTGTTCGCACCATCCAGTTCGTTCCAATCCCTGATCCAAGCTCGCCTGTAGGCGGTCGCCACGCCACCATCCTTGGCGTTTGCTGGGAGAAGTCCAACTTCCCCGCCATCTGCTGGGAAGACCCTGCCGACCTCGAGCATCTTGATGACACGCTTTCGAGCATCATCGATCGCTTGCAGGAAGATCAGCCAGAGGAGTTTCTGGAAAAAACGATGGCAAAACTTTTCGAAAAATATGGCGCAGAGGCCGTATTCAACGAAGCAAGAAATCTCCTTGGAGGAGACGAAGACGACGAAGAGGAAGAAGGCGAGGAAGAACTCGCTATTCCCGCTTCTTAGTCTTTTTCGGTGGAGTCCCAGCCGCGAGTCTCGCAATCGCTTGCGTGATATCGGGGCTGGGCTTTTTATAGCCTTTCAACTTTTCTTTCAATAAATTCTTGTCGAGCAGTTGTTCCGTTTTGGGAACGATCTTTCCAGCCAGCCGAGCGGGCGGAGTTTTAGCGCTCTCGGATTTTGATCCGGCCTTATCGTCCATCGATACCGGCTTCATCGCAGAAATTTCTTTTCGCTGCGCAATCTTCGCCCTTTCAAGCTCAGCCAATTTCTTGGCGCCAATCTTGCCGCGAGCGTCCTGAATTTTCTTCCATTCCTTTTCCGACTCAGCGTAAATTTTCTTCACTTCTTCTTCGTGTTCGCCAAACCACACAGCGAGGTTGAGTGGACGCACGCGAGCCATCAAGGAAATCATTCCAAGATAGGTAGCCTTTGCATCAGCCTCACGATTGGAGAATTGCGCTTTTTGGCGCCAGGTTTTTCCGCCTTCGAGTTCGTTGACGGCGGCCTTGATTCCTTTTGGCGAAATATAAAAGAAATGTTGAAGCAGGCTCATGAGGTAAGAGGTCAAGAAAAGTTTGTAGTAACGATTCTCCTCGATCTCTTCCTTGCTTTCTCCTTTTGTCAGCGCTTCCTTTTGCGCGAATTCCAAGGCTCCAGGTCTTCCGTCTTTTCGCTTCAAGGACAGACCCATTACCTTTTCCATCATTTGAGCGACCATCTTTTGGATGAACAATTGGATGTCGCGCCAAACTTCTTCGCGTTCCTTTTCGCTAAGATTTCGACCGAGCGTGCTTCCATAAAACCCGTGGCTCTCTTTTCCACTGATGGGGTCTTTGATCACACCCCTGAAAACTTTCGTGAGTTCGGAAACGGTGGGGCGAGTAGGGTTGCTTTCTTCCACGGGTTCCTCTTCATCGTCTACCCAAGTTTCTTCTGGCTCGGAATCTTCGATTTGTTCAAAGTCGCCAGACTTTTCAGGCATACACTTTTCAAGATTGATGTAATAGTTCGGATCTTCGGCGAGATGATCCATGGCGATTCGTTGCGCCTCTTTTACATCGTCGGTGTGTTCTTTTTCATGTTGTGTGCCGTTGTAGAGTTGTTCTTGGTCAAAGTCGTTTGGAGACATACCATCAGAGCGGCGAGGGTTGTTTTTAACCAATCCAGATTTCCTCAAAGCTGCGCCTTTAAAAAACATACGAACGAAACCGGGCTCGTCTTGGATTACTTCAAGATCGCCGGTCAGCTTGTGACCCTTGATATCAACATGAGCAAGGACTCTGGAGGCCATGTCCTTTTTAAGGTGAACCTTTTCACCGTTCTCCATGCGCGAGATAATTTTGAGGATAAGCTGTTCGCGTTCCTTCTCTCGCTTTTCCAAGATTGCGGTGGTTTCCTTTTCGAGAAGATTCAACGAATCGAAATGGGAATTATTCTCACACACGCAACCGTTGAAGCCGTAACGATGTTGCAAGCATGGATCATCGGTTGGCTCGGTTCCGTGTTCCCACTTTTTGGCGCAAGCGGCACACATATTAAAAGTTCCGCCAGATGTTTTAGTCGGTTTCACTGGTGGTGGATTGGCAACTTCTTTTGCTACAGGATTTTTAGCCGTGAGACTTTCTTCGATGAGTTCTTTTCTCATACGATCGTAAGCGTCCTGCGCGGGCGTGCCAACATGCTCCTGCTCCATGCGACCGAGGTACTGTAGAACGCCTTCAACGTATTGTGGGAGTTTCACTCTTCATCCTTCATCACATGCTTGAACATTTGTTCCATCATTCCACGCTGCATTGGATTGAGTTTGAATTTGCTGGCAGCCATATCAAACATCTTTTCTTTATCTACTTTCACCATCCAAGAATCTTCACCGGCCAAGGTGCCGCTTTTTTGAAGTTGGACCTGGCGATAAAGATAATACCCGAGTGCGGTGAACACCAATAGGCGCTCGACGGAAAGGGCTGGGTGTTTGGAAAGATCGAACATGGAGCCTCCTGGACAAGGTGCGTTATAAAGATTATATCAAATTTTGCTTGCATCGGCTAACAGAATTGGTATTGGTGTTTGACCATGAATTTGCTTTACTTCAAACAAATCAAAGAGCACAAAAAACTAAAGCACATTCAAGATGATCTGTCCACGTTTGTCGATTCGTTGCCAGACCCAGAGCATCGCAAGAAACTTTCGATTTCCATCCGAAACATCAAGTCCATCAGCGACTACCTGAGCGGATATTCCGAATGCGTTTAGAGTTGGGGAAAACCTACCTAACCCGAGGCGGTGAGCACGCGGCTCGAGTGATCTCGCTCATCGGCAAGTGGAGCAAAAAGCATCCCGTGGTTGGTGAGCTTTACGAGCTTAAAGGCAAGAAGAAAATTGAGAGTCCAGGGCTATTTCAAACTTACGAGCATTGGACGAAAGACGGCGTTTACTTGGATAAGCCTGCTGAGTCTGGCTTTGACCTCGTGGCGGTGTTGGATGAGTAGGCAGGGACCGAGAGCTGACGTGCCGTTAAGGTCGACGCCTGATGAGCGAAGGCGCAAGTATCTTAGAAAGCGCAAAGATGCGGCTTTGAGGAAAGATCACAATTCAAAGCTTGAACTTCTTCGCAGACTTGCTCAATATTGCTTTGATGAATTTTCCAGAGTGCCAGTTCTGGAATGGAAAAACCGCCGTGAATGGCTTTTACAGGAGATGGAAAATGAAAAGAGCTTATATTCGCAACAACTGGGAGAATAAGGAATTGGTCGCGGTGAACAAAGTGGGCGGAATGTTCGCATTCTCGTCTTGCGGGCCAAAGTGGAAACTTTGGGTCCAGTGGGTTCTTGCGCAGACCGAATCACGACTCCTCGGGCCTTTATAGATTATGAAAAAAGTTTACTTCGTAGTGCAAGACGGAAAGCACATCTGCCCCTTCGACTACCAATTCTATGGTGTGTTCAGGAGCAACCGCACTAAGGCTATCCGCTGGGCCGAAAGGCTCAAGTTCTCTAACCCAGACTTGCACTATGAGGTATTTACCGCCACCCCCATGAGCGTGAAGGAGATAAAGTGATTGCGTCGATTTGTTGGTTTGTGATTGCGCTCTCGAACGCCGTGGCCGGTTACAGTTTGTGGCGATTCACGAGGGAGGCCATTCCACAGTTGAGGCGGATTCGCGAAGGAACGGATGTGGTGAAGTATCACATCCTGCGCCAGGTCCACGACAAGCGGAAGGCAGAAATCGAGGCGCAGCTTGGCGGAGAAGCTTCTAACAAAGGCTGAGTGGCTGAAGAAGAAGTTCGACCGGGCGGTGGATCGGCACACCTATATAGCGCTCAAATTAGGCTCCATTCGTCAGGAGGAGCAGGCAGCTCGAAAGGTCTGTGAGGAGATCGAACTTGAACTAAATCAAGAGCTTGAAAAGCAACAAAATCGTTGACAGTTTCACTGCATGGCTTATCCTAGCCAGAATGATGTTGAAACAACGCAATCGGAGAAATGTCGAAAAGCACCAATTTGTTTCCTTCGCCGAGGGCGATCCGGAGAAAAGGAAACAATGCTTAGGGCCGGATTGTAAGAAGTGGATCATGGCGACGAAAAAAATTAGACTGTGTATTTATTGTAGAAAAAAGATTACAGAGATAGAGGGCGAGTCGGGCGTCTTCATCGAGCCGCCGAGTGGTGGGAGCGAATAAAAGTAAGAAATATTTCTTGCTTATTTTTTTGGAAATGTTAATGGTGTTTAGACGATTTTGAAATGAATTGAGGAGAGAAGAAGTGCTTGCAGTTGGTTTGGTCGAGGACCGGCAGGTGGTCGATCGAGGCAATTTGAGAGTTCGGTTTTTGAAGTACAAGATTAATGCGAGTCAAGCCAAGCTCTGCGCTGGCCCAGCGTTAAGAGCAGCCGGTACTTCTCTCTTCAGTTGATTTTAAAAGTGCCCGAATTGGTTTCGACTGGAGTTTGGAAATTCTACTGCATGTCTCAGAGGCGTACTTGTTGAGTTATCATCTGGACGCAAATGTAAATGCTGAATCTTTCGTGATTCGCAAGAACCGTGGCAGCAATGCTACGGCTCTTCAGTTCGCCGCCTAAAAACGGAAGACTGTGGTGCCGCCTGAGCGCCAGTTAAAGAAGAAAGGCAAAAATGGTAGTGCAGTCCACTTCGCAAGAAGGAAAGTGCAGGGAGCTTGCCAGAGCTTATCGTAAGAATCTGGTTGGTGGAGGTGGCCGAGAAATCGGTCGCCCTGGTCTGGGGGTTGAAAGACCCCTAGATTTTAATCTCCACCCGACACTTCGGTGTCGCCTTGGGCGCAAAAACATGTCGACTGTAGAATGAAAAAACTTTAGGACGCGAGTTCGATTCTCGCCGGGTACACCATTAACAAAGGAGAAGGACAATGAGCGAAGTTTTGGTCACGGTTTCAAAGGTGAAAGCATACATCAAGAACAAGGGCAGCATGAACACGAGCGGAGCGGCGCCAGAAGCCTTGTCCAATCTCATCAGGGTTGTTCTCGATAAAGCGATTGAGAACGCGAGGAAAGACGGTCGAAAGACAATTTTCGATCGGGATATTGAGTCGATCAAGATTTAAGGAGCATTTCAAAATGAGCGAATCGAAAAAGACCTCCGCAACGAACAAGAAAAAGAGCTTGAAGACCTCATCATCCCTTTTGGTGAGCTGCTCCAAGCAAAGGGCTATCAGTTTATCCTGGCCGTCAATCATTCAACCGGCGCATCAGCACACGCCACTGGTGGAACGATGGCAAATCTCTTGGGTCTCGCAACCGAGATTAACATCAACCAGCGAACGGCGTACATCGACGGTCGCGATTCAATGGTAAAGAAGTGAAACTCGACATCAAACGTAGTCCCGAGGAATGCTGTTCCAACTATTTCGATACAGCCAAAGAGATTGCCAAGATTACGTTCCCCGTTGGATCGGATGAGTGGCATGACGCCGCCATTCGAAAAATCAAGCGTTTTGGGCATCACGAGAAGTTGTCTGTGTACGTTCGCGTGATGCGATGGTTCTCTAGGGCGCAGGAAAATCAAGCCTTGTTTGTTCCTGCGATAGAGACTCTAGCCATTAAAATCAGGACGCATGAAGACTTCTCCTCTCGTGAGGATTGGAATATTTTATGATCCAAGATCGATGCGATTCTAAGGCTCTTCACTTTATTGGCGTTGGGCGGCGAAGACAGATGCGCGATGAGCTTGAGCGGAAAAGGTGGGAGCTGGAAATAAATGGCTGAGCCAAGTTGTTTCTGCGACTACATAAGCATGTGGAGCACCTGGGGATGGATCGTCGCCACCACCGCAGGCGCTTACTTTATCAGCGCCGCCGTAAAACCCCCGCCTTTAGGCGTGGGGATATAAGGCGTACTTCCTTCTTGACTCTATCGACATTGTACGTTACAAGGCTTCCATGATGTTAACATATCGCTACCGAATTAAGGGAGGGTTCTCTTGTAGAAAGCTTTCTGCCCTTTCTAAATCGGTTAACTTTGTGTGGAATTTCTGCAACGAAACAAGCTTCAACGCCATTAGAAATCACTCGGACTTCCTATCTGGTTTTGACCTCAACTACTTGACCGCAGGTGCCGGGAAAGAGATAGGGCTTCATTCGCAAACAGTTCAGGCGATTGGAGAAGAGTACGCAACCCGCAGAATACAATTTAAGAAGAGAAAACTTCGCTGGCGGGCATCTAGCGGGTCAAAGAAGTCTCTAGGCTGGGTGCCCTTTAAAGCAACCGGTGTAAAAATTGATGGCAATAAAGCTACCTACGCCAAGCAAGCTTTCAAGTTCTGGAAGTCACGGGACCTGCCAGGTAAGATCAAGTGCGGCTCCTTCTCGCAAGATGCTCGGGGCCACTGGTATATTAACTTAGTCGCTGAAACTCCCACTATCGAAACAAGCCACGCAATCGACGCTGTTGGGGTTGATTTAGGATTGAAAGATATCGCTGTGTTAAGCGACGGTAGCAAAGTTGAAAACCCTAGAATCTTTTTAAAGCATGAGAATAAGCTGGCCGGTTTTCAGAGACACCGAAAGAAAAGACAGGCGCAAAAGCTGTCTGCAAAGATTAAAAATATCCGCAAAGACTTTCTGCACAAGAAAACTTTGGAGTTAGCCAGAAAGTATAAAACAATATTTGTTGGCGACGTAAGCGGGAAGTTCCTGCAAGCGTCGCATGGTAAAAGTTCACAAGATGCATCTACCGGAATGTTCCGCCAGATCCTGAAGCAAAAAGCCATAAGGCACCAGGGGTTGGTTGTTGATGTATCAGAGTTTGCTTCTACGATCACTTGCTCTTCTTGTCTTAAAAAGACTGGACCGAGCGGACCAAGTGGTCTTGGAATTAGAGGATGGATTTGCAGCGAGTGTTCCTGTCAACACGACAGAGATGTTAACGCCGCAAAAAATATCCTCCGTATCGGACTTGATACGCTAAGAGCGGCTAACGTCGCTTAAGGGAATCCCCTGCCTTTAGGCATGGGGAGGAGGTCAACTATGACGCGCTTGGAGAACGAAAAATGATCGATTTTCTCTTGCATCTTATCGCGAAAATGCTAATGGTGATTAGGCGACTTTGGGCGAACATTTTTGACGACCTTAGCGATTACAGGATTAAACGAGAGCCGCCAAAGCTCTCAAAACCGAAAGAGGAGAAAACGATGCTGTTTTTTATGAAAGAACGTCTGAGGATGAGGGCGTTGATCGAAACACAAGGGCTGACGCTCAAGAATAAAGAGTCTGATTTTGATATCACGCTCAAACAGCGTGAGGCGGAATTTACGCAAAAGCTCAAAGATCAGGAAGCCGATTTTTCTCGCCGCATCCTGACTCAGCAGAACGATTTCAAAATCAAGGAATCCAACCTCAAAGACGAATTCGATCGCAATAAAAAGATGCTCGAAGAGACGACCAAGCTAGAGGTCGACAAGGTAACGACCTTGGCAAAACTCGAATCCGAACAAAAGGTCGCCAAAATTCAGCTCGAAGCCGACAAGCGTGTGGCCGCTGTAGAGAACGAAAAAGTTAAAGCCGTTGCCGACCTCGAGAAGCGCAACGCTGAAGCCATCTCTCAGGTGAAGCAACAAGAGGCTCAGCAGCATTACGATCGCATGACGAAAGCCATGGCCGAGATGAACCAGAATGGCTCCGTCCACACCAAGAACCTGCACGAAATGACGATGACGCTGCTCCAGCACGCTCGTCCGGGCGTGAATGAAAGTCGTTTCCTTACGGGTCGGATCGACGGGCAAGAAGGACCGCTCCCTAAGACGATCATCACTGATGGCAAGACCGTCAACGCAGCCGTAGTGAGCGAATAGTATGTTGGGGATGGATGGTGGGTTCGAACACGAGTTGCATGAGCCTTTCGATGAAGAGTTCTTCACTTCGATGCTTCTCAAGATCGACCTCACCAAATATCCCGATTCTCCCTTGGTGCGCTCCCTCCACAAATTGTTCGCACCAAGGGACAAGGTTCGCGCTCTCGATTACCAATTGAACGGCGAAGAAATTGGAAAGCACAAGCCAAATCACGTCGACGCTCTTCGGAGTAGGGTTTTGAATTTCGCTCTTCTTCCAGAGGAGTCGACTAATTCCACCAAGAATTACTTCAGCGAGCTTATGAGCTTCAGGGAACCAACCCTCGGCTTCGTCGATGAATACAGTGAGGATGACGAATACGATGAGCTGGACGATTTAGAGGAAGACGATGAGTAGCAATACAGATTTTCACGCTCAACTGGCAAATGGTTTATCGTCAGAAACCGTCAGTTACGAAGACTATCAAAGAATGGATCAACGCGAGAGAGACAAGCTGAACGCCGTTGTTTTGAACGTCGACCTCGCCAACCATTCAGATTCAATCCTCGTCGATTCGATCGGACAGATTTGCCAAGGCGTCATCGGAAAGTTCATCTCCGACAATGGCGGCTTGGAAAAAATGGTTCGAGGAAAATCAGAGGAAATAAATGGTCTAGCCTTTCGCCAGGAGTTTGAAAAGTCTAGGAAGTTTATGGTCGAGCAGCTTATCAGGGAATTGGCTCCGATGATCGACGAAATCATTACAAAACGCGTTCAACCGCAATCGAGCGCAGACCTCCTGCTTAACCGCATTCGAGACTTCTCGCTCCTAGATGCTCTACCGGCGAACGCGAGTATTGAAGAACGAATCAGGCGCCTTGAGAGGGTAGCATTGCGAGAGCCTTCCGGCTCTGGAGTGAGCGCATGACACAATACACTACTTCAAACTCTTCGCAGCTCGACCTGAACAATCAGCTCAGTGGTAAGAATATAAGCAACCTTAAATATGCCCAAGGTCGGGATGGAGTGTGGCGGGAGGATTCGATGAGCGCGTATGTTGCTTCTGTCGATTCCGCTTTGGCTACTTCCCAGAGCACGCAGGCGCCAATCCCCATCGGGTCTCCGCTCCATCAATCAGTTGAACACATTGTTTGGATGATTTTGGAAAACTTCTTTTCGCGCTACGCCAACACCGGCTCGATGTGCATGGATGGTGCGTGGAGAAATGACTTGCAATTGAAGTCTAATATTTCTATGAACAATCACCACATAAAGGATGTTCCATATCCATTTGATGATGAACACGCAGCGAACAAACTTTACGTCGATACTCTTTTAGCGCAGCTAGAGGAGAGGCTTAAACGAGAAATTATTGAGGACAAGGGATCGACAATTTTAAGGGCGAGAGTAAAAAACTTTAGTTTATTGGAGTAAAATATGATGACAAGAAATGATTTAGTAGCAGTGGCGCATCAAATGGCGGTAGAGAAGCAATGGTGGGCTGGAAAGCCGCGCTCGTTCGGCGAGTGTGCGATGTTGATGATTTCCGAAATTGCGGAAGCGACCGAATGCGTTCGTAACGGTGAGCCTCCGCTCCACCTGGGCCGAGTCGACAAAGTGACCGTTCCCGATGGTGCTCTTGTTGAAAGCTTTGGTGGCAAGGATTTCGTAATGTCTAGTCCAGATATTATGAAGTGTGAGGGCGAGCTTGTAGAGTTGGCTGATTGCGCTATTCGAATCGCCGATTTCGCTGGCTTCTGCAAACTCGATCTTCATCAGTTGGCCTCCAATGAGAAGAACAAATTGATCGATTCCCCATGGATCGACGATCTTCTCAACAAGACACCGCTTGAGCACCACGTCGACGTTTGTTTCACTCTCGCGCAAGCCGCTGGCCTATCCCGAGAGCTTGACTCCTTGGAGACTTCTTACAACCTTCTTGGAAGAGCTTTCGCCAAGCTCGAGCTGATCTGTCAGTATCGCGCCGGACAAGGCGAGGCGTCTGACTTCCCTGTTTGGGATTTGTGGAAAGCGATTCGAATGAAGCTGGCTTATAACGAAACGCGTAGTATGCGCCATGGTGGAAAGGTTTTGTGATGTCAAAGAAACTTCCGCCATTGCAGGAAACCTGGATGGCTCTTAACGATGCCCTCAACGATGCCCTCAACGAGGTTTCCGATCTAAGGACTCGCGAAGCCGAAGGTGAAGACGTGAGCGCAGAGCTTGAAGTTGCAATTAAAGAATACGGTGAAGCCCAAGAGCTTTACGCGCAGCAATTTCAAGAAGAGTAGCGTTGAGCAACCAAAACTATACTTGCGATCTCTGCGGTAGAAAAATGGGAAATTTAGAAACAAACGTGGATGGAATTTGCCCACATTGTGATTCGTATTCTCGAGCAAAAGCAGAAGAAAGGGCTAAAGAAATGGAAAATGCGTTTGATTGTAGTCAGGGAGTAAAGGTGGGCCGCGATGGTCTTCAATACGTTCCGAGTGGTAGCCGCATCGTTACAGACCAATTGAAGTTCCCAGGATTCGCCTTTTTCGAAAGCGAAGAAGCTAAACCAAATGCGATCGAAGAGTTGACCAATGTGTTGAAGGACACTCTTTTGGAAAACGCGAAACTTCGCGTTGAGATCAGAAGCCTCAGAGCTGATGTTTCCGATTTCAGAAACCATGTGGTTAACGAAATTCATTCAAGCCGCATGTTTTCTGCCGAGGAAGCTGAACCCGCATCCGAAGGCACCCACACCGGATGAAAATCAAATCGACGATGACCGATTTCGTCGTTTGTGGCTATGCCGCAAAAACTCTACGCGGGGAGATGGAGCCTAAGGAGGCGCTCCCCGCGATTTTGCTTTATCCGGTGTTGCAAATCCTGAACCGCCATGGGGTCGAGAATGTTCCTACCGACCTCGCAGAAGCCTTGGGGCAAGAGATTGCGGAAAAGTGTGACGCTCTTAACACGCCCGAGAACCGCAAGCTGTTCGATGAAATTATTTCCAAGCACTTGGAAAGATTTCTCGAGCGCAAGGTTTACGGTCGAACGATCGCCGACTGACGCTTACCAGGCGGTATGCGTTTTTCCTGTTTTTGGGTCGATATAGTCCACGCGAGGAATGCTCGGTCCACCACGATTGATTGGTCCTTGGATCGGAATGAGGGTGATTGGCTTACGCTCAAAGATCGGAAGCGGTTTCAGGATCGATCCCTGCTCGGGGATTTGATAAATTGGACGCTTGATAGGGGTCGGCTGAATGAAGCCGTCTTGCGTTTGTGAAACGACGGGTCCAGGCTGCTCGGAAACATAAGCGATGGGAGTCGACTGCGGAGGCATCGGATCGGAGTGTTGGTCTGCCTGCGCGGGCGGGAGTCCAGGCGCAAGAGTTACGGCGGCTTTTGTGTCCTTGGATTTTTTGTAAATAAAGATTGCCGCGACAGCAAGTAGAACGTGTTCGATTTTCATAATTACCTCTTGGCGAGAAATCCTGGTTTTGAAATTTTCCGGGTGTTGGTACTCGAGTCGACATAGGCGCCGCTCGTCTTTCCAGTAATGCTGGAATCAATATTCGTTTTCTTGCTGTTAAAATACGAAACGTTTGGATCAATACGGGCTTGGTTTTCCAGGCGTGCTTGTTCCTTGAGCCATCTTTGGTAGGCAGAATCGGAAATGTTTGGGTCCATGGTTCCCGTTGCAGCCATTTCACGCGTCACTTTTTTATTGAAGGCGCGGTCGCGCTCAGCGATTTCCCTCGCGTATTGAATATTGCGCTCGCGGCGAAGTTGATTCTCGAGCGCCACTTTCTCTTCCCTTGTTGGCGCCGATGATTGATCAACGTAAACGGGAATTTTCTCCGCAGGCATGTAAACATCATCCCTGGAAGGGGACACGACCATTTTAAATCCTGGATCTGCGTCTCTTTTTCGAAGTCTGTCGGATTCATCGAGGGCCGCACGCATTCCTGGGTCCATCGGCGACGATGGAGATTTGTTTGCGTCGAAGATTTTCCACGCAATGGCCGCAGCCGCAAACACAAGTAGGGCTTGCTGAGTCGTGAGGCCGCCACTCATTGCTTGCTTGTAAAGCTCTTGCTTGGTGCCCCTATCGGCCTGGTTCAGTTCTTCAGGAGTGATCTTCCAATCAGCTTTATTCCCGAGGTCGATTTCAGTTGCTTCAGGAATATCGATGGAATTGTGCCTGGATACTGGGTTTGAGCGTGACTTTTTATTGTTCAACCACAAGCCAGCGCCGATGAGAAGGAGGGCGATATTTTTGTCCATGTCCTTCTCCTCCCCCGGTTTAGATCGACGACAGAATGCTTTGCGCTTGATCAAGAGCTTGCTGTGCGGCTTTGTTTGCGGCAGCAGTAATTTCTTCTTGGCTTGGGGCTTTAATTGTCGGCGCCGAGCCATCCTTCTTTTTAGTTAAAAGGGTGTATGCGAGAGCGCCAATTAGAATCCATTTCAAGTCCATAATAATCCTTTATAATGTTGTTGGTTTACAGCTTGCAATTTAAGCAAGCTATAAAACTTAAACTTGAACCGGGGTTACGTTATCGAGCGCGAGTATGGCGGGGGCTTGCACGTTACTGTTGATGAAGTAGACGTTGCCTCCAAGTGAGATAGTGCCAGCCGCGCTACCGCGACCAATGTTCCCACCAGAATCACCACCAATTACACAGCTTCTTGCGCGAATGATTCCACCAGCAATGTTTGTAACAAACACGCTTTTTCCAGCAGCAGTAGTCTCAAGCCGATTTCTTTCAAACTGAACGGTGGTATAGGCTGCGCCGCTTACGATAATCCCATCGCCAGTTGTATTTCTGAGAATGGACTGAATAAAGTTTAGATTTGCAGACGCGCTCGTAGAGGTCATATTGATACACGCGGTTGAGAATCCGCCGTTCATGAAATTGTCGCAACCGAAAACACGAACCGTTTTTCCGCCAGTGCCACCAATCAGGATACCAACAGCAATGTCGGTTCCGTTCGAGCTGAAGATGGCTGTGTTACGTTGACGGAACTCAAGCGTAGGTCCGCCTGAGCCAGTGATAGATACCGCAGTTCCACCGACCACGTTACAGTTAATCGAACTGCCAGCATTAAATCTCACGCGGGCATTTCCGCTTGTCGCGGTATAGCTCAGACATACTCCAGCTCCACCGGCTTGGGTTTCGAGCGTGGCTCCGTTTTGAAAAATGAGCTGAAGAGGATTGCTTCCGCTTACCGTCAAAGTGTCGCCAGAAGTGCAGGTAAGATTAACACCCTGAACAAAGATTGTATTATCGGCTCTGGTTCCACCAGCAGTAGAGTAAGTAGCATTTCCCTCTACAACGACTCCATTTAGACCGATACCTTGCAGGTTTACACCCGCTTTTAGTGTTACGTTCTCGACGTAACTTGCGCCGAGGGCTTTGGGATAAATCTCTACGGTGGCAGAATTTAAAGCGGTGGTGTAACCGTCAGCGACAGCAGCATCGATTGCAGCCTGAATGGTTGTATAGAATTGATCGGGACCAACCCGATATATCGAGGCTTGTGGTCGCTGGTATCTAAACTGAGATTGTGAAAGTGTTCCATTACTCATAAATTTTTCCTCTAAAATTTAGCCGCTTCCAAGTAGTTATATATTCTCTCACAATCTAGCCAAGATACAAAATTATTGTTGTAGGTTATCCCGCTTTTAGTTGCGACAACCTCCCCAACGCTGGGTGCGTCTTCATAAAGAAGTTTGCCAAGAGTTTCTTTTGACCATTCTGGCGGAAATTCTAAACATCCTATAAATAAATTACCATTTTGAAACTTTACGATCATTGAATTGCTTACGCGAGAAAGTTTGATGGCGTCTGGAATATCGGCTGGTTCGCTTGGTTCTAATTTTTCTTTTTCAGATTTTATGGGGTTGATGAACTGCTCACCATTATGAGTCCACCCAAACGTAGGCTCGGGATTAAGACCATCAATTGAAACGTAACCACTTTTTTCAAAGTCTGTTTCGGCGACTACAATATTGACAATAATCACGTCTTCGATCTGAGCGAAACGCATTATCCCACCCACTCTATAGTAAGAAACCCGTTATTTCCGGCTGTGCCGGAGGCGCCGTTACCTCCTGTTGATCCTGTGACGGCTATTCTTCCACCACCGCCACCACCGCCGCCACCGCTTGCCCCTCTGGCGGTTACCCTTACGCGGGTCACATTAGCGGGAACAGTCCAGTTTCCGCTAACAGTAAAGGTTAATATATTTTGTTTGGTAGTTTGTGCGAGGGAGTCCAGAGCGATGGGCACAGTGGTAGGAACCACCAACCAATTCGCCAGGACGGACGGAAAATAATTTACAATCCTCCCCAACAAAAAGTTCATAGATAATTCCTATTTATGCTCTGTATTGAATATTATAGTTCTCGCCACCGAGAATAACACCGTCAAGCCCTAAGCCGGTCCAATCAATCACGGTGCTGGTCGCCCCATCGGTCAAGGTGTAATCAAAGCTATAAGTCAAACCGCTCAAACCTTGAATAGTGAAGATCACGGTAGCTTGATTTACGAGAACCCCTAAATCAATCTGTTTCGCTGTTGCTTGAGCGCCAGATATCGTGCCGGGAATTCTGCTCGGTGAAGCATCTCTGACGACAGTAATAGTGCCTGCTCCAGAATATGTTCCGTTAGCAATCGTAGAGCCTGTGTAGCTGTAAATATTCGCTACACCAGTTGCGTCTACGTCTACTACTGCCGCGCCAGCGTTGGACAACGAAGAGTTTTCGGAAACGATAAGGTTTAGCGTTGGGCCGCCGCCGTTCACATGGAAGAACGGGAAGATGGTTGAGGAAATCTCAGAAATCTTATCGACAAAGATTGTCTCAAACCCTGAAACTTCCATTACCGCCACGGTGGATACCGAGCGTAAAGTCAATCCACCTTCTACACCAACAAAATTTGTTGAAATAGTAGCATTGTCAGCAAACTCAAGGACGCTTCCATTGTCGCGAGCCTTGAACGTCACTTGAATCAGACTGTAAGAGCCAGCAGGAACAACGCAAGGACTTGTGAAAGTGGAGTCTACTAGAATCGTTTTCGGCCCTTCACCGGCTGCTGAAATCGCCGCCATTACTTCGGCCCAGGTGGCGAACACATTTTTACCTGTAGTGCCACCTTCTTGGTAAACAAACGTAGAAGGTTCTCGATGGGAAAGCTCGTCCAAAGCAGCCTTCACTTGAGTCGGAGATACGAGCCAGTTTCCAGCCGCCGAAGGCGAATATCCAACTTGAGGGGCATTATCGAAGAACGCTGAGCCAAATGCTCCGGTGAAATTAGTTTGTGTCGTGGAATAATTCGATCCAGCATCATAGGACACGCTGATAGCTCCGTTGCCTTCAACGGCATCGGTAACAACTTGAGCTGTGTTCCACATGAGCAATTGCACTTGGCCTGTACCGCTTGTGGTGATCGACTTCAAGCCGAGTGCGCTGTTGTTGGAAATTGACATTCCGAGGATTGCAGTCCCACTTACATCGATTACGGGCACGCCAGCAAGAATACCACGCAGGCTAGCTTGTCCGTCGATGGTGATCTTGTGGACGCCAGCCGTGAATACTGCAACAGGAGCGGTCGACTGCGATTCAACAAACAATCCGCCCGAGATGTGGGTGAGATTGTCGAGAACGCAGAGGTCGGCAAGATGCAAAATTGGCGTAGCCGAGAACGTATAATTCTTGGATACGAAAGTCACATCTGCCACGTCGTAGGTTCCCGCAGGAATCACGCAAGGACTTGTAACGGAATCGTCGATTTCGACAATCTTCGGGCCAGCTACGGTCGAGAGCACCGCATAGAGGGCGGCCCAGGTATCGTAGACGTTCTTGCTTGCAACACCACCATCTTGAAACACGAATACTGTAGGCACTACAGCAGAAGCGTTTGCAGCCAATTGATCGAGAGCGCCACCAACATCGGAAGGCGCTGGACTCCAATCGCCTGGAGTTGTCGGAGTATAGCCTTCAAACTGAGCTTGCGTGAGAAGCTGAGTGGTGAGAGTTCCGGTGAAACCCGATTGTGCAGTAAATTGCGGAGAAGAGTCACCATAGACTAGGGTGAGACTTTCAGTCACTCCACCGATAATTGCTGTGGCGTTCACATTGCTGAAGTTGACCATCAAATAAAGTAGGGTCTGACCAGCAGCGATGCTTATAGCAGCGGCGGTGGCGCTACCGTTGATGCCTGAGCCAAAGCGAGATTGGATAAGAGCGAAACCAACAATATCCCAAATGGGTGAAGTGCCGTTTGCAGTAATCGTGCTTCCGTTGAACTGGAGCAGTCGGCCAGAGATAGATTCAACAACGGCGGTATTGAGGAAGTTGACCTGAATATTGTTTATAGCAAACAACCCTGTCCAGCTAACACCAATTGCGACTTCTACGAAAGTGTCTTGTCCTTCTTTAGCATTATCGAATGTAACTTCTTCGAGCGCATAAACCCCAGCAGGGATGACTGCCGGAGAAACAATGGAGTCATCAAAATAAATCGTTTTGGGACCAGCATCAACAGCGATAGCTGCAATTACTTCCGCCCAAGTAGCGAAAGTATTTCCACTCGAAACGCCTCCAGGCTGAAACACGAAGGAGTTGCGCTTCATGTCGCCGTTGCCGAGACCAACGAGATAATCGAGGGCTTCTGCGACTTGATCTGTTCCCACCGGCCATGAACCGGGTGCGGTTGGATTAAACTCAACATATTGAGCATCATCCAACAACGTAACGGTTGCCGTGGTTGGCACTGGGGCGAGTTTCAAAGAGGCAGCGTCGATATCGAGGGTGCCGAGGCCAGAGATGGTAAAAGTATTTTCGGTATCGCATCCCATGATGCGAAGAGTTCCATCAACAATGAGGTTTGCGTATGCGGTTGAAGATGCAAACAGCCCAGCGAAAGCTCCAGCCTCTACAGTAAAAGCAGGACAGCCAGCAACCAGAGTGGAAGAAGTGAGAAGTTTACCATTCACCGTTCGAACGGTGATCGATCCACCAATGTATTGGCATCCTGTTAGAAGCATCGTGCTAGAAGTATCCACTCCCGTCAGGAGGCAGTTAAACAATCTAACGACTTGTGCTCCAATGCCGAGAGTGTCTGCACGAGTGATGGTAACACCACAATTTCCAAATGTGATCGCAGCCGATTTTCCTGCGGCGGCGGTAAGATCAGCCGTAAAGTCGTTGATTCCCAAGTTGAAGAAAATTACGTTTTCCTCATCTACGCCACCGATAGCGGTATAAGTTATCGGCGCGGAAATTCCTGAGTTCAAACCGACACCTTCTACGGAGATATTTTTTCCTGCGCTTACAGGCCAAGCTATAGGCCCGACTCCATAGTTGCCAGTGGCAAGCATCAAGGTATAATTGCCGACCGGCTTAGCTACAGCGTCGGCAAGAGCCGCTTCAATCGTTTGAAACGGACGAAGCTGCGCACCTGTTCCGGTTACATCTGATCCAGCAGCCGCATCAACGTAAATTTGAGCGTTTGCGAGATTGAGCATCGCCACAGCCGAGTCGAGAGCTTCCTGATTGTTTACAGGAGTCGTGCCAGGGTAATTGGTCGGAGTGGCAGGAGCGTAGGGCTGATACCGCTGAAGAATTTTTCCGTCACTCATAAATTACCTCTATTTAAAACTGGTACTGAACTTGAACTCTTTGACCAACAACCCAGGCAGCCACTACGGCTGGAGAGAAGGTCACACGAGTAATTGGGCCGACGATCGACATTTCAAAGTCGTCACCCGCCGCGATCGAGCCGCCGATGAGGGGGCCGGAACCTTGGGGAGTCGGATTTACGGAATCATCGATTGCTGTGTTGGCGAGATCGAGGTAGCCGTTTACAATGTCGGGCGCCGCGATAACGAACGTTTCGCGATCCCAAGTTGCTCCAACCGCAGCCGTCACGTCGACATCGACGCCAAGACCGTTCGCTACAACAGAGTTTGCGCCAATGAAGTTGATGAATGCTGGAGCCGTAACGATGTCCACGGCTGTGTCTTGGACGATACCGTTTACGATGCGAATATTTCCTGCGGAGTCTTGTTGCTCCATCAATTCGGAAACGTTGGAATAAATTTCCGCCGTGCCACCTGCGGGAGATGGTGGTGTTACGCCCTGGTTGAAAAACTGGATAGGCTGAGAGAAGCTCTTATCGCCGACAAGGTTTTGTGAACCAGAATTCAGCATCCCCACAGGGCTTGCGCCGCCATTCATGGATTGAAAGAAAATACTGCTACCAACAATTACGGCACCATCAACCGAAGGCGGCTGTGTGTCGAATGCTCCAACAGATGTTAGACCAGGAATCGGAATCTCCACAAACGTCAACGCAGTCGTGCCAAGCGTGATCGGGTTCGGCGTGGTCAAAATCCAGCCGGTCTCGAGGTTCGTGGAGCCGAACATCACCCAGGTAAACATACCTTGTGTAACTTCAGCCGAAGTATTTGCGTCAGGAGCGCGAGTCAAGAGATAAGCCGTGCCGATTCCGCTGGCGATGTAAATTCCGTTTTGGCTTGCAGTGGCTTGGTCTTTGAGCAAGATGCGATTGCCGTTGGCTACGGCTACACCATCAATCAACAGAGCGGCGCCACCAGAGAGCGGAACGTCTGCCGTGGATGCAAGGTTTACTGGCGCTTTGTAATCAGTAATTCCCGTCGAGCTGGCGGAAATCTCAGCCCAATTGGTTGTGTTTCCATTGTCTTGTTTTTGCCACAAGGCAAACGGAGTGCTTAGACCAAAGGGCGGCAACTGAATAAAAATCGTGCCAGCGCTACCCTGAGTGCTTTGAACGGAAGGGTCGTAGCGTCCGCCCTGAATACCGTGGAAAGTCTCCAAAAGCCGCTGTGTATTTACTGCTGCTGACGCCATGACTAATCTCCAAACTTAGAGGACAAGAGCTGCTGGCTCGAATCCATGTATCCAACCATTCGAACGCCCATATCAACTGGCGCTACAGTATTGTTTGTCACTCTCCATCGCAACGCTTGCCCAGGCTGCAAAAGAAGCTGGCAACGAGCCAAGCTAGGTGCCGAAAAATCAATTCCCGTCGCTGTGTTCAAATGCGTTGCCGGGTTAGGGCTTACGTTTGCTCCAGGACTTCCATGATACTGCAAAACCCTCTGATCGTCGACTGTTGGGTGCCACTCTACATCGGGAAATCCCCCCGCTGGCAAGATCAAGCCGTAGAAGTAAACTACGGTTGTTGCCGATGGCAGGCAAACGTATCCCATCAGGTCTACGTTCACTGCTCCTGCGGGAACGGAAATCACCCTGCGGAAATCGATCGTGCGAGCGCCTTCCGGGGCGTATGTCGTCCGAGGGAGGATAACGGGAACCGCAAACTCGTAACGATTTCGTGATTCTTCGAAAGTTTCCGGCGACATCGGAGCCACGGAGGCAAAGGGATCGCTTGCACGCGAGTTTCCCCAATCGCCCATCTTGGGGGCGCCTTGTTCGCGATGACGACCCGTGGAATTCGGGCCGAAGAGGGGAAACTTATTTTTCACCCCATCCTCACAGTCGACAAGATTTGTTGAGCATCCTCAACGCGGATTCTGTAACCCCAAACGGTTACGAAGGTGCGGTACGTTTCCGAAATTGGGCTGTTGTTCGTCAGGTTAAGCAGCATCGTTTGATTAGGAAGCAAGAACACGGTCGATGGGTAAACGAATGGGTAGTTCGCATTTCCAAGCATCGAAATTTCTTCGTTCGTGCGACCGTTCAGGGAGCCGGTGTATTGCCTCGTCGAAACTGCATCTTGCAGAGAAAAGCTAAGACCGTTTGGCGAATTTGACGATTCATCGAAATAGTAAGGGTCCACATACTCGTAGAAGTAGGGCGCGACGGCGCCGAGTCTACGAAACGTGCTGTGCGAAATGGTTCGCATCAAGAATCCAGCTTCCTGCGTTACAGAGAAGGATAGAGTTTGCGATTGCCCAGGCTCAATATCTTGCACGACACCATTGGCGGTCTGAAATTGGAAGGCGAAGGGCCAAATGACCCTGTTGATGTCGCCAATGTTTCCGGGCTGAATTCCAGAAAGAATTCCGTGCGAGAATTTGTCTTGCAACTCACGTCCAGCATTGCCTTCAGCGCCCGACTGAGGGGCAAGGCGACGGTTGAGCTGCGAGTTCATCTGCTGGTTCCGGTTGTTGTCGCGAATTTTGCGGTAGTCCATAATTTCTCCTACTTCCGACCAAAGATGGTGCTGAGCACAGTGCCAATGTCTTTGGTCCGCGTGCGGTATCCAGCAAACGTGATGCTAATTTTGCTGCTCTGACCGCCAGTAACTTGGTCTACAGGCGCCCAGCTCGTCATCTCTACGTCGAGGAACGCACTCGGCATAAGGATGAGTGGAACTTCCCAAATCGTTTGCGGCGTTTTTTTCGCAATGGCTTGAAGAGGAATGGGGAAATCCATGAATTGGCGAGTGGATTGGCGATCTCGCACAATCAACTGAAGTGGGGAAAGTTCACCCATGGGACCACCATCGAGACATTTTCTCGAGAGCGAGCCACAGATGAATGCAGCTTCTTGGGTTACTTGAAAGCTTTGCGTTTGTTTTGTATTTGGGCCGTAGGTAACGGGAGAGGCTCCAAAATCAAAAGTCACGGTATAGGAAAAGGGCCATGCTACAGAATCGTAGGGGCCAACGTTTCCAGGAATAAGACCTGAGGGGATAGAGGACAAAATGTTCTCTTCGAGCCGTTTGCTCATACGATGCTCCTTACGGGCGAGGCGTTCTTTTCTGCGGATTTGTTTACGGACTTCGAGAAAATCATTGTCTTCCATTCCAGATGTTCTCCCCGAGGCGATCAGGCCGCCGTGGCGGCTGCTGAGCTTGGGGAGAATCCCCACTCGATGAAACTCTATAACCCGAACTGGTCGGGCGAATTACTTAAACCTATATGGTTTAAGTTAAAGGACGCCGCTCCCCTCCATGAACAGCGGCATCCAGCTAACTTTTTCTTCCGACACCATCCTTGGACTGTCGGTGCAGCAGCCCTAGCCCATTCAGGAGGCTTTCGCCTCCCGATGGTCGGGCGGGCTGTTACTGAACCGGGCGACGAAGAAGACCCTTGAGGCTCATCTTCAGGTTAACAATGTCGAGGCCAGCGATTACGTTGCCAACGTTGTTCTTGTTGAGGTCGGCAGCGTTCGAAGCATCGATGCTTGCAGGCACGTCAACGCTCAGTTGAGCGAAGAAAGCTTGCAGAGGATTGATGTCCACTACATGGCGACCGGCGAGGATGATGCCTTGAACGGCAGGCTGACCAGCGTGCTGGTAAGCTTGTTGACCGGCGTTACCAACGATGCGACCCATTTGATAGGAAAGCGGGCCTTCCCAGTAGTCTTTCTCACCGATGCGAAGACGCAGGGATGCGAAATCTTGAACAGCGGGAAGGAAGCTGCCGTGAAGCGCTACGAGAGCGTCAGCGGCGGGCACACCTTGAGCATACTGGGCGTCGATCGCCATACCTTGCATCCGGAAGGATACAGCGGTCTGGAGAAGGTTTGCTTGCAGCATATTGGTCTGCCAACGTTGCTTTCCTTGAATGTTCGAGAAAAACTGTTGACCGTCGAATGCGTTCGGGGTCGAACCAGTGAGCAGGCCAGTGAACGAGGTAACACCGCTACCAGCTACGGAGAGGGTGTCATAGAGAGGTTGGCGAATTTCGTCACGAAGGTCGCCTCCGGGAAGTCTTACGATAGGCATATTGCTTGTTTCCTTTTTTCGTTTTCATTTAAGTCGCCGCCCGAAAAATATTTGTATAGGCGTGTGACTGTCCATGGGCTTGATTTGGTTTACAAACTCCGCAAGGTTCAAACCCTTACCTTGCGGAATTCAAATTTTTGGAGCGGTTGAGTTCCCGCTCCGAGGGGGTTAGCCCATTTGGCCTGGGTCTTCGCCCATGCCTTCAGGGATTTCGCCCAAGCCTTCGGGGATTCCGCCCATTTCGGGAGTCTCGCCCAAGCCTTCGGCTTCGCGCAGTTGATCCCTCATCGAAGGAACATACATTTGGTCGCCTTGCGATCCGGGAGGATAAAATTCCACTCCAGCCATACCGGCAGGGAAGAACTTCACATTTCCGAAATCGCCAGCGCGTTGACGGTAGCCATCGGTCAGATAACCAAAGTCTGCACCAGCCATGCTGGAAGGATAGAAGTCCACGCCGCTCATACCAGCCCCAACGGGGTCGATCTTGGCGTAAGCAGCTCCTACGCGGCCAAGTTCGGCTGCGGCGAGGATGCCCATGGTGTCCAATACCTGTTCGGCCATGTCAGCTTGAGCGCCAAGCTTCTTCATGAACGACCATTTGTCGTCAGCGATCTTCAGACCGAGCACAACAGCAAGAGCGATACCGGGAGCAGTTACGCCCGGAACTTTTGCGTCGATGGGGCCGAGGAAGCGGCTTACGGCACCTTTCGTCAGATCGTCAAGACCCTTCACGATGAAGCGCTTGATCGCGTAGTTGTACCAAGGGTACGCAGCACCAGCCAGAGCCACAACGCCATACTTCATGAGCATGTCTTTTGCGGAGCCTGGGTTGCCGATGGAAACTTTTGCACGCAAACGGCGTCTGCGAGAGATTCCAGCTTTACGCTTTTTGCTGAGAGGGAAAGAGTGGCTCATCACCATCGGAAGAGCCTTGAGGGCCTTACGACGCTTGGATTTACGCTTGTAAGAGCGCTTTTTAGCCTTTTTAGCCTTTTTCTTTTTGGCTTTTTTCTTCTTGGCTTTTTTCTTCTTGGGATTACCGGCAACGATAATTCCGTAATCAGGATTTCCTGGGTTTCTCTTATGTTTACGGCGCTTTTTGCCGGAATTCTTCTTGCTCACGATAGTCCCTTTCCGCTTGGTAACAAGCTCTTCATATTTTTCTTTGGCCGTTGTAACTTTGCGCTCGAGAGCGGCAAGTTTCTTTTCTACAGCCACAAGTTTATTGGTTGATCCGCTATAGTTTTTCTTGCTCTTGCTGAGCACGAAATCGCGGGAGAAGGGAGAGGAGTAAAGACTATCGTACTCAGACTGCATGGCAGCCAATTGAGCGCGAGCAGCGTCACGCTCTTCGCGTGCAGCTTCTACTTCAGCCTTGTTGGGCCACGAGAGGGTATGACTCTCTTCAGGCATTTCTTTTTTTACGCGAACCACGACTTTAGGGTTCTTGCGCTTTTTGCCCTTGGGGTTTGCCTTGCCAAGCTTTCCTGCCCGAGCCAAGCGTCCGAATTCTTTTCTCCACGCACGCTGAGCGGGCGAGGCTTTCTTTTTAGCCATGTGACCTCCTTTTCCAATTTTACGAGAATTTTTTCTTGTGCCTATCTTTTTTTTGCTAGGAGCTGGATTTGCTCCGAAAACGTACTGCAACTTCATTTTTACCCCTCCGGCAGCCTATTTGGGCCTAGCCTGTGTAACCCTCCATGTTCCTAGAACCTAGAAGGTTTTCGTTTAGCCTTATCGCCGGACTTACCATCATTATAACGGGAAGTGTTTTGTGCTTCAATAGCAGGGAGGGAATACCCCATGGGTGAACCCAAATCGGCTTCGTATCACCGAAAGCGCGATCGACGTTGATATAGGGTGCATTGGCTGCAAACCCAATCACACGAAACTCTTTTTCACCCTCAATAAAGTCAGACAGCCAAACCTCTTCGGGCTTTTTCGTCTTCTTTTGGGTGCCGATACCGTCGATCAGAAGGGAGGCGAGCTTGCTCTTCTGTTTAGAGGTCATTCTTGAAACAACATTCGTCCATGAAAGCACCTGGCGAATATCGAAGTCCTTCTCGATAGAATCCAAGCTCTCATTCTTTTTTCCCGTGAAGGCTTTGTTGTCTTTAGCGACGGCCAGGATCAGTGGCAATTTTTTGTGCTTCACAGCCAATACGGGTCCAGCGAACTTCCAATGCTCCAAGGTTCCAGGCTTTCCGCCCTTGAGCGGCACTTCATGAAGGTGAGTAAGGAAAGAAGGCTTTTCGAATTCTTTCAAGTCTGAAAGGGCTTCCGCGAGGTTGTACGCAGTTTTTGAGCGAGCGGAAAAAGCTGAGATGATTTTCTCAAGCTCTTTTACGCGGGCGTCTTTCGCTTGAGCGTAAATGCGATCAACCCATGCAGCGTATTCGGCCATTACCTTTTTGCTCCCTTGAGCAGCGTCGGTGCCAGAACGTAAATCGCGGCGATAGCTAGACCGCCAATAACCAGATATTTCATCGAGCTTTTCACGATGTCTGAAACGCTTCCCTTGTTCACATACGGAGCGAGGCTTGGGCGAATGAGCATTGCTGAGTAACGAGCGGTAATTTCAATCGTGTAGCCGATAAGTGCCACGGCAGATGCGGCAACGATGAGCTGTGTCGCCCAGCTCGCTCCGACGAAAGCTGCCCAAATGGCGGGAAGGAAACCAAGGGTTCCAGGAAGCTGCGTGTTCGGACTTTCGTACCCAAGTGTATCGAAAATTTTCTTTACTCCAGGCCAAACGTAACTAAGGAAAGAATTCTCGATATCATTGAATTCCGTAACAGCGGAATCACGCTCAGCGCCAAGCGGCATGGCTGAGATTGTCTTGTAAACCTCGAGACGCTTAGTCATCAGCTCGTCGAAATTCCTGTGAAGTTCGTCGATCTTAGCCCAAGCCTGCTCGGAGGTCGTCAACTCACCACTGCCGCCCGATTTGTCGATAGCGTAAGCCATTAGCGTCTCCCGAAATCTTCTTTCACATCGTACACAATGTCGTGCGAGAAATCTGCCGAACCGGCCTCGTTTACGAGAACTCCAGCAAAGTCAGAATTCATATCCTTCTGCTGAGAAACGAGAGGCCAATCGGCCTGACCTTTCGCATAAAGGTCTTCATAGCGAAGAGCATTGTTGAAGGGAGTAGAAGCGACTACTTCCGACTGATCAAAATTCCCCTCGCGGAAAGAAACAGGCTGAGCGTCAGCAAACCCCATTTCAGGATTTTTCGTGAAAGTTCCACCCATCTGACCGCGATAACCTTGTTGAAAAGCCATATCGAGGTTGGGGTCGATGTCTCTGCGAATGGAACGTTCGATATCGCGACCATGAGCCGCAGACCGATTCCTGTTCTCACGAATCACTTGAGCATCTTCAGCCATCTCGATTGCCCTGGAGCGAGCATCCATGGCCGCGTCTTTATTTACATCTGCCACGAGGGCGCGAGATTGGCGATATTTGTGCAATTCAATGCCGCCGTCTTCTGCCACCGATACATCATTCTCGTCGTAATCCATGGCGATCCGCTGTTCACGAATCTGAGCGGCACGCTCGCGAGATGAGGCACGTTTGGCGACTTCGTTCAGACGTTCGAGCTGCACGGACTTCCCGCCAACAGTAAGGGGAGCGGATTCAGCAGCGAGAGCGTCGGCGCCGTATTTTTCCTCATACATCTCGTTGTAATCGGGAACGTAGTCAGCAGAAAGCGGCGCCTTGTGAAGGGCACGTTCGCGGGCGCGTTTGTCGTCGCCCCAATTTTCACCAGCATGAACAGCCGTGGGAGGACGCTTGTAGGGGTCTTTGGAACTCGGAAGAGCGGCATTCGGCGCATAGGGCGACGGAGCGACAGACAGCTCACCGCTCGTTGCGGGGTCGAGGGTGCTGCCAGAAGGAGCGATTGCTTTCGCTTGAACGGGTGCGCTCTTGGAAAGCAGAACTTTGGCTCCAAGGCCAAGCAGAACGAGATTAATAAGATTCATTTAGAACTCCTTTTTACCGACGACGCGACTTCCTGGAACGACGACGGCTAGAATTTCTTTTCCGGCGAGGATTCGTTGCTACAGCTCTGGTGCTTCCCATAAGCGAGCGTTTGATAGCTGGGCCGAAATAAATCACGGCGCCAACTACCACAGCGGCAACGGCTGCGTACATCAAATAAGTTTTGTAGTTTTGCTTCAGGCTCGAAAGCTGAGAATTGTAAAAACTTTGCAAATTCTGGCGAAAGGTTGCGTCTTGCGCGGCCATTTGTGAGGCTGCGGCTTGAGCGCCAAGGGCTTCAGCCTGGTTTTGGAAGGTTTGGCCTTCTTTGGTGGTCGCAAGCCAATTCCCGAAAACGTTCTGCGTGAGGCCGGGGATCTGGTTTTTCACAACGTCGAAGAGATTAGAGAGTGCATCACCCATCTGACCGCCATTCATTTGTCCTGGTTCATCGTAAATTACGGTGCCAAGTCCCTTGTGATAGTAACCCATCGCGCCGTCAGAGCATCCCATCTGGGGATATTGGTTGTGCATTTCGATCTCCTTATAAGGCTTTGCAGCGCATCCCGCGCCTGCTTCTTTATTTTAGTGACTTTTGTTTCTTGTGCCTAGCCTATCGAGGCCAGCCAAAGCAAAATTATCGCTTACCCATCTTTTTGACGAGAACCACGATGCCGATAAGACCCGCAACAAGGGCTGCGCCACCCACGGCGAGAGTCCCAATATTCGAACTTTGCCCCTGCATGATCTTCTGAGCCGAAGGAGCATTCTGAGCCACGTTGTCGAGACGAGCTTTGATTTCCGAAAGCTTGATCTGATCGGCACCGGAAGCCTTCGCGAGCGCCATGGCGTAACTCAGAGGCATGTTTTTGAGCGACGGAACGGCCTTTTGAATCTGCGCGTATGCCGATTCCGACAATTCAGGATACTTCGCTACGGTCTCGGCGAGCGTCAAGTTGTGGTCGGCTTCAGGAATCTGGGCGTAAAGGTTGTCGGCGAACTGCTTGATGCCTGGAAGAAGAGCCTGAGTGTCAGGGGGGAGTTGTTCAAATTGCTGAACGTCTTGCTGCGTTTGCCATTTCTTGAACTCGGCGTCGCGCTGCTTTTGAATCTGAGCATCAACGGCGGCATCACCCGTGAGGGGGTGCTGCTGATCGATTGCTTTCTTCTGGTCGGCAGATTTCGATGCCCCACCACAGCAGCAATCGCAAAGAGAGGCTGCGCCCTGCGAGCTAATGGCTCCACCTGCTGGGCCTCCATATATAGTGCCCACGGCGCCTGCGGCGGTCGTACCAATGCTTTTCGCGGCGGCTGCGGTTTTTTCGTCTGCCATAATCTTCTCTCCTACTTTTTAAGAAATTTCCATAAAACAAAGGTTGTGGCGGCTACAAAGACAACGGTGCCAGCGCTTACGCCTACTTTATCACCAACTGGCTCCACAGCGCCAGCGGCCACGTCGCGGAAGTGATTCGCGATGCAGGTGGCATCGTTGTTACACTTTTGCGCGATCTTGGAAGCGGTGTCCATCGAAATTGCTGTAGCACCATTAAGCGGGCCAATGAAAGAAGTTAGCGCTCTTTTTGCAGCGTCCGAGAACTCTTTCACTCTTGCCACATAATCGGTCGGAGATTTATCCTTTCCTTCGAAGTAGTAACCCGTCACCGCCATCGGAACGTACATATAATATTTCGCTACGTCCTCGTGTGTGAGTTCTCGCTCCAAAAGCTGACCCACCGACAGAAAGTCTTCAATCTTCCACTCGTACACAGTCGTATCGACGAAGAAATCTTTTAGCTTCTTTTGCTCGCCCAAGGAAAATCTGGGACCGTATTTTTTCGACAAGTCCAGATAGAAATCTTGAATTTGCGTTGAAAGCTGAAAGCTCGCTTGAGATTTTACGAGTTGCGCTAAGGCTTGTTTTTTGTTTGCACGTTTGACGCTTTCTGCGCCGAACAAGCCAGAGGCTCTGCGATAGAGCGTCCAGTTTCCCCAGTATTGCTCATAATACCAAGAATCAAACTGCGGCGTTGTCAGACCCTTCGTGGTTTGAATTTTTACCTGAAGGTAGGTTTTGAAATCATTGATGTCGCGAATCAGCCCATCGATATCATCAACCTTCGCCAAGTTTGCGGCAGCGTCCTCGTCGGAGAGATTCATCACAAGGGAGGCGAGCTTTCTCGTTCGCTCGTCCCCGCACGCTTCATACGCTTTTACTTCTGGAAGAGTAAAATCAAGCGTTGGCTTGGTTTTTGATAAATCGGTTGAGGCGTATTCAGAAACGAGTTGTCCGGGAGCGCAAGTCTGATAATTGGAAGACGCAGCAATACGATCGCTCACGTCCTTGATCGTCGAGGTCATGTCCGAATTTTCGACATCGCCAAAAGCGACATTGCTGAGAAAGTGCATTATCTCCTCCGGATTGCGTTTCTTTTCCGTCTAGGATTCGTCGCGGTTTTTCTCGAGCTGCCTAAAGTCAGCATCCCAATACTCAAACCAACCAAACCAGTAACCGCAGCCCATTGAAGCACAGTCAAACCAAAGAATTTTTTCACGGCGAGGGTTGGCACCTGGCGGAAAAAATCCATGATGGAAATATTCTTAGGTGGCACATACGCGGCTGGTGGCGTGGGGACGCCCGACGTGGGTGGCGGCAACGCGGGGAGCGTGATCGGCTGCGTGTACGGAATTTCCTTGGGCGGCGCAGGCAACGTAATTGGCCTCGTGTAAGGAAGGTCGTAAGTTGGTGGGGCTGGCTGTGGCAATGGCACAAGGATTGGACTCTGATGGGGAGGCCCAGGCTTGATCGGCATGTCTTCAGGAATCTGCGGATTCTTGAGCTTCAAGACTTGTCCTACTTTGATATTATTTATATTGGCGATCCCATTCAGGTCGGCAATCTCTTGGACGTGTGAATAATCGCCGTACCATTCTTTTGAAATCTTCGACAAAGAGTCGCCAGCCACGACCACGTGGATCATGTAAACTTCGTCGTCCGCTCCAAAATCGCCCATCTGCCTGATCATACGGCCTCCGCCTGCGGTTCGGTTGGCTTCTCTTTAGGAGCTGCCTGTTGTTTTGAAAGATACTGCACAATGAAGAAACCACCAACAAGGGCGGCAGCAATGAGCAAATAAAGTTTAGTTTTCGACTCTTGCGCTGGTGTTGGCTGCAATACGGTTCCGGGGCCATACGGCGAAGGAAGCGGTTGTGGAGAAGGCGATGGTGAAGGCGTGAAGCCTGAAGATACTCCAGGCGGACGCATCGTCGGGTCGCCGGGGCGAATTGGACCGAGCAATTCGGAGCCAGGAATTTCGAGCATCCAGCCAATTTGGATCAGATTCTCGTTCTGAATAATTGGATTGGCGGCAACGATCGCCCTGTAATAGCTGGGCGAACCGTAAAACTTTTGAGAAATGGCGGAGAGCGTGTCTCCGTTTTGCACTACATATTGCATCGCTTGCTCCTAAAAAATCATCTTTCTAAACCAGTTGAGAGTGTACAGCGTAACGACCCAGCCGAGAACACTCATTTTCTTGGCGTTCTCCGCTATCTGGTCGGGGTGGACCGCCGCTTGTTGTACAAACGCGGACGATTCATCAGACGCCGACTGAATCGCCTGAACGGCCTCAGCTCCGGTTGAGATTACTTGCTCTTGAGAAATGGTGCCGAAGTTTTTCATCATCCCCTCTTGAGTACAATGCGCTGAATTTTTTGAGTTGGCCCCGAAGAATCGAGCTTTTGGCTGCTCGTCTTACCCGTTATCCCGCTTGCGCTTGCGGTCGTTGTTGGTTTTTTGCTGTCGAACGAAGAGACTTGATATTCTTTATAGGACATAGGCTTCGCCTGCTTCACGGCTTCTCGCATTTGGTATTGCGCTTCCCGGATATCTGCTTGGCGTTTATATTCGCGCTGCTTCTCAATTTCAGCCAATTCAAGACGCTGGCGCCAGAGACGATCAGATTCTTGTTCAGCGACCCATCGTGCCTGAGATGCTGCATCTCTTGCCGCCGCAACTTCTTCAAAAACACTCGTGATCGATGGAGCGTATTTTTGTTGATTGGCTTCATAAACTTGTTCGAGTTCTGTAATCCTGCTCATCGACGGAACCTTTGCTGAGAGTTCCCTAAACGCTAACGCTCCCTCAGACCTTCCGGCGCGATCAAAAGTATCGGGCAACTGCCTTCCACCAAAAGATTTCAGCACGGCGCCAGCGGCAACGACCGCGATAGTCCCCTTGATGATTGAATCCCAAGGAAGAGGATCGGAGCTGTCTTGATTGGTCAAGCCTTGGTCGCGATTGTCGGCTTTCGCTGTAGAAGGAGAAGATTCGTTCAACATATAAGAGGCGGCAGCTACTCCGCCGATCAAGAATAAAGGATTCATTTTTTCTTCCTAAACAAAAGTATAAGCACAAGCGCAAACCCCGCGCCTGCGGCGGCAAGCATTAAATTGTGGCGCCATTCCGCGATAAGTTTTTCGCGTATAAGCTGCTCCATTTTCTTTTCTTCGCCTGGAGCAAAAAAGTCGTCAACGGCGGGCTTTGTTTGAACTTGAGGCGCTGGTGAGCTTTCTTTCCCGTACCAAGTAAGCGGATTGTACCAAGTGCCAAGCTGTGGATTGAATCGCAATTCAATTTCACTCATACCTTGATCTCCATCTTAGATTTGTGTGGAACCTCTGTTCCGATGGGGCGATCTTTCAGGATGGTATCCATAACGATACGCTTCTTTGCGCCACCCCAGTTGCGATCGTATTCAACTACATAAATATGGTTGAATGGTCCGGCCACCTCGCGGTAGCGAACGATGGCGAAATACGGCTGGTGGCCTACAGACAAGAGAAGCGTGACAAGGATGAGAGCCATGTCGTCGCAGTCGCCTTGAGCGGTGCCCTCAATAATTCTACGGATCATGTAAACAGGATCATGGAGCTGTTCAACGTCGTTAGTGTCACGAACGTAGCGCACTTCTTTTTGGATGAACTCGGCCAAAGCTTTCGCTTCGTCAACAAAATTGTGGGATTTGACTCCGGATTGCTCCAGGACTTTCAGCGCAAGGCCGCGCACAAGCGGGTGCGAAGAGTTCTCTCGCGCTTTACGGCGCATGATTTCGACAGTCTCGTAATTGCCTCTATCGGAAGAGGAAAGCTCTGTCGATTGAGTTGAAGGGAGCGCACCCAGCTCCCATTGCGGCTTCAATTGTAAAATAGGCAACGGATACTCCGAGCCGCCCCTGCCGGTCTCGGCGAAAAGCCGGATGAACTCGGGGCGAGTAAAGGAGCAAATCAATAGGGCAATGATTCACTCCTCCACCTATTTTCACACGATCTTTTTCTTATGCCTAGACGGAATCTGGCGTGCTGGCAGGCTGCGATCCACCCTCAAGGATCTTTTGAGCGCCTTCAATGTACTTTACGCGCTCGTAGAAGCGCTCCAGGTAGGCATTGATGGCTTCCGGCATTCCTTTGGCCTTGGCTACAGCTTTCATTTCATCCAGCGTGAAGTTGGTCAGAAGCCAAGCAGCGTCAATTTTCGCTCCATCGTCAAACTTGTAGTCGGCCAAGCTCGCAAGCGCGGCGTCCGCTGTTTTCTCCGGATCGTATCCTCCGGTCAGGAAATTGGCAGTCAGGTCTGCCGTGATCTTGTTTACTACAGTCTCGGAGACAATTTCTTTCTTCGTCGGCTTCATAGTCGCTTTCACCGCTTGCGGTTTTGATTGGTTCATTACTTGGTTGAGGCTTTGTCTTTGGGGCTGCACTGGATTAGTTGCAGCCTTTACAGGATGCTCACCAGCGGGCGCCGCTTGCAGTCTGGCTGGAGCGGCGGGCGCGGCGGGGGGTCTGGCTGGCATATTGGGATTCGGGCCGGGAGCGGGGAGCGGGCGACGCATTTGAGGCGGCAAGGCTCTGCGAACCGGCTGCGGCTGCGCTTGCGCCTGAGCCGCACCTTGAGCAAACTGCGAAATCATCGGAGCGATGGTTTCGAGAAGCATTTTGGTCGTCGACTTCTCTTTTGGCTCTTCGTCTTCGTCATCCTCGTCGTCATCCTTACCACCCATACGAGCGGAGAGGCGTGCGGCTTCTTCTTGCGCAAGCTCACGAATTTCTTTCGCTCGGGAATACCCCTTATCCTCTGCGGCGCTGAGCAACTTCTGAAGTTCCAACGGATCGAGAGAATCGCCTTTTGCTTTCTTGTCGAGCATCACACCGAGAAGCATGTCGAAGAGTTTGTCGGTTTTTTTGTCTTCTCGCTCTGGAGGCGGCGACTTTGTGAGGAGCGCGATCAGCATTTCATTCTGGCGATTGGCTGCTTCGCGTGCGGCTACGCTGGATTGCTCCATGAATTTCATGAGCATCATCATCGTGGAAGAGCCTTCAGACTCGCGTTTCGATTCGCGTTCCTTGGCTTCCCGCTCGAGACGTTCTTCTCTGGACTTTGCTTCACGTTCAAGCCTCTCCTCTCGAAGCCGGTTCTCCTCGCGAATGCGTTCCATCTCAGCTCGTTGCTCGGAACGCGCTTTTTCGTTCATCGATTGCAGGATGGAGAGCATTTCCACGGGGGAGGCCGCCTTTTCTGGCGCTGGCATGACGCCCGCGAGGGTTGTAGGAAGTGGAGCGTCGGCGTCGGCTTCATCGTCGGCTGGGTTGGCGACCATTTTGGACTGCGATTTGAGGTATCCGCCGCCTGCTTTTTTCGAAAAAAGGTAGGAACGAAGGGTGACGTGGTATGAGCCGCCACCGTATTTTTTCTGAAGCCAATCGTAGGAACAGGGATGAGGGATGGTTGCCCGATGTTCTCCGTTCAGTTTTACCGAATACTTGACCTGATCGCCGCGTGAAACGAGGTGGGCGCCGATGTCTTCGAAGATATCCCACTCTTCCGAGGACTCTGCTCGGGCAATAATTTGCTCTACAGACAATTCTTCCATGCCGCGTTCAGCTTTGACCGCCACGGGGTCAGGTTTTAGAGCCTCTTCAGCCTCTTCCTCGGTGTAATCCAGGTCGTCAAGTTCGCCTTCTTCGCTGTCCAGGGTGGCCTGGAGATGCGCCAGGGAGCGTTTTTCATCGCGTTCGTCGGAAATGGTGCGTCTTTGCGTCATGTTGGAGGGTTTCCTATTGAAAAAGAAGCTGTATGCTTCTCTGAGAAAGAGGATGGCATCGACTGAGGAAAAAGCAAGTGGTGACTGAGAAAATTGCTGAGCATTGACGCTCAGAGTTAAATGGAGGCCCAGGCGGAATTCGAATCCGCGACGCACTGAGTTGAAAACAGCCGCTCTGACCATCTGAGCTACTGGGCCGAAATTGAATTGCTGAGGCTGGTGTGTTTTTGATCTTTATCTGAGTAAATCATTTAACTCGGTATCACTACTGCCGAGCACCACAGCAAAATTTAAATAAGGGGCAGTTCCTCCGCATAACCTTCCGGGCGAAAGGCGACACAGGCGGTCTGTTTATTATCCCAATAGGGTTCGACAAAGATGGCATCGGATTCTGACGCCCAGCGTTCAAAATCTTTTGCTTTCTTGATTACAACGTTTTGGTTTCCCCATTTATTTTTTGCCACGTCCGGGTGGTCAAGGCAGAACTTTACCGCTGCGTGAAGAGCTTGGACGGCCTGCTGGGAGCGGTCAAGGAAGGCGTCGACAATGACGAACAATTTGTATCCAGAATACCGCTCGGTCGTCATGCCGTCACCATTTCAAGATTAGCGGCCTTCCAGGCAATTTGCTCGGCCTCGTGGAGCGGCGTCCACTTTTCCAAAAGCTTTGCCAGATATTTTTCGTCGCGCTTACTTTTACGGTTTGTGTCCGACCCCTCGATCTCCAGCATCGTGCGACCTTTAAGAAGGCATCTTGCGACGTGTAAATGTCTAAACTCAAACATGGCGCGAGTATGCTGAGAGCGTGGAGGTTCTTTGTCTTTTTTGATTTGAGCGGCGAGAGCTTTGAGTTCGAGTTTCATGTCGAACAGGGTTTTGAATCTTTTCATATTTTCCTCTAGTGGTGAATGGTTGAGCTTTCCGATCTTTCGGGGCACCATTCGACTAGGGAGGTTTCCAGGAAGCCTTGCCTCCGGGAATTGCGATGAAATTAAATTTGATTCAATATTGCATACATCCATTATGGCACCTCGAAAAGGTTTGTCAATGGGGCGAATGAAATCATTTACCTCTCCTGTACTCAGCAAGAATCTCGAGTGATTTATTTTCCTTTTGAACCTCGGCAGCGCAATTTTCAGCCCACTTTTCCCAATAGATAAACTCTTTACTGTCGGCGCCTTCCATATTCGAATAGCCCGCGTCTCTACAGTCTTTAAGCCACACGATTCTTGAAAGCGCGGCTCGCTCCATTTCAGCGATGACCGCTTCTGCTCGCTCTAGCCTAAACTTCATTATGTCAAAATTTTCAGACGCTATGGCTTCACCCATCATGCTCATTTCATCCTCCGCTCTTCGCGAATGAACCACAGCCCCACAGCAACAAGAACTAAACAAGCCATCATGAGCATCTCACACCTTTCGCTCGTCGGCGTTCCATGCGAGCAAGTGGTTGTGCCAACCCTCGCCAGTTTTTCTTTGAGCTTCTTTATTTCCGCTTCCCGCGTTCCGAGAAGCGCAAAAAGATTATTGATAGATTTTGCCATATCTTCTTGATCTTCGCTGAGCGGATTTTTCAACACCCAGTACACCCAAGCGAAGAGTTGCAAACTTGTCATCGTTGCGAGCGGCAAGCGGGCACTCGTGCTTGTCGCCCGCGTCGATTTGTTGGTGGCAGGATTTGCAGATGGAAACGTTCATCCTGTTACCTCGTATGTGGTCCCGCAAACTGCGCACAAGCAATCTTGCCCAATATCACTTTTCGTTGGAGCAATGTCCGGATAGCCCAAATCCATGCAAGGTTTGAACTTGTGAAAAACCCCACACCAGAAAATGGACTTAATGGAATTCCAGATCATTTCTCGCCGCCCTTTTGGAAATGATAGAGTAGTTTGTCTTCGGTCATGGGGAGTCCTTTAGTCGCGCCCAAATGTGATCCTTCTTCACGTTGAAAGATGCGCCGATGCTCGCAAGCGTTTCACCCGCCGCACGCCTCGTCCTAACTTCTTTCATTTGTTCGTCGCTTATCAGCCGCTTCTTGGTCTTTGACATGGGCAATCGAGATGGAGAAAGTACCGCACTATGTGACAAGCCTTTCCGGAGCCTCCTAATGGCTGCGCCGTAGCTGATCCCGCGCTCTTGGCACCACTCTGCCATCGGCTTTGTTGCTCCGTTAATTGTAAGTCGAATGGTTTTATTGGTATTCCGCACCTGTTCAATCTGACTTGACCGCCGACAATTTCTGGCCTCATAGTTTCCGTTTGAATTTATTCTATCTAGACTGTGGCTCTCTGGCGGGTGCCCCATGTCGGCGAAGAAGTTCTCGAATTTCTCCCACCGCTTGCAGACGCGGATGCCCCTACCTCCGTAGTGTTTGTAGTTGATGGTTTTGGGATTACGACAGCGGGAAAGCATCGCCCTCCAAATTCGATGAACCCTTGTATTGGTCATCATGTGAGTTTTAGGCATTTGCCATCTTTCGCAGGTCTTCGAGCGATCCGCGAAACACGTTGGTGTCAATCGCCTTCACATCGCCAATCGCCAAATCGTCGTCGTCTTGCCAAAAGTTCCATTGCTTCCATCCACTAGGAATTTTCACACCAGCGCCAGCTTTTGCGATTTCCGCAGGGGATAGGTCAGCCAGTACGTGCTTGCCTCCTGGGTTGAGGGAGTCGGAGTAAGAGGGAACCCACACGAGAAATTGGCTCCAGAATTCCGGGAAGGAACACTTCTCCGGCCAAAAGTACGCATTGGTATATATGATTGGTTTCTTTCCGCCGTTGAGTAGCATCAAGGTTTCAACGTACTTCTTGGCGTGATTCTCGGCCCATTTGTCCATGCGCTTGTCGCTGCCGTACTTTTGGTCGAGGGTGTAACGATCCCACTCAACGTCAAGGACGCTCGGGAGTTCTCCTGATACCCTTCCGGCTGTTTTGAAATGGTGAGATGCTTGCTCCTCAGCCGTGTATCCGTAACGCAGGAAATGATAGGCCCCGACCAGGAACCCCGCTGCTTTCGCGTTCTTGCGATGGTAGCTGTAATACGAATCCAATCCAGCCTTCCCATCCGTGGCCTTGGCGAACACAAAGCGGTAGCCCTTCGCGTAAAGCTTCGCCCACTCTGTGGGATCTAGCTTGTCCTGGTATTTCGCTACGTCGATGCCGAGAACTCTCACGCTCGGATCTTCCGGCTTCTCACCAGGTTTAACTGGTGCTGTGGGAACAGGGGCTTTAGCCGGTTCCTTCGGTAAGTCTATTTTCTCATATTTGTTTCCGTTAGCGTCACCCATTTAATTCTCCCACATTTTCATAAAGAAATATTTCCACCAAAAGCTATACCGAGAGTGCATTCCCATATCAAGGGCTTCTTGCCATGCCTTGGCGGGAGTCCATCCATCATTGAGCACGCGCCAGGAAGCGCAAATCCATCCAGTGCGGTCGCACCCTGCATAGCAGTGAATGAAAGTGGGCAATCTGGACGGCTCTTGCAAAATATGTAAAATGTCCAACGTCTGCTGCTGAGAGGGTGGGAAAATATTGGAAAGCGGGAAGTTTAGAAAGAGTCCATGGTGAACGTGCTCCCAGGCGATTGCTTCATTCTTCCAACCGAAAAGTTTATGCCAGAATGTTTCCAAGCTGACGATTCGGAGAATTCCTTTTTGCATCTTGAGCGTGTAGAGGTCGCTCATGCTTTCAGGGTGAGAGCCTCGGTACAATTCATTGCTTACTAGATCAAACCTCATCTTTGCTCCTATATTGCCACTTCAATCGATCAAGGCTGATCCGATTCCCAGATTTGTCACACAAAATAAATCCACCGTCTCGCATATCGATTCTTAAAGAAATGTATTTACATTCCATGTTCCTCGCCCATCTCCAATCAACACATCCGGGTTTCAATGTATTGCCGTCAGATTCGTATGGCTCCTCATTCGTCGCTTGCTTGATGAATACAACGACCTCATCGAAATTTTTGTGCCAGGTATTTGAGCTGACCTTTTCTTTGAACTCTTTTGATTCTTCCATCATTTGGACGCCTCCATAAATTCAATCGAGCGATTCTTTTGTCGGTTCTCATATTCCTTCACCCCTGTCGCTCTTTACTTTTTTCACAACGGTTGGAACGTCCGTCCACATCGACTTGCCTTTGTCTTTATACTGAAGGCGAGGCTGGGTATGGTGAAATTGCTGATGAGGTTTACCACGGCTCATCGACTTGGGCCATGCTGGCTTCATGTATGAGGGGCCGTAATCCGTTTCAACGACGTACCATCGAAGTTTCATTCTTCCTCCACTCGGTGCTCAGCTTCAATTTTCGCCAAATCGTGAATCAGCCAATCGCTATGCGTATTCGTCCAGCCATCTGGTGCGTTAGAGAATACTCTATGCGCCTCTTGAATCAAGCTCTTTAGCTTGGAATTTTTAGTTTCAAGATTCCTCTCCCTAAAACTCGCCCGCGACCGAGCCAGACTGTATTCGCTCTCTGAAACGTATTCGAACCCATTGTCGCCATTCCTCTTGAGTGACCACGTTCCCGTTTGACGTGAGAGCTGCACAAAGTTAGCATTTGTGAAAATGCGTGGGCCGTATCGTCCAGGTTCTCTCTTCTGCAATTCGCTCATGACGGCACGCCCAAAACAGTTCGAGCTTTCATTCCATCTTCAACCCTCAAGCTGTACTCTTGCTCGGTGTTTACTTCGACGATGTGTTGCTTGTCGGCGTAAAACTTGAGCGCTTCCTCTAGCGCACGAATTCTTTCCATCGTGGATTCATGACCAGCCAAGTAGGCTCGATAAACGTCAGATTTTTCTGGATTCTCTTTGTAATAGTCCTCAGATGATAGATATCTATTTCCCTTGGCGAAATAATCCCAGGCTTGTTTTTTAGCGTCAGTCATCGATCCTCGTCCTTCCACACTGACAAGTTTTTCGCTTACCCAAGAAAACGTGAACCTCTTTATCGCATTCGTCAATTTTTGGTTTTGAGCAAAAATGTTGGATGCGTTGAAGCTCGCCAACGAGGACGGTTCCGCATTTTTTACATTTGGTCATTAGCTTTCTCATTTACTGTCTTTCTTGGAAGTCGAAACGACAAGCCCAACCGCACCAGCCCGCTCTAAGAGCCGCTGCATCTTGGCTTCCCAAACCTTCTTCGCTCGATCGCGGCGCTTTGAGCAGCAATCGCATGGACATACCTTTTTACCCATTAGGAGTCGCCCTTGAGCCGTGCGAGGGCTTCGCGGGCGATTTCTTGGATCATTACTAAGTCTGTCTTCTTTAATATCCACTGATCTTTAGCAATCCGCTCGAACGCGACGATAGCTTTCGATATAGAATAAGATGCTTCAGCCCATGAAAGCACCACAGCGTTGTGCTCGTTAACGAGATTGAGAAGCTGCTTCTCATCGGGAACGACCGCCAAAATATCGGCTGATGAATTATAAACGCCACGTTTAATTTCTGGAAAATCGCGGTCCTTATACCAAACCTCGTGGCTTGGATTGCTCACTGTTTTTTACCCTTACCGAAAATCCTCATCGTCACGTTCAGGCAAGACTTTGGCAAAATCCCAGCCGCCACGTCTTTTTCCAAACGCTTGTACTTCCATTTCGCCATGATGCTCGGCTGCCAACCCATTGGACGATTATCGTTTCGCTGACGGCAGGATCGTCTTTGTTTGCCTGTGGCGCTTCTTGTGGTGATCATTTTCTCTCCTAGTAAGATTCTTGGTAAATGGTAACTTTGTGCAATCCGAATTCGTCGTCAACGTGAAGTCCTGTCACAACTTTCGCTCTCGAACAATCGATCCCCATCGCAAACGGTATGGTAACTCCATCGTCGTCCTCTTCATTAAAATGCTGAGGCTTAAGCTCGCTGTTGTGCCCGAATACCTGAAGCTTCACCTTGTCAAACGGTGCGGCGCTCAACCCGTCAGCGTCTTTGAACCTTCGTAGGCATGGATCGCGACGATTCCAAATCAAGGACGATGGATTGCATCTCTCGTGAGGGTAGAGCGCCATCGGAGGAAGCCAAATTTTCTGTACATGCTCAAAATCTTCGTGAGCCGACCACGGGGCATGGCTCGCGAAAACGTGATCCGTCTCGACGAAGAGTGGCAGCTTGTCCATCCAATCGGTGTGCTCGTTCATGACCCCGGCTACGATTGCATCGACTTTGCTGCTGTTGCAGTAGGAATCCATCGTGGCGCCGCCACCATTCATCATCCAGGTGTTTCCATATTTCCCATCATTGCGGACGAAGGAAATAAACAGGTGCTCGTGGTTGCCGAGCAGGCACTCGTACTTTGAACGAACCAATTCCACAACCTCTCGAGACTGAGGCCCGCGATCGATAAGGTCGCCAAGGAACAAGGTACGTTCTTGAGGCATCGCTGCCAGAAGCTTCTTAACCGGCTCGTATCTCCCCGCTACATCTGCAATAAAGTTCACGTTTCCCCCAGGATCTTTTTACTTTCGATGGTGAACACTTCCACAGCGGAAACCGTTTTATCGATTTCAGGCTTCAACGAGCGGGCATATTTGAGTTCCATGATCCCCAAAGATTTTTGGGTGATCATTGCAAAGCAATCGATAATCTCCAGAGACTTTGAAAGCTTTTCCTCAAGTCGAATTTCGCGATCAGTTTTGGCTAACATTTTATTCCTTATAAACTGGAGGCGGATTAACGCTCGTGCAGGCATCGAAGAGAAGCTGCACGTCGGCCTCGGTGTTAAATTTTCCTCTGTGTGCGAGACATTTCGCCGCTTGAAACTTTTGCGCGAGAAAGTCTTTCACATGGCGGCGGATAGCTTCCACCTCTTGACCAAAGCGCTCTTCGGGAACGGCTGTGTAATGTTCCAGCCCATTCCCGATCGCGCCTGAAAGAGTCTTTGGTGTTCCCTTGTCCACGGCCTACTTCATTTCGTAGTTTTGAACCGTCGCGGGCTTGCCGCCAACGCAATTGGCGTAAACGTATCGGCGGTTCACAACCAAGTCGCGGTAATTGCCAGAGCAAGCCATGTTGATTTCAAACAGGGCTGTTTGCGAAACGGGGATCGGGCCTCTACGCATCAAGCGCCAGTTTTCAAAGACACTGCCAATACAAAAGCCTGTAGCTGTAGCGAGAACCCACGCAATCAAAAGAAATTTCCAGTTCGCCATAAATACCTCAAAAGTAGACCGAGGCAGCGGGTCAAGGTCCGCCGCCCCGATCGGTTAAATTACTTCTTACGACCCAAAGCTCCGCTCATGTCGATAATCGGCGTGGCTGAACCACCGCCCATGATCAACATATCGGGCAACTTGCCATCCCACTTCTTCACGCGCTCATACTCGACCAGGGACGCAGACTGCTGAAGGGCAGCCGTCTGGATTTGCATGGCGCGAGCTGCGGCCTCTGCGGTCAATACCGTTTGGGCTGCTTGTTCCCTGATTTGAACGGTGCGATTCTTTTCAGCATTCGCGTTTTGGATCGCCGTAACTTTTGCCTCTACGGCTTTCTCGTATTCAGGCTCAAAGTTCAGATTGACGAAATCCAATCGAGTAACCAACACGCCACGAGGCTCCAGGGCTTCACCGATTTTCTTTTGCGCGTTCATCGTGACTTGTTCACGTTTACGAACCAAGTCATTGGCTTCAATCTGTCCGATGGAGTCTTTCATCGCCCCGAGGACAACTTGAGGAATGAGTTGATCGGCCCAGCCTTTACCGGCAGAGGCGTACAGCTTCCCAAGAACTTCCGGGCGAGGGCGAAACGTCAAGACGTATGTGACGTGGGCTTTCTGGTTGTCCACCGTGAAGCTTTCCGTCGTGCCGTTGAGTTTTTGCTCAAGGACGGGGAGTTCCATAATGTTGCCAGAGATTGGGTTGTAGAAATATATCCCAGGCAAAAGAGGATCGCCCTCTACAGCTCCCCAGCGCTGATAGACGCCGCGATAGCCTTCGTCGATCTGCTCAACGCCACAAGCGGTTAGAAACGGAACAAGTCCTAAAAACAAAAACAATTTAAAAAATTTCACCTTATTGTCCTCCGGTTATAAAAAGTCTCAAAACTGCGTAAATGAAAACCAAAACTGCTACGGAAATAATCAATCCGCTCATTGAACGAATCTCCGCTGTCTCATGCCTGGAATCTGGCTGCCCTCTACAGACACTTCACGAAACTCTGTCTCGCTCACACCGAGGTCTCTGTGGGAGATTCTTTTTTTCAATTCGGTGGGTCTCGGGGGTTTACCATCGCGAATTTCGACGTACTTCTCCCAAGTCTCGAGACGATTTCGGTAACGCTCTATCGGAGTGTTAGCCCAATCAAAATATGCCTTTTGCAATTCGCGATCTCTATCAGTCATTCAATCACCATCATTGTTGTTGAAAAAGGGCCGAGAATTTCTCCCCGGCCCACAAGAAGAAATCTTGTTTAGTTGCGAGCTTCAGCCCCGGCAGCGCCATGACGCTTGCTCGGAGGAATGAAACCTTGATCTACGGGAAGGAGGCGAACACCTTCTTCGAGTTCGATCTTGAACTGGTGCTGAGGGGTAGGACGCTTTGCGGTCTTGTCGAACGCAGAGTAGGTCACACGAACGAATGCGCCGTGAGGAACACGGTTCATCAGATTGAGACCACCACGGCCCCAAATTCCAAACTCTTCACCGTTTGCGTCTTTGCCGACATAAACAACGCGGTCTTTACCGTCGTCGTCAGTGCCGCGAGTTTCGATCGCTGCGAGCGTGAACTCGATCGAATCGCCAACCTTCATGGCATCCGTCAGCGAGATGATATCGCCGTTGTATCCATTGAGAGGGGTTGCTTCTACCAGTTTTGCTTTCCCGGCAGCCTTGGCGTTCTTCATCAGATCGTAAGGCTTACGATCGGGTGCGGCTGCATTACTTGCGGGGGCGGTTTTGTTACTCATTTTCACTCCTATAGTGACTATTTTTCTGTTGGTTTGAGAAACACGTCTCGGCCACGCCAATTCGTATTCATCAATCACCATAGGGTATAGCGAAGTCAAAAAGGGTTGTCAAAAAGATTTTTAAGAAATCGACCGCCGCCCCGCAGCGATCAGGCGACCAAAAAAAGAAGGGGCCACATCGGCGAGAATGTGACCCCTTCCGGAGTGAGCGCTGAGGTGAGGCAACGCGAGTAGTAGCAGTATGGGGACATCCGAAAACAACTGTCAAGCTTATTTTAGCTCATTTCCGAATAGGGTGATTTGGTTTCCGCCTTGGCCTCGTAGGCTTCATCGAATTCCTGTTCGCCTAAAACCGTAATACGAATTTTCTTTCCAACATGATTTTGCAAAAGGTCTTCGGCTTTTTTACTCATGATGAAAATGTGTGGGGAAGGGTAGAGGGAGTTGGCGCGATAAAGCGCTCCACGAATCAATCCACCGATCGGGTATCCGGCACGCATTCCAATTTCGGAGTGCGCGATCAACTTGTCGCCCCACTCGGTCACTCGAACGTCGGCTTCATCGGGAAGCCATGCCGTATAAAAGCAAGACGACTCGGTGGTAATTTCAGGAATGAGCAGAATTACATCTGCTGTCTCGTTGCCTTTTTTCCCGCGAGATTGGTGATCGAGGTAACTCATTTTCTTTTTGACGATTTTGCAATTGAGTTCAAACCTGTCCTCAGTCGTCATCATCATTTCTTGAGCGTCCACGTTATTCCTTTCGAGCAACATATTTTCCTTCACCCATAATGGTGAAAGCTCGTTTGAAATTCAAGCCCAAAATATCAGAAATCTTTTTGGCTCGATCTTCCTTCACGGGCCTGCGCCCAGATTCGATGGCACCATACGTCGCGTAGGTGAGGCTGATTGATTTAGCCACCTCAGCTTGTGAGAGCGATTTCTTGATCCTGGCAAGGCGAATGGCGCTCGGGTTTCGAGCGGCCTCAAGCCGTCCAGAAAGGAGCGCATTTCTCCACGATTTCCCGCGATTTGCGGCCACTTTTTGGTTCCAATGTTCCATTTTTTTCCTTAAATTTTGCTTACCCGATGAATTGATTCAGGGTTATAGCGGTATTTAATCACCATAGCCCGGAATGTCAAGCGTCGACTCGCCATAAGGAACCGTTTCCTTTAAGATATACTGATGCAGTTGTCGAAATACTTCACACTTGAGCAGTTGACCGCCAGCCAAACGGCGGCTTCCATGGGTATCAGCAACACTCCCGACCAAAACTCTCAAGCAAATCTTCAAACCATGGCCGTAATTGGCGACCTTATATATGAGGCGATTGGTCCGTTCGACATCACCTCCGGATACCGCTCACCTGCGTTAAATTCCGCCCTTTCCGACAGCTCCGGCACCTCTCTCCACATGCAGGGGAAAGCCATCGATGTGAGACCACTCACGATGAGTCCAGAAGCTTTCTTTTGGAAGTTGGCCGCCTCAAGCCTTCGCTACTCGTGTGGAGAAATCATCAACGAAACAGATATTGGCGTCGTCCATATCTCCTCCCCCTACGTCAACTCTCTTGGTCAGCAAATGGCTGGCGCTCTCAAATATAAAGACGGCGGATCGTACTACTCGTACACGCCAGCAGAAATTCGGGCAAAAATCGGCTCCTCTCCCTCAAACGATTCAAGCGGCTACGATTTCCCCTCCATGCCTTCAGCTTCTTTCGATCTCCCCATAATTCCGATCGTATTGACAGCCGCAGTTCTTGGTGGGATTGCGTTCATCGCTGTGACAAAAAGGAAAGCCGCATGAAATCTTTAGCTTGGGAAAAAGTTGTTCCAATTATATTCTTTGGCGCCCTGACGGTGATCTCGAGTTATATCGGCTACACGCTGCAAGACTTGAACAAGAATATTTCCCAGCTAAACATTCAAATGGGTTCCGTTGTTGAGCGAATCGCCGTCACTTCGAAAGACAATGAGTCGATCAAAAGTAAGCAAGACGAGCAAACGAAAGTAATTTACAGTCACGAAGGTCGCATTCAGTCGCTTGAGCGAGGTAAGTAATGGATATCAAATCCCACCACATGATGGAGCACGCCAATCGCGGATTTGGTGAAGATCCTGCAAATTGTCCCGTCTGCCCTCACGAGCACAAAGAACTCGCCAAACGAGTAGAAGTCTTGGAGACTAAAACCAGCACGATCAGAACGCCTTGGGCGCAGATCGCTGTCATGGTAACCGGCAGTGTATTCGCCGCATTCATCGTTGAGAGGTTTGTTCGACGGAGGTAGTGTGTCGGAACTTACTATCCTTGTTTTCCCTGATGACGAAAAGCTGTATATTGAGCTTCAGAGCTTGATAACGCTCCTGCGGTCAACGAGGACTCTGAAGGATGACGACGAAATTTATAACGCAGCCGTGAAAGCGGTAGCGAATTACCTGGAAGAGAAACAAAATGATCTTCTAGCTGAACACATCATAAGCAGAGAAGCCCAAGATGTGAAGGACAAGGATCGGTTAAACTGATGAAAATCTTGAAACTTAAAATTCCCTGCCACTATTGCAAAAAACCCATTGCTGTATCTGTTCCCGAAAAAGGACTGAAAGAATGGGAAAGCGGAAAGCACGTTCAAGACGCATTTCCTAAACTGTCGCCGGAATTGCGGGAAATGTTCATTTCCCAAACTTGCCCGAAATGCTGGGACGAAATGTTCGGCATTGAAGAAGAGGGCAATCCAGCCAATAAAGATTTCCTCTTTGACGACGCTGTAAGGATCGCTGAATACAGGTTCAAGAAACCCTACCGAAAATTCAGCGCTGACGAAATTAAATACCTTCACAGGCTTTATGGAAAAGCTGATGACGATAGAATTTCGCTGAAAGTTTATCCGGCCACTTCCGCTGCGACCGATGATGCCACCGATGATTATACTGATGACATCCTCTTGCCGAGCGGCGCCGACACTAAAGAAATCGTAATGAATGATTTCGTGGCCGCCAATCCCAAGAAGCGAAAAAAGAACCCAAAGAAGCCAGGGCTTGGTATCGACCGCTACGTTAAAACCAAAGCCGATGAGATGAAAAAACGCCGAGCCGTTCGATCGACTCAGCGCAAATTCAAAATGAAAGAAAAAGATTTTGGTCCTCGCCAGTGGGCTTACGCCACGGCCACCCTCATCAGAATCAAAAACATTTGACTCATCCGGAGAATGGTGTAATCTCCATTCCCATGAGCGTTGATCTAAAATTCTTTGCGAAGCCTGGTCAAAATGGGCAAGTCTACATTTCCCTCGATAGTATGATCGAGTTCCTTCGAGACCATTCGCGAGCGAGCGACGGTACTCATGAGCACCATCGCGCCTTGAGGGCTGTGGCCGATTTACTGGAGGAAGAGCGTGGCAAAATTAAAGAGCACCAGAAAACGATCGCCGAGGTCTTCTCCACAAGCGGGAACGATGATGCTGTGGGCAAAGGGGTTAGAACGTAAAGTTCAAAAAGCCGCCAAACAAGTTCGCCGCGAAATTCTGTGGATCGAATACGGCCTCATCCTGAGACCAACTCCTTACGTTGAGTATGTTCCGCCCACTCCAGAGATTCCCCTCATGAAAGGGAAACCAAAACACGCGATGGATCGGCTTATAGCCTTTTTACAAAATCCATCTTGCTAAGTATCCGACTAACTTTCCTTGCCTCTTTGTCGGTTATGGTCTCGAGCCGCTCGCCGTTCTTGCTGTCGCGATAGCGGATCTTTATTCCAAAGAACTGATTCGCGGCCCTATTGGCGTCGCTTTCCGAGCCTTCATATCCAGCAATCAAATGTCCAATTTCATGAGCCATGATCGCCCAAAATTGATTGTCGGTGAGATTGGTTGCTGCGCGAGCAAAGCAAATCACATTGTCGTGGTGATAGGTGTGTGCATACTGCCTGATTGATGCTCGATGCTCGTCGTCTGCTTGCTTGCAAAGTTCTACTCGTATGCTATTCATTTTCATAGTGTACACCATTTGTGAAAGGTAAAAAATGGACAATGTAATCCAGTTCCCAAAACAACCCGTCATGATCAAAGGCTGGGATTTCGCCTGCGCCGTTCTTCGCCAAGGCGGCGCTGAAGGCGCCAAAGAATGCCAAGATTTGCTTGATTCCGGCTACGAGCCTTTCTCAGTCACGTCCTACCAGGAGTTCGGCGGTAAGGATTTAGTGACCGGCCAGCCAAAAATCGCCCTCGTTGAGAAGATATGGATGAAACGGCCCGCCGCCCCCGTTCCAGAGCGTGTGGAGCCTCTAGGGTTGGCATAATAAAGAGATTGCGTGTAAAATTGGAAAGTCAGAAACCATCAATTGGAAAGGACTCCCTAATGTTTACCAAAAAGCTCAGTCTCCCTGCGGCTCGTTACCTCGTGCCTGTTCTCCTTATGTCTCTCTTCCCCCTCTACGCTCTAGCTGCGGACGGAGCCGACGTTGCTTTGGTTCCTGCAATCATGGCGCTTTGGGCTGCGATTCAGACAAAAGCAAGTACGTCCATGGTTCTCGTTCCAGTATTCCAAATTCTTCGCTCCAAGGAAATTTACGGAATCTTGGAAAAGATTTCTGGAAATTATCTCAGAGCTGTCATCGCTATCGTTACCTGTGGTGGATATGTGGCCGAAGCCTGGTCGAAAGGTGGCAGCATTGTTGAAGCGATCATCAGTGGTCTATTCACCTCGGGCGGAGCCATGATTGTGTATACCGCTTTTCGCGATATCAAAACCCCATCCACGCCTGCAACTCCTGCTGCTTAAATGATTAGCCAAATTTTAAGAACGATTTTTATTGGTGGAATTATTCCGGCGCTGCTCGCTGCGGTGTCGATCCAGTTTCCATTGGTTGGGATCGTTCTTAAAATTCCACTCCTCGGCGATGGCATTAAAAAAGTCATCGATTGGGGAGTGGGCTGGCTTATCGATCATGGAGTTATCGAAATCAAAGTTGCGCTGATCGATCAGCTCTCACAAGCCGCCAAAGATCATTACGCTCCCGAAATTACAATGCTGCGCGAAGCTCAATCGCGTCCTGCGCTCACGCCTGAAGAGGAAAAAGAATATGCAAAACGTTTACAAGATTTGGTTAAAAATCGCCCTGGTGTTGTCAACGCTTAGCATCCTCTCCGCCTGCGGCGCCCACTCCATAAAAGTAAAAGATACCACCGCCTGGGGAGATAAAGGACGCTTCGGCGCCACTGGGGTTCGCACCCTGTGCGACCTTATTAAGTGTCCTCCCGTTCTTCTCGACAAGACTGCCTGGGATGAAAAACGCATCGGCATGATTTGCGTTGACGGTGCCTGGTTCGCTGACATGCAAGCCAACATCGACAAACTCTGTGCTCGCTCCCCGAAAACTTGCGACTATGAAGAAGTCAAGGCTGGTCGCGCTGCGCTCCTTCGCGTAAACAAAATGCGTAAAGCTGCAATGGCTCACCCAGAATTGCGTGACAGCGTGGACCTTATGAAGGTCATGGATGTTGAATGAAAAGGCATTTAGTTTACAATTACCCTATCAATCTTTTCTTTTTGCTCGACGTTCTTAACTCCCTCGCGCTGAAGCGTTCGTCGCAGATATATAACATAGCCAGCGCTATGGGGATTAGATACACGAACATGACGAAGCTGCGTAAGTATCTTCAATTTTTGGAAGAGTATGAATTTCTACAACTCTATATAAGCCCTGGCTCCAAGGCGTTGTATTACGCTCTCACCGCTGACGGAAAAAGGTTCAGAAAAGAAATTAAAGCTGAAGCTCGCTTAGCTAAACGGCGTTAATCTTCGTAAAGATGGAATTCAAATGAAAGCCCCAATCAAGGCCAGACAGAACGCAAAACTAGGACTACGGCTTCGCCGTGAATGGCGTCGTGGCGGCACGAGTGTCGGCGTTGCTCGTGCGAGAGATATCGCGGGCGGGCGAAACCTTTCTCTGTCAACGATTCGGCGTATGTCATCCTTCAATCGACATCGCCAACACTCAAGCCCTTACCGCAAGGCGCGTGACGGCGGCCCTACGGCTGGATATATCGCCTGGTTGCTTTGGGGTGGTACGGCTGGCGTCGATTGGGCTAGGCGCGAATCGAAAGCTCAGTCAGCTAAAAATCCGTCTAGCAAACGAACCCTGTTCTGGGGAGTGGCTGTTATTGGTCTGCTTACAGCTATAAGCGCTGCTGCGAAAGGTAAAGATGAGAAAAAATCCATCAGTCCTTAGAAATGTTCTCAAGAACAAAACCATAAGAAAAATTTACGACGTTGGATTTAATTTTTACTACGATCTATTTGCTCACAGCGTTCCAGCGAAAGTGCGAAAATTAGCGCAATTCGAAAAGCCTGGACCAAGAAAAAGAATGGAAGAGCTTTGGTTGACATTTCCACGAGAGATTGGACTCGTTTTCGACTACGAGGATTTGCCTCCTGGTTTCGATGGTCAAGTCCTCCACCACAAAGAAACAAACCTACATAAAGAATTTATTTCTCTCACGATAAGACCGCTCCCCACGCCGACGAATGCCCCAGACGCTCGAAGATATTTTAACGCGCTTCGCGGTATGTACGATCATGAGTTTGTTCACGTCATTCAACTTCTACAAAAATATGCTAGAGGTCGGAGCCGTTGGGATAAGAAATATCCAAACACGATGATCGAACACAAACCACACCTTGAGCAGCTCTTGGCAGAACTTCGGTATCGAGTAGCTGGGATAAATCACACACCAATCGAAGATATTTCTGGAGATGTTTTTGCCGACTATGTGGCGCAGGTAAGAACAAATTTGAAAATCTGGAAGTCTGACACAAAAATGCGTCGAATGATTCTAAAAGACATCTGGAAAGCTGTTGAAAAAATTAAGGCGCCTGAAGATTTAAGAAAGAAACTCAGGAAAGCTGGATTTCCTATTTAGCCTCTTTACATTCCTTTTTACCTTTCTCGCGCTCTTTCCTCTTTCCTGTTCCATCCAAAGAATTTCGAACCAAGTTCCCGTCGCAGCCGTTACACCAACTGCGCCCCTTAATGTTCTTCGCCCCGTATCCACCCGAGCGGAGAGCTTTCGAACAATACTTGCAGCGGATCTTCATCATCTTTCTTTTCCAGCTTTTGCTCCCGCGCATCTTCCCCCTCAAGCTTGTTCGCGATGTACTTGAACGTGAAACCGCCACCATCCCTCACATCAGGGATTAAATCTGGGCCTTTCAATCGGATGGGCTTCCCCGAACGCTTCATATACGCGCTGATTTCGTGTTGGCTGGATTTTGTCGACGGGGGTGAATATATCTCCGCCGATATCGTCCGCTGGGTGTGGGCGCGAATTCTCGCGCCCGTCTGTCTGATAGTAGAATAGCCCATTTTCGCTGTGCCAACGAGCGACGACTGCGAACTTGCAATATCCGATATAATATTCTCCATGAATCAAATTTTCCTTCTTTAGTAAACCTTTTAGATAGAGGCTGGAGAGGTCTGGACGAGGGAGATTGCGCTCAGGGCGAAAGATCGGGACTCCAGCGTGAATGAGCTGGGCCTTTTCCACGACTTCTTTGAAGTCCTGACGGTAATTTGGGTTCGTCGGCGTGCCTATATGCCAGTAGGTGCAGAAAACGCAACGATACGGCCTGTGGGCCTCTTCGCCTTTGCGCTTGTGGCCTTTGAACCGTTGCTTGTCGTAAGCGGCGCGAGACTGTGCTGAGCTTTCATCAAGATACTTTCTTTTTCCTTCGCAGCCGTTTTTCTTGTGATAATGCTCTTTTAAAGTTTTACGGATTTCTTTTGGTGTTTTCCTCATTGTGTCTCACAGGTTTTTCAATCTGTTCGTTTTGTCGGCGAGCAACGCAATCAACACTTCAGTGCTTACCCTTACGTCGTCATCGCGCTCTCTCGCTTTCAGCATTCCAAAAATGACGGCTGCATCGAGCGCTATGGCGATCGTGCTTACCGTTTTTGCTGGGAGACCAAAAAAGCCTCGAAGGTTGTCGTAGGCGGTTCGCTGAATATCAAAAATTTCCGTACCTTGGAATTTCATTCTCATTCTCCTTGATTTATTCTGCACTATTGGCGGCAGAAGTCAAAAGGGTGCTCGCGCCCTTGTAGCGTTTTTGTGAAACTTTTTAAGAGCTGCCATTTGACCTGGGGTGAGCGATCCGAAATTTGCCAGCCCACGTTCAAGGCTGGCGATAAAATCGATTGCTGGTGAGCCTGTGCGTTCGAGGTGGTTGCGCACCTGGGCGAGCATCTCGGCGGTTCGGTCATAGCGACTCATTCTTGTCGGCTTCTCATAGTTGTCAGGATTTTCTGATTCCGGATCGGGCTGATCGCGAGTCTCCTGCTCATCGACATCCATGCGTTTGGCTACACCCAAATATTGCTCCCAATTCAAGTTGCAAACGGCTAATAATTGATTAGCCTTTCGAACGGCGACGAGCGCTTCGTGGTCGTTGTTTGATTGGGTCATCATAAGACAGCGGAGAATTTTTTGGGTTGTGTTGCTCATCAAATAAAATCCTTTCAGTCCAAGACTTTCCGTACAACTTTTCCTCGACCATAATTTGCTCTATCAAGCAATCGCCATTGTGGATCGGTAAACCGCCATTGATCCATCGCCTAGAAGCGAGATTATTTCTTAAACGTGCCATATTTCAAACTCATCCCCATCTTTCTCACATCCCACTCAAGCTTTGCCTTCTCCCACGCCTCTATTTCTCGCGGGAAGCAACTCTCCATGTCTGGGCGAAATTTATGTGGGTTCATTCCTTTTGGTGGATAGCCATAACAAGCCTCCTCAGTCACGCCATCCTCAAGGAAAAAAGTGTAGGCACCAATACCCCAACTCGATCCACACGCAAACGCAACGCCTTCATTTGTTTTCTTGATTTCCATTTGAACCTTTCCAATATCGGGTCTGGTGCGGCGTTCGACGTGGAACCTTCATTTTTTCTAAAATTTGTAAAACCCTGCACGCTGAGATGCCGAAAATTTTCCCAACGGCCTTGGCAGACTTGCCAGACAAGTAGGAATCAACGAGGTGTTTGCGTCGCAACTGATGGTTCAATATTACTGGCCTGCCGAAACAATCTTTTTCCTGATTCATCGTCTACGCTCCTCACTTCAAGTGTCGTATTCATGTTCAAATCCGAAAACGTGGATCGGCAACCCTTGGGGCATGGGCCAGCCGCGAGGCCGCTGGAAACGGCGACTCTGCCTTCTTCCTTATCTGGAAATGGCTCCGTCTCATTCAAAACCTCTCCGCAATCACGGCATTTTAGAATTGCGATTTTCATTCCGCCTCCCGACCCAACGCTGTAGCTAAAGCATTCGCCGCCGAGATTGGATTGAGGAAAAAATTGTCGCACATCCCATTGTCTCGAACAAACTCCAAAGTCTTTGGATTGAGTTCCTTGTCGAAGATCATCGTTCCATTGTTGAGGACAGAGTGCCTGCTTACAATATATTTCCCGCTGAGAGGTAGCGGGCCGTCAATGTGATATGAATAAGTCACTATTTTCCTCCAATTACGCTGTTGAAAAGAGACGGGAACACATTTTTCATATTTTCAATCCTCTTCGCTACAAAATCCCAATCATGTGGGTTGCCTGGATGAGCTGGACTGCTCCTGATAGTCGTCACGATCATATCGAAAACCTTCATAGCTGTCTCAAGCTCCTGACCGTTCAAAGCCTCAAGCGCTTCCTTAGCCATGTAAGAAATGTCGACAAGCTCGCCATCCTCGCTAGCTCTCGTGTGGATTCCACTCTCCACAAAATAATTCAAATTCGCTCTTACTGTTTTCATTTGCAGGTCGCCTTTGCTTTTGCAATCATCGCTTCACGTTTTGCCTTGTTTCTGAAAGGTGCCCAATACGCGCTAAGCCCTTTCCATGGGGCCGATTCAGAGTAAAGCACGCCATCGCGATTGACGAGCTTGTTCGCTGCTTTTACCGCGCAAACAATCGCCAATTTCGGATCATGAATTTCGCTATCGCTCTTAAAGGCGCAAGCGTAATTGCCATTGCAGCTTTCAAGCGACATCTGAAAAAGGCCACGGCTAACAATATATTTCCCTTTGTTGTCTTTGAAGTTTTCAGTGTACTTAGCGTTCGTGTCGAAGCTGCTCTCAAAGCCTGCTAGAGCGGACATAAGTGCAACGTAATATTTTTTACGATCGCCGCAAACTTCGGGTGGGTAGGACTGCATAAGCGCTTGCCCGTGATTGTCGAGAGACTTCACAAGGATTTCAGTGTACTCCTTTTGGGGCCAGCTCGCCTGATAGTCCGTGCTCGTTGATGTACTTGTTGATGTTGCCGTCACGATCGCGGAAACTTCTTTGGGTGCGGCTGTGCAGCCAGAAAACATTGCGATAAAAACAAAGCCCACGACAAGACTGATAAAACCTAAAACGATCCATGTGCCAATAGCCAATAAAGTTTGTCTCATACTTCTATCCAAGAGCGTTCGCCTTGGCCTTTCTCATGATTGATTTAAAAGATCGTAGCGTGCAAGGGGAGACTTTACTTCCCTTTGAGATTGCCACATCGTCTGTTCCATTTGTCCATATAGTGTGTTTAGCGCCGATCTTCCTAATAAAAAATCCGCTCTCTCGTAATAGTTTTTCCTGTTCACGCTTGTTCATTTGTCGCAAGTGCAAGTTGTGGTGGTTCCAACGAAAATTGAGGGCAATTCTTTTTTGCAATGTTTACAGATCATAGACAGACTCCTTCTTCAGTTGTTAGTGGCTTGCAAGAATGTCCAAGCATCGGCTTGGCTTCTTTAAGTAACGCGTAAGATTTCAAAACAAGTGGGTGCAAGCGCGAGAAATCTTCTATACAGGTTTCATCAATTTCTAAAATCAATTCATCGAGAACCTTCGTCAAACGCTCGCGAATACAGCAACATTTAGTTTTCATTTCGAGCAATTCCTCATTGTCTTCTTATCCAGGCTTCTTGCTTCAATCTCGATATCGCTCCCAAACTTTCGCGCCCTTGCGCCGCAATTCTTGCAGATTAATTTTTTGAACATTCTGCCTTTGGAATGGTAATACATAAAATCAAAATCTCGCCACTCATGCTTCGGTTCCATAGTCCTCCCGAGTAAAATACTCACATTGAACCCATCCATCTTGCGAAAGAAATTCTACGCAAGAAGAATCAATGAACCCATTTCCGCTAATGCAAGACCCCGACCAAAATCTCATGCGGTACTGCGGGCTTTCCATCTTCAGCTCCCAGCCTTCAAGCGTGTCCGCATGGGGGATAGTCTTGAGGGTCTTTAGATACTCGATCGATGGTCTCATTTTCCCGCGAATTTTCACCCATCGTTGCATATCTCGCCTCCACCATCGCGTGAATTCTTTCGTAGTAAAGGTACATGTCTGCCTCGCCCATGTCTCTCACCCCAACGCGCACCCAAAGAAAACCAAAACTTTTTCGCCAATCCTCAACCACTCGAAGGCTGGGGACCATCAATCCAATATGATCCCTCTCCCTGAAACTTGGATGTTCCATCGCGGCAAACATTCCGAACGAAAGAAAGAAAATCGGAGAACCCAAATCCCACGACGTGAGCATTCTCTTGACTGACTCCTCACGCAATTGCCAACCAAAAAAGAACACGAGCCAAATACCTATCGATGTAAGAGCAATATTCATTTTATCTCCCTAGCAAAAGATTTCTGGTTTCGTATCGAGCGAGTTTAAAAGCCTATCTTGACCATTCTCCACGACTTGCTCAACAATGCCTGTCATGATCAAACTGTGAATGACGAGCAAGGCGCTACCCGCTTCTTGGTTATAAGATGTGACTTTATCGCCTTCCCAAATTTTATTCTCTTGAGCAATCTTATACGTTTTCTCGATCAGCTCTGTTGGGTAGCCGGAATATTCCTGCAACTTGTCTACGAAGGGGCCGACAAAATTTGATGCCAGCAAAAGGGCAACCATTTTTTCGTCGTCCTCAAGCTCGCGCCAATCCTTGATGGTGATCTTTACACCTTCAAGCGCTTCTATCACGGTCAACTCGATTGCTTTGAACAAAGGTCTGCTCACAAATGCCTCCTTAAAATTAGTGTGGAGTGCCTCTACCCGACCAAAGGTTTAGGCTTATCGAGTTTCAAGGTGGTCGCCCCTACATTCGAATTTTCTTAATACATGGTCGAGCCTCACTTATCAGGCGAGGGGTTAGCCGCTCCACGCGACCTACGAAGAAGTAGGTCATATCATAATGGTGATTAAATGCTAGAAGAAAATGAACTTAGCGTTGGAGGGGAGTCGAACCCCAAAGTATCCAAGGACAATTTGCAGTTGCCTTACTGCCCAAAGCGCCTTTGCCCTCGCTGGAAGCTACCCACCTAGAGGCATCGGCACTACGCGTTATTTGAGAAAGTTGCAACACTCGCCGGGGATCGACTCCCAGAATACCAAACCGAGTATCTCTATCCACGCGTCGCTAAGTTCGCAATTGTTTTATCGTGATGTGCAAGAAGAAAATGACCCGATAGGCTCCGACATGACCGGAACGGAGAATCGAACTCCATTCCAACTCCCAACCAGGGAAATCACTTGTGCTCGGATGCACGACCTATCAGGTCAAGACGAAAATATAGCAGGTAGAAATCTGGTGTCAATCCTTACAGAACATTTCTGGGGGACTGTACCAATCAGGCTGCTTCATTGAAATCCAAAGCGGCAGCGTCCAGCCGTTCTTGAGCACCGTCCTCTTTGTAAGGTGCCCGCGCAACTCTTTCTTTACAGAAATCCATGCGTTGATCGCGTCGATTCCAGGATTGATGTTGGGGTCTTTGAATTTCTTGCGACGTATCGCTTCCCGAACCTTCAACGGCTTCCTAAAGTCCGCTTCCCCTGTAGCGAAAAACTTCTCCCGTAAATTCCCCTTCTTTGGAACCCCGTTCGCATCGAGAATGGCTTCACCTTTCTCATTCACAATATCGTAAAATTCTGGAATACCTTTAGCTTTGTAAACTGTTTCTGTTTTTCCAGTTTTTGGATTTACGCGTCCAAAGCCTGTAGCCTCATCCAAATATTGATACTCATACTGCTTCGGCAAGTACGCTCTGAAATAGTAAAGAGTGCCTTCATGCTTCAAGGCGCCAAGCTTGACGGGATCATTCTTTGGCAATTTCCCGCCAGTGATAAAGATTCCGTCAGTGTCGACGTAAAGAATCACGTTGCCTTCATTCCACGCGCTAACCATGTGCTGATAAAGAAGGTCACGACAAATTGCTGTGATGTAGGCACCCCAAATCCCGTTCGTGTGAGAGGCGTAACCCTCGTCCTCTTCCATCACAACGCCTGTTCCAATTCTGGCGCATGAGATTAAATCGTCGGCATTATACTTTCCTGGGTCGACCAGAGTGGAGAAAATCTGTCGCTCTCCCCACTTACCATACAAATTATTTCCCAAAGACTTGCCCACGTCTTTAAGGAGTTTGTTTTTCGTTGCGTCCCCCTCCATCCTGATCGCGTAGCAAAAATCAACGTACTTCTGGAATGGATGCTTCTTGCATCTTTCATAGACGATCGCTTTTCTGAACTTGAACTTGTATCCGAGCTTCTCCGCATTTCTGATTTCAAAGAAAGTGTATTTAGATTTCCATTTTCCGAGAGGGAAAAAGAATCTTTGCGTATCGTTGTCCTTGTATCCGAGATACGGGTAAATCATCGTGAACGGGTGAAGGTTTATCGCCTCAACGTCACATTCAACCATCCCCTCGTAATCGGCGTCGATGCACTCCCTGATTTCTTTATCTCCTTCTATCCAGAAGTGCTGCATGAGGTTTGGGAACACTCCATGCTTCATCGAAAATGGATAGGCGCTGTTGATGTCCAGATACTCAACGTTCCCGTAATGCTTTCGCGTGGAGAAAACTTCCGTCCTGCCGCCTCGTAACCCCTCCATGATCCATTCAATGTCTTCAGGTGTGTGGGTTTGCCTGATCCGCTCCGAGCGGAACTTCGTCTTGCCGACCCCTTGATCGTATACGCAGAGAGCTGTCGATCCTGGCGTCGCCTTTAGCTTGATACCCTTCTTCTCGTAATATGCTCGCTGGATGCAGGCGTAAGACCTAGAAATGATCGCGTCCATCGCGGCGTACTTGAAACCATAGAAATCTCGATCTAGTTTTGTAAGATCGGTGCCAAGATGCTCTTTTAGCGATTCACCCATCTTGGTGACGCTCATAGGCCAATGGTTCATCGTATCCCAAAAAACCATCTTACCCTTGCGGTCGTCGTCACGGCCCCAATAAGCCAATTCTGGATCGTAAGATAAAGCAAACTTGGTTAGCCTGCCCCTGCGCCATTTGATGTCCATTGTCTCCGGGCTTGCATCAAAGTCTTTAAGAATATTTCCAAGCTCGTACTCAATGTTAGTGCCAAAGACAACGTGATTGCGATAATTGAGTTTGTACTCTTGAATGACGTATCTGAAGAGAGCGCGAAAGCTTGAACAGATATAAACGCAATCTCTCGTTGCAATCTGGTAAAAGTGTGGAATCCCGTTAGAGTTGTCCTCTGTGTCTAAGCCTAAATACAATTTATCTGATGGCTCATATTGGCAGGGAATCTTGGGGATATTCGTTATCTTGAGAATTCCTCTTCCAAGAAAATCGTAAAGGCTAGCTTGAAGTTCTGGGTCTTTGTCGAGCTTTTCCCAATCGACTTCGCGGACTCTGGTATCACCTGAAAGAATGCGCCTGAACTCGTTAGCGACAGTTCTGGATAAGCCTCGCCCTTGTAGAGAGAGCGCATAATGCCTGCCACCAACTGGCTCGTCATTCTTTCGAGCATTAGCTTTTTGTTTGTTACCGCTCGATCGTAAATTATGCTGTGAACTCCCGCTGGAGCCATCAGAACTTCCTCGTGCTTTGGAAGGTTTGTCGTTAGAAACACCCGGAAAGATAAAGTTCTTTTGGAAGTACGACGCGCCACCGTCTCGAAGTATTTTGTTCCTAGCTTTTGTAAAAAGGTCTTCGCTGCCCACCATATAAGATTCCTCTTCTTCGCCCCGCCACTCAGAAGTCGCTTAAAAACATTTCCCCTGTCGACAACCCACTTGTTCGTCTTCTTATCCAGCCGCTTCATGGGATGGGCTGCGACACCCCTGCTCGACGCTTCCATTGGAAAAATGAGTTTAGATGCTTGTCCAGGGATTCGCTCAATGTCTTCAAGTCGGTCGCGGAGAGCTTCAACTCTGGACCAGAAGAAGTCGTCGTCTTCCGTTTGGATGACATTCTCCGGGCGTTCTCGAGGTAGCTCCGCAACTGTTTCTCGTGCTTCTTCCTCAACGCTGGGCTTACGAACAGCGGGCTTTCTTCCAGCTTTTCTTCCCTTACGACGATCTTTAGCTTCTTTTTCTTTTTTAAAATAACGCTTAGTGTGTCGAGAAGTTGTAAGTTCGACAGAAGCTCGTTTTTGTTTGACGAGCCAACCATCGGGGAAGCGTAGGAGCTTTGATATAGCTTTATTTTGGAAATACGCCCTGAAAAATCGTGCCTTCGAATAAAGTCGGGTAAAACGTCCCTTGTTATCTCTAAGCTCGATTCGATAAGGGCCAAGGTTAGGATTTTGCTGCTCTCGTGCCTTACCCATCCAACGACCTCTGGAATCGTTGTGGACGACATGAATTGACCGTTGTTTTTAGAAACGTATAAGTCTGCACCACAGCAATCACACCTCATGCGTTCGGGGGTCGACAACCCGCGAGCGATTTCTCGATGATAAATCCACTGAATCTGATCTCGGTCGCAATATGCTGAAGTGAGGTAGAAGTCGTCCCCGCCACCACCATGATACCCCATACTCTTCACTATCGGAATATTGATGGGCTGTACAGGCATCTCAGTCTTCGGCTCACCGAGTATTTTGATCCTTCTTCTCTTTCTTCTCACACGGCACCATTAGCTTCATGACGGCCCAAGAGTCCCTCGCCTTCCTACGCTCCAGTTTCGCCGCTATGGCTCGCCTCTGGCTGGCACTTAACGGCTGCTTAGCCTTCGAGGTCATCTTCGCCTGAATCGTCTGCCACAAGGCCACACTCGACCTCCAGGGTCTTTACGCGAGCCTTGAGCCTGGAGTTCTCAGACAGCAAATTATTGATGTTGTTGATCAGGTTTTGAGTCGTTTGCTCTACGCGAGCTAGCCTTACCAGGGGATCGTTGGGTTGATTCATGCTCATCTCCTTCAAAAGTTGGTTTATAAGGTGTAGCAAAGGAAAAAGGTGATGTCAACATTCACCATTAGTTAACGCGGTGATACAATTAGGAATGAAGACCTTACTCATTCTGATCACTCTCGGTCAACTATGCCAAGCCTCCTTCAAAGCCGGTCAATGCGACCAGTGGTGCAAGGACTACCCTGAAAACCTATACTCGGGAGGCGTCTGGATGGAAAAGGAAAAGAAGTGTCGTTGCTTCGAAGACTTCAGCGCAGAAGAGATGTGGATCATGAGAATGCCATACACCATTAAAAAATCTGAGAGCAGTGACTCTACCTCACTTTGATGAGAGAATTCCTGCAATGGATCTATTCACTCCGATCAAAACCAAACGACTTAAAACTGGCTTTCATTCCGACCTGGATGGAAAACACATCACAGAAGACGATTCAGAGCACTGGCCCGAGACTCTGAAGTATGTCACCCGTTGGGGTTCATTCTCCCCAATTCTCGAAGGTATCTGCCGTAAGGTTCCTCGCCGACCAGCTCTCGATGAGTGTACTCACCCCCTCTCCTTCTAACCTCCCCCAACCGCCCCCACACCCTCCCAACACATCCATCTATCTTGGCTCCGTTACGCAACACCCCGCAACATCCCACTCAGATGACACAAGGATCTGTGCGCACAACATCGCAGAAGGCTAACTCCCCGCAGCATTAGAATGCCAACCAACACATGGAACACAGCCAATGCCTCGACTGCTCAACATCGCTGAAGGCCAACCCCTCACAGCATTCAATCGTGAGTGAACACATGGAACACAGGCAATGCCTCGACTGCTCAACATCGCTGAAGGCCAACCCCTCACAGCATTCAATCGTGAGTGAACACATGGAACATCCACCCAAGGCTGCACACATCTGCCAACACACAACACATGCAATCGAAAGACATGCTGCAATCACTGGCACCATGCGATCCCTTGGAGATAAGCAAGAGAGAGAAAGAAGCATTGGGATGCTAAGAATGTGTGGTAATATAAGTGAATCCATTTATAAATGAGGAAGGTACTATATCACCACAAAAGCTCC